>Ga0209536_100002264_pt1 | contig 31280 bp, 15 predicted proteins | sample DeeMarSeWOR28_12_FD_187461 | JGI IMG/M metagenome (GOLD analysis project Ga0209536, IMG submission 187461) | Marine sediment microbial communities from White Oak River estuary, North Carolina - WOR-2-8_12 (SPAdes) (version 2) | ecosystem: Environmental > Aquatic > Marine > Intertidal zone >... | reverse complement strand
TGGTTGATACGGTCGATGTTGCTTCTAATTCGGCCACCGGTATTGATAGTTTAAGAGCGAGAATCAGTTATCGTAATACGATATCCGGTGAAAGCAGTGTCTTGACAAGTACAGCAGCCTGGGGCTGGAGTATTCAGTCTTCGCAGATTGTCATTTCTTCTGTCTTTACGACACCTACCTCAGTAAGTCAGGGCCAGAATGGTATCGATGTAAATGTAAGGGTGAGAAATCAGGGTAGCGGTACGGCAACGATTGATAGTCTTGAACTGCAATTTACCTCCGGTGGTCTCGGTTATAGTGTCACCGAACCCATTCCAACTTTAAGTCTGTCACTGGTACCGAATGCCGATACGACGTTCACTTTCACAGTTGATGTCAATCCGCTTGCGCTCAGCGGACCTGATACAATCGATGCACGGCTGGTCGGAAGAGAAGGAACTGAGCCGATCACAGTTGATGAATCACTCAATCCTGACATATGGATCGTTGAGGAGCGTCCTCTGGTGGAGATCGATCAGGTTACGATTTCTCCAACGACGGCCAGTACAGGTCAGAGTGGTTTAAGCGGACGGATGATCATTAGTAACCAGCCGGCTGCATATCGGGCAACGGCCAGGATTGATAGTGTTGATTATAGCTTCCTGCTGGGTATTGACAATGTGGATACAAATTTTGTGATCACGCAGATTACGCCTCCGGTCTTTCCGATCAACTTAGAGGGCGGTGCCAGTCAGGCTGTCAATTTTACAATAGATGTGAATGCAAATGCATTAGATACGACGTATATAGCAGATGGTTCTCTCGCGTATACCGATATCAACGACAATACAGGTTTTGTTGTCAGTACGGCAGTTGAACAGGATACGCTGACAATTCAGACAACTACAACATTAAATATCCTCAGTTTTACAATTACACCGGATACGGTCAGCCAGGGACAGGGTAACATTACAGCGATCGTCGAGTATGAAAATGAAGGTAGTGCTGAGGCACAGATTACGAGGGCTCAATTAGCCTATAATCCCGCAGCCGATTTTGTCAGTGCACTTGTCAATGAAGACTTACCAATTACGGTACCGGGTAATACCGTTGATTCGCTTATCTTCAATATAACAGCTGCTCAAACATTGACGGATACAACTTTTACAGTGGACGCCCGTGTCTCCGGGTTCGATATAAATTCAGGTATTTCAATTGGTGATACGGTGCAAAGTATACTGGTAAGTCAGTCACCGGCTGATATTACCTACATTGCCGGTACGATAGATCCTGCTGTGTTTGAACCGGATACAAATATCGCTTTTACCCTTGATGTACAAAACGTTGGTAATGCCTATGTTGATCTGGATTCAATGCAAACAAGATTGAGAATACTGGGAACAACGTATGATAATATTTTACTTTCAGGTGCATCACCAGTACGGATCAATTCTGGTTCAGTTGTTACATTACTATTCCGTGAAACATTCCTTGATATTGACAGTATATCTCCGGGTGATTACGCAGTTCAGATAGATCTTATCGGTATAAGCACAGGTACAACATTCTCCCAGACCATTGATGCCGGTCAGTTGACCATTGGCGAAGGTGTCGTTTTCTTTACAGGTGGCAATGTTACACCGGATATCGCCTTACTTGGTCAGGGTCCGATCATCGTTGATATGTTTGTCGGTAATAATGGCGTACCGTTGCCGATTGACTCAAACGGAACTATAATTTACCTGAGACAGAGTGGAATAGATATCATACCTCAACCTGTCATTACACGCACGGATAGTCTTGATACACTGGCTCTGATACAGGATAACCGCTTGACTTATCAATTTGATGTTCCTGCCGATTTTCCATTGGGCACAATAGAAATTTGGGGCCAGATCAGTTTGGACGATGGTGCTTTGGTTAAAGAATCGATTGCACCAATAGCTAATTTTGAGGTTTTCAGTGGGGCACATCTGGAATACATACCGGGCACCTTGTCGGAGACACAGGTTGTTCCGCGTCAGGATATTTCTTTTAATATTACCGTTCAGGATACCGGAACTTCGGGACTGACACTGATACCAGGATTATCCTGGTTGGAAGTCAGTGATACTGCAGTGCCGCGCGCAAATCTTTCTGCAAACTATATTATACCGCCCGGTGATACAAGTCAGATAAGTTTTAACCAGATCAAGATTCCGGATACGATTACCACCGGTACCAGTTATTCTTTTGTAGCGAGACTGGCCGGTATTCAGGTGAACGGAGATACATTAATTGATACCCTGACACTTGAGCCATTAGAAGTCCTTGTACCGGCAAATGTGACGGTGGCTGGGATTACGATTCAACCGGATGAGCCGAATGTCGTTCGTCAGGGTCAGGATAATGTCATAGTTGAATACACCCTTAGAAATGAGGGTAATTCACCAGCATTTATCAGGAATTTACTACCTCATTTTACACGTTCGATGGACAGTAAAAATGTATCTGCAAACTGGGTCCTCTCATCGATTACACCGGAACTTCAGGATACGCTTGGTGTCGGTAACATTAGAGTATTGAGTGCGGAATATGTCTTAAGTGCGCAAGCGGATACCGGCATGATCATTCCTTATCCGGAAATCCGTTTTAATGATGTGTTGACTGAGAATTTTGTAGATACGTCCATTACACTTGTCGCTTTTGACAGTGTGAGGGTCATCCAGCCGGCTGCTTTGCGCATTGATAGACTGGCCCTGACGGATTCATTATCACCTAACAGACCGAGGGTGAATGAAAACGAGAATTTTATCCTCAATATGGCTGTTTCCAACCTGGGTGCCGACAGTGCGAAATCAGTTTACATAACCTTACTTGTGGATGGTACGCCTGCGCCTGCTGGACAATACTTTATTCCCAGTATCGCACCCTATGACTCGGCATTTATCGATATGACAAGAAGTGTTTTAACGGCGAGAGAAGAACCGTACAGATTTACGACCCGGATAGATTCTGCGTTTGATGCCACGACCGGTGAAAATATTAGTATTGCACAACCGATTGACAATCGTGAAGATATTTTTGTAGATACTCCTGTTTCATTAAATATTATATCTCGAATTGCCCGGCCGGATGGGGCACTCGACTCTGTCGTATCCGTCGGTCAACAGTTCGAAATCGATGCCACGGTAACGAATGATGGTACAGCACCTTATGATCCGGGTAGATTAAGACTGGATCCAGGGGAACGTTATACGCTATTAAGCAGTGCGGATAGTACCTACAGTAACGCAAATCCGGTCATTACCTGGCAACTTCAGGCAAATGATGTCACGCCGTCAGGATTTGATACGAACTATGTGTTTTTAATCGACACATCTGCCGATCGTAATACGGGCAGGATAGCAGGTCTGAACTCTTTCACCGATTATATCCTGGTAAGATCTGATTCATCAGCAAGTATTGCGATTAATGCAGCTATCGAAAGTCCTGCAGGTGCTCAGGATGGTATCTTATCCACCGGGCAAATGTTCAGGTTGAGTGCAGATATCACTTTCAGCAACAGTATGGAAGATTCCGGTCGTACAGCTCAACTGATAATACCAGGAGGCTATTCGGTTGAAGATTCCACCTTTAAGCCTCTCCCGGACATTGTCTCCAATACTTCGATTAGCTGGAATGTTTTTGCAAGAAACAATGTGCTAAATAAATTGGATTCGATTCGTGTAAGGGTGCGCGGTGTAGATGCAAACAGTGGTGAAGTGGTGCAGGGAACATCCGCATACATTACAGTCAGCACAGTAACCAGGGCAGAATTAACACTTGATGCCTCCATCACAGCACCACCAGGTGCAACAGACGGCCGGGTTTCTGTCGGTCAAAATTTTGAACTGTCAGCATTTATTGAAAATCGCGGGACTGCTGGTGTTATACCTGGAGATACCGGCCTGGTTTCGATTCAACTTCCGGCTAATCTTTCTCCTATTAGTGGCAATATGACGCAACCGTATACTTTTGGTCAACCGGTTGTCTGGGGTGTCAATGTCATGTCACAGATAACACCATCTGAAATAATCGTCAGAATTGAGTCAACACCCCGGGATGTAAATTCTGAAATGCCAGCGGCAACCGTGACCGATAGCGTAATCATCGTGATAACAATCGAAGAGCAAGGCTCAATTATCTTAAGAGAAGTATCGCCGGATGACAATACTGTCTCCAGTGGGCAAACATTTATTGTTTCCACAATCTACGAATTGAGTTCAAATGTGGATCGTCCAATGGCGGAAATTTCATCACTACCAACCGGATTTCTTGCTAGTCCAAGGGAGCAAGCTATTGGAGGCGACACACTTAACTGGGTAATTGTAGCTGTTGAAGACATCGAATTCCCAAGAACAGAGACTATTACATTCTCCTCATCGGGTTTCGATCGAAATGACACAACAATAATCATTGAAGGTGCCGACACATCGATCTCTGTGAACGTTCAGCCAAGAGCAGAAGTCGTGCTAAGTGCTAATAGAGTATCTCCAGCTTCGTTGATTTCCAAAAACACGGTATCCCGCGGTCAACAATTTGAATTCAGGACCTTGGTTTTTAAAGATTCTGCTGGTGTAGCAGGAATGGCTGACTTAACAGGCAATACAACGATTACAGCTGTCTTTGATTCGACGCAGTTTGCGCTGGAGGGAGAATCCTCACGTTCATATAGTCCATGGAATAGCCAGATATCGTGGATATTTACTGCCCCGGATTCGGTGATCAATGCCAGCAATATATCCTTTTCGATTACCAATGCACCTAACGATGCAAACACCGGTGCTGATGCCTTTGTCGCTGGTGAGAATGGGACACGCTCCTTTGCGGTTAGTGTGACACAGGAGAATCTTACAATACAAAATATTACATCAATGATTTATGATTCCCTTGAAATCTTAAATAATAACTTTACCGAGGGTTCACAAAATGTGCCATTAATGGCTTTTACGGCGGAATACTCCGGTTCTACTTCTGAGACAGACCTGATCAAAATGGACGGAGTAACATTAAGATTTCTAGAACCACTCTTAGATCAGACTATGAATTCAAATCGCATTGTCAATATGATTGAATCGGTCACCATATCAAATATGCAATGGTTTATGGATTCCGTTGCAACAGAATTCGCAAAACCCGCTCAGAAATTCATCACCTATATGGTTCCGGATACGATGAGTAATCCGGTAGAGATTAGATGGGATCCACCAAATGAATTTCTTGCCAATAGCACGGATACAGTGATTGTGATGGTAACTTTCAGATCCGGTGTAAGTAATCAGAGTTTCCGTATGGCTTTGGAAGATGTTCGTGCATATGACGTAGAACCGGATCTTACCCTGGGGGCAGTAGATATAGCTTCGAATCCGCTTGATGAGAGCAGCTTATTTACGACGAGTAGAATATCAATTGTCCCGGAAAATCCGGAAGAGGCCTTTATTACCTATCCAAATCCCTTTGGAAAGAATCAGGACTATGCAAATTTCAGATTTATTCTTGAATCCGGTGGTGATGTCGAAATAAGGATCTTTACACTGGTCGGTGAATTGGTTTGGACAAAAATTGTTCAGGGAGAATCAGCCAACATACATGATGGTGCCTGGGATGCAAAATACCGTTGGGATGGCAGGAATGACAGAGGATATCAGGTGCTGAATGGCGTCTATCTCTGTGTGATACGTCTCAAAGAAAACAATGGAGAAACAAAGACTTATACGAAAAAAATCGCCTATATCAAATAACCGTTAAGTCGGGATTATCGATATGAATCAAATAAATTACAGAAAAAATTGGAAAAGTAGTCTTTTGACTGCTACATTGCTGATTATTTTGCCTATTGCTATATTTGCTCAGGATGGTGATGGACAGGGAGGAACGCGGAGTAATTTTACCATGGGCTTTGGTGCACGGGCGATGGGAATGGGCAATGCCTTTGTCGCCATGGCCGATGATCCAACGGCGGTTTACTGGAATCCTGCAGGTCTTGATTATATCTATCAGCAGTCGCTGACATTTTTCCATGCCGCGCTTCCTGAAGGCGGGCTTTATGATTTTCTCGGTTATGCCTATCCAACCCTTGATCTGGGAACCTTTGCCATTGGAATCGGTAGAATTGGAACGGGAGATATCGACCAGTATGATATGGCCGGTGACAAGGTAGGCGGGAGTTTTTCGTATGACAATTACCGGTTATATTTGAGTTATGGTCTGAAACTGCCTTATAATATCTCCGCCGGGCTTTCGATCAAGGTGTTAAGGCAGGGATTCTACAACCTTTCCCTGGTAGAATACAGTGGTGATGTCAACGCTACCGGTGTTGGCATGGATCTGGGTATTCTCTATAAACCGGAGTTCAGTACCTCACCGCTTTTACGCGACTGGTCGGTTGGTTTAAATGTACAGAATATGTTCCAACCGCAGTTAAAACTGGGTGATATTACTGATGTGATGCCGTTGGCTCTAAGGTTCGGATTAATGCGAACGATTCCGATTGCCGGAACGGGCTCTGTCAATATCCTGCTGGATCTGGATAAAAGTTCGACAACGGATCTGGCGATATTTACCGGTGCTGAATTTAACTATCAAAACATCGGAAAATTACGACTCGGTTTTAATAAAAATTCCATTGCCTTTGGTGCCGGCGTCGAATATAACATGTTTCAGATCGATTATGCCTATGGAAATCCGAGCTACGATGCCATGCTGCCGCCTATACACCGTATTTCCCTGACAGTAAACTTCGGGATGAACCGTGATGAAATGTTTGAAATTGTCGAACAATTAAGACTGGAGGAGGAAGCACGGTTAGCGGCGGAAATACGAGAAGCAGATAAACAAAAATTTATTGCCGAACATTTGCAAAAAGCAGATGATTATTTCAAGGAAAATCAGTATCTTGATGCAATTGTCGAATATCAGCAGGTGATTGGTGCCGATCCGTTCCATCAACGGGCAAAAATCATGCTTGATTCGACCAATACCCTGTTATCGGAAGATTTTCAGAATCAACAGAATCAGGCCGTTCTGGCGGCTCTAGACCGTGACCGTGCTGAATCGGATGCCCGTTTTGTAAACGAGCACTATGAGCAGGGTCGTCTCTATCTGGATCAGAAACAATATACCAAGGCTTTGATCGAATTCAACCTGGCCCTGCAGCGTGATCCGGATAATCAGCAGGTACTGGCCGGTATACAGACAACGCGCCGCCGTTTAAATGAAGATTTGAACGCTTTAATGCGTCGTGGTCGTACAGAAATGGCCGGACAGAACTATTCTGAAGCCCTCAGATTGTTCTCAGAAGCCCGATTATTGGCAGAAGATGACAATCGGGTAAAAAAAGAGGTTGACACGCTGGTTGAAAGAGTTAAATTACAAGAGAGTATTCAACAGGGAATTATGTTGTACGATATCGGTAACTACGAGCAGGCGCTAAAGATATTTGAGACAGTCCTGGAAGAAGATCCCAAAAACCAGTTCATCCAGCAATACTACAGAAGAGCTCAACTGGAGACGATGGCTGATACAGAACCAATGGATCCTGAAACCGAACGGAAATATCTACAGGGTGTGGAAATGTTTCTGCTCGGTAAGTATCGTGATGCTATTTTAATGTGGGAAGAAATCATTAAAGAACATCCTTACAACAAAAAGGTACTGGAAGCGATTAACGGCGCCCAGGAAAGAATTAAACGACAGGAATCACAGCAGGATTGATGTATGTTCAGAAATGTTAAAAAAGAAGAAATTGCCATTCCGGCCCAAATGAGTTATATGGGCCAGGTTCGGGATTTTATTGAGCATATCGGGGCCAAATACAAATATTCTGACAAGATCATCAATTCATATAAGCTGGTCATTGAAGAAGCCTGTACCAATATTATCCGTCACGGTTACCGGGATATTAAGGGTGGCGAAATATCAATAAAGGCGATTATCAGGCAGCAAAGTCTGACGATAGTGATACTTGACCAGGGAATCAGCTACGATCCGCGTCAGGCTCAAACCCCTGACCTGGAAAAATATATCCAGATTGGAAAAAAAGGTGGTTTGGGTATTTTCATGATGCGCAAGCTGATGGATGATGTTCAGTATAACATTACCAGCCGCGGAAACGAACTCCGCCTCACCAAACAGAGAGAAGAAGTTGATCTCTCTCCTTTCCGGTCGAGATGGGAATCGCTTTCTATGCGTACCCGTTACACAATTCGTGCCTCGGCGATCATTGCCACACTGGCTATTGCCATATTCTTTTACCTCTACTCACAGGTCGACCAAAATACCTTTGAAGAAACTGTTGAAATTGCACGGGCACAAGTACTTTCTCTCGGTGATAATAGTAAAGAATATATTCAGGATGATACCGAATATCTGCTCTTTGAACTGGCAAGAAATTATAAAGACAGTAATCCCGGCCTGATCTATGAAGCATTTATTGTCGATACAACCGACAAAATCATTGCCAGTAGTACAGCACTAAAGGCTCTTGGTAAATATAAGTATCCGGACGAGATAACTGTTCTCGAAGATTCACTGGAGTATTTTCAATTATATCAATATGTCGGAGCGGATACAAACGAAATATATGATTTTGTCTATAAAATATACGCAGGCATGCGCGGGGAAAGTACAGTTATCGGTGAAGCACATTTATGGGTAACAAATGAGTACATAGAGTCTAAAGCCAGTGCAGACAAGTTAAGCATCATATTATTGGTCCTGGTGCTGATCACAATCAGTTTCATTGGTACCTATTTCCTTATCGATCGTATTGTGACCCCATTCCACTCACTTGCCGACTGGGTACGTCAGGTTGGTCAGGGAACCGTGGATGAAGATGAGATTGATATCGATGCCTCCGATGAGCTGGGTGAAATTGCTCAGGCATTTAACATGATGACCAACAAGTTCCGTGAGGCTCAGGTCAGTGTGATTGAGCAACAACGATTGCAGAAGGAATTACAGGTTGCGCAGGAAATACAGCAGATGCTGCTGCCCAGTGACTTCCCCAATGTAAAGGGATACGATCTTGCTTCGTTTTATGAAGCGGCAAAAGAAGTGGGTGGTGATCTTTTTGATTTTGTTGAGGTTGATAATGATACGATCGGAATCTGTGTCGCTGACGTGGCCGGTAAAGGCGTTCCCGGTTCTTTAATTATGACGATGATCCGCACGGCATTACGATTGGAAGCACGGGGAAACAAAAATCCTGCTGAGGTTTTGAGTCGTGTCAATCGGTTTGTTACTGATGATATGAAACGTGGCATGTTTGTTACGATGTTTTATATGGTCCTCGATAGCCGCAAACGGATTATAAACTATGCCAGTGCCGGTCATAATCCGATGATTTTATACCGCGGCAGTACCAAACAAACCTATTTTCTCAATCCATCCGGATTTCCGGTGGGTATTCAATTACCCGATATCACACTTTTTGAACAAAAAATCGAGCAGGATTCGATACGTCTGCGAGAAGACGATTTGCTAGTACTCTATACCGATGGTATAACAGAAGCGATGAATCCGAAACGCGAACTGTACCGGGAAGAACGTTTCCTGGATGCAGTCCGTAATCATGCGCACTTTGATGTTACAGATTTTATTAACAGCGTCAAGGATGATATCAAAAATCATACGCAAAATTATCCTCAAAATGACGATATCACATTTGTTGCTGTTAAAGAGAAACTGATGCAGGGAGAGGTTCTCTTCAACATTCAAAAAGAACTTTTTTCTTTGATAGACGAGAAAAAACTGAACGTTAAAGACGCCTGTGAAAAAATGCAGGTTTCTCCCTACATGTACAGAAAATATAAGAAGGTCAAAGATTCCGTTGGTCTGGAGGGTCTGAAGGATCTGCTGTACAGTTCTGATTATATTGAGAAAAAGCATCTTAGTATCGAGGTTAAAACAAAGCTCTATGATGTAATCAACAATCATCCTGAGTATGGACCGAAAAGAATCAGTGAAGAGCTAAATACAGATAAATATGGAAATACGGATCTGGAAGAACGACGTATCTATAATGAGCTTGTCAAAGCAAAACTGAACACCAAAGAAAAACGGGAAAATTATATTAAGCGTGGTGGTAAAAAACGGATTAAGCCTCCCGGAACACCACTTCTGACACTTGATGGGCAGGTTATTCTGGATTATGAATCAGCAGAAAAAGTTATTGCTGAGAAAACCGGTAAGACCACACCAGATGAATTTAAACCAACTGTTCAGGTAGCTCCAAAACCGACAACCGAAAAACAGTTTACGACTAAGAAAGCTGATGAAGCGGTAATCGAAGAACAAGCTGAGGAGAAAGTTGAAGCTGAAGAGGTTCCAATAACCGATGAAGTAAGCAAAGAGGAAGAAGTTAAGGCGGCAGAGGAAAAACAGGCAGACATTGAAGAAAAAGAAGTAGCAGCTGAAGAAGAAATCAAACCCGGGGAAGAAATAGAAACAGTCGTAGAGGCTGAAACAGATGAAGAAAAGGAAGAAGTTGTAGAAGCGGAAATTGAATCCGGTGAAGAGGAAGAAATTGTTTCAGAATCTGAAGTAGAAGCAGAAAAACAAGAACAAAAAGAAGTAGCAGCGCAACCACCCGAAACGGATGTTGCAGAAAAACCTGTCGCGGCCGAAAAAGAAGAGGATGATAAGAAATTCGTTATTGATCTTGATGCACTTGATCGTGTAATGGCGCAAAAACCTGAAGAAACTGCTAAAGAAGAAGCAGAAAAAGAGAAAACGGATGATGAAAAAGAGACCCTTGATCTCGATATTCTAAAAGAACAAGAAGAGGTAAAAGCTGAGGAAAAAATCACTACCGAGACAGTACCTGATTCTGTTGCAGAAGAAGAGAAGCCTAAGAAAAAAGACAAAAAGAAAAAACAGAAGCCGGTAGAAATTCCTGGTTTTACTGCGGAAGAAATCGCACAGTTAAAGGCGGAAAAAGACGCAGTTCTAGAGCAAATGGGTGGCAAAAAACGGCGTGAAAAACCGCGTGAAGAAACCGTCAGAAAAGCCGATGAGGAAAAAGTAAAACAGATCCCGGCGTTCGATCTTCCGACCGAAGAAATCAGTGAAAAAAGGATAAACCACTTTTATACGATTATATCAGATGACATACAAAAAATTCAAGCGATTGTTGATAGTTGGGGGAATGGTAAAATTCAGACTAAGGATTTATTAAAGATCGGTACGATTCTTGGAATGATTTCAACCAATCCTTTGCTAAAATCGCTTGGACGGGTGGAACAAATTTTTGTTCAGGTGATCAAATATTTTGAGTTCCTGGAGACTCATGATGGCGAATTGGATAGTAAAATGATTCGTCAAAATTCGAAAGATATGTTGAAATACATTGAAAAAGAAAATATATTAAACAATTCTGACAAAATTCTTGAACAAATAAATGAACTCGGAATAAAGAATCATCAGTTTAGAACAAAACTGACCGGTAAAAAACCGGAAAAAGAATCACAGTTAGATGCAATTCGCAAAAAAATTGCGAAGAAAAATGTGATAAAAAATGAGAAAATCTTGAATAATATGGCAAAAACGAATAAGCGATAAGTTTTTGTATTTACTTTAGGAGGATTGGATGGAAGGAATTCAGGTATCAGCGGAAGTAGCAGGCAGCCGAAATCAAATCTCGATCATTAAGGTTGGCGGATATATTGATACCACGACATCTTCGGAGCTTGAGAGATCCTTAGATTCTCTTCTCAAACAAGGTCGCTTCTTTCTTATTGTCGATCTTGGAAATGTCGATTATATCAGTAGTGCTGGTTGGGGTATCTTTATCAGTGAAATAAAATCTATTCGCGAAAACGGCGGAGATCTGAAGCTGGTACGTATGGTGCCGGATGTGTACGAGATTTTTGAACTTCTGGAGTTTCATCATATTTTGGATGTATACGATTCAGTCGATGAGGCTATAAATAAATTTGAGGTTCTTGAATCATCAGGACAGCCGATTGCCAAAGAAATTACATTGAATAAACCGAAACCTGAACCTAAACCTACTGAAGCAGTTGAAGAAATGCCTGCTGTGGAGACAATGGAAGCCCAGGCGCCCGCTGAAGTGGCAATGGAACATTCAGAAGCACCAATAGTTAAACCTACTTCAGAGATGACGCTTGGGGAGAAAATTCAGCGGATTATTCAGGAGAATCCGCAATACGGTGCGTATAAAATAAAAAAGGAATTAAATTCTGCGAAATATGGGTTTATAAGAATAGGTTGGTTTACGGTTAGAAATGAATTGTCAAAAATGGATCTAAAGAGTAAATCAAAAAGATATTCTTTTGCAACTCAGTCGGTAAAATAGGATCGTTGAATGGATAGTATTATAGAAATAGTTTTTGCTTTTGCGCTTATTGCATCTTTGTTTTCAAATTTCTTTGGTGTCCCCGGGAATTTGCTAATCGCCGTAAATTCATTTATTTATGGATTGATAACAAACTATGAGGAGTACTCGTTTACTTTCGTCTTAACTTTATTCGCCATATTTTTGGTTGTTGAATTTTTGGAATATCTACTCATTATCGTTAGTGCAAAAAAGTATGGTGCCTCCAAATGGGGGATAACCGGTAGTATAATTGGTGGAATTGGAGGGGCAATTAGCGGTGCATTTGTCACCCCTGTCATCGGTGCAATCATTGGGTCAATCATTGGCGTCTTTGTTGGGGCAACGTTACTTGAATTTGTTAAATCTTATAACCTTAAAAAGTCTCTGATTTCGGGAGTTGGGGCGTTTATTGGTAAGATTGGAGGACTCTCGATTAAAATTTGTGGCGCCGTTACTATGGTCATTATGATTGGGTATAAAATATTATAATTTAAATTGAAGATGCTGATATCTATCCCAAATTGTACCCTACGATTTGGGATTTTTTTTTATGTATGATAGGGTGCACCGTATACGTGGGGGATGGATGATATCTAGTGTCTTTATATGAATAAGGTATAATTTTTATTTAAATTTTGATATGGACAGGCGAATAAAAATTGAGCGAATAATTTATACTTTATTTTTGTTAATTCCTTTAACTGCTTCGGCGCAGCCTGATGAAGATATTAACAATTTTACAGTTGTCCGAATTAAATACGATGGCGGCGGTGACTGGTATGGCAATAAAACGACTCTTCAAAATCTTCTTCAGTTCATGAAAAAAGAGTTAAATATTAATTCTACACTCAATGAAAAAACAGCCTCGATCATGGATGAATCGTTTTTTAATTATCCTCTCGCCTATATTGCCGGACATGGAAATATAAAATTTAATGAAGAAGAAGTTGATCGACTGCGAACATATCTGATCTCAGGTGGATTCCTGTTTGCCGATGACGATTATGGAATGGATAGATCATTCCGCCGCGAGATGAAGAAAGTGTTTCCTGAACTAAATTTTGTGGAACTTCCTTTCACACATCCCATATATAAAGTATACTATGAATTTCCAAATGGACTTCCAAAAATTCATGAACATGATGGTGGTCCTCCCAGGGGATTTGGTTTGATTTATAATGGCAGGTTGGTAGTCTTTTATTCATTTAATACAGATATAAGTGATGGGTGTGAAGATCCGGAAATACATAATGATCCACCTGAAAAACGCGAAGCGGCTCTGCGTATGGGATTAAATATTTTACTGTATTCTATATTAAACTAATGGAATTCCTAAATATTGGACTAGATAAGTATAAATATGATATGATAATCCAAGTATTGTCATTCCCGTCCCGCCCGTGCGTGAGGAATCCATCAGAGATAGTCATTTTTATAAGCAATATTCTGACTGCCTGCCTTCACAGGCATGACAATTTTAGTAATCCAAACTTTTTTTATAAATTTATAGTTTCAAAAAGAAAACCATGAGCTCGATACATCATATCATCAGTGAAGTAATTTCATTCCAGCGCAGGAATTTAACCTATCAATTTCTGGCTGGTGTATTACATTTCACAATATTTATGCTTATCATTTGGATAAGCACCTTTTTAGCTGATAGTCTCTTTTATTTCGCATCAGATGTCAGATGGTTTATACTTATCCTAAATGGTCTTCTATCGATTTACCTTTTATATCATTTTATTGCATCACCACTTATAGAATATTTCAGGCTATCAGAGAATAAAGATCTTACACCGGTTACATCAAATATTGGACGGCAATTTCCATCAATTGCTGATCGATTAACGAATATTTATCAATTAATTCAGGAAAATCCCAGAGGTAGTTCTTCCCCACTCAGACAATATGCCATTGAAAAATTCACAGATTCTATCTCGACAATTAGTTTTAGAAGTAAATTAATTTTTAGAAATTATATTCTATCAGTTTTCTATATATTACCTATTTTTATTGGCAGTATTCTGATCATCATTATGCTTGGAGATAAATTGTCTCTATCAGCAAAGCGCATTATGGATCCAACCGGAGAATATGCTGTCGTCCCGGCATATAAATTTGTCGTCACACCCGGTGATGCAAAAATCATTAGCGGAGAGGGATTCGAGATCGCTATGACCTATCAGGGTCCAAAAGCAGAGCAATATATCCTCTGGTTTCGCAATAAAGACGAAAAAAATCTCCAATCGAAAATTTTCTTTAAACAACAGAACACTTATTACGTAGAACTCGAAAATATAAGAAAACCGTTTGAATATTATCTCCAGGCCATACCAGCCTTCCCTACAGAATGGCGAGATAAATTGATCAGCAGCATCTATACAGTTGAGACACTCAATCCGCCTTTGGTGAATGAACTTCAGGTAGAGATAGAACCACCGTTGTATACGGCGCTTCCCAGACGATTTTCGGAGAATAATGTTGGAGATATTATTGCCTATCCAGGTTCAAAAATTAATATTTCCGGACGTGCCAGCAAGAATTTAAAAACAGCGGAGATCCATTTTAGCAAGGATGATCATAAATCCTGTAAAGTTCAGGAAAACAAATTCAGCCATTCTTTTATCGTCTCGACTGACCAATCATATTCAATTCAACTGCTTGATCTAGAAGATCTGGTCAATCAAAATCCTATTGATTATTCAATTACCGTGTTAATTGATCAATTTCCTTTTGTACAGATCGCAGAACCAGGAGAAGATATAGAAATCTCTCCTGATCGCGCTGTAAATCTTGTCATCGAAGGTACTGACGATTTTGGATTTAAAGATTTGAATCTACATTATCAGATTAAAGGAAAAATAGAAGAAACAAGAGATACGACCTGGCAAGTTGTACCTGTACAAATTCAATCATCTCATAAAAAGCATTTTCAGCAACCGTTTCTCTGGAATTTTGCCAATCTACCCGTCAGTTTTGAAGACATGGTGCAGTACTATGTGATACTGACTGATAATGATATCATTAATGGCCCGAAACAAAGTCGGTCAAATACATATTTTATTCGCTTTCCATCGCTTGAGCAGTTATTTGATGAATTTGATATGTCACAGACTGAAAATCTGGAGTCGACGGAGGATCTGGTGAAGGAAAGTGAGGAATTAAAAAAGGATTTGGAAGAAATTAGCCGGGAAATGAAACGTGAGAAAGAGATTGATTGGGAAAGAAAAAGATCTTTAGAGGCAACGCTTGAAAAGCAGAAAAAAATTCAGGAAAAATTAGAAAAAATAGAAAAAGATCTGGATCAGGCGATTAAGAAGATGGAAAACAATAACCTGTTCAGCCCTGAGATTTTAGAGAAATACCGCCAGCTGCAAAACTTATTTCAGGATATCGCTACACCTGAATTATTGCAGGCAATGAATGAACTACAAAACGCTCTTGAGAATCTCGATCAAAAAGCTGGCCAACAGTCTATCGAAAAATTTAAGTTGAATCAGGAACAATTTAAAGAAAACCTGGAACGTACGCTTGCTCTTTTTGAAAAAGTAAAATTGGAGCAAGAATTAGATCGCCTGGTGAAAATGACAGAGCAACTCAAAAAAGAACAATCGGAGATATCTGAAAAGTTGCAGGAAGGTAATTCATTGACTAAGCAGGAAGAGGAATCACTTCTGCAAAAAGAACAAAGTCAGAATGAATTGCTGGAAAGAATAAAAAATGCACTGGCAGAGCTGGAAAAAAACCAGTCGATGGCAGGATATCCGGAATCACAAAAACATCTGGATGAAGCAAAGGAAACAGGATCAAAATTAGAAAATGAGATGCAGAATTTAATGAATCAGCTTTCAGGCGGAAATCAATCACAAGCCGGGCAAACTTCAAAGCAATCTGAACAACAAATGGAACAACTCCTGACCAGTCTGCAAAACGCGCAAAGCAATATGCAGATGACCGATAAGAAAAAAATAATGGCTAAGATGCAAAAAATTACTGAGAACTTGCTTAAATTATCGCATAATGAAGAAAATTTGATCAACGATACGAAAAATTTATCAAAATACAGTGATCGATACCCAAAGGTAGCCGAGTCGCAACAACAGATTCTTGAAGGTATGTCACATGTCATTAAAGATATTATTGAACTGTCACATGAAACATTTTTTATATCACCGCAGATGAGTAAATCTCTGGGATCAGCAAATAGTAACATGCGGAATAGTCTGAACGAGTTGGAGAATCGTCAGCAGATTACGGCCGGTAATTACCAGAACCAGGCAATGGCGGGAATTAATGAGTCTATTCTCAGCATGAATCAATCGATGGAAATGATGTCGAGTGCCAGTTCTGCAACGGGTTTTGAACAGTATCTGCAGCGGATGCAAAATATGGCACAAGGTCAGGGACAACTAAATCAGCAAAGCCTTGACTTCTTTAAGAGAAATCAGGGAGCCCTCTCAATGGAACAACAAGGCCAACTGAGAAGAATGGCAGCGGAACAAAGAGCGTTACAGGAATCAATGGAAAATCTTTCGAATGAAATGCAAAACCGGTCGAATATATTAGGTGATCTTAATAATCTGGCGAAGGAGATGGGTGAAGTTGTTAAAGATTTAGAGCAGTTGAATGTTGATCGAAAAACAATTAACAGGCAGCAACAGATTCTTTCCCGGATGCTTGACGCACAAAAATCTGTGAGAGAAAAAGAATATAGTAAAAAAAGGCTGGCAGAAGTCGGCAAGGAATATCGCAGGAAATCGCCCAAAGATCCAACCGATACCGAAGATCCCAGAATGAAACAACTTAGTCTGGATTTGATTCGAGCGCTTCAGGAAGGATTTAATCCAGATTATGAAAAATTAATAGAAGAATATTTCAGGGCATTAAATGCTGATCTTTCAAATTAGCAATGTGGCTTGAATGTTAAGAAAACAATATCTTTATTTAAAAACACTCTTCGTGCTCATCGCTTTTTTCAGTTCTTCGCCCGGACAGGTGCTTTATGAAAGGGTTCAGGCCGAGCTGTCTTCAAATGTTAATGATTTTTATAATACCAAAGGTGAGGATCGATTAAAAGTGGGCCTTGTTTTATCTGGTGGTGGAGCTAGGGGGATTACGCATATCGGTATACTGCGGGGGTTTGAAAAATACGATATCCCAATAGACCTGATTGTCGGCACAAGCATTGGAAGTGTTGTCGGGGGATTTTATGCGGCTGGTCTGTCAGTCGATCAGCTGGAAAATTCCATGAAAAGTATACAGTGGGATGATCTGTTTAGTGACGACACAGAACGTCAGAACCTGTTTGTAGGACAAAAAGCAATCGACGACAGATATCTTCTTAATATCCGTTTTGAAGGTATGAGGGCATTTATCCCAACCAGCCTAACCTCCGGGCAAAAGATACTCTCAATCATAACCGAACAATTATATAAAACCGATTTTCCGACCGTCTATAACTTTGATGAATTAAAAATTCCCTTTAGGGCAATTGCCACCGATTTGATCTCCGGCCAACGTATGGTAATCGGTCATGGAGATCTGGCCGAGGCAATTAATGCCAGCTCGGCTGTGCCACTCCTGTTTTCTCCGGTTGTCTGGGATCAGATGTTGCTTGTGGACGGTGGATTAAGCACAAATTTTGCTGTAGATGTTGCGAAATCCCTTGGAATGGATATTGTGATTGTTGTAGACAGCACATCACCTCTTCGTAAACGCGGGGAATTACAGGCCCCATGGGAAATTGCCGATCAGGTTACATCTATTATGCAGCAATCCACCAATCAGGAGCAGATACAACTTGCAGATCTGGTCATTAAACCGGACATCTCGGGAATTGGTAGTACTGATTTTGATCGGATTGATGAAATGATAGAAAAAGGCGAACTTGCCGTTGATAATCTGGCTACTCAGTTATATGCACTCACAGAATCACAAAAAGTAGAAGAACAAAAGGTCTCATTTCAGTACGATCGATTCGATTTTAATTCTACATATCTTCCCGATTCTGAAAATGGTTCGCACGATTTGTATGCGGAAAACAAAAATTCGATAACCCTGGCAATGATGAAAAACGATATTGATTATCTTTTTTCGCGAGGCATCTATCAATCGGTAAAAGCTTCTATCGATACAACGGGTCCGGAAAAAATTCTTGAATACTTACTAGATGCCAATGATATTTTAAAGAGTGTTACATTTGAGAATAATACACTTTTTTCAGATTCAGTACTAAATGATGCTATGAGGAGCAAGATAAATAGTCCTTTGAATCACATCCTGATGAGACAAGACCTTGACAAAATAAGATCTATATATCGCAGTAAAGGATATGCGCTTATAAGGTTAAAAGATATTTATTTTGATCAGAATAGCGGACGATTTTCGATTAACCTTGAGGAGGGAATTATTTCCGATATTCGCATTGAGGGGAACGAAATCAGCAATGAGTTCATCATCATGCGTGAATTTCCCCTCAAGATTAATGATATCTATAATTCAAAATTGGTAAAAAAGGGGATTGACGATATTTACAATACCCAATTGTTTGAGAAAGTTAGTATTAATATCGATCTAAAGGACGAAAAAAATATTTTGATTATAAAAGTTGTTGAAAAAAAGAATATTGTGCTCCGTTTGGGAGGCAAGGTAGGAACAGAACGCGGCGCTCAATTATATGCTGACTTGGCAAATGAAAATTTTCTTGGTAATGCCTATAAACTCAAGCTCACCGGACGATATGGTGAGATGGACCGACAGATTGGTCTAAATTATCGTGCTGACCGGGTTTTTGAGAGCCTTCTGACTGTAGATTTCAGAGCCTATTACGAATGGTCAAGATTTCCTTTCAATATCGCTGGTGAAGATGCAAGAGAATATAAAGAGGAGCGGAAAGGGGCCACACTAGGCGTAGGACTGCAATTGAAAAAACTGGGTCAGATTTCTATTCAACTGCGTCTGGAAAACGTAAAAAATGCTCCCTATACAGGTACTTTTACTGAGGATCAGGCGAAAAAGATTTCTCAGAATAGTGAGCTACGGACACTTTCCGTAAAGTCTGTAACGGATAAAAGAGATAACGTACCTTTTACCAGATCGGGTATCTATAATGTCTGGTTTTGGGAAACAGCAAATGAGCAAATTGCCCAAGGTCAAGAAAAATATACCAAAGCCTATGTTAATCTCGAAGGATTTTATACCTATTGGCAGAGACATACCTTTCATTTCAGGGGCTTGATCGGGGTTGGTGATAATACATTACCTTTTTCGGAATGGTTTCGAATAGGCGGTCTACATGATTTTGCCGGTTTGCATGAATATGAGTACTTTGGGCGGCAGGTTATTCTGGCAAATCTTGAGTACCGTTTACAAATTCCCTTTGATTTTATATTAGAAACCTATTTAGGGATCAGGTATGACATTGGGGGGGTCTGGGAAACTCCTGATCTTGTTTTAAAAAGTGAAGACTTTTTCTCAGGCTTCGGAAGTTGGATCGGATTTAATACACTTCTTGGTCCACTCTTCTTTGGATATGGTAAAGCCAGCAATAAATCAGGGATATTTTATATTTCACTGGGATATAGTTATTAATTCTGATTCCACCTTCTCCAGAACTTTCCACATTGCCTTGTGTAATGGCAGTTCCTTGATTGTTTTTAAAGTCAGCCATTGAAAATCATCATAGAATTCAGACTGAAATTCTTGATTAATCGCTTTAAACAGTTTAGAATGCAACATAAAATGAAAATGTGTATAGGTATGTTTTACAGCCGTCCAGGAGCTTATAAAAGACGTTTGTAGATTAAACTGCTGACGTATCAATTCTAAATCCAGTTTAATCGGATTCCTCCCAGTATTCGATTTTAGTACAGGAAATTCCCATAATCCGGCCAGCATTTGATGCTGAGGTCTTTTGGCAATGAGATATCGATCCCGGTGGATAATAATACAGGCCAGGGATGATCTGGTGGGGATTGATTGACGAGGGGATTTATAGGGTAGTTTTTCTACCAGTTTTTTTTTCAAAGCCTGGCATTGTGTCGAAAGAGGGCAGTTGTTACACATAGGGGAAGAGGGTTTACAAATTGTTGCCCCAATTTCCATCATTGCTTCATTAAACTCTCCCGCATGTTCTTGAGGAAGTAAGCGATCCATCAAACTCTGTACTTTTTTTTGAGTTTTGACATCCCGAATATCCTCTTTGATGGCATAAAGTCTGGCTAAAACACGTTTTACATTACCATCCATGACGGCAAATGGTTGATTGAAGGCAATGCTCAGAACAGCATTTGTTGTGTAGGGACCAAATCCGGGAATGTTGAGGAGAGTTTCGCGGTCTATGGGTAATTGTGAGTTGTGTCTGGATACGATTATCCTGGCCGCCTCATGTAAGTTTCGCGCCCGTGAGTAATAACCCAATCCCTCCCACAGCTTAAGAACTTCCTGCTGAGAGGCACTTGCCAGGTCTTGTACTGTTTTGAATCTTTTAAGAAATCTATGATAATAGGGGATGACGGTATCGACCTGTGTTTGCTGGAGCATAACTTCTGAAATCCAGATTTCATACCAGTTTTTTACTCCCCGCCAGGGCAGTGGTCGTTTGTTCTGTCTGAACCACAAGAGTACTTTTTTCTGAAGAGTTGTGATTTTCATAAATTTATTTAACCACGAATTTCATGAATTTATTCGAATGACACGAATTAAAAATTATATAATATAAAATTCGTGTAAATTCGTGATCTATTCGTGTAATTCGTGGACATAATTACGATGGTGAATCAACGAATAAATAACCCAAGCAAGAGGTATTAATCATTTCGTATCCGATCGGGTTGAAAAACGTCCTCAAACCAGCGGGAGGTATGGGAGCGAACCATTTGCATCAGACATACCTGTGCAAGAAATGGGGCGGGATTTTTAATAGAATTTAAATACAGGTTTATGAGAGCATTCGAGTATTTGTCCAGATAAATACTATCGATTTGTGTCGGATCACCGAGTACAATTAATTTGGTGTTTTCACCCAGTCGCGTGCCGAGGGTGCGAATCTGGAAGGGATTAGCGTTTTGTGCTTCATCAAATATGATAATCGACCCGGATAAATCCGCTCCTCGTACATCAGCCAGATTAATAAGCTCTACAATGCCGGAATCCAGCAGCTTTTGATATCCGGTTTCAGAGGTCATAAAGTCTTCATCACTAAACTGCCTCAGTTTCTCTATAAAGGGTCTCATTTTTGGAATTAATTTTCGCCTTAACGAACCTGGCAAAAACCCAATATCTTCACCTAATCTGCTTTTTGTGACGATCGGTTTTATGAGTTTAATAGTCTCATACTTCTTTTCTTTAAAGACTTTTTCCAGGGCAGCTGCCATGGCAATGTGCGTCTTTCCTGTCCCGGCCCGGCCAATAATGATCTGGATACGAATATCATCATCCATCGCCTGGTGCATACAAATGGCCTGCTCAAAATTGTAGGTATAATTTGCATCATCCAGTACTTTTGGTGGCATTCCCAGTACTTTGATCGAGTGATAATCGATGTAATTTAATCTGTCGCCTTTGCGAATACCTAAACCAAAAAGATCTTCACTGGGATCGTAGAGAACAACCCCTTCATTTTCGCGTAGATGCCACTTTTTTCTGTAGGGCAGGTTCCATTTGTTTCTGTCTTTAGTCGTAAAAATATCGTTTATTTCTTCAGCATTCAGATGTACTTCTTTTGTAGCCTGGAAAAAACTTGACAAATATTCTTCACTGACTTGATCGTGGGTATAATCTTCGGTACGGATTCCAAGAGCAAGACATTTAATACGTAAATTACGGTCTTTTGTAATAAAGGTATATTCGCGGTGATAATACGATTCCTTCAAACCGAGCACCTGAGCGAGCATTAAATTATCCCTATAGCTCAGATCCAGTTCTGATGGCAAGTTTTCGGAGACATGACCTGTAAGAAAAGAGAGTATTCCTTCTTTACCATTTGGAATTGTAATGAACGAATTTTCAGCCTGTCGGGCACTGAGCATTTCGATCTTTTGACTGATATCTCTGGCATTATATCCGATTCCTGGATCATTTTTTTTCGCATCAATCTCCTCCAGGAGACTAAATGGAATCAGAACAACATGTTCTTCAAATCGGAAAATAGATGCAGGATCGTGAAGAACAACATTTGTATCGAGAATAAAAACCTGACGTTCGTCTTTATTTTCCAGAAAAGTTAAATCAGTAAAATTTGTCTGCATTAAAATATCCTTAAGGTATAATTATAGGTTTAGGTGAAAGATGCTTGATTCTGGATGCTGGTCGGAGCGCAGCGGAGATCCCGTATCATCGACATGAAAGAGATAATCGGAATACTCGATCCTCGATTTTCATGACAAGAAAAGTGAAAAAATATTTGCATCATATTCAGATGACAACCAATTCTTAACTTAACTTAACTTAACTTAACTTAACTACCAACTACCAACTACCAACTACCAACATCCAGAAATCCTATGTTTAATATATAAAAAATTGTTTAAAATTCAATTTAGATTGTGTTAATTAAGAATTCAAGAAAATCTCTTGTTCCTCACAGGCATATATTATATCGGATGATTTTTGGTCTGGGAATGGTTTGTTGGTAAATTTGAGTTAGATGTGGGATGTGGGATGTGGGATGTGGGATGCGGGATACCAGATACTGGATACCGGATACCGGATTTGGGATATTGGATGTTGAAATTTGGAAGTAGGAATTAGGAATTTGTTATTAGCTATTGGTAATTTAATATTCTTATAAACCCTATATACCTTATACACCCTATACCCTTATACCCTTTGACCCCCATATTCCATTAAGAAGAAGGAGTTTGAATGAGCAGTAAAGTAGAGTTATTAGCGCCGGCCGGTGATCTAATGAAGTTGAAATATGCTTTTGCTTATGGTGCTGATGCGGTCTATGCGGGAGTACCCCGTTTTTCCCTGAGGGCCCGTGAGAATGATTTTAATCCTGAATCGTTGGAGGAAGGGGTTCATTATGTCCATGCGTTAAACAAAAAAATATATCTTACCCTGAATATCTTTCCACATAACCGGAAAATTGATTCATTTATAAACGCGCTGCAATGGATGGAAGATCTGAGGCCTGATGCTATTATTGTCTCTGATCCCGGAGTAATCCATTTAAGTCAACAATATTGTTCCTCAGTGCCTGTTCATCTTTCTACTCAGGCAAATACAGTCAATTGGGCGTCTGTAAAATTTTGGTATGAACAGGGTGTACGTCGAATAATACTTTCCCGAGAATTATCAATTGAAGAAATTTCTGAAATAAGAAATGCTGTACCAGATATAGAGCTCGAATCATTTGTTCATGGTGCAATCTGTGTCGCCTATTCGGGGAGATGTTTATTGTCGAATTATTTCACACATCGTGATCCCAATCAGGGGACATGTACTCACAGTTGCCGCTGGAATTATAAAGTTTATGGTGAAAAAGATTTTAGTGAGGATACAACATATCAGATGCTGGACGGGAATTATTTTATTGAAGAGAAAGACAGGCCGGGCCAACTGCTGCCTATTGATGAAGATGAGAACGGCACATATATTATGAATTCGAGAGACCTTTGTGCTATAAGGATATTGGAACAACTTAAAAATGCGGGTGTAAACAGTTTCAAAATTGAAGGGCGAAACAAATCTGTATACTATGTCAGTACAGTAACAGGTGCCTACCGAAAAGCAATTGATAATATTGAATCGGGGCTGCCATTTGATGAAAATTTGGAGAAAGAAATGTTTGCAGTTGCAAACCGGGGCTACATTACGGGATTTTTAGAAAAAAACCCACATCAATTGGGTGAAAATTTGAATGAAAGTCACTCAGGAAACCAGACACATCAGTTTTCAGGAATTGTGCAACGAATTGAACCGGACAATCGTTCCGCTGTAATTGCAGTTCGAAACCGTTTTGAGATAGGTGATGAAATGGAGGTGCTATCGCCCTCAGGAACCGAGATATTTAGAATAGAAAAGATCTCGTCGATTGGCGGTGAATCACTTGATGTTGCCCACGGAGGAGGGATTGATGTCATTATAAACGTACCCGCTATAACCGACGAATACTCTTTGATTCGTAAACCGATTCCAAATGAAAATAAATATCCTGCCAAGACCGATTATAAAAATAAACCACAGAGGTCTCAGAGATAATTTTTTTGAAATATTCAAAGTGTATTGATATGTTAATTGCATCACTACCTTATTAAAACTAATTGGAATTACTTAGCATAGATATACATTATTATAATTCAAAAAGGCAGATATAGTACGATAAGATAACTTTATTACAGAGTTCAAAGATAGTAACCAATTGAAGAGAGTACTATAAAAAAATAGATATACTACTCAGTGTACTCAGTGGTTAATAAATATTGTTATTAAAAGGATAGATATGAAATACTGGATATATTATATATTGGCGATAATTGTTTGTTTTCATCCACATCTGGCACAGAAAATCGGGATGTTGATTGATTACTTTAAATATCCGGAATACGAGTTCTGGACAACTTTTTCAAGTTGGGATTTTTTTGATTTAATTCTTCATGCAGGACTTCCAATATTACTTGTATTTATCGGGATTAAGAAACAGAGAGCGATTAAAAATGATTAAAATTGGAATAATTATTATGATAAGTAGCATTGTTCTCATTGCTCAAACCGATACAGAATTTGAAACTTATTTAGAGGATTTAAGCAAAGATTTTGAAATTGAACAAGTGCAGGCAGACTCTGCCAATTTGTCAAAAGCTATCCTCCTCGATATCAGGGAGAGAGAAGAATATGAGGTGTCGCGGATAAAAAACGCAATCTGGGTTGGTTATGATGATTTTGATCTCTCTCGTGTTGAAGATATAGATCCGGATCAGGAAATAATCGTTTATTGCTCTGTCGGGTACAGGAGTAGTAAAGTTGGCTCTGAATTAATTGATGCTGGTTATACAAATGTCAAAAACCTCTATGGAGGAATTTTTCTCTGGGCAAATGAGGGACGTCCTCTTTTCCATAATTCAGCTCAGACAAAAAGAATTCATGCCTATAACAGAAAATGGGGCCGGTTTATAACCAATCCGGATGTTGAAAAGATATATTGATGCTCGATCCTGGATCCTCGTTTCTCGTCGCTCGGATAGTATAAATGCCGAAAAAAAACTTGACATTTAGCCAGAAAACACACCAATTTTTTTAATATCCCATATCCCATATCCCATATCCCATATCCCATATCCCATATCCCATATCCCATATCCCATATCCCATATCCCATATCCCATATCTCGTATCAAAATCCAACATAAATATTTCCTAAATATTCATTTACATCTCAAGATTCATACCGATAATAAAAGTATACCACAAGTACGACTGAGAAACCGTGCTCGGAGCAGGCTTATAAGATTCTAATTACTATTATAGAAAGTTATGATCTGTACGATTAGTATCATGGAATAATCCCTATGAAGGACGAAAAGAAGACTAAAGCACAACTTATTGAGGAAATAAAGCAACTCCGTAGAGAGCAGCTGGATTATAAATCTGTTCCTGATACGAGTGGATCAACAAACAAAGATCAAATCCTGCACGCAATTACCGAAAACGTTTCAGATCTGATTGCGGTGCTTGATCTGGAAGGGAAAAGAGTTTTTAACAGCAGTTCTTATGAAACCCTGTTTGGGAATCCGGATAAACTAAAAGGTTCAGACTCATTCAGAGAGATTCATGAAGATGATCGTGAAAAAGTAAAACAGATATTTGAGGAAACAATACGGACAGGCGTTGGTCAGGTGACAGAATACAGGTTTGTTCTAGAGGATGGAAAAATCCGGCATATTGAATCTAAGGGTGATGTCATCCGTAACTCAGATGGTGAAATTGAAAATGTTATCGTTATTTCCCGTGATATAACAGAACGTGAGCAGATCGAACAGGCCTTGCATGATTCGGAGGAGCGACTTAAATCAATCTTAAAATCAATTCCTGATATTATCTACCGCCTTGATCCAAAAGGAAATATCACATTTATTAGTGCTGCGATTGAAAGGTATGGCTACAGGGTTACGGATTTACTTGGAAAGAATATCATCAATCTTGTACATCCTGAAGATAAAGAAAAAGCAATGTATCGTATTAATGAGAGACGAACCGGGGAACGACGAACAAAATCGTTTGAAATACGCCTGATTACTGCAGATGGGGAACCGGTTTATTTTGAAGACAGAACAGCGTCGGTACCTATGGAACCTGTGTTTCTCTTAGAAGCAGAAGGTCTTTATGGTTCTTCACAGCCCCGTCAAAATGCATTTTTAGGTACGCAGGGAATTGCCCGGGATATTACTGACAGGAAAAAGACAGAGGGCGAAGCATCGATGCTGGCTCAAGCCCTCAAATGTATCAGCGAGTGTGTGACCGTAACTGATTTGAAAAACAACATCATCTTCGTAAATGATGCTTTTTTAGCAAAGTATGGATACGAACGACACGAATTGATCGGCAAACCGATCTCAATTGTGCGGGCACAGGGTATTCAGAATGAAAATGTTGAGGAGATCTTACCACAATCTGTGAACGGTGGTTGGAAAGGTGAGGTTCTGAATAAAAGAAAAGATGGTGTTGAATTTCCAATACATCTTTCCACGTCGGTCATCAATGATGCCAGCGGTTACCCCTTGGCCCTCATAGGTGTGGCAACTGATATTTCGGATCGAAAACGACTTGAAACTCAATTACAGCAATCTCAAAAACTTGAGGCAATCGGGAAACTTGCCGGAGGTATCGCCCATGATTTTAACAACCTGCTTACCGTAATTCAGGGGTATAGCGATTTAATCATCTCAAAAATCAGTGTTAATGATCCCATCCACAATCAAGTTCGTCAGATTAATGAAGCTGCCAACCGGGCTGAATCATTAACAAGACAACTGTTGGCGTTCAGTCGTAAACAGATAATGAAGCCAAGAGTTATTGATTTGAATAACCTGATTCATGAAATGGAGGATATGTTAAAGCGGCTGATTGGCGCCGATATCAAATTTATTATCAATTTGAGTTCTGATCTTGGAAAAATTAAAGCAGATTCCGGTCAAATCGAACAAGTGATTATGAATCTTGTGGTCAACGCCCGTGACGCAATGCAAAATGGTGGCACTCTGACAATCGAGACGATTAATACGATGCTCGATCAAAATTTCAAAAATACATATCCTGAGGTAGTAATTGGTAACTATGTTCAACTCCAGATCAGCGATACCGGATTTGGTATGGATAAAGAAACACAGGCACATATATTCGAACCATTTTTTACAACAAAGGAAAAAGGGGAGGGGACCGGTCTTGGTCTGGCAACCGTATATGGAATCATTAAACAAAGTGGTGGATACATATACGTAAAGAGTGAGATGACCAAAGGAACTATATTTAATCTCTACTTTCCACGAGTTGATGAACCCCTTGATTCTGAAGAAAAAACCCGAATCGCTGACACAAACCTCTATGGTAATGAGACAGTTTTAGTCGTTGAAGATCAAGACGAAGTACGTCACTTGATAATAGATGCTCTGAAAGTCTATGGCTATAACGTGCTCGAAGCACCACATGGCGGAAGTGCCCTTCTTACTTGTGAAAAGTATGATGGGAATGTTGATCTTATTATATCAGATATTGTCATGCCGCAAATGAATGGTCAAGAACTCGTGGAAAGGCTTCTACCATTGCAGCCGAATATGAAAGTTTTGTTTATATCCGGTTACTCAGAAGAAATATTTTCTGGACGAAATGTACTCGATCCGGGAATGCTTTATGTTCAAAAACCTTTTACACCAGTCGAGTTATTAGGCAAAGTGCGCCATGTGTTGGACAGTGAATAGATTGTTATTGTACAGTGTTATCGTAACAATATTAATGCTGCCCCCCTACAAAATCTCTAATTAATCCCATAAATAAGGCATATTTTCCCTATAATAGCAGAATTATTCTATTAATTCTGCAAAAATCCGTTAATTTATCTAATTATTTATGGATTTCGCCTAAAAAACTATTATCTTATAGCAGATAAAGGCTTTTGAATGTCAATTTTTAAGCATGAAATTGGTTTTTATAGGGATTTGGTGTGTTATACATCACATCAATTTATAATATATTTGCCATTTTATAGATAGGTCATATGCCATGATGGCAGATAACCGAAAATAATTGGGGTCTGTTAAATATCCTGTAATATATTGTAAATTATAGAATTGCATTGAATAAAGAGTTTTGGCATCGGTTTTGCATTACTCCACTCGATTAAGAGATTGGGAGAAAAATATGTCACATAAATCTGAAATTGATGAAATCACACTGTCGGAACTATTACCGATCATGCCACTTAGAAACACGGTAGTTTTTCCTCACCAGGTGATTCCTCTTGCCGTTGGCAGGGAAAAATCACTTAATTTGTTAAAACTTGTGGATGAGGAAAGTAAAATCATCGGCCTTGTTTCTCAGAGGGATGGTAATCTTGAGGAACCCAAAGGAGATGATCTGTATGAATGGGGCACGGCAGCCATGATCCTAAAAAAGTTCAAAATGCCTGATGGAAGCGAACAACTGATCGTTCAGGGCATGTACCGCTTTAAGATCCTGAAATTTAATCAAATTGAACCTCATTTTGAGGCAACAGTTCTACCCGCTCAGGAATCTGTCACCCAGACAGTGGAAGTTGAGGCATTAATGAACAATATGAAAATGCTCTTCCAGAAGATTGTTGATTTATCCCCCTATTTAACTGGCGAGCATCGGGTATTGGTATTGAATACTGAAGATCCCGGAAAACTAACCGACGTCATCGCCTCGCAGGTGAATTTTTCCGTTAATGAAAAGCAACAGATCCTTGAGATTACGGATGTCAAGCAGCGATTGGAAAAGGTGCACTATCTTTTGAACAAAGAGCTTCAGGTGCTTGAACTCGGTTCAAAAATACAGAATGAGGTGCAGGGTGAACTTAACAAAACACAACGTCATTATTATCTGCGTGAACAATTGAAAGCAATCAAGAAAGAGCTTGGCGAGTATGAAGATGAGAGTACAGAGATTGAAGATCTGAGAGAAAAACTTGAAAATTCAAAAATGCCTAGAGACGTTTATCAAGTAGCAGAAAAAGAACTCAACCGGTTGGCACGAATGTCGCCTATGGCTAGCGAGTATACAGTATCAAGAACCTATCTGGACTGGTTACTTGAAATGCCTTGGAACAAAAAAACCCGCGACAGGCTAGATGTAAATAAGGCTGACCAAATTCTTGAAGAAGATCATTATGGACTGGAAAAGGTCAAGAAGCGAATACTGGAATATCTGGCGATTCGTCAGCTTAAATCAGATATGAAGGGACCCATACTTTGCTTTGTCGGGCCGCCAGGAGTTGGAAAAACAAGTCTGGGAAGATCAATCGCCCGTGCGCTGGGGCGTAAATTTTCGCGTATGTCACTTGGCGGTGTCCGCGATGAGGCAGAAATACGGGGTCATAGAAGAACCTATGTTGGTGCTTTACCAGGGCGAATCATTCAAGAGATCAAAAAACTAAATTCCAGCAATCCTCTGATTATGCTGGATGAAATTGATAAACTGGGTATGGATTTTCGTGGTGATCCTTCTTCAGCACTATTGGAAGTTCTGGATCCTGAACAAAATTTTTCATTTACCGATCATTATCTGGAAGTACCCTATGATCTCTCAAAAGTGATGTTCATTGCCACAGCAAATATTCCCGATCCCATCCCACCGGCGTTGAAAGACAGGATGGAGATAATCGAAATTAACGGTTATACAGAAGAAGAAAAACTTCAAATTGCCGAGCGATATCTTGTTCCAAAACAATTAAAGGCACATGGTATTACGGATGAAATGCTATCATTCACATCTAAATCTATTGGCAAAATAATCCAACATTATACCCGCGAGGCAGGTGTCAGAAATCTTGAAAGAGAAATTGCCTCCACTGTAAGAGGAGTTGCAAAAGAAATTGTTGAGAAAAAAATAAAGAGCCGCAGAATTAGTGTAAATCACCTGCAAAAGTATCTTGGTCCTGAAAGGTATTTTTCAGAAATTGCAGAAAGGACCTCACGTCCGGGAGTTGCAACAGGTCTTGCCTGGACGCCCGTTGGAGGAGATATCCTCTTTATTGAAGCTTCAAAAATGCATGGTAAAGGTGATCTGAATCTGACCGGTAAATTGGGTGATGTCATGAAAGAATCAGCAACGGCCGCCAGAAGTTATCTGCGATCGAACTGCGATAAATTCAAGATCGATCCCAAGTTTTATGAAAAATATGATGTACATATTCATGTGCCGGCAGGCGCTGTACCGAAAGATGGGCCATCAGCAGGAATCACCATGTTTACTGCCTTGTACTCATTGTTCTCCGATAGATGTGTAAAAAATAATCTGGCTATGACTGGTGAAATAACCCTTCGCGGTATGGTGTTACCCGTAGGGGGTATCAAAGAGAAGGTTTTAGCGGCAAAGCGGGCAGGGATAGAGACAATCATTATGCCGGAGAAAAACCGCAAAGACCTTGAAGAAATACCTAAGAAAAATATTAAAGATCTGAATTTTAAATTTGTCAATGATGTGGATGAGGTTATTAACTACGCAATCGCTAATTAGTGCGGTTCTCTAAGTATCGTCAATTATTTATTAAAATTCATGTATATACTTATCTATGTAGAGACGCGATTATTCGCGTCTTTACTTTTTATAGACAAAAAGATTGTTTTCATCATCAAAATTTCTATATTTACTACACTGTAAGATAAATATAAGGAAGTGTCAAAATTTCAATGAAAAATGAAACTATTTCAAACTTAAAAAAACTGGTTGGTAAAAATAATTATCTGGATTCTCCGGAAGACAA
>Ga0209536_100002263_pt1 | contig 31291 bp, 23 predicted proteins | sample DeeMarSeWOR28_12_FD_187461 | JGI IMG/M metagenome (GOLD analysis project Ga0209536, IMG submission 187461) | Marine sediment microbial communities from White Oak River estuary, North Carolina - WOR-2-8_12 (SPAdes) (version 2) | ecosystem: Environmental > Aquatic > Marine > Intertidal zone >... | reverse complement strand
TACTTGTCACGGTTTTGGCCTATGTTTTGAGAACAATCCTCATCAGAAACGGCAACAGGCAGGTAATTAAAGAAGGTTGGAGCCTTTCTCATCTGAATTTAGTCCAGGCCGATTGGGCCGTCCTAATTTTAACTACTGTGGCCACTCTTTCTCTTTTATTCACGGAAAGGCTGGATGTGGCCACCAATGAATGGCGAGTCGTCATCCTTGAACCGGCTTTGTTTTACTTCCTGTTGCGAGTGATACCACTGAAAGAAAAAGAGTTGTGGGTTATTTTCGATGCTTTTGTTCTAGGTGGCCTTCTGGTAGCCTTCATTGGTTTGTGGCAATATGTTACAGGTCAAAATTTGATCACATCTGAAGGTGGATTGATGAGGCTGCGCTCGATCTACGGCTCGCCAAATAACGTTGCTCTTTATCTCGGCCGAATCATACCCATATTGGGGGCCATGGCCTTGATGGGCCAGGGGCGCCGCAAAACGATTTATGGATTGGCTTTGATCCCCATTGGACTAGCAACTCTTCTCACCTTTAGCAAAGGGGCCTTTTTCCTCGGATTGCCTGCCTCGCTTCTGGTGGTCATTATACTCTGGAGGCGTTCATTGGGCGGACGGGTATGGCCTTGGGTTTTTGGTGCGGTACTGGCTGGCTCAATAGCCCTGTTTATTACCTTCCAGATTCCCCAACTTGCCGGCCGTTTGGATTTTCGAGGCGAGACCGGCACCTTCCGCATCAATCTCTGGCGCTCAAGTATTAATATGTTCCTGGATCACCCCATTTTTGGCGTAGGCCTAGACAACTTTCTGTACCAGTATCGCGGCCGATATATCTTTGATGCGGCCTGGCAAGAACCAAATTTAAACCATCCGCATAATATTTTACTCGATTTTGCCACGCGCCTGGGCATTTTGGGATTAATCGCCGGGGTATTTTTATTTTGGACCCTTTTTCAACTTACCAGGAAACTGCCGTCTCAAGTAGCTTCCGAGTGGCGTCCAATCGCCATCGGTCTTATGGGATCTTTTATATACATGATAGCCCACGGATTGGTCGACCATAGTTTCTTTCTAATCGATTTAGCCTATGCCTTCTACCTATTCTTGGGTATTACCCTTTGGTTGAGAAAAAAATCAGCATTTTGACGAATGAAATCGCAACTAACCGCAAGCTAAAGGGTTTGAATTGGTGGGACTGATAAATGAACCGCCTGAGAGCAAAGAAATTGTCCCTTGACAATCTGGCTATCGGTCTTAAAATTGCTTTGCTGTTTCAGAAAAAGGATGCTAAGGAGAACACCAAATGAGTGATACAGAAACCCGAGTCCGGGACATCATTGTCGAGTTACTAGGCGTAGAAGAGGACCAGGTTGTCCGAGATGCCAGATTTCGCGAAGATCTTGAGGCAGACTCATTAGATTTGGTTGAGTTGATCATGGCTTTTGAAGAAGAATTTGAGGGAGAGATCTCAGACGAGGAAGCTCAAAAAATTACAACTGTTGGCGAAGCGATCGACTACATTGACGAGCATATGGGCACAGCATAAAGTTCGTTTTTGATAGTGAATTAAGAAAAGTTAGAAATATTCTTTAGGAAATTAGGACGATGCAATGCATCGTCTTTTTTGCTTACACCAGCCCAATTACAGGTTCTTTTTCTGTAATACCCGCCACAGGCCGAGGAAATATAGGGCGGTCAGGCCAACAGAAAAGTTACCAAAGATATTTAGCCAAACCCCAGGTCCGATCCCAACTTTTTGTCCAATTAGCTCAGAAATAGCCGGTAAAAAAGACAGATAGGCCCAGGTGGGAAGGCCGAGCCCTAACAAGGCCAGAAGGCAAATTCCCGACCAACTAAGTATCTCGAGCATCCTAATTGGCAACCGGCGCAAAAGAGGGATTAAAAGGGCGATGATTACAATCCCAATGATCACTCCAATTCTTAACAGCCATTGATCGGCCGGTTCATCGCGTATGGCTTCAATAGCTGGGAAGGCGAGTAAGGCAACAAGCAGGGCCAAACCACGCATCACCCAAGTTTGCCATCTCCGGTTTGGCCAATTTGCCGTCCATAAAATCATCATTAAGCTAAGAGTAATTGGGGGTACATAAAAAAGGTTGCGATCGGCGATGATTTCTCCCGATCTTACCTGAGGTAGAAATTTGACCCATTCCCCGAGCTCCAAGCCAATAAAGGATAAACCTACAACGGGTTGGGGTAACCATACTAATAGATATCCTAAGAGGATCGCCGTAAATCCCAATTTTAACAGCGTTTCGGCAAAATAATCCTTGATCACGATTTTGTTTTCTGGCGTTCTCTTACTTGGTCTGAAATATCGTCGGCGATCAAGGCTTTCAACATATCATCCTCGGATTGCTGTTGACGCATAAAATCTGGCAATCCCGTGCTCTGTCGCATTCGTAAAGAAATGAGAGTCACAGCTTCAATGTCCGCCTTTAACACCTCGGGCCGTTCATCGGCTGCGGCATGAGCCCGTGCGGCTTCAAAAAGCGTGATCTCTGCTCGACTTGAAGCAATCCCTAATTTCTGGATGAGATTCAAGCCCAGCTCCTTAGCCTCGCTGCCAATCGTTATCTCTGGCAATCGATTCCTGGCTCGCTCGACCTCCAAGGCCAGGAGCAAGGTCTCTTCGGCAAAAGCCGCCGCCAAACGTTCCGGTTGCAGGCCATATGTTACAGCCTGCTCATAGGCACGGAATCGAAGCTCTGGATCAGCCAGACCGCGCACAACTACGCGCAAGCCAAATCGGTCCATGATCTGCGGTCGAAGCTTTCCCTCTTCTGGATTCATGGAGCCAATAAGCAAAAAGCGAGCGCGATACCGCAAATTCAATGGGCCCCGGCGAACCGTATAGAAGCCTTGAGAAGCAGCATCCAGAATGGCGTCAGATACCATATCATCTAGCAGATTGACTTCGTCAATATAGAGGATATTTCCATCGGCCTGGGCTAGAATGCCTTGCTCTAAGCGTAGCCGGCGTTGTTCCAAAGCCAGGCGTTCATCTATACCCCCTACAACATCTCGCAGCTCAGCGTTTAACGGTAGTTCGACGATCCTAACCCGATCTTCGACGGTAAGTGGTTCGCCATATCCCACCCGTTTTGCACAATTCTCGCATATCCCATCCAAGCCTTGTTCTTCGAGGATCTCCTCGGTGCAGCCATTGGGACAAAGGCTTTGAAGGCGTAATGGCAGAATATCAACCAATGAACGTACGGCCGTGGTCTTGGCAGTACCGCGGGATCCAATAAGCAGCACACCACCCACGAGGGGGTTTATCACTGCCAATAATAAGGCTAGTTTCATCTCCTCTTGGCCGACAATTGCCAGAAAGGGAAAGGGCTCTAACTCTGCCAAGCCCATATCGGTCTCGGGCGCCTCGAGGACCCTTTTGGCAATAGATTGATCGCGTAAAAGATGCAATAGCCGAGAAGGTGGACTAGACATCAATCACCCAGATTTCGCGATTTCAAACGATGCGCCTGTCGCGCGGCTGCCCGCTCAAACCGGGATTGGGCTTCAACTGTATCACACAGTAGAGGCGGTACTGGCGCAGGACGACCGGCTTCGTCGAGGGCCACATAGACAATGAAGGCCGTGTTTGTATGCGTCGTGCTCCCACTTAGGACATCTTCGGCCGTTACCACCACTCTTGTTTCCATCGAGGTGCGGCCGGTCCAAGTGATTTCAGCTGATACCGTTAATAGATTGCCAATATGCACGGGAGAACGAAATGTCATCGAGTCCAAGACAATCGTGACAACTGGACGTCGAGCATGTTTGATGGCAGCCATACCTCCCGCCTCGTCACATAGCCTCATGATATAACCACCATGCACGTTGCCCATTGTATTGGCTGAACCAGGACCCATCAATTGGGTTAAGGTAACGCAGGAGTCGCTGGCCGGTTTTGGATCCATCATCCTCACTCAGTCCATGTCAGGGCGTGTTTCGGATACGTAAATCAACCGCTCCGGATATTCTTCAAACATGTCAACAATCTGGTGCGGCAATTCCCTCATCATTGGAGCAAGGGGCACGTTGGCGGGAATTTTAGGCTTTGGTGGCCTGGGGGGTGGTTTTAACCGGGGCGGCCGATCGCTAAGCGATCGTTTGCGAAGTAATCGTTTGTCATCGCTCAAAAATCCCAAATATTGACCCGCCGGATCGAAAACTTCCCGACCAGTGACAAATCCCAACCACTCGCCATCGACGTTGAACACGTTCCCATCAATAAATACCCCGACCCATTCGCCATCTGAACGATAGATTGGTTCCATATTCTGCTCGTCCTATTGCTAGATTGATTTTCTGCCAGCATTATAAGTGTCCAAACCTACCAGGGCAAAGTATTCATCTATAGGGATAAATCTAACTGGCAATTCATATGTTCAGCAATCGATCGATTATCGAGAGAAGTTGCCGAGCAGAATTTGACCAGGTGAACCGCCGGGCTTGCCGGAACCCTTCAGCGACGAGACCAGTTCGCCGGGATGCATCGTCTAGCAGATCCAACATGGCAGATGTCCAAAGGGTTGGGCTGTCCGGTGGCAACTGAACTGCCGCTTCCCCGGCAACTTCTGGTAAAGATGATGCATTAGAAGTGATTACCGGAACCCCACAAGCCATCGCCTCAAGCAATGGTAAGCCAAATCCTTCATATAAGCTGGCGAAGAGGAACAATGTCGCTTCACTGTATAAGGCAGGTAAATCAGAATCATCTACAAAGCCGAGAAATACCACTCGATTTTCGAGCTCTTGAGCCTCAACCTCTGCCAGCATCTGTTCAATCATCCAACCCTTTCCCCCGGCTATAAGCATACGAAGGGGATACTTTTCGGTGATAGGCTTAAAAGCCCGAATGAGTAACTCGTAATTCTTTCGAGGTTGCAACGTCCCGACGCTAAACAAGTATGGCCAATCTCCCAGGCCATATTTTTGCCGCATTGTTTTGATGCGTTCTTTATCAGTCACTGGCCTAAAAGAATGGCTGACCCCGCTGTAGAGCACCGTTATTTTTTGTGGCGGTACACTCCATATACCAACCATATCATCCTTTGTGGCTCGGGAATCAGCTAAGATGTGGCTCGCCCGATTTATTGATCTGGGCACAACTTGATTAAGGTAACGAACTAACGCCGGTGTGAAGGTATCTGGAAAATGGACAAAGGAAAGGTCATGAACCGTTAACAAGGTGGGGATTTGACCGCTCACCGGTGGTAAAACAAAATCGGGTGAATAAAACAGATCAAGAGGTCCAGAAAACAACTGAACCGGCGCTGGAATTCTGAGCCGATGCCAAAGCCTGTATAACCATTGTTGGTTCAGCGGTGCCTGGCGGTAGGTTATATTTGGTCCACGAGGAACCGGATCTGGAACTGGTAGATTCGGGGGTTGTTTGGCCGAAATAAACACGAAATCACGTTTAGTTTGGGTGGGGGTCTTTACCAATGCCCGCACGAGCTCCCTGGTGTAACGCCCGATTCCACCCCCTTGAGTTACGGCCGGCGTTACGTCTATGCCGATGCGCAACGATCTGTCATCGGATGCCATCATTCGACGTTGCTATACGTCCAATAGCGGTTGATGAAAAAATTCCAGAAAAGAACGACGACAGTAGCCAGTATCTTGGCCGGTATATAACCATCTATCGATCCCCGTAAAAACGGGGTCGTATCGATGAGCCACCCAAATAGTGGAGTTGTTAGCGCCAGAATTGTATTATTTAGAATCAGGCCAATGACGCTAACGACTGTAAATTGGGGCAGCTGAACACGCTTTCGTTTGCCGCGCGACTCTGGGTAGGTCCAGTAGCGGTTGAGGGTGAAATTGCTCAATACGGCCAAAGTAAATGATATCGTATTGGCTATAATCAATCCCACGGTTTCTGAGAATTGGGAATTTTCAGATACGATTCCAGGTAAATCGACGACTTCAACCAGGAAAGTTAGCGTGCCAAAATCAATGATAAAACCAATAGTGCCGACCACCAAAAACTTGGCGAATCGTTCGGCTTCTTTTGGCTTGAAGCCAATCATGCTAGCGAAACTAGCTATTAAGGTGATCATATTTAAGCGCCAGGACTTGTTGCAGGCCAAGCATAACCCCCATAAATAGATACAGGTTGTTAACGTATAATTTATCAAATAAATGGTGAATCGAAAGGGCCGTCCAGGCTGCCAGTAGACCCAGGGCAATCCCCCGATCCGGCCATGATAATCGTCTTAATAACCTGATCAATTGAACGAAGATAACCGCCCATAATACCAGGTAAGCCATCAATCCGAAGATACCCGTCTCAGCCAAGATATTTAGGTAATAATTATGCGCATGTCCCAAGGGATGAGGCCAATTTAGAAGGGCATAATCATCGTAGGCTGGCTCGTAATTACCAAATCCGACTCCGAGCCAAAGGTTGTCCTGGGCCATCCCCACACCAGCCTGCCAGTGGGCTAACCGTTCAATTACAGAAAAATTCTCTTCCGTGATGTGCACACCTCGCACATCACCTATCCTCAGGTCAGCAGTAAAATTGCTTAGCCGGCCGGTAACGGAAGCAGGCAACAAGTTGAATTGGTATAGCAAAAGAAAGAGAAGGAATCCCGTCAGCAAAATTATTAAACCCACCCAACGACGTTTGGGCAAAAATAAAGCCAGAACGACTATAGCCGCCGCGAATCCTATCCATGCCCCCCGGCTCCAGGACATTAATAGTGCAATGCTCAAAATAAGAGAACAAGTCACTAAGAAGAACAGCCAAGACCAATCTTCAATTTTCCAGCTTTTTCCAACCTTGTTTTTGGTATGCCAATCCATGATCGCCCCGAAGGTGGCGCCAAGGGCCAGGCCGGCTGTTATACCCATGTAACCACCAAACGGATTTGGCTGTTGAAAGGTGCCAAAAGCCCTGAAGAACCTGTCCAAGATCATGAAATGATCTGGACCATCCCCGCGCAAACCAAATTGCCATATTCCTATGAACGCTTGGCTAAGGCCGGCTACCAACAGGATTGCAACGAGCCAGCGCACACTGATCCCTGATCGGCGATCCCGATGCCACAGTCGCGCATCAGTTTCTAGGGGATTCCAAGATGTACCCAGATCTGCCACGATGAGCATGGCTGTCCCTAAGCCAATCCATTTAACGATCTCTTTGAAACCAGCCCAGAGTGATGTGCTGTCGACCAGGCTAAAAGCAGCGGCTCCGAGGAAGACAACCAGCGGTAAATTGATCGCTGTCCGTGGTATGTTAATGCGATGACGAAGCACACCATAGCTCAACCAGGCGCCTACTACTAAAATAAATAATAATTGCCCGCTTTTTGGCAGAGAGGGACCAAAACTGAGACTTTCTAACGCCCCAAATGGACCTATGATGAGCACCAATCCCAAGCCGACTAAAGGTTGGATGAGCATGAGCAGTAGAAAACCCACTCCAGCTACAATCACTCCAGCCACTGTGACGGGTAAGATCGATATTAATATACCCAGCAACAGGGCAAGAACGGCAAACCAAAAAGGGTTCCGGATTCGCTCATCAATGTGTACACCCATGAAGTCGTTAAAAGAGTGATTTATCACGTTACCTTGTCTCGGAAATAGTCAATGGTATTCACCAAGCCATCAACGAGTCTGACCTTTGGCTCCCATCCCAGAACTTCATGAGCCTTGGTAATATTGGGGCGCCGAATCTTGGGATCGTCCGCAACCCGCTCATGGGGCGGATCGACTTGCACAATTTCCGATTGACTGCCGGTTATTTCCAAAATGATTTCCGCAAACTCTGAGATCGTTATCTCGGCCGGATTACCGATATTGACTGGCGTCGAGACATCAGACATAAGTAGCCGATAAACCCCGTCAACCAGATCACTAAAATATTGAAACGATCTGGTCTGGCTACCATCTCCATAGACGGTGAGGGGTTGACTGGTCAAGGCCTGATAAATGAAATTGGGCACTACCCGACCGTCGTTTAGACGCATCCGGGGACCGTACGTGTTGAAGATCCGTACGATACGTGTTTCCAGCCCGTGATGCCGATGATAGGCCATCGTCATTGCTTCGGCGAAGCGCTTTGCTTCGTCGTAGACACCACGAGGACCGATAGGATTTACATGCCCCCAGTAATCCTCGGGCTGGGGATTCACTTGTGGGTCGCCATAAACCTCTGAAGTTGATGCCAGCAAGAAACATGCTCCCTTAGCTTTAGCCAAGCCAATAGCATTGAGCGTACCCAAGGAACCCACCTTTAATGTGTGAATGGGATGTTCAAGATAGTCGTTAGGACTTGCTGGCGATGCGAAATGAAGAACGGCATCGAGTGCATCCTTCACATAGAGATAATTAATGACATTATGCTTAATAAAAGTAAAGCGTTCATTGCCAATCAGATGGGTGATGTTGTCCAAGCTGCCAGTAATTAGATTATCCATGGCAATGACTGTATGCCCTTCATTCAGAAACCGGTCACATAAATGGGAGCCTAGAAAACCAGCTCCACCCGTTATTAGGAGTCGCATATAACTGCCTTATATCCTTATTTTGCAAAATTCCTAGAGGTTATCCATCATTAGCAATTCAAAACCAGCCGGATATTGTATCTTAGCCCATAAATTGTCGCTAACTGGTTGCCACACCCTATTTGACCAATGTATACTCCTGTCGTTGCGTAAGAGTAAGATCTACCATTAAGCAAATAAAAACGGATTCCTTGCGCTCCGATCTCAATCGACACCACTATATTCTCCCATGATGATACCATTGGTTTTCTACGTGATGAATTAGATGGATAAACATATGCTAAATAAAGACGAGCCAAGAACCATGCCGGCCGATGACTCAGCCGAAATTACTGAAAAACGTAAGGCAGATCATATCCAAATAAACCTGGAAAAGGATGTCTCTTTCAAGAAATTATCCACTGGATTGGAGTCGTATTATTTCATGCACCAGGCCTTGCCCGATCTGAACTTTGAGACCATCGACACGAAGACAGAGTTGCTGGGTAAACCATTAAAAACGCCATTACTGATCTCTTCTATGACAGGGGGAACGGCTGAAGCTTATCAAATCAACAAGACTCTAGCGATCGCTGCCCAGGAGTTAGGCATCGCCATGGGTTTGGGTTCTATGCGGGCAGCGATCGAGGATTCCAGCCTGACTTATTCCTTTCAAATAAGGGATGTTGCTCCAGATATCTTGCTCTTTGCTAATCTTGGCGCCGTCCAGCTCAATTATGGCTATGGGATTAAGGAATGCCAGCGGGTGGTTGAGATCGCTCAGGCAGACGCTTTAATCCTGCATTTTAACGCCCTGCAAGAAGCCGTACAGCCGGAGGGTGACCACAATTTCTCCGGACTGTTAAGCAAGATCGAAGTCATCTGCCAGCAAATGCCTGTGCCCGTCATCGCTAAGGAAGTCGGCTGGGGATTTTCAGAGACGGCCGCTCGCCAATTAGCTTCAGCCGGCATCTCTGCTATCGACGTGGCGGGCGCTGGAGGTACCTCTTGGAGTCAAGTTGAGATGCACCGGGCGCTAACGAATCGCCATGCCAGGGTTGCCGGTGCATTCATCGATTGGGGTATTCCAACTGCTCACAGCATACAATACGTTCGCCAATCAGCTCCTAACTTACCCATTATTGCCAGCGGGGGAATAAAGACGGGAATCGACATCGCTAAATGCATTGCGTTGGGTGCTTCGATTGGAGGATTGGCTGGCGATTTCCTGCGCGCGGCCGATAGTGGCGGGGCGAAAGCAGTCGTCGAGCTAGCTGGCGCCATCACCGACGAATTGCGCGTGGCTATGTTTTGTTGTGGGGCTGCCAATATCTCGCGGCTGGCCAAAACTCCGATTTATAGGGAGTGAATTTCAATGAAAGAACCGCTTCGTAGCCTCACCCAAGAAATGATTCCCGCCGTCGAACAGGCCATGGAAGACGTCCTGTTAGCCAATGACCGAGCAGGCGATTCATTTTATGGCATGATGCATTACCACATGGGTTGGGTTGACGAATCCTTTCAACCGCTCCTTGCCAACGCTGGCAAAAGAGTCCGTCCATTACTAGCCTTGCTTAGCGCAAGGTCCGCTGGAGGGGACTGGGAAAAGACGGTTCCTGGCGCAGCTTCTCTCGAGCTCTTGCACAATTTTTCCCTTATTCACGACGATATTCAAGATGCCAGCCCTACGCGGCGTGGCCGGCCGACCATATGGAATCTATGGGGAGTCAACCTGGCCATCAACAGTGGCGATGCTATGTTTGCCCTTGCCCATGAGTCTATGATTCGCATGGTTGATCGTGGGGTTCCGGCGAAAATAGTGGTGCACGCATTACGTCGTCTGGACGAGACTTGCATCGATCTCACAATTGGACAACATGCCGATATGTTATTTGAAGAGAGAGATGATGTCACTGTGGAACAGTACCTGGAGATGATCGGCGGAAAAACGGCCGCCCTTCTTTCTTTCTCTACCGAATTAGGTGCACTGGTTGCCGGCAGGAATAAAGATATCGTCGATCACTATGCTTCATTTGGCAAGGATTTGGGTATGGCCTTTCAAGTACGAGATGACATACTGGGCATTTGGGGTGATGAAACCGTCATCGGAAAATCTTCCGCCACGGATATTGTTACACGAAAAAAGAGCCTACCTATCCTTTATGGTCTCTCAAAAAGTGACGAATTGATTGATTTGTATAGCCAGTCCGAGAATGGCGAAAATTTCGTCCAACAGGTTGTCCAATTATTGGATGGAGTTAGGGCACACGAATTTGCCCAAGCATATGAGGAAAAGTACGCTAATAGTGCCTTAACCCACTTGGAAGCAGCCAATCCGGAAGGCGCCGCCGCCGTTGCGTTACGCCAGCTAACGATGATTCTACTCAACCGCCAGGCTTAAGTCTCAATTCAACAGGAATATTAGGAAAATGAAATAATGGCGACCCTTCTTGTGTGAAGGGTCGCCATATTATTCTAACTATGACTTGTTCGGTACGAACCTATTTAGTCGGTTGCTTCGGCCTCAGGTAGAACACTTTTAGCTGCTTCGGCAGCAGCTTGGGCAGCAATTCGCTCCAGCACTTCTTCATCGGTATTATCGTCGATAAGAAGAGATGAAAGATCAACCTCTTCAACTTCTTGCTCCATGAGTGCCTCGGCAGCCTCACGTTCGGCGATTCTATCCTGACGGATCTTGTAGCCAGTACCCGCAGGAATCAGTTTGCCAATGATGACGTTTTCCTTCAAACCAAGTAATTCGTCCTCTTTACCGGCGATAGCTGCTTTGGCCAATACCTTGATCGTATGCTGGAATGAGCTGGCCGATAAGAAACTTTCGGTGTTCAAAGATGCTTTCGTTATGCCCAACAAGACTGGTTCGGCTCGAGCTGGTTGGCCGCCCTCTTCGATAATCTCCATATTTTCGGCTTGGAAAATGGTGGCCTCGACGAGCTCTCCAGGCAGCATTTCGGTGTCACCAGATGCGGTGATCATTACTTTACTCAACATCTTGCGGATGATGGTCTCAAAGTGTTTATCGTTAATATTTTGACCTTGCGGTCGATATACCTGTTGTACTTCCTTTAACAGATACTGGGTAACCGCATCGCGACCTAAAATCTCTAGAATCCGGTGGGGATTTTTAGAACCTTCCGTGATCTGATCACCGGCCTCAACGCGTTCACCTTCGGAGACCAAAATGCGGATGCCGGCTGGGATGACATAATCCCGTTCGTCCTTGCTTTCCCAAAGGACTCGTACCACCGAGTCATTCACGACAACCCGACCTCCGTGCCGGGCGATGATAACATCATCTTCCATCTCGGCCAGAATCGCACCAGCCTTTATCTCTTCTTCATCCTCTACCAATACCGTCCAGCCCTCTGGAAGCTCGTAATCATCTTCGACAAGCTTACTATCGGTGACGAATACGTGACGTACGCCTTCGACCATGCGGATTTCGACAACACCGCTAATTTCAGTCATAACCGCTTCACCCTTGGGCTTTTGTCGCGCTTCGAATAGCTCTTCTACACGTGGCAAACCCTGAGTGATATCACCTCGAGCCTCGGCTGTACCTCCGGTATGAAAGGTGCGCAGAGTAAGTTGTGTGCCTGGTTCGCCGATGGATTGGGCAGCCACAATGCCAACAGCAGCGCCCAATTCAACAACCTTACCCCGGGCAAGATCGATACCATAACACTTAGCACAAATGCCCTGACGTAATTCACAGGTCATGGGGGAATAGACATAGACATCTTTTACACCCGCAGCCTCAGTTTCATCCGCCAATTCCTCGGTGAATAAATGGTCGACCTCAATGATTACCTCACCGGTCTCGGGATGGGCGACAGTTTCTGCAGCAACACGACCAAAAATTCGTTCAGATAGCGTCTGCTTGCCAAAATTGTCAGCACTACGAACCCAAATACCTTTACTGGTGCCACAATCTTCGGCCAGCACGATGACATCTTGAGCCACATCAACCAATCTTCGAGTCAAATAGCCGGCATCGGCCGTTCGTAAGGCTGTGTCGGCCAAACCTTTCCGAGCACCATGGGTCGAGATGAAGTACTCCAAAGCTGAAAGTCCTTGGCGGAAATTTGAGGTGATCGGCACCGGGATGATTCGTCCCTGGGGATCGGCCATTAATCCACGCATGCCCGCCAACTGTGTAATCGGTCCAAAACCACCTTTAGTTGAACCGGAAAGGGCCATCATGGTGATCGGCCCGGCAGGACTCATCGCATCACGAACAGCTTTCTCAACTTTGACCTTGGCGTCTGTCCACTGCTCAATTGTCCGTTGATATTGTTCATCTTCGGTCAGAAGACCTCGACGGTATTGTCGGTCGATCTGGTCTACACGCATTCGCGCATCTTGTAAAATAACTTCTCTATCTACGGGAACAGTGAGATCGGAAACGGCAATCGTGATACCAGAGCGTGTAGCATATAAGAAACCTAAGTTTTTAATCTTATCCACCATTTCGATGGTTTCTTCATCACCCAACCGTCGATAGACACGGTTTACCAACTCGTTAACTGCAGCTTTGTCCAATACTTCGTTGATAAAGCGCATCTCTTCTGGCAACGCACGATTGAGAACAACGCGGCCCGGAGTGGTCTCAATGATCTTCTCACGAGGCTTACCGTCGGCATACCGGATACCGTCTTCTTTGAAGTATGTTTCCGTGTGGAGTTTAATCTTGGCATGGATATCAACATAATCCAAATCAAAGGCTCGCTCCACCTCTTCCATACTACTATAGACCTTGCCTTCACCTTTCTGCCCATCCTGCATGACGGTCAGATAATAGACACCAAGGACCATATCCTTGGACGGACCAACAATCGGATGTCCATCGGCTGGTTTTAACAGGTTCTGGGTCGCCATCATCTGAGTGGCAGCTTCTTCGACCGCCTTTTTCGATAAGGGCACATGTACAGCCATCTGGTCGCCATCAAAGTCGGCGTTGAAAGCTGCACAAACCAAGGGATGTAATTGAATGGCCTTACCTTCGACCAAAATGGGCATGAATGCCTGGATGCCAAGTCTGTGCAATGTTGGAGCACGATTCAGTAGGATTGGGCGACCTTCAATTACCTCTTCTAGAACTTCCCAAACCTCGGGGGGCTGTCTTTCGATGATGCGCCTAGCACCTTTGATATTACTCGCATAACCGTAATCCACCAGTTTGCTGATGACAAAGGGGCGGAAAAGTTCCAAGGCCATGGTCTTGGGTAAACCACATTGACCCATCTTCAATGTTGGACCAACTACGATTACCGAACGGCCGGAATAATCCACACGTTTGCCGAGCAAGTTCCGTCGGAAACGCCCCTTCTTGCCCTTCAGCATGTCTGAAAGCGATTTCAACTCACGGCGGCCCCGGCGACTCAGGGCCTTGCCCCGTTGACTATTATCGATCAAGCTATCAACCGCTTCCTGGAGCATGCGTTTTTCGTTTCTAACGATCACATCAGGAGCACCCAGCTCCAACAACCTTTTAAGCCGGTTGTTACGATTGATGACCCGGCGATACAGATCATTGAGATCAGAGGTGGCGAATCGTCCTCCATCCAACTGAACCATAGGCCTCAAATCAGGAGGAATTACGGGCAGAATAGTTAAGATCATCCATTCCGGACGGTTGCCACTCTTGCGCAACGCTTCGACAACAGACAACCTTTTTGTTGCCCTTTTTGCTCCTTGCTTTGAGCGGGTCGTCCGAACCTCACGCCATAAGTCTTTAGCAAGCTTTTCCAGGTCCATATTCTTCAATATATCGTAGAAAGCCTCCGCACCCATTTCGGCCCGAAAAACATTGCCAAACTTGCTTTTCAACTCCCGATACTCTGTTTCGTTAAGAAAAGCCATTTGGGTCAGGGCTTCAAGTTGCTCGCGATTTGATTGAGCTTGTTGGCGCAAACGGGCCAACTTCACCGTGATCAGGTCACGCATCTCCTCAGATTCAAGGCCGATCTCCTCTTGAATGATCTGGATTTCACGCTCCAAATCGGCTACAGTGCTTTCTTGCTCCTCTTCGAGCTCCTTTTGCTTTTCCGTCAATCGCTCAGACGTCGTCTCTTGAACCAAGACGATATGCTCTCGACCGATTTTTTCACCTTTCTTAGCAATCGTCGTTTCACCCAGGACAATCTTGGCGTCAGCTTCCTCACCCATCAGGTTTTCGAGGCGCTGTTCGATGACCTGTGCATCACTTACAACCTCGTCGGTTGCGGCCGAGAGTCGCTCTTCAAAGGAGTCCTGTAAAGCAGCCAATTGAGTCTCTGCTTCACTCAATCGCTCCCGGATTTCTTCCGTTGCCTCATCTATCTTGACCTGGTTTTCTTCGAAAAGACGCTGTTCCGCCTCTTCGAGCTCTTCATCAAGTCGTTTTAATGCTCGTTTACGTGCCTCATCGTCGACGAAAGTGATGACGTATTGGGCAAAATACAAAACGCGATCCAGGTTGCGTCGAGAAATATTGAGCAGCAAACCCAGATAACTAGGCACACGGCGCGTATACCAAACGTGGGCGACAGGGGCAGCAAGTTGTATGTGCCCGAGGCGCTCACGCCGGACAGCAGCGCGCGTTATCTCCACCCCACACTTATCACAAACGATACCTTTGTACCGAACGTTTTTATATTTTCCGCAATAACATTGCCAATCTCTTGTCGGACCAAAGATCGCCTCACAAAAAAGGCCATCTTTTTCAGGTCGCAATCTACGATAATTGATCGTTTCTGGCTTTGTTACCTCACCATAAGACCAAGAACGAATTTGTTCAGGTGACGCCAGACTAATACGCAAAGAACGGAATTCTGTTGCTTCCACCAGGTGTGACCTCCCAAAGAAAAATGCATTTCAGGAATTGGCTGCGATACATACCCAAATATTACTGATTCTGTGCATTGTTTAGACACAGCAAAAGAGCGAATGGCTCAAGCCATCGCTCTTGTCGTCTTTAATATGGCAGCTACCTGAATATCACCGTATTTATGATAGCCCTATTTTATCGGTGAACGTCGATATGTCAAGAGAATTAGATGTGTAGCAAATTAGAAAAAGTACCACAAATTTCGTAAACTGGCAAATCTTAGTTGCTATTTCCCACACGATGTCGCAAAAACGCCTCCATAAAGCCATCTAGCTTGCCATCCAACACTGCTTGGGTATTGCCCATTTCAAACTCTGTCCGATGATCCTTCACCATCTTGTACGGGTGGAGAACATACGATCGGATCTGGTTACCCCACCCAGCGTCAACATCTTCTCCCTTCAAAACGGCCCTTTCGGCCTCCTGTTTGCGCCTCTCTAGATCGAATAATTGGGATTTTAGGATCTTCATGGCCATTTCCAGATTCTGAGTCAGTGATCGTTGGTTTTGGCAGGTAACTACAATGCCTGAGGGAAAGTGTGTAATACGAACAGCGGTTTCATTCTTTTGAACATGCTGGCCCCCTGCTCCACTGGCCCGAAATCGATCGATGCGTAGGTCCTTGTCTTCCACGTTAATCTCAATATCCTCAGCCACATCCGGCCAAACTTCGATTTTCGCGAAGGAAGTGTGTCTCCGGCTTGAAGCATCATAGGGAGAAATCCGAACCAAGCGATGTACGCCTCGCTCTGACTTGAGCCAGCCATAGGCATAATCGCCGTCGATTGACATGAGTGTACTCTTTAAGCCTGCTTCATCGCCTGGACTTTCATCAATGATTTCCACCTTATAGCCCCGGGATTCCGACCAACGGACAATCATCCGCTGCAGCATTTGGGCCCAATCTTGGGCTTCCGTGCCCCCAGCTCCAGCGTGAATGGCTAAGATCGCCGGTTCGTTATCATACTTGCCAGAGAATAGCGCACGAAATTCCATTTTCTCCACGGCAGATGTTAAGACATCCACCTCGTGAGCCATTTCTTCATACATCTCCTCATCGCCAAGTTGCGCTAACTCCTGCATGTCAGCAAGCTGAGTGCTCAGGTTTTGCCAAATGGCAACTTCCTCGCGTAGCCGAGTCATCTCTTGCATGATTCCTTGGGCTTTCGGCGAATCATCCCAAAAATCTGGTTCCAGGGTCGTTTTTTCGAGTTCAGCCAGTTTCTCGATCTTAACGGCGACGTCAAAGACGCCTCCGAAGATGGTCAACCGTCGTCTGCATCTCTTCAAGTTTCTGAATTAATTCTTCCATTCCCCATCACTCCTAATATTGATTTGGATCTGCTCGGGTCAGGTTGTATCCGCTTGCTCCCCAATTCCACGGTCGGAAACCGGTCCCCGCCCGAACCGTTAAACCTCAAACAAACCGTCGATAAAGGCATCCGCATCGAACGGAGCCAGATCCTCGATACTCTCTCCTGTTCCAATAAAACGAACCGGCAAGGCCAGCTCGCGATAGATTGAAAAGACCATACCACCCTTAGCTGTACTATCTAGCTTGGTCAAGATAACACCAGTAACATGTACGGAATCCTTGAACTTCCTAGCTTGGTTTAGGGCATTCTGTCCGGTAGGTGCATCTAAAACCAATAATACCTCATGCGGAGCGTCATGCACGCTGCTCCGGCAAACGTTATAGGTTTTTTCTAATTCGCGCATAAGATTGAACTTGGTGTGTAGCCGGCCTGCTGTGTCGATGAACAACAAATTATATCCACGAGCGCGGCTGGCTCTGATTCCGTCATAGGCTACCGCTGCTGAATCGCCTCCGGGTTGACCTGCGGTCATGGGCACATTTGCCCTTTCACTCCATATACGAAGTTGATCAATTGCTGCTGCTCTAAATGTATCTCCAGCAGTCACCATCACCTTATAGCCGCGGGCTTTATAGTAAAGGGCAAGCTTTCCAATCGTTGTCGTCTTACCCGATCCGTTGACACCGACAATCATTACCACGGTCAATTGTCGAGGCTCCTCTAGCGCAAAGCTGGAGTCATCTAATAAAATATGCCTCATCTCTTGCTTCATGGCCTGCAACAATTGATCCGTTGTGTTCAACCCCTCTCGATCCACTCGTTGTTGCATCGCATTGATGAGGTCCATGGTAGTAAGTACGCCCATATCCGCTTGAATAAGCAATGCCTCTAGGTCTTCCCATGTGTCTTCGTCAATCTCCCCCATTCCGAGGACGTTAACGATCTGGCCAAAGACTGATTGCCGGGTTCGAGTTAATGATTGCCGAATATTTTTAAACAATTATACCTCCCAATGTATAGAAGATTTTAGAGGAATTATGGTGTGAAGCTGGAGTTTACTCGAGCAAAACCGGATCTTAAACCCTATTCTATCCTCAAATACTTACACGGTTTTGTCATGCTGCCTAATCAAGATTAACTTCGACGATCTCTCCCTCAGATGTCAATTGTTCTACCTTTAACCCGGCCGTCTCCAATATCGCGCTACAGTGTGCTGCTAACTGCTGTCCCCTCTCAAATAGAGCTAAAGCGCCTTCTATGGTCAGGTCACCAGCTTCGAGACGCAACACCGTCGCATCCAATTCTTGAAAGGCATCCTCGAAACTCAATGATGCTACTTCCGGAGCTTGTCTTTCGTCCATTGCTCTTCCTCTATAACTTTTGCACCAAAGCGACCATCCAAAACCTGAACGCTGAAAAGGTCGCCCTTGACTACGTCATTTATCGAATGAATGATGTGCCCATCAACTTTTCGAAGGATGGCATAACCGCGAGCTAGTGTGGCCACCGGATTCATCGTCTCCAAAGTGGCTGATACGACGGAAAGCTGAGACTGGCGTCCATCAAGGATCGATCTCATAGCCTTATCCATTCGACTGATGAGCCAATCCACCTGTTGCCGATTATTATCGAGTGCTGCTCGAGGACTGAGGAGCTTTAGGTTTCTGGTCAGCCCGTTCAGTAAAGATCGTTTTTCTCGTAAGAAGTTCACCATGCTGGAATTCATCGCTGCCTCGAAGGCAGTGATAGCAGCCTTATATTCAGCTTGCTCGGGAACTGCCAGCTCAGCGGCCGACGAAGGTGTGGGAGCTCTTAAATCAGCCACGAAATCGGCGATCGTAAAATCGGTTTGGTGACCAACACCAACGATGATCGGATGCTGGGCAGCGAATATCGCTCTGGCTAATGATGGGTCGTTAAAAGCCCATAGATCTTCCAGCGAACCCCCACCACGGGTGATGATGATCGTATCAATATCGTTACGGCCGTCCAGCCATTGCAATGATCGAATGATCTGAGGCGGTGCTTCTCGTCCCTGAACCAGCGCAGGAGCGATTAAGACGGAAACTAGAGGCCACCGTCTGCTTAGCACGTTCAGAATATCGCGAAGGGCGGCTGCATCGGCTGATGTCACTAGGCCGATTTTCCTTGGAATCTCAGGGATCAACTTCTTATGGCTCTCGTCGAATAGGCCTTCGGAGGCCAAAGTTTCTTTCAATTCTTCAAAAGCCATTGCCAAATCGCCCCGGCCGGCAGGTTCTAACGATTCAGCATATAATTGGTACACTCCTCCTGCCTCATATACGGAAACATGCCCCTGCGCAATAACCGCATCTCCATCTCCAGGATCAAAGCCAAGGCGCTTTGCCGAAGATTGCCACATGACGCATTTTAATTGAGCTCGTTCATCCTTCAACGTAAAATAAAAGTGCCCAGAGCGCGCACGGGTGAAATTGGAAATTTCACCACTAACGATGACATCTTGCAACCGAAAGTCAATGTCAAATAGCTCGCGAATATAGGATGTCAACTCGCTTACTGACCAGGTGTGGCTATCGTATTGGATATCCCTGAAGAGCATACTCATCGAAGTTAACTTATAACCATTTTTTCTGGGTACAGGAACCTGTGAGCGAATTCTAGACTGCCTTGAAAAGCCGGTCAAACGGCTGGCACCTCCTTTTGGGCCATGCTAGAATTAATTGGTGATCCTAATGATGGAGGTGAAAACTGGAAGGATTAGCGTTAGCCCAGATTTTGGTCGAAACCATAATCGATAAAAAAGGTGGCGACATAATATTACTTGACATCAGTGAAGAGGCAGTATTTACCGACTATTTTCTAATTTGTAATGGCGAGAACGATCGGCAAATCCAAGCCCTTGTTGATAGTATTGCGGACGACGCCAAAAAAAAGGCCAACACACTCCCATGGGGAAAAGAAGGGGAGCCATCCAGCGGTTGGGTCTTATTAGACTACGGTGATCTAATCGTCCACCTTTTTAACCCTGACATGCGTAATTACTATAATCTGGAAGAGCTATGGAGTGACGCCCATATCGTCCTACGGATGGCGTAATTTGTGCTTTTTATTCCCGAATCCAGGCATCACTATCTCGAACCCACTGAACGATTTCAGAAGAATCGAAGAATAAAGCCACTTCCTCTGCTGCATTTTCCAGGCTATCCGAACCATGGACCAAATTTCGGCCAATTTCTATGCCAAAATCACCCCGTATCGTCCCTGGAGAGGCTTCAACCGGATCCGTAGCTCCCATCGTCTTTCTAGCTGCTGAAATCGCCTCTTGGCCTTCCCATACCATGGCTACGACAGGCCCTGAGACGATATAGGTTACGAGCTTCTCATAAAACGGCTTCCCCTTGTGAACGGCATAATGTTTTGCTGCCAGCTCTTCCGACATTTGAATGAACTTCATACCCACCAGTTTGAGGCCTCGCGCTTCAAACCGGTTGATGATTTGTCCAATAAGGCCGCGATGAACGCCATCGGGCTTTACTAATATTAACGTACGTTCCATAGATAACTCCGTCAAAACCAAAAAAAAGCCCGCCTGACCTCAAAACGAAGCCGGCAGGCAAAAAGTAAAACTTGAACCAGACCCTAAAGATTATCCAGAGCTTGTCGATAGACATCTATCGCTTTCTTTAGTTGTCCATTCTGAACATATGCATCACCCAGCAGCCTCTGCAGTCGTGGTTGTTCTCCGTAGTTACTAATCGAAGTTTGAAGTTCTGCTATTAGATACGGCAAACCTTCACCTTGCTGTAGAAGAGCCCCATATTCGTTGAGCGCTGTATCAAGGTTGCCTGCAGCGATTGCCCCGCGTGCCGCTTGTAAGTGGTGGGCATCCAGTACACCGTCAACTTCGCCAAGCAGCTCCGCAGAATCTACAATTGGTTCTTCTAAGGCTTCTGCCCCAAATTCTAGTGATTCTCGATCCGGTACTCCCGGTTCAATAGCCTGGTCAGAATCCAGTGTAATCTCGGGTATGATCAGGTCTGGAGAAGTGGCTTCCGCCTCTGCTGCAAGCCAGCTGTCTGGGTCAACTGCGCCCAGGGTATCCATCCAAGCTAAGTCGTCTTGTGTTGCTTCATCAACCACCGAGGGATCTAATGCACCTGTACTAACGGCCGATTCCGACCAATCTTCGATCTCCGGTATGTCTTCAAACTCAAAAACTGGTTCGGTCAAATCAGGCTCCTCTATGACATCTTCCTCGTCGAAAATCCCGGCTAATTCGCTATCCGGTACCGAAGGCTCTTTCTCTAAAGCCGGCAACTCAGACTCCTGGATATCCATGGCTGAATCGACTCCGACACCTTCAACCGCTAAATCTTCAGCGTCTTCCAGTTCAGTGTCGACAACATTTTTTAATGCCTCATCCATCTCCTGTCTCAACCACTCTGGAGCTTCGGGTTCTTCTAACTCTGAATCAATGGTCGTCAACTCTTCTAGGCGAGCGCCCTGCTTGGCCGCCAATTGCTCAAGCCAGGCCATGGCATCGTCCTCATCTTCAAATTCGCCTTCGACTATGCTTTCCATAGATACATCGACCGATATCTCACTTTCTTCAGCGGTTAGATACTCGTCGGTCACCTCTTTTTCGGCCAATATTTCCGCTATATCTTCCTCAAATAGGGCTTCTTTAATAACGGGTGGTTCTTCTTCAAGCGGCTGAGGCTCTGAATTTATGATCATTTCTTCAAGCCACGATAGAGCTTCATCCATATCCTCAGGCATCTCAACCCCGTCGAGTCCTGACAGCGCGAATACTAATTCTTCATCGACCGGAGGGGTTATATCCACTTCTTCTTCCGCTACAGCAGCCTCAATTGCCTCGTCTACTCCCTCGAATCCCTCATCCCCGGGCTCACTGAGGATTTCCTGAGAGGCGACAACCATTTCCTCATCTGGTTCTTCCTGATCCCTGGCCATTTTCTCCAACCAAGCCATCGCTTCATCCGGATCTTCCGGCATTTCGCCAGCATCAACGGTGCTTATAGATGGTCTTTCTTCGCTGAAAGATGGTAACTCTTCTGCAGACGCCCCTTGTCGTGCAGCTAATCTTTCAAGCCAGGCCATGGCTTCGTCTGGATCTTCGGGCACAGCCTCTGGGGAATCTTCCAAAGAGTCGCCAGATCCTGGTATCGTTATTAGTGTTTCGTCAATTGGGAACTCAGCATCACTATCTAAGTCAGATTGAGGCAGGTCTACCGGCGTTTCTTCGATTTCTTGCACCACATCCGGAATATCATCGACGACTTCATCATCAAAGGACAATTCCCCAAAAGGAACCTCTTCGTCAAGTAAATTTTCTTGAGTAGCCTGCTCTTCCTCCACCTGCCCGGGGGGCCACCCTTCACCACTTCTAGCAGCCAATTCTTCGGCCGTTACAGCGGGCAGTGTACTCATATCGTCTAGCCAGGTCATGTCCTCTTCGGCAGAATCATCCAATTCTTCCGCAGCTTCTTGTTCCTGTTCGTCCCAACTGAGAGTCGGTGGTTCTTCGATGGCTGCCCCTTCACCAGCAGCAATTTGGTCTAACCAGCTCAGTTCATCAGCTCCTTCAGTTGCTGCTTGAGATGCCCCTTCATCCTTGACCTCGTCATGCAACCACTCCGGTATTTCCTCCTCAGACAAGTCAAGTGGTTGGTTAAAAACGGCGGTATCCTCGATATCTAGTTCTCGATCGGCAATCGATTTGCCGGGGATTTTTCCTTCCTCGGCCGCCATCTCATCTCTGAGCCATTCCGGGACTGCATCATCCGCCGGAACCTCCTGTTCCAAATCCCCAGCAAACCAGTCAGGAATCTCGTCTCCTACCTGTTCCTCTCCTGGCAGATTTGGATCTTTTTCCAATGCAGAATCGTCTTCATCGTAAATTCTGGTGGGTTCTTTGCCTAATTCATCGAGCCAATTCGTATCATCCTTGGCGCCATTCGGGCTATCTTGTTGTTCCATTCCAGGTTCTTCTGGTCCGCTCATGCTATTTTCCTCCGTCATTCTGCATCCTCTACATCTGATGCTAACGGCTCGTCATCTTGTTTAGCCAGCTCACTTTCAGTTTCTTCTGACGCATCATCCGAGGCCTCCAAACCTAGTCCTCGACTTAAGAATCCGGTGAGCCCTGTTCCACTGGGCATCATCGTTTCATCTGTTGGAGTCGAGGGCTCAGCTTTAATTTCTTCAAGCCAGGTTGCGGTTTCTTCATCTTCTTTCATATCTTCAAGCCAGCTGTCATCCGAAGTCTCAAAAATCTCATCTGGCAACTCGTCAAGCACATCGTCTGCTCCCAGAAGCCAATCGGGTATATCGCTAGCTGAATCTTCTCTGTCATCCGCTTGTAGGCTTAATTCCTGCTTCGTCATTTCACTAGGTTCAGATATAGATGCCATTTCCTCTGTTGGCGAAATATCTGAGTTATCCGGCCGATCAGCGTTCGAGATATCCAATGCCTGGTCATCAACTTCCTGATGATCTCCCGCTGGTCCTTCACCAGATGCTTCAAATAATTCATCAGTGAAGCCAACCGTCTCGATGAGCCAGTCAGGTAAAACTTCATCAACATCAGAACTGACAGCCAGATCATCCATCCAGTCGGGAGCCTTTTTTTCTTTTGGTTCGACGGATTCAAGTGGCGGTAGAATGGTGGTCGTTCCTCGCCGATGCTCTCCTAACTCGTCCACAAGTTCCGACAGATCGCCAAGAGCATCTGTCCAATCTTCTAAGTCTTCTTCAAAGCTAATTTCCATTGGAGTTTCAGCAAAGGAATCAGCTTCCACTTGCTCCACAAGTTGATCAAGTTGATCATCCAGCCTCATTTCATGCGGCAGTGTGGGTGAATATTGAATTGGCAAATCGGCAATGGGCTCTTCAGCCAGTTCGGTCTCCAGATCCAAAAGCGCCTCGAGAGATTCAGCTATCGTTTGATCGTGGGCTGTAGTTTCGACATCCTCGACCATTGCTAACAGATCAGCCACCAACAAATCCTCGGGGATATCATCCGGCAACTGGCTTTCCACCCTTTCGTCGGATTCACTAACCGATATTGCTAATTCTTCCCAATCGATATCGAGAGCCTGTTCATCTCTATCGCCCTGCGTGACAGTATCATCGGTAACGATAGCATCGGCCGGCATCTCCACCGGCATGAAACCAATTTCCTGTAGCCAGCCAGGCATCGCCGCATCACCTTCAGCTTCCTCACTCTCGGATGACAAATCATCTACCCGATCGCTCAGAGGTGTGACGGCCGAAACGTCATCAAGCTGTTCGACAGCTATCACTTCTGGAAAGCTGAGATATTCAGCCTCCGTGCAAGCTTTCCCTAGCGTTGTATCGGGATCCACGCTACCGGCCGTCAGCAATGTTAGAGCTTGGACTCGTCGCCAATGCTCGTTAGCCTCAGTTGGCCGATTATTACGCATCCATTCTGCTGCCAAAATCGCATTGGCTTTCACACTATAGGGCATGCCCTCGACGATTTCTAAACATATGTCGATTAGGTCAGCCCGCCTGTTGGCCCAAAAGAAAGTATCAGCCAGCAACAATTTTAAATCAAGACGTTTGGGCTGTTTACGCAGTAGAGATGATATTTCAGTTGCAGCTTCTCGGTACAACGTACTCTTAAAATAAAGCCGTGCTAATGCAGGTCGAGTCAATTCAATTTGATCCCTTGTGTAGCCATCTCGAGCTGCGAAAAGCTCGGCCAACTCATCCCTTATCGCCCGATTATATGGATCGATTTCGAAAGCCCGCTCCATGTGCCAGACAGCCCTTGGCAAGTTCAGGTTCTCTTTGTAGGCCAGTGCCAGGCCAGCATGGGTGATCAAGTCCTCAGGATCGACACTAGCGACACGCTCAAAGATATCAATAGCTTGAGTATATTGTTGTTGTTCAAGGAGGACCCGGCCATACAACCGGTAAGTATCGACGTGCAGGGGATATTGACGGAGGACATTGTGGCAATGAGATGCTGCTTCGGACAACCGATTATCGTCTATTAATCTTTCTATTCGGCTTAGATAATCATGCAGCCTGACACGATGCACGTAAAAGTATCCCCAATAAGATCATACTCCTAGTAAACATAAATATTATGCTATCTTTCAATTAAGAAAGCAAATGCAGGACCCGGAGCTGGGATAAGAGATTAGTAATGTTTGGTTCACTTTGGGGCGTTGGTCCTAGGGGGTCGTTTACCTGGTCGCGGCCGGTGAGTACATGTACTACATTGAGCACGCCATACCCAAGGGCCTCGAGCATATAGCCACCTTCCAAAAGAAAGAGTAGCCTGCCATCACAATATTCATCGGCCAAGTCGGCGATATAACGCGAGATTTCAGCGTATCCAGACAGCGATAAACTGGCGATGGCCAAGGGGTCGGACCAGTGTGCATCAAAACCGGCCGAAACAAGAATAAGGTCCGGCTTGTAACGGGCAATGCGGGGAATGATGACTTCCTTAAATGCCAGACGATAGCAAATATCGCCAGCACCGGGACTCAAAGGAACATTGAGCGTTGCACCTTCACCAGAACCGGCTCCCACCTCGTTTAAGGCTCCTGTACCGGGGTAAAAGAAGGGAGTGTGGAGGTGCAAGGAGATGTATAGGACCGTCGGATCTTCGTAAAAAATATTCTGAGTGCCATTGCCGTGGTGAACGTCATAATCAATTATCACTACTCGATTAACTGCATGCTCAGTCTGGGCATGGCGAGCAGCCACGGCGACGTTGTTGAATAAACAAAAACCCCCTACCCTATCGAATTCTGCATGATGGCCTGGTGGTCGAATCAAACCGATCCCGTTGGTTGCACGACCTTCCATGATCCGGTCGACCAGTAAACAGGAGGTTCCGACCGCTAATCGAGCTTGATCGTAACTGGCCGGAGTTGTGTAAGTATCAGCATCGAGCAGCCCACCACCGTGATTCGAAGCCAGGCGAACTAAATCGATGAGTCGTTCATCATGAACCAATGTCAACTGTTTTTGGGTCGCGGGTACTGGTTCGATGGGCACCAGATCAGGCATTACGCCTTCGGCTTCCAGCACGGACAGTATGGCTTCTACACGCCGGGCGTTCTCGGGATGTCCCGCTTTTGTGTGTTCTTCTGCTGGAACGGAACCCAGAAGTGTAGACACGCGTCGTTAACCTGGGTTGGCAACTCGCTTTACCGAATTATTTTTGATAGCCAGCCACCAAGCCTTATCCCCCGAAAAACATGTTTATCAAGCCTTGCCCGTTATTAACCGCCACGACAAGGGCAGCGAAAACCACGGAAACCATGGACATCAATTTTATCAGGATATTAAGGGATGGGCCCGAGGTGTCTTTGAAAGGGTCGCCAACAGTATCACCCACCACAGAGGCCTTATGCGCCGGGGAACCTTTACCACCATATCGCCCATCTTCGATGTACTTCTTGGCATTATCCCAGGCTCCTCCAGAGTTAGCCATCATGACCGCCAAGGCAAATCCGGCCGTTAACGTTCCGGCGAGCAACCCCAGGACGCCAGCAACGCCGAATACAATGCCCACAATGACCGGCACGGAGATAGCCAGGACAGAAGGCTTTACCATTTCACGCTGAGCTCCAGCGGTGCTGATCTCGACACAGCGCGCGTAATCTGGTCGAACAGTGCCAGCTAAGATTCCCGGTTTTTCACGAAACTGCCGGCGCACCTCTTCGACCATGTCGCCGGCCGCCCGGCCCACAGCTCGCATGGTCATCGACGAAAAATAAAAAGCGGTCGCTGCTCCAATGAAAACGCCGATCAAAACGGCCGGATTGAGCAAATTTACGTCGAAAAAGACCATGAAATCCCTCATGGTCCAATCGACGATCGTCCTCCCATCAAGAACTGGCACATTCTCATTAATGCCGTGCAAGGTGAGTCCTAACCGCACTTCCTCCAGATAGGCAGCGATCAGCGCCAGTGAGGTCAAGGCGGCCGAGCCGATGGCAAAGCCCTTCCCAATGGCCGCCGTGGTGTTGCCAACCGCATCGAGTTGGTCAGTGCGCTGCCGAACCTGGGCACCCAAACCCGACATTTCGGCATTACCGCCCGCATTATCGGCGATAGGTCCGTAGGCATCTGTCGCCAAGGTAAAACCGAGAGTTGACAACATGCCCACGGCGGCGATGCCAACCCCGTATAAGCCCATGGCAATATTTGTTACACCGCCCATGACGTAAAAACTGATGGCAATACCGACGATGATGGCCACCACCGGAACACCGGTTGATTCCATACCTACTGCCAGACCCTCGATGAGCGAAGTGGCCGAACTGGTCGATGCTTGTTCGGCAATGCTTTGAGTCGGTTTATAGGCGTGGGAGGTATAGTATTCCGTCGATCGACCGATGATGACTCCTACAATCAGACCAACTAATATCGATATCCAAACCGCCCACTTATTTGGCAGGTCCAACCAAAAGAGCAATGGCAAGGATAATAGGGCAATGCCTAATGAGCTGCCGTACAGACCACGTCCCAAGGCGCTAATTAACTGAGCCTGGCTGGCACCTTCATCCGCGCGAACGAGATAAACGCCAATGATGGACAATAAGACCCCAATAGCAGCCACGGCGATCGGTGCAGATAAGTAGCGCAATTGCAATTCCATTATTGCATGTAGGGACGGTTGTCCTCCATCGAATAGAGTCGTCGATGCGGCTAAAACGGCAGCCACGCCCAAAGCAGACGTGGCCAAAATCGAACCGGCATACGATTCGTACAGATCTGCTCCCATCCCGGCCACATCGCCAACATTATCGCCCACGTTATCGGCAACAGTGGCCGGATTTCGCGGATCATCTTCAGGGATACCTGCTTCCACCTTGCCCACCAAATCTGCACCAACATCGGCCGCCTTGGTATAAATACCGCCTCCAACACGGGCAAATAGGGCGAACGTTGAAGCTCCCATCCCAAAGCTGAGCATTGTAGCCGTTATTTGAGAAAGTGGATTTCCGAGAACCAGAAAACTGAAAATACTTTCAGATCCTCCGATCAAAGCCGGTGCCAGATAATAGAGGATAAGAAACCAGGCAGTGATGTCCAATAATGCAAATCCGACCACGACAAGGCCCATTACTGCACCAGCCCGCAACGCTACCTGCAAACCTCCGTTAAGGCTTTTGCTGGCTGCATTCGCCGCTCGAGCTGAAGCATTTGTGGCCGTTTTCATGCCAATAAATCCACAAAGGGCGGAAAAAAACCCGCCGGTCAGAAAAGCGACAGGGACGATGGGGTTTTGCAATTGAAAAAATGACAAAATGAGGAAAATGACAAATAAGACCCCAAAGACGATCGCAACAACGCGATATTGGCGTGAAAGATAGGCTTGGGCACCATCACGGATCGCATCAGCGATCTCGATCATCTTATCTGTGCCTTCGCTTTTGCTCATCACCTGACGATAAAAAAGCCAGGCAAAAACGAGCGCCATGACTGCCGCCACCGGCCCCAACCACCAAATAGCGGGTAATGGAGCACGGCCGACATCCGCAGCCTGTGCGGACAAGTCAAACAACATCAGTTCCTCCAAAGAGTTATTGTGTTGATAAAACCAACTTAAACAACCTCAGCCTAAGATCAAGCAAATAGACTGAAGAGTGACAAAGAGCGGGGATCGCCCGCTCTTTTTATTTGTTCGATGAACAGCTCGCCTTATTAATAGCATTAGGGGTAAAGAACGGGACGATTGTAACGAATGTCACAAAGACTGTCAAAAAATCGATCAGCTTGTTAGACTTCGCGAAAAGAATTACAATTCGAATCGTCGTTAGTTGTGCCATAATACCATCACTCAGTTAACAAACTCATGATCTCTCCCTCTAGATCAAATATCAAAACTCCCATCGCGAGGGAATAGGTACAAATTGACGCTGTACCTGGAGCTGGAGGTGTATGCGTGACTCTTGGTACTGAACTCCTTTGGATTGTTCCAACCGCGATTGTGATCGCTATCATCTTCGCCTTCTACCTGATACGTGACGTACTGCGTCGCGATAGAGGGACGGAGGAGATGAGCGCCCTCAGTGATATAATTTACGTCGGTGCCGTAGCTTTTTTGCGTCGCCAATACACGACAATTGGTATTCTTGCCCTTGTAACAGCCTTCATTCTTGGATCCTTGATCGCTCTATTCGATCGGTATATCGAAGTTCGCGGGGTAACGCCACTTCAGGCGGGCGTGGAGACAGCTGTTGCCTTTTTGATCGGCGCCTTTCTCTCCAGCATTTCTGGCATCATCGCTATGTGGACGGCTGTCAAATCAAATTCGCGTGTTGCCTCAGCAGCCAGTCGGAGCGTGAATGAAGCTTTGACTGTTGCCCTGCGTGCCGGCGCTGTTTCTGGCTTCCTGGTTGTCGCCTTAAGTCTTTTGGGCGTTTGGGGACTCTTTGTAATTTACGGCACCCTGCTTCATCAAGATTTATCCGCTGGTCCATTTCTGATTATTGGTTTAGCCTTTGGAGCAAGTTTTGTGGCCTTATTCGCCCAATTAGGTGGTGGAATTTACACAAAAGCGGCCGATGTCGGGGCTGATTTGGTTGGCAAAGTCGAAGCCGGAATCCCAGAAGATGATCCCCGAAATCCGGCTGTTATCGCCGATCTCGTCGGCGATAATGTAGGTGACTGCGCTGGACGTGGAGCAGATCTGTTTGAATCGACAGTAGCTGAAAACATTGGGGCGATGATCCTTGGGGTGGCTTTGTGGCGGGTCACGGATAACTTGGGTTGGATCGCTTTCCCCCTCATCCTTCGTGCTTTCGGCATTATCGCCAGCCTGGTTGGCGTTTTCGCCGTCAGAATGCGCCATCCAGATGAAGAGCCGATGAAGGCTCTTAATCGCGGTTTTTATGTTTCTATCTTTCTGGCTGTGCTTTTCCTCGCTTTGGCTTCCTTTCTCATGTTGGGCGATGTTTGGTTTTATTATTTTGGTGCTGGAATGGTTGGTCTGGCGAACGCAATCGCCTTCCTTATCCTCACCCAATATTACACAGAATCCAGATTCCGCCCTGTTAAGTCTATCGCCAAAGCCAGCGAGACGGGCGCGGCGACAAATATCATATCAGGACTTTCCATAGGTTTTGAAACACCAGCCTTACCGGCATTAGCAATTTCACTCTCCTTGGTTGCCAGTTATGCCCTGGGTGCGGCTGCCGGAAATACATTGGGCGTATCGCCGGGTATCTCAGGTATTTATGGAACGGCAGTAGCCACCATGGGCATGTTGATGACAGCAGCTTATATCCTTGCCATGGACACATTTGGTCCAATTGCCGACAACGCCGGTGGCATCGTCGAGATGTCTCACGCCCCGACTGAAGTCCGAAAGGGAACAGATGCCCTAGACGCCGCTGGAAACACAACCAAAGCCTTGACCAAAGGTTACGCTATTGGCTCAGCTGCATTAGCCGCTTTCTTATTGTTCTCCGCCTTTTTGGACAAAGTCGAATTGGTTGTTCGCACCCGGGCAGAAGTCAACGGTCTTCCTCTTAACGAGATCGAACTGTTAGCTGATGCCGTTCACGTCGTTGATCTCAGTAAAGTTCCCGTATTCATTGGAGCTTTAGCTGGCGGTGTATTGGTCTTTCTATTTTCAGCCTTGGCAATTCGGGCGGTTGGTAAAGCAGGAGAAAAGATGATCGCCGAAGTACGGCGCCAATTCAAGGCTGACCCTGGTATCTTGGCCGGTACCAGTAAGCCTGATTATGCCCGGGCCGTAGATATTTCAACGGCCGCTGCCCTGCAAGCTATGATTGCCCCTGGGCTCTTAGCCATTGGTCTACCCGTTTTAGTCGGCGTGATTCTCCGATTTGAGGCAACGGCGGGGCTACTCATGGTTGGAACCTTGGTTGGCATCCTGTTAGCCCTCATGATGAATAACAGTGGTGCTGCCTGGGATAACGCCAAAAAGTTAATTGAGGCAGGCAAATTTGGTGGAAAAGGTTCTGAAGCTCATGCTGCTGCTGTGGTGGGCGATACCGTCGGCGATCCATTTAAGGACACGGCGGGACCTTCACTGCACGTCTTGATTAAACTGCTGGCTACCGTGACACTCGTATTGGCTCCCCTCTTTATTTGATCGAAATACCCCGTAGATCATGATCGATCTACGGGGTTAAAACTACCACCTACTAATCAGCTAAAGTTGACAGGTCGCCCAGATCTTCGCCCAATACCTGGGCCTTGAGAACCCGACGCATGATCTTACCGGAACGCGTTTTAGGTAAATTTTCTACAAACTCGACGGTCGTAGGCTTGGCAATTGGGCCCATTTCGTTTCCAACATGATCGCGTAATTCTTTTTCAAGGTTCTCGCTGCCCTCATATCCCTGCCTAAGGATGCAATAGCTTTTGATAATATGGCCCTTCAATTCGTCGGGCACACCGATCACGGCCGCTTCGGCAACAGCCGGATGGCTGACCAAGGCGCTTTCGATTTCTGCCGTTCCGAGACGGTAACCAGAAACTTTGATAACATCGTCGATCCGGCCAATTACCCAGATGTAGCCATCTTCATCCTTTTTAGCA
>Ga0209536_100002262_pt1 | contig 31295 bp, 29 predicted proteins | sample DeeMarSeWOR28_12_FD_187461 | JGI IMG/M metagenome (GOLD analysis project Ga0209536, IMG submission 187461) | Marine sediment microbial communities from White Oak River estuary, North Carolina - WOR-2-8_12 (SPAdes) (version 2) | ecosystem: Environmental > Aquatic > Marine > Intertidal zone >... | reverse complement strand
GTGCCCGATGCGGAGCGGCTGCGGGCAGATCTGTCGAGTTCGGCCGAGCGGATGGCCAGCGCTCTGCGAAACGGTGTCAGCCGTGGGCGGCGGCGGATCGAACGCATGGAGGAAAGGCTCGTCGAAGCGGTCGCATCGACCATCGAAAGGCGGCGGCTTAAGGTGAGGTCCCTTCATCAGCGCCTTCAAGCGCTGGGCCCGATGGCCGTATTGCGGCGCGGCTATGCCCTGGCCCTCGACGACGACGGTCGGATTCTGAGAACCGTCGAGGGCTTCCGTTCAGGTGAGGGGTTCACCTTGCGCCTTCAGGACGGGTGGGTTAAGGGTCGAACGGAAGCCACGGGCCGGGACGGGCCGTCAAACACGAATCCGACGGAGTGAGATCGGGTTGAGCAAGAAACATAGCCTGGGACAGGCGATCGATCGCCTGGAGGATATCGTCAAGCGTCTGGAGCGAGATGAGTTGGAGCTCGAGGAGGCGCTGGGCCTGTTCGATGAAGGGATGGAGCTCATCCGCGAGGCCGAACGTGACCTCACCGAGTCGGAAGGTCGGCTGAAACAGGTCCTGATCGACAGGGGCGGAGGTCAGCGCCAGGTCGATCTCGACCTGGATGAAGCCGAGTAGCAGCGGCTAGATCGAGAGAGCGAGCCTGGGTATGGCACGTACGGTGAACGACGACATCAGCGCCTATCTGGACGAGACTCGCGGGCATCTGAACCGAGCCCTGCGTGAAGTGCTCGACGACTACCTCGCCAACGTGGACGACTGGCTGGCGGAACCGATTCGCTACGCCTGCGAGGGCGGCGGCAAGCGGTTTCGACCGGTGCTTTTTGCAGCGAGCTACGAGGTCTCCGGTCGTTCTCCGGACGAAAGGGCGATGCGTCTGGCGTCGGCGCTGGAGATCGTCCATGCCTACTCGTTGGTGCACGACGACCTGCCGTGTATGGACGACGACGACTGGCGGCGCGGTCACCCCACCTGTCATCGTGCCTTCGGTGTCGAGCGTGCCACGATAGCGGCGGCGGCCATGGTGCCGTTGGCCAGCTGGGTGGTTGCCGCCGAGGCCCGGGAATTGGGCTTCTCGACGCAGGAGAGCGCCGGGCTGGTGGCGGAACTATCGGCGGCGGCCGGACCGATCGGAATGGTAGGCGGCCAGATGCTGGACCTCGTGGCGGAAGGGCGGTCGGTCAGCAGCGAGGAACTCGGCGAGATCCATCGTCGCAAGACGGGCGCGCTGATACGCGCGTCGGCGGTGATGGGCGGTCAGGTCAGTCGCGCGGGTCCCCTGGTGTTGAATGCACTGAGCGACTACGGAGAGAAGGTCGGTCTGGCCTTTCAAATCGCCGACGATTTGCTGGATGAAGAGGGATCGTACAACACTATTGGGAAAGACCCCGGAAGCGACCGTCAACTGGGCAAGGCCACCTATCCCGGCGTCTATGGGGTGGATCGGGCTCGGGCCATGGCGCGTCGTCTGGCGGATGAGGCGATCGAAGCCCTGCGGAGTGCCGGGATCGAGAATCCCGCCTTGGAGGGTCTGGCGGTTCACGTCGTGGAGCGCGAGAGTTAGTGCTGATGTCCGCGTTGACATCTTGTTGAACCTCTTCGGTCATCGTCCTGGAGTGTGATGCGGTGAATGAGATGAAGCGAATCGGCGTAGTCGGAAATCCTCTTTACGAGAACGTCCCCGCCGCCCTGGATCGCCTGGTGAGGATCGCGCCCAGCCACTCTCTCGAGTTGTACGTGGGAGCGGACCTCCGGTCCAGTTCAAAAGCGGACGTCGACGTACTGCCGACGGATCCCGGAGACGTCGACCTGCTGATCACGCTAGGAGGCGATGGCGCCCTCCTGGGCGGGGCTCGCTGGGCGGGTCCGGCGGGGGTTCCCGTGTTGGGTGTGAACCTGGGGCGTCTCGGCTTTCTCACGGCTGTGACTCTCGAGCAGGTCGAGGACGCGATGGCGCGACTGGTCGCCGGCGAGTTCGTCATCGATACGCGCATGGCGCTGGACGTTCGATCCGTTCATCAAGACGGCGGTGGGAACGAGTACTACGCCCTCAACGATGCCGTATTGCACAAGGGTGGGTTGGTCCGAATGGTGCCGATTCGGGTTTGGGTAGACGAGGAAGAGATCGGCCTGTATCGGGCTGACGGTGTGATCGTCGCGACGCCCACGGGCTCGACCGCTTATTCGCTTTCGGCCGGTGGCCCCATCCTCGATCCGCGCCAGGACGCTATTATCGTGACGCCGATTTGCCCGCACACAATGGCCGTCCGGCCCCTGGTGCTGCCACCGGGCTCCGAGATCACCGTGGAGGTCAGTGGACCCAGCGAGGAGATCATACTGACGATCGACGGCCAGGTGGGTGCCACGTTGAAGCCCGGCGACCGTGTGAGCTGCCGGAAGGCGAGCCAGCCGGTGCGGCTGGTCAGGTTGCCCGGACAATCGTTCTTCTCGCTGTTGCGCCGGAAGCTGAAGTGGGGCGACGTATCCGAACGGATCGCGCCCGACTCGTAGCCGTGCCTGTGACCTTCCACCGTCGTCCCGCGGTACCGTGCTGACCGAACTGAGAATCAAGAACTACGCCGTCATCGAAGACCTCAGCCTGCAGGTCGCGCCGGGCCTGGTCGTCCTGACCGGTGAGACCGGGGCGGGGAAGTCGATCATCGTCGGTGCCCTTTCTCTGCTGTTGGGTGAGCGTGCCACCACCGACGTGATCCGCGCGGGCGAGGGGAGGGCAACGGTCGAAGCGGTCTTCGACATCAGCGAGCGCGCCGACCTGAAACGGCGGTGCGAGGAGGCCGGGATCGAGGCCGAGGACGGCTGGCTGGTCCTGAAGCGAGAGGTGAACGCGAACGGGCGAAGCCGAGCCTGGATCAACGGTTCTCCCGCTACCGCGACGCTGACCGGAGAGTTGGGCCAGGCGCTGGTCGACCTGCACGGTCAGCACGAGCACCAGACCCTACTCCATTCCGGGCCCCAGCGTGAGATCCTCGACGCCTTCGGTGGCGCGGCGGACCTGGCGGCCCAGGTACGCGAATGCTGGTCGAGCTTGAACGAAGTGCGCCGGACGAAGGCGGCGGTCGAGGAACAGCGGGCTCGGACCGAGGAGCGTGCAGAGCTGTTACGGCACCAGGTTCAAGAGATCGAGGCGGCGGAACTCGAAGCACCCGATGAGGATCTCGGACTGGCCGATGAAGAACGGAGGCTCGCGCACGCAGAGGAACTGCTAGAGCGGGCCAACTCCATCTACGATCAGGCGTACGGGTCGGAAGGAGCCGCGTACGATCGACTCGGCAGCCTTCGCCGGGAGTTGGACGCTCTGGGAAAGATCGACCCGAAAGCAGCAGAGAAGCTCGATCAGCTTCTCGACTCGGCGTACTACACGCTTCAAGAGTTTGCTGAACAGCTGAGCGCCTACAAGGATTCGGTCGACCTCAGCCCGGCCCGGCTGGAGCAGGTGCGGCAACGAATCGACCTGTTGTACCGGCTCAAGTCGAAGTATGGGCCGACGCTGGAGGCGGTGATCGAATCGGGAGAAGCCGCGCGAGGTGAACTGGACGCCCTGGATGTCGCCCAGTTCGAATTGGACGATTTGGCGCGCCAGGAGGAAGCGTTGGCGGGTGAGCTCGAGACGCTGGCGTCGAAGCTCAGCAAGAAACGAGAGGCTGCCGCAAAGGCACTGGCGGCGGAAGTCTCGGACATCCTGCCCGAGTTGGGGATGCCCGACGGCCGTTTCGAGGTGAAGTTGAGTGAGCGGCAGTTGGTCGAAAGCACGGGCGCTGAAGATGTCGAGTTCCAGGTCACGCTCAACAAGGGCTTCGACCCTCGCGCCTTGGCCCGGGTCGCTTCGGGGGGTGAGTTGAGCCGCGTGATGTTGGCGCTGAAGACTATACTCGCCAGGCTCGATCGAACGCCCACGTTGATATTCGACGAGATCGATGCGGGGATCGGCGGAATCGTCGGGCAGAAGGTTTCGGAGCGATTGCGGCTGGTCGCTCAGCACCACCAGGTCTTCGTCATCACTCACTTGCCGCAGATCGCCGCGTTGGCCGATCACCACATGCTGGTGCTGAAACAGTCAGACGGCGACAGAACGCTGACCGGGGTTACCGAGTTGGATGGCGAAGACCGGATTCGCGACCTGGCTCGAATGCTGGGTGGGGACCCGGAACGGGAAGCCTCTCTCGAACACGCCCGCTCTCTGTTGAGCACGGCGGGTTGATCGCGACCTCGGAACTCCGCACGACCTGCCGGTAGCCGGCCCTTCTAGCGGAAGATCCTCGCGAAGTAGCGCAGGCCGACCTGCCAGATGTTCTGCTCGGGAACGTATCCCTTGCTGCCGCTCACGGTGTGCAGGTAGCTGAACTCGACCTCGATCGGCATTCCGGAACGACGATCGCCCGACCAATTCATGCTGGAGAACCTTGCCGCGAAGCCCAGCGAGCGGGCGTCCCACTCGGTCCCCTCCTCGAGGTCGTCGGGGACGAAGGGCGAGACGATCGGTGTCTCATCGACGGCCTCGAACTGGTCTCGGCCGTGGCGCGTGATCATGAACAGGCCCGAGAAGGTGATGAACTGGGTCACGTTGAAGCGAGGGGCTGCCACCAGGGTCAGAATGTCTCCGGGGTTCCAGCGCACGTCCGCGACGTAGGCCCCCGCCTGAATCGGCGCTACCGTCGATGTGATGAGTCGGCCGACCTCGGCCTCGAGCTGGATGTTGTAGCCGCCGAACAAGGACACCCAGAACCTTCGCCCGTAGGCCACATCCAGAGTGGCGCGGAACTCGACGTCGGGTTGCCCATCACCCGTCCCCAGATCGAATATCTGATAGGGTGCGGGCACGCTGCCCGTCGCCAGGCGGTATAAGGCGTCGAGCTTGGCTCGAGTCGCGAACTTGGGTCGCGGACGATCGGGGCGCTGGCGGAAGCTGTTCAGCGGTTGCAGGCTGATGCCGAGCTCGATATCGCCGAACTTGATGCCGGTATCGCGGCTCTGAGGTTGTTCGATTCCGGCCTCGGACCACTCCGCCGCTTGAGAGGCTTCGATAAAGCTCATGGCGGCGGCGAGGGGAACGGCGGGCATACTCACCCCGAACGATTGGAAGCCGCTCCGCAAGTCCTCGTAGAACGCGGTCAGTTGCTGGCCGTTGGCCCCGGAGTCCGTCGGGAAGTACTGTTGCCCCGCGAGCTCGTTCAATCCGAGTTCGTAGGCCTGAGCCTCCGCCAGCAGTCGCTCGGCCTCGGCTTGGTCGGCCGGATTCAAGGTCCCCGACTGCACGATGCTTTCCATCTGCGCGATGCCGTCGGACAGTTCCTGGAACGTGTTGTTCGGATTCTCCCCAAACGCGGTACCTGTGAGCCCGGCATTGCTCGCCAGCGAGTCGAGTTGGGGCACCACGAACGATTGGCTCCGCACCAGCGGGATCACGGCGAAGGCCGACAGCCAATCGGTGGCGCCGTAGTTGAGCGAGATCGGAGCGTTGGTTCGCTCCAGCAACGCATCGAAGTGAAGGTTGCCCAGCGTGCTGATGTCGGGTTCGGAGAGCCCGAGGGTGGGGTAGAAGCCGGACAGGAGCGAATCGAGTACCTCGAGCGGAGGGACGAGTCTGGGGTCGAGTTGTGCGACGAACATGTCGCGAAGTACCTGCGAAGTTCCGTCCGGCAGGTAGCGATCCTGAACCGTGGTGTTTTGACCGAGCAGGCCGATTTGCAGCTCTCCTCGCAGCGGCATCTGTGCGTCCCACCATTGGGCGGACAGCGGGGTTGGCCAGAGAAGAACGGTCGTCAGCGCGATGAATTGCAGGCATCGAGACATAGGTGGCCGATAATATGTGCCCGTCGAAGCGATTGGGACAGAGAGCGCAAAATTGACAGGAATTGATGAAAGCCTAGTTTTCATAGCAAATCGGTAAGGTGCCGTAGCCAAGTGGACTAAGGCGGAGGCCTGCAAAGCCTCTATTCGTGGGTTCGAATCCCACCGGCACCTCATGAATTCCGTTGCGCCTCCCCGCCGGCGCATACCCGGTCCCGCAGGTGACGTTCGCAGCACCTGCGCGGAGCGGGGATAGCAGGACCTTATGGGGGATGGTGAGGGAGAGCTTTTCGGGTGTCCGATCGGGTTCTGTAACTCATTGAACTAGGTGCGGTTAGGGCCGAAGGTTGATATTTAACCGAGGAATCGCCAACTTTGATGGCGACCGACCTGTGTCCCGAGGCCGTAGGTCTGCCGCTGTGTGGTGTTCCCCCCGCCGGCTCGAGTGCACCCGTGGATTGACCCTGCTCGAGCTTGTTATGGTCATGCTGGTCATCGCCGTTCTCTTGGGCCTGACATTGCCGTTGGCCTCCACGTTGGCCGGCAGGTTCAAGGTCGGCAGCGCGCGTGACGTATTCGTGAACACGTATGCTAGGGCGCGTGCCGTGGCGGTGCAGTTCGGCCGTGAAGGACGGCTGGAGATCCGAGCCGCACAGAACGAGTTCTGGGTCGAGGTCGACACCGGAGTGCCCGGCGCGATGGGAACGGATACGGTGGGTCCGGTCGTGAACGTGAGATCGGACTATGGTGGCGTGACGATGTTTTCGCCCAAGCAGAAACTGTGTTTCGACTCGCGAGGTTTGGCGTATTCCGGTGGCGGATGCGAGCCGCACGATGCTATTATTGTCTTTGAGCGCCTGGACCGCGCTGACACCGTCCAACTTTCCTTGGGCGGGACAGTCGTCCGGCGTCAATGAGGGCCTTGATGCATAAAAGACAGGGCCAAAGCGGGTTCACGATCGTCGAGCTTTTGATCTCGGTGATCATCATTGCCATCGGTGTCGTTGGCTTCGCCACGGCGGTGGGGTTGGTGTCGACGGAGCTGTGGATAGGGAACCGGGACACGAACGTCGCGATGCTCGTCGCGGATCAGGCCGAATTCCTCAAGTCGCTTCCTTACGATTCGGTTCAGTCGGGAACGCGCACCGAAGGCGTCTATCAGATGTCTTGGACCGTCCAGGGCAACAACCCCAAGAAAGTCATCCTCGAGGCCACGTACGCCAAGAGCAGCAGCGGGTATATGGCCGATACCGTCGTCGTCTATATCCCCAGATGATGCCCCGGCGTCCGCTCCGGTCGCATGGCTTCACCCTCGTCGAGGTTCTGGTCGCGATGACCCTCACGGGGATCGTCGTGGCCGGCACGCTGAAAGCGCTCACCGCACAGAAGAAGTTCTACGCGCGCCAGGCTCGAATCTTGGAGGCCCGGCATGCGATGCGCGCATCCGCGACGATTCTCTCGTCGGAATTCCGCGAGGCCAGTGCCTCGGGCGGTGACCTGTATGCCATCGCTTCCGACAGCGTGGCGCTCAGGTCGACGGTGGGATTCGCCATCGTCTGTGACGTCAGCGCCGGCGGCGGCAGCATATCCTTGGCGTATGTATCGGGTCACTTCAGGCTCGAAGCCGCCGACAGCGTTCTGGTGTTCGTGGAGAACAGCCCGGCGGATGGAGATGATACGTGGCGGGCGTTGCAGGTTCTGTCCATCTCGACCACAGGGCCCAGTTGCGATTCGGGTGCGGCCCCCGACCGCGTCGTCCTCGTCACGGGCAACTTGAGCGGGATCTGGGTCGGGGCGCCTCTCAGACTGTTCAGGCCGTACGTGTTCGGCCTCTTCGAGATGAACGGCCGCTGGTGGCTCGGGCGCAGGAATCGTGGTGCTGGACCCGACTATGTCCCCGTCGCCGGCCCGCTGGCGCCACCGGGCGACCTGGGACTACAGTTGACCTATTACCGGTGGAACGGCACCGTGACGGCGAATCCCAGCCAGGTCGTACGGGTGGACATCGATATCCGGGCACCAACGTTTCGTAGCCTGACGGACCCGGCGTACAAGGACCTCAGCACAAGCAGCTATCTCAGAAACGATGAGTAGAACCGTGGGGACCCGAACGATGGAGCGCCTGCATGATGAGAGCGGCTTCGCTCTTGCCATGGCGGTGTTCGCCCTGGTCCTCTTGGCGGCCATCGTCGCCGGTGGCTACTTCTCCGCGTCCCAAGAGTTCCACATCGGCCGCGGGATGAAGAGCACCACGGCCAGCTTCTACGCCGGCGAGGCAGGGATACGCGAGGTCATCGACGATTGGGATGCGGTGACGTACGCCGGCCTGTTGGCGGGCGACAGCGTCACCGTTGGCCCGATCGCCTTCGAGGGTGGCGGAAGCTACGAGGCCACGGTGGTTCGGGTCGGCTCGGCGGCCGATTCCGTGAAGCGCTACTTCTACGTCGAGTCGGTGGGCCGGCCGCCGGGTCCGTCTGTCGGAGAACGGCGTCAGGCGGTGGTCGTGCGAGCCAGTTTCCCCGACCTGTGCTGTGACGCCGCGGCAAGAGTGCGCGATCGAACGATTTTCTCCGGAGGTGCCCAGCCGATCATCACGGGAAACAACAACGATCCTCCCGGCGTGTGGCCGGCCGAGGCGTGCGCGGGCATCCCGGGCGACAGCGCGCCAGGCGTCATCACCTGGCAGTTCTCGAACGTCAACGATCCATCGCGGGTTACGGGAATTCCCAACATCTTCGTGGACCCGACGCAGACGACGATCGCCAGCGTCATCGATTCCGGTGACCTGATCTACTCCCAGCTCATCGCCATCGCGGACCACACGTTCAACGGCGACCTCACGTACAACAACTCCGTACCGTCCACCGTGGACGGAGAATGCGACGGGAGTGATCCGCTGAACTGGGGCGAGCCCGACGACTCCAACCATCCCTGTTTTGACTACTACCCGATCATCCGAGTGACCGGGGACTTGAATCTCACCGGCGCCGGCTCGGCCCAGGGAATCCTGCTGGTCGACAGAGATCTCAACATCAACGGTCCCTTCGAGTTCTACGGGATCGCCATCGTCCAGGGAGATCTCAACATGGGCGGCCCCGTCGACTTCTACGGCGGAGCGTTGGTGGGCGACGACATGACCTTCAGCGGTGCGACGCCGCGATTCTGGCTCAGCCGCTGCGCCAGCGAAAGAGCCGAGCGCCTCTCGAAGCTGACGGAACCCCGCATGATCTCGCCGAGGGCGTGGGTCGAACTCTTCTAGTTTCCGAAGCCGCGACTGTCATCTCGTCATCAAACGAACATCGAACATCCAACATCAAAGTCTCAATCTCGAAGATGGAAACGACACGTCGGAATCTCTAACATCGAATCCTGAATAAGAATTCCGGTTGTCTGAGGCCAGGCAGCCGGTTCTCCTCAAGCCCTTCGGGATTCGCGCATTCGATATTCGATGACAGTCGGTTCGATCGGCACTTCGGATTTCGACTATCGATGTTCGATGTTCGGTATTCGTCTCCCCAGTGAAGCTTCTTGGCGAGGTGATTACCTGAAAAAGCCAAACGCCCCGGGCCCTCGGGGCGTTCGCATAAGGCGAGAATGTGCGGCTTCTGTGAGGGCATCCTCCAGCGTGGATACCTCGTCCTACTCAGTAGGCCAGGGCCGGATGAATACTCCTAAATAAAGAACGGAGCCCCTGAGTCGCCCTCCCCCGCCGTTTTCCCTGTCCGGCTAAGACGCTCGAGACTCCGCTCTTCGCCCGTGGTAATTGGCAAGGCCCGTTCCCAAACGGGTCCATCAAGAGTAACATGTTGTTTTATATGGACTTAGGTGAATTCGGCTGACTGGCCGAGGGGTCGAATTCTGGCAAGTATTTGCACAATTCCGGTAAAGTTTTTACTAAACGCTGGCTGCAGCACGACTTAGGGGGGGGCGGCCGCTGCGAGAGGTCGAGTGTGTCAAAACGGCCCACGGAACCTAGCCACCCGGCTCGATAGTTATAAGTTATAGCGGCTCGCAACATTCGAGAGACGTGAATTGGAGGGATCACCTGGGGGGACTGCCGGCCCACAGAGTCGGCCTGCGCCCCGGCCCCACGAAGAGGTGTCTGCATCGTGAACAAGAAACTCACCATCGGCGTCGGTGTGATCGTGGTTTTGCTCGTATTCGGCTATTTCGCGTTCGGCGGCCTCGGTCGCAGCCTCGTCTATTTCTGGACGCCGACGGAGCTGTTGGCGGAGGGTGACGGAGCGTACGGCACGTCGGTCCGTCTGGGTGGCATGGTCGTGCCCGGTACCGTCGAATGGAACGCCGAGTCTCGCGAGCTGCGCTTCGCGCTGGCCGACGAAGACGGGACGACCATCGATGTGTTCAACGCCGGCATACCGCCCCAGATGTTCTTGGAAGCGGCGGAGCGTCGGGAACCAATCGGTGCGGTAGTCGAGGGAACGCTGACCCGCGAGGGCACGTTCAGAGCGACGAATCTCATGGTGAAGCACTCCGAGGAGTATCGCGCGCCGCAGCATTCGGGTGACAAGACGCAATACTATCGCGAGCTTTTCGAAGAGCAGGGGGCGACGGACGGGTCATGACCAGCACTCTAGGGTATATATCGGTCTACGGAGCGCTGCTGCTCTCTGTCGTCGGTGCGGTCGTTGGCTACTTCGCGATAAAGCCGGGTGACGAAGGACGCGCGCGTTTCGCCCGGCGCGCGGCCTACGGAGTGTTCGGCCTGGCCACGCTGGGACTGGCGGTCATGGTGTACGCCCTGGTCGCCCATGACTTCAGCGTGCAGTATGTGGCGCAGGTGGGCAGTCGCTCCACACCGCTGTTCTACACCGTGATATCGCTGTGGTCGTCATTGGAAGGTTCGATCCTGTTCTGGGGATGGATCGTCGCTTTCTACATGGCGGCGGTGGCCTACGTCTACCGAGATCGCTACAAGGAGTTGATGCCGGCGGTCAACGCGACCATGCTGGCGGTCAACGCGTTTTTCTGGCTGTTGCTGGCCTGGCCGGCGAACCCGTTTGTCGCGGTCTTTCCCGTGCCGGCGGATGGCCCTGGCCCCAATCCACTGCTTCAGAACCACCCCTTCATGGGCCTTCATCCGCCGCTGCTGTACCTGGGCTACGTGGGCATGGCAGTGCCGTTCGCGTTCGGCATCGCGGCGCTGGTGACGGGCCGGGTCGGTGGTGAGTGGATTCGTGCGGTTCGCCGCTGGGTCATGGCTCCCTGGATATTCCTCACTGCGGGAATCGTCGCGGGCGCGTGGTGGTCTTACGAGGTGCTCGGTTGGGGCGGTTATTGGGCTTGGGACCCGGTGGAGAACGCCAGCTTTCTGCCCTGGCTGACCGCGACCGCCTTCCTGCATTCGATCATGGTACAGGAGCGGCGTCAGACCCTGAAGACGTGGAACATCCTGTTGGTGATAGCGACGTTCCTGCTCACGCTGTTCGGTACGTTCCTGACGCGGTCGGGGATTCTGGCGAGCGTGCACGCGTTTACCGAGGGGTTGATCGGGCCGTTCTTCCTCGGGTTCATAGCCCTGGTGCTGATCGTCTCGTTGGCTTTGGTGGCTTGGCGCAGCGATGATTTGAAGAGCGATCCGGCACTGGATTCACTGGCGTCGCGCGAGACGGCCTTCCTGTTGAACAACCTGTTGTTCGTCGCGTTCACCTTCACCGTTCTGTTGGGAACGATGTACCCTCTGATCGCCGAGGCATTCCGCGGCGTGAAAGTGAGTGTCGGAGCTCCCTATTTCAATCAGATGAGTGTGCCGATCGCGCTGGCCTTGATCTTCTTGACGGGCGTCGGGCCGGCGTTGCCGTGGCGTCGCGGTTCGCCCGAGCTTCTGAAGAAGAAGTTCATCGTGCCCACTATTGCAACGCTGGTCGCCGGTCTGATCTTCTTCGCCGTCGGTGTCCGCAGCTTCCTGACCTGGCTGACGCTGGTGCTGGCCGTGTTCGCGACCGGCCTGATCTTCGGTGAGTTCATCCAACCGGTGCGGGCTCGGATCAAGGCGCACGGTGAGAGTTCTGGCAGCGCCTTGAAGAGCGTGATCGGCAAGAACCGCCGTCGGTACGGCGGCTACATCGTTCATCTCGGCATCGTAGTCATGGCCGTGGGGATCGCCCTATCGGCCACGTACAGGCAAGAAGTGGAGATCACTTTGCAGCCGGGCGAAGCGGCCGCTTTCGCCGGCTATACGCTTCGCCTCGATTCCCTGTACGCCGGTCGCGAGCCGCATCGCGACTTTGTGGAAGCGGCACTCAGTGTCGGCAAGGGCGAAAGGTTGTCGACGGTGATGCGGCCGAGGATGAACTACTATCCGATGTCCCAGAACCCGATCGGGACGCCCAGCGTGCGCTCGAGACCGACTGAAGATTTCTATCTCAGCCTTGCGGCGTACGCGCAGAACGGGGCGACGGCGACGGTGGCCGTCATCGTGAATCCCATGGTCGTGTGGATCTGGATCGGTGGTGGCATCGCGACGCTGGGTGCGCTGTTCGCCATATCGACGGTTGGCGCCGTGGTCGAGCGGCGACGCTCGGGAGCGGCGGAAGTGCGAACGGGACCAGCGAAGGCGGGCGTGGGAGGTGCAGACTAATGAGTTGGAAGAAGCTTCTGATACCGGCTCTGGCGATTCCGATCGTCGCGTTGCTGGCCTACGGCCTGACACGCGATCCCAATATCGTCGAGTCGCCTTTACCCGGCCGGCCCGCGTTCGAATTCTCGAGCCAAACCTTGGACGGGGAAGATCTCGGCCTCTCCGACCTGAAAGGGAAGGTCGTGGTCCTCAACTTCTGGGCGTCCTGGTGCGTCGCGTGCATCGACGAGCATCGGGTGTTCATCGAGGCGGAGCGGTACTACGCCGACCGGGAATTCCAGATGCTTGGTGTCGTATACCAGGATGAGGCGCCGAACGCCCGGCGGTGGATGGAGCGAATGGGTGGAGATTGGCCGAGTTTGGTCGACCCGGCTTCGCGGATCGCCATCGACTACGGTGTTTACGGAGTACCGGAGACGTACTTCATCGGCAAGGACGGGCTCATCGCGCACAAGCAGATCGGGCCGGTGAACTCCATGCTGATGAAGCAGCTGGTGGACTCGCTGCTGGCGGCTCCCGTGACGGGAGAGCCGTCCGCCACGAGCTCGGCGGCTGGAACTGAAGCAGGCGGGAGTTGAGTCTTGAGTGAATTAGGTCGAAATAGAAGCACCTGGCTGGCACTCTCGGGCCTTTTGCTGCTGACGGCGGCAGCGCCCGCACTGCAGGGTGCCGCACAGGAACCGGCCGTGGCGGAAGCGCGGGTGGACGATCCTGTGCTTGAGGCGCAGGTGAGGGAACTGGCCTCGAAACTGCGTTGCCCAACCTGTCGGGCTCTGTCGGTGGAGGATTCCCCGTCAGGCATGGCCCAAGAGATGCGAGTGCTGATTCGCGAGCAGTTGAAGTCGGGTAAGACGCCCGCTGAGGTCGAGGCGTACTTCGTCGAACGCTACGGGGAGTGGATCCTGTTGAAGCCGACGGCAAGCGGGTTCAACTGGACGGTGTGGCTGCTACCGGTTCTGATGCTCGCGGGTGGCTTGTTCTTCGTGTTCCTGACTGCGCGTCGCTGGGTCGAGCAGGGTCAAGCGCGAGCGGCCCACCTGGACGGCGAGGAAAGAGAGATCTGACCATGGGGATGACCGAGTTTCTGCTTGCGGTTGCTGTGGGCGGCGGCATTCTCGCGGTTCTGTTCTCGACCCTGAAGGGTGCGGCCTCCGACTCTCAGGCGGAGGGCACGAGGGAAGCGACGCAGGCCGCGGGCGTGTCCGCCGAACGCTCTGAGGCTGACGATCGCTTGCAGGCCGCCTTGCGATCGCTGGAAGAGATCGAGGCGGACTTCGAGACGGGCAACCTCTCCGAGGCGGACTACGAAGGTCTGCGTGCTCGATATCAAGCCGAGGTGGCGGACTTGGAAGGGCAGATCGTCGAGATCACCTCTCACGCGGAAACCATGGCGCGACCCGAGCGGGCAACTGGGGCGAGCAAATCCGGGAAAACCTCGGCCCTGGGCTGGGCGGCAGGTGCCGTGGCGTTCGTAGCGCTGGCATGGCTGGTGATGTCACAGGCGCTGAGTCCGAGAACAGAGCAGGGGTCCATCACGGGATCCATTCCGGGGCAGAGTATGGGTGGAGGTGGAGCCCCGGCCGGCATGCCCATTTCCGAGGTTGACCCGGGAGAGCTGGCTGCCTTGGAGGCTGCCGTCGCCGAAGATCCGATGAACGTCGAGGCTCTCGTCGGACTCGGTCATCTCTACTTGCGGATGGGGCGGACCGACGAGCTGGCGGACGTGACGCAGCGGGCCCTGGCTCTCGAACCGGAGAACCCCGAAGCTCTGACGCACATGGGTATGTTGCTGTTCAGCATGCAGCATCCCGAAGGTGTGATGCCCAGTTTCGATCGGGCTCTGGCCGCGGACCCGGATTTCGCAGAGGCGTTGCAATTCAAAGGAATGGTCGCGTTCATGCGCCAGGATTTTCCGACGGCCGTCGAAGCTTGGGATCGCTACATGGCGGTGGTTCCGCCCGAGGAGGTGCCGCCGCGGATCAAGGCGATGCTCGAGTCGGCGCGTGCGACCGCGAGTTCCGCCGAGTCGCAGTCCGAGGCCCAGTAGGCCGCTCGTCGATCGCCCTGAGTGGATGACAGTGGAGGTGGAGGGGTGAACAAGATACTGGTGGTTCTCCTCGCAGGGGTGCTCACAATCATTCCCGATACGGCGTTCGGTCAACGCTTCGGCGGTGACTACGGCGCCGCGGCCGGTTTTTGGCTCCTCTACATCGACCCCGGTATCGAGGCGAGCGAGAGCTTCGGCCGAGATCTGGGAAATATCGCCGCGATGGGTGGGCGCCTGTTCTTTCAGACCGGGCGCTTTCGACTGGGAGGTGCCGCGTTCGGCGGAAGCTTCGTCGACGAGGGGCTGAACGAGGCGGAGTACAAAGTCAGCGGTGGTCTTTCCGCTGCGGGGGTCACCGCCGAGTACCTGGTCGTTCAGCAGAACCTCGAGGTAACCCTCGGCGGGATGTTCGGTGGTGGCACGCTCAACATCGAAGAGCAGTCGGACGTAACCAGCGGCGTCGAGACGCTGCGCCGTCGCCGCCAGTCGATCTTCATGGGCTATCCGTGGGCCCGCGTCGGCTACAATCCCGCACCCTTCATCAACGTCGGACTCGAGTTGGGTTATCTACTGGGAACCGAGGGGGTAGGGGGGCCGGCCATCGGTTTGGATATCCTCGTCGGTCTGATTCCGTAGGGCGCGTCCGCTGCCACTCCAGACGCTGGGAACCTTCAGCTGTTTGGGGTGGTTAAATATTTGACGGGGCAGACGCGCCATCGGCGACGCGCGAGGTTGACTCACTTCCCTTTTCTCCCGGGCCTTGCGCGAAAGTCTTGCCCCGTCTCTTCCTTGTACTCGACCTGTGAGTTTAGCCGGCCGCCGATGTCACCCCGGGTCTGAAGCGGCGGCGCTGACTATATTATGTAGTGGTAGCAGGACTCCATCGCTGGCCAACCGGTCGACGGCAGGACTTCGGAGGCGATGCGGTGGTAACGGGAAGAGGGGGAGCGAAATGGACAACGCAATCCGCCGTATCTTCATGTTTCTGCTGGGTGTTGGGTTGGGCTACTGTACCGGGTTCAACGATGCCCAGGACAACGAGCGGATGGTCTTCGTTCGAGTTGTCGAGCGGGTACAAAGTTTCGCGGAACGCACCGTGGGCGATCCCGCCCGAGAGAGGGAAGGTGCGGTCGAGGGTGTCGAGGAGCAGGATCAGTAGACGCACCTGCCAGCGTTGTGCTCTCCCCAGCTAGACCGATTCGAGAAGAGCGACGTGGCCCAGGCCGCCGGCCGCACATATGCTCACCAAGGCTCGCCCTCCCGTCTCCTGCAACTGCTTCACCGCCTGTGACACGATACGGGCGCCGGTGGCTCCGAAGGGATGGCCCAGGGCGACACTCCCACCGTTGGGGTTGATCCGGCCCGTCGGTACTTCGCCGAGGTCGGTATCGATGCCGGCGCGTCCCTTCACCCAACCTCGGTCGTTGAGTGCCTCGACCGTTGCCAGCACCTGGGCCGCGAAGGCCTCGTGAATCTCCCAGAGATCGATGTCTCTGTAGGTCAGCCCGTGTCGCGCCAGTAGCCGCGGAATCGCCAGCGTCGGTGCCATGAGTAGTCCGTCGCGTTCAATCTCGACGGCCGCGACCTCCCAATCGACGAGACGCGCACGGTTAGGCACGTCAGTCAGCCGGTCCAGGCCGCGGCCGGTCGCCACCCAACACGCGGCGGCGCCGTCGGTGAGTGGTGACGAGTTGCCGGCGGTCAGCGTGCCCCCTCCGCTCTTTCGATCGAAGACCGGTGACAGCACAGCCAGTTTCTCGAGGGATGTGTCTGCACGGGGAATCATGTCACGTTGTAGATCGGGGAACTGGTCCGACGCGATCACCAGATCGTCGAAGAATCCGCGTTCCCATGCGGCAACGGCGTTCGTGTGGCTAGCCAGTGCAAACGCGTCCTGATCCTTACGGTTCGTCCTCCATTCCTTCGCTGTGATCTCCGCGTGCTCGCCCATGGTCAGACCGGTCGTTCGTTCCTTGATGCTCGGTACTGAGAGCCGCATGTGGCGAAGGCGGAGTTCTCCCAAGGCTCGGAGCGCGGCGGCGGGCCCCTTGGCCTGGGCCACCTTCCTGATGGTTCGGCTCATGCCTTCAGTGAGGCCGATCTGAGTGTGGCTCATGGACTCAGAGCCCCCGCAGAGGGCCAGGTCGAAGCGGCCGGCCTTCATCTGGCCGGCGGCATGCGTCGCGGCCGCCAGGCTGGTGGCGCATTGTTGGACGACGGTGAGGGCGGGAACGTGAGAGTCGAGACCACAGTCCAGCCAAATCTCGCGAGCGATATGGCTCACGCCGAGAGACGGGATGACGGTTCCCCAGACGACACAGTCTGGAGGCCCCGAGGCCACTGCGGCTCGGACCACCGGCAGCGAAAGCCCTACGGCGTCCAGATGGGCTAGGGGCCCGTCCATCTTAGCGAACGGCGTGCGTGGGCCGGAGCAAAGGAAGATCTCGCCGTCGATCCGCTGGTTTCCGTCGTTCATCGCGCCTCCGCGCCGCTCGTGGTGTCAACAGTAGGAGGAACCTAGAGGGTCCCGTCGGACCCGTCGACCAGGTTGGCCAGAACAGCTCGGGCCACGTTTCCCATGAATCCGTAGTCGAGGGTGTCGGCGGTGTCCGTTTCTCTGTGGTAGTGCGGATTCCTCAGGAAGGCGGTGTCGGTGATCATCAGCGCCGGGTAACGTCGATCCCAAAAGGACGCGTTATCGCTGAGTCGGGTCAGGGGGAGAGCCCAGCCGCGAAGGAAGGTCCGGTACGTGACCAGCGTGAGATCGCTCACGTGTCTCTCCACCGAACTCTCGAACGAGCGCAATAACTTGCGTGAGCGCCGGTCGCCCACCGCGGTCAGAAACGTGCCGGTGTCGGGAACTCGCTTGGCAACCAGCCGCGGCACTCGCTGCGAACCCCGGCTTTGATCCGTGTATCCGACCATCTCCAGCACGAGCGCACCCTCGTAGCGCTGCCGTTGGCGACGCGCCCGCTCGGCGAAGCGTGCGCTTCCGACCCGGTAGGTACCGACATTGTCCTGCGGCTCTTCGAGGTTGAAGCCGACGAACTGGAAGGTGCGGCGGTTCTCGAGACGCGCGGCGTGACGGGCCACTTCCAGCAGCACCGCCACGCCGCTGGCGTTGTCGTCCGCGCCGGGTGTGGTGCTGACGCTGTCGAAGTGGGCGCCCACCAGCAGCCACGGAAGTTCGGGGTCCGTGCCGGGTAGCGTGGCGACGACGTTGTTGTGTTCAGAGCCGCGAAGAACGAAGGGCTGGCGTTCAACCGCCAGCCCCGCGTCTGTCAGAGATTCCGCAACGAGTGCTTCGGCTCGCTTCAGGGCCTCCGGGGTAGTCTTCGGGTCGCGCGGCCCTTCCAATTCTCGCACGGTGCGTTCGAGCCTTGCTTCGTCGACTCGAGCCAGGAAGTCATCCAGCGCATCTTCTTGCTGCATCGACCTCTCGTAGCGCTTTGGCACCCGCTACTTCACGTAGGCTTTCTCGATGATCACCGGTTCGACGGGCACGTCGCCCATGGGTCCGGCGGTGCTCGTCTGGACCGCGGCGATGGCGTCCACCACGTCCATGCCCTCGACGACGTGTCCGACCACGGCGTAGCCCCAGCCGTTTGGGGTTTCCGATGTGAAGTTGAGAAAATCGTTGTCGACGAGATTGATATAGAACTGTGCCTGGGCACTGTGCGGGTCGCTGGTCCGTGCCATCGCGATGGTCCCGCGCGTGTTCTTGAGTCCGTTCGCGGCCTCGTTCTGGACCGTCGGACGGTTGGACTGGCGCTGCATCATATCCGGGGTAAAGCCACCCGCCTGGATCATGAAGCCGGGAATCACGCGGTGGAACGTCAGACCGTCGTAGAAGCCGTTCTGCACATGGTCAAGGATGCTTTCTGTGGAGTTGGGCGATTTCTCCCTGTCCAGTTCCATGACGATCGTGCCCATGTTTGTCTCGAGCACGACCTGTGGGGTCATGTTGCCCAGGTCGGGCGGCGGTGGCGCCTTGGACATGTCATCTCCTTCCTCTTTCTCACCTGCACAGGCAAGAACGAATGCGAGTGCGAAGGGCATTGTGGCTTTACTCCAACGGATCACGGAATCCTCCTTTTCATGGCGAATCGGCCGAGTCCGCTCCCTCACGGGCCCGGAGCGGCTTAAGACGACCGGCTTGTGCCGGGGCGTGCCCGAGGATAATAGTCAGAGTCTTTTCCTCCGCCAGACCGGACGACAAAGAGCCCCGGAGCCTCGAGCTGACGATGAGCCATGAATGAGATCCAGATAGAACCCTCCGCGCTGTCGCTGTTGCCTCCGCTGGTGGCCATCGGGTTCGCCGTATGGAAGCGCCAGGTGTATGTGGCTCTGGCCGTGGGGATCTGGCTCGGGTGGACGATCCTCAGCGGAGGCAATCCGCTTCGGGGCCTGGCCGGTTCTATCGAGGGGACGGTTGCGGTTCTGGGAGAAGCGGGCAACACGCGGATCCTGCTGTTCAGCCTGCTCATCGGATCGCTGGTGGTCTACGTGGAGGCGTCGGGAGGCGTCGAAGGCTTCGTGAGGTGGCTGGAGAGCCGGCAACTGGTGAGCAGTTCTCGCGGCGCCGGCGTTCTCGCATGGTTCATCGGGCTGCTCATATTCATCGAATCGAACATCACGCTGCTGGTCACTGGGGCGGTGTGTCGGCCGCTTTTCGATCGCTACGGTGCGGCTCGTGAAAAGCTGGCCTACATCGCCGACTCGACCTCCGCGCCCATCTGCATCCTGATCCCGTTCAACGCTTGGGGCGCTCTGGTGCTCGGGATCCTGGGCGGTCTCGCGGTAGCCAATCCGCTGGGCGTGTTTGTCGCTTCCATCCCGCTGAACTTCTACGCGATCGCCGCGGTCGTGCTCGCCGGCTACACGGCTTGGAGTGGTCGAAACATCGGCCCGATGAAGAAGGCTGAAGCGCGAGCGGCGCAGGGCATCGTGCTGAGCCCCGAGGGCGAGCTGACGGTGGACGAGGCTCTATTCAAGGTCCGGCTGTCGCGTGACGTGCCAGCCCGTGCCTTCAACATGGTGGTTCCGATCGTCACCATGGTGTTGATGATGCCGGTGGCGTTGTACGTCACCGGCGACGGGGTGATCGGTCAGGGCTCGGGCTCGATTAGCGCTTTGTGGGCCGTGATCGCCGGCAACATCGCGGCCTGGGTCCTGATGATCGCACAGCGATTCGCTTCGCTGGATGAGCTGGTGCGTCTTGGGCTCAAGGGCATCGAGGCGTTGCTCGGGCTGGTGCTGATACTGCTGCTGGCCATCACCCTGGGTGATGTCTGCACCAAGTTGGGTACGGGTCCCTACGTCGCGGAGGTGGTCCGCGAGATCGCGGCCCCCGTGCTACTGGTTCCGGCTACTTTCGTGGTCGCCGCTTTGGTCGCGTTCAGCACCGGCACCAGCTGGGGGACATTCGCCATCATGATCCCCATCGCCGTCCCGGCGGCAGAAGCCCTTGGACTGCCCATCGCTCCTTTCCTCGCCGCATCACTTTCCGGCGGCATCTTCGGCGACCATGCCAGCCCGATCAGCGACACGACGATCGTGGCATCGCTGGCTTCGGCTACCGACGTGATCGATCACGTGCGCACGCAGTTGCCCTATGCCGTGCTTGCGGCGGCGGTGGCGATCGTCGGGTTCGCCCTCGTGGGAGCGCTGGCTTGAGCTGACCGCCCTGCCTGGCAGAGGAGTGAGTAGTCAGCAGTCTTTCGTCATCAGTCGCGTGTGACCGGATCGGCGTCGATGCTTCTGTCGGCGGCGCTCTTTGTTACTAATCACAAACTACTACCTACTACTGAATATCAGACGGCTGCGCCGTGACTTCAGAGGTCACCGGGTTTCCCATCGTCCTCTTTACCGGTCTGGAGGTTGAGTGTAGGTTCGGGCGCGGTGGTCCCAATACGGACTGGTTGAGGACGTGCGGAGGGCGAATGTCCAGAGAAGTGCAGGTCTATCTGAACGGTGAGTTCGTGCCCCACAGCGAGGCCAGGGTATCGGTCGAGGACAGGGGCTTCAACTTCGCCGATGGCATATACGAAGTCGTGCGAGTCGTGGCGGGCCGACCTTTCCGAATTGAGGATCACCTCGACCGATTCGAGGGAGGGGCCCGGGCCTTGGAAATCGAATTGGGGATGTCGCGTGACGAGGTGCGGGCGGCCATCCATGATGCGATTGGTGCGAACGAGATCGTCGACGGGACTGTCTATGTGCAGTTGACTCGCGGCGCGGCGCCCCGCAGTCACCCGTTTCCGGAAGGGGTCACGCCGACGCTGGTGATGTTAGCGCGTCCCGCCGGCCCACGTGTGGAGAAGAACTGGGAAGAAGGCGTAGCGGTGATGACCGCGCCGGACCTGCGTTGGGGATACTGCGAGGTGAAGACGATCGGGCTGCTTCCCAACCTGCTGGCGCTGCAACAGGCCAAGGCCAGCGAGTGCTTCGAGGCCATACTCGTGCGCGAGGGTATTGTGACCGAGGGAAGTCACACCAGCGCTTTCTGCGTGCGTGACGGAACGTTTTTCACGCATCCCGTCGACAATATCCTGCCCTCGATCACGCGGAAGAACTTGATCGCGGCGCTGAAAGGGGAGGGGATCGAAGTTCGCGAGGTCGGAGTGCCGTTAAGCGAGTTTCGATCCGCCGACGAAATCTTCCTTTCGGGTACGACGGTGGAGGTCATGCCGATCGTCAAGATCGATGGAGAGGTCGTGGGCTCGGGCGTACCGGGCGAGTTGACGCGAACGGCGATGGGTTTGTATCGGCGCGATTTGGAGAGTTTCATAGCGAGTGGCTGAAGAAAGGACATGAGGATAACGATGGGACGTACGGACGAACTGATTCGCGAAGTCGATAAGTGGAGTGCCCACAACTACCATCCGCTCCCGGTCGTCATCGAGCGCGGCGAGGGCTGTTGGGTATGGGATGTGGACGGGACCCGGTATCTCGACATGCTGAGCGCGTACTCCGCGGTCAACCAGGGGCATCGACACCCGCGGATCATCGCGGCGTTGAAGGAACAGGCCGATCTCCTCACGCTGACCTCGCGTGCGTTCCATAACGACCAGATGGGAGCCTTCCTTCATCAGGTGTGCGAGTTGGTGGGCTATCCCAAGGCGCTACCGATGAACACCGGTGCCGAGGCGGTTGAGACGGCGATCAAAGGGGTGCGCAAGTGGGGCTACAAGGTGAAAGGTGTCGCGCCGGATTCGGCAGAGATCGTTGTGTGCGATAACAACTTTCACGGCCGCACCACGACCATCGTCGGGTTCTCGAGCGAGGGTTCGTACCGCGACGGTTTCGGCCCGTTCACTCCAGGCTTCAAGCTCATTCCGTACGGAGACATCGATGCGTTGGCCGACGCGATCAACGAGAACACCGTCGGCTTTCTGGTCGAGCCGCTCCAAGGCGAGGGTGGCGTCGTCGTTCCCCCCGCGGGCTATCTGAAGAAGGCGGCGGAGCTTTGTCGCGATGCCGACGTGAAGCTCATGGCTGACGAGATACAGACCGGCCTGGGCCGTACCGGGCGGATGCTCGCCAGCGAGTGGGACGGCATACGACCCGACGTGGTGATGCTGGGCAAGGCGCTGGGTGGCGGCGTGTATCCCGTCTCGGCCGCTGTCGCCGACGAGGATGTGATGGACGTCTTCAATCCGGGTGACCACGGATCCACCTTCGGGGGAAATCCGTTGGGCGCTGCGGTCGGTAGGGCATCACTCGATGTGATCGTCGAGGAGAAACTGGCGGAGCGCGCGGCCGAGCTCGGTGGTTGGTTCATGGATGAGCTCAGGGCCATCGATTCGCCCCACGTGGCCGAAGTTCGTGGAAAAGGCTTGATGATCGGCGTCGTGATCGCCAAGACGTCGGGAACGGCCCGACCGTTTTGCGAGGCACTGATGGAGCGGGGCATCCTCGCCAAGGAGACGCACGAGCAGGTCGTGAGATTTGCTCCGCCTCTGGTGATCACTCGGGATATCCTCGAGGAGGCGCTCGCGTCGATCAGAGAGGTTCTGCTCTCGTCGGTGGCGCAGCCGGCCTGAGTGAGACCGGCGACGGTGCGACGGCCGATGGGCCGAAGGAAGTATGGGGGCGCTCTAGTCTGTTGTGCGTTGTTGGTGGGATGCTGGGGCCTCCCGCCACGCAGCTCAGAGCCTCCCGACATGCCGGAGCAGCGATATCGAGTTGAAGTAGCGGAAGCAGCCGTCGAGTCCGTTGCGCAAGGACTCGAGACGGTTTGGGCCATCGACTTCGCGCCGGACGGGCGCATCTTCGTCAGCGAGCGACCGGGCCGCATCCGTGTGATCGACCCGGAGCTGGGACTCCTTCCCGATTCGTGGGCCGAGGTTCCGGTTTGGGAAAGCGGCGAGTCCGGACTTCTCGGCCTGGCCCTCCACCCGCAGTTTAGCGACAGTCCGTACGTCTATGTGATGTACACCCACCGGGATGAGGATGGCGATCCCCGCGGGCGGGTCAGCCGTCTTCGCGATGTGGGCGGGCGAGGAACAGACGAGAGTGTGATCCTCGACGACATACCGGCGGCGGCTCGCCACTCCGGAGGAATGCTGGCGTTCGGTCCTGACGGCCTTTTGTACATCGGCACCGGAGATGCGACGCGGGCGCCTATCGCCCAGAGCCACAGATCGTTGGGTGGGAAGATACTCCGGATCGAAGCGGACGGGTCGACTCCCCCGGACAATCCTGACGAAGATTCGCCGGTCTACGCGCTGGGTTTGAGAAACGTACAAGGATTCGATTGGGACCCCGTAACGGGACGAATGTTCTCGACGATGCACGGCCCTACCGGCGAATGGGCTCATTTCGACCGGGACGAGATCAACGTCATCGAGCCGGGCGGCAACTACGGTTGGCCTAAGGTATTGGGTGCACCCGGAGATCCGCGCTTCATCGATCCGTTGTTGGAGTATTCGCCAGCGGTGGCGCCGGCCAACGCGCGGTTCTACGACGGTCCGATAACGGAGTGGAGCGGTGATCTCTTCTTCGCCACGCTGCGAGGCGAGCACCTTCACCGGGTGGTGCTCGATGAGGACAGAAAGGCTGTTCGCACGCTCGAGCGTCTGTGGCCCGACGTGTACGGCCGGATCCGAGCGGTTGGACTTGGGCTGGACGGACATCTCTACTTTGGGACCAGCAACCGCGATGGTCGTGGGCAGGCGCGGCCGGGAGACGATCAGGTCTTTCGCATCGTGCCGGCGGTCCGATCCCACCAATGATTCAGAAGCGTGTACTCGAGCCGGGCCTGCTGTATTTCGCGTACGGCTGCAACATGGACCATGCGTTCCTCGAGTCCGTGTTGGGTCGTCAGATATCGCCGGGCTGGGCGGCGCGTGTCGATGGTTGGCGCCTGGCGTTCAACAAGGGCGGTGAAGGTGAGGCAGGCGGCGGAGTGGTGGCCAATTTGGTGAGCGCTGAAGAGGGCACTACTTACGGCGTGGTCTATCGCCTGCCGTTCGAATCCTTGGCGGCCTTGGACGAGTTCGAGGGTGCCCCCGAGCACTATCGCCGAGACACTCTCTTCGTCGAGCCGGTGGGCAGACAGGCCCTGCAAGCCGCGGTCACCTACCTCGGTCAACCGCGGTGGATCGTCTCGGAGGGCAAGCCTCCTGAAGACTACCTGGACCTGGTCGTCCGTGGCGCTGCAACGCATGGCATACCCGGCGACTACATAGACTGGTTACGGCGCCTGGCGAACCTCGAGGCGGTCGGCTGCTATAGAGTCGGCCTCTAGAGGAAATCCCCGTTCGTCATCAGGGTCGCGCATTCGCGCTGCAACAGCTCCCACGCTCGCGCCACATGATTTTCCGTCGTTCGGATATTCCCAATCGCCAGGCGCAGCGTGTAACGCCCGCGCAGGACGGTGTTCGATAGATACGCCTCACCGCTGGCGTTGACGCGGGCCAGTAGCTCCTGGTTGAAGCGGTCGAGGTTCGCTTCAGCATCGTTGCGATCGCGGCTGGCCAGAGCGGTTGGACAGGCGCGGAAGCACACGACGCTGAGAGGTGTCGGAGCCAAACGCTCGAATTCGGGATGCTCGTCGACCCAACTGGCGAACAGTTGAGCCAGCCGAACGTGTTCGCGCAGACGTTCCGCAATGCCCTCCGACCCGAAGGTTCTGAGCACCATCCACAGCTTCAGCGCACGAAAGCGTCTGCCGAGGGACACGCCCCAGTCCATATAGTTTGTGATCTCGCCATCGACGCTGGTGCGCAGGTATTCGGGTACCAGGCTGAACGCTCCGATCAGCGTTTCTGGCTTGCGCGTGAACAGCACGCTGCAATCGATGGGGGTGAAGAGCCATTTGTGCGGATTGACAATGATGGAGTGCGCGGATTCGCATCCGGCCAGAACATCGCGGAACTCCGGCATACAGGCGGCGCTGCCCGCATACGCAGCGTCGACGTGCAGCCATAGGCTCTCACGCTTGCAGACCTCAGCGATGGCGGCCACCGGGTCGATGCTCGTGGTCGAAGTCGTGCCTACGGTGGCCACGACGCAGAAGGGAAGATGGCCCGCCTCTCGGTCCTTCGCGATCGTTTCCGCCAGAGCGTTGACGTCCATGCGGAACGCGTCATCGACGGGGATCTTGCGAACGTTCTCACGACCGACTCCCAGGACGATTCCTGCTTTCTCCACAGACGAATGAGCTTGCTCCGAGCAATACACGCACAACCGAGGAAGCTCGGGGCGGCCGGCCAAACCCAGTTCGCGGACTTTCAAATCGGGAATCGCCTGACGCGCGGCGGCGATGGCGCACAGTGTGCCGACCGAGGCCGTGTCCATGATCACCCCGTCGATGCCCTCCGGAAGACCCAACAACTGACGCAACCAGTCGATGGCGACCTCTTCCAGTTCGGTGGCGGATGGCGATGTCTGCCACAACATCCCGTTTATGTTGAGCGCTGCCGACAATAATTCGCCGAGAATGCCCGGTGCCGAACCGGTGATGCTGAAGTAAGCGAAGAAGCCCGGATGGTTCCAATGCGTGATGCCCGGGACGACGATGTCTTGGAAATCATCAAGGATCGCGTCCATCGGCTCGCCATGCCGCGGAGGGTTGGCCGGCAAGGCCGACCTCACCTGGTTCGGGGCGACCCGTGAAAGAACGGGGTAGTCCTCGGGCTGGTCCAGGTAGCGCGCGATCCAATCGATGGCGCGCGCGCCCGCGCGACGGAACTCCTCGATGGTCATGTCACCCAGTGGGCTCATCTCGTCCTCCGGCCTCATCTCTGCTCGGCGACGCGTTTGCATCGAACGTCGCACCGTGGCTAGGTTTCGCGTCTCGCGGTTCAAGTACGTCCGGCGAGGCGATCCAACAAGGTAGAAAGGAAAGTACGCGTGCGGGAATATGTGAAGAAACTGGCCGGAGGCCTACTGGTCATAGGGCTGGCCGGCCCCCTGGTCTCGTGTGGCCGATCGGAGAACATCGGGTGGGCCGACCGGGAGAAGCCCGATGCCGTAGGGCAGGGTACTGCCAGCCAGCAGACGGGTCAGGAATCACCAGCCGATTCTGACGAGCGGCTTCAGGCCTTGGTGGAAGAATACCGTCGCGTGGCAAGGACTCTGGTCGAGCTTCAACAGACGGCTATGGCGGACCCTGATCTCAGCTCTCGTTGGGGTGCTTTGGTTGCGGACGTCGACGCGGAGATCATTGGTAATTCGAGCTTCCACCGTCAACTGGCCGAGCGTCGCACCGAGATAGTCAATCGGCTGGACGCCCACGAGCGAGGCGAAGGGGAAAGTCTGTCGTCAGAGCAACTGGCGGAGCTTGGGCGCCATCATCGTAACATTCAGATGGAGATGGCCCGCATGCGGAGCCGGGTCTTTCAAGAGCCCAAATTTGCCGAGCGGTACCTGGAGCTTCAGGCGGCGCTCTACGAGAAAATGAAACAGCTCGATCCCTCCAGGTCGGAGGACATCGATAACCTGGCGAGGTTGGAGTCGGAACTCTACGAGCTGCAGAAATCAAAGCCCGACGTTCCCGCGCTCATGACGCCTGGCCTTCAACCGGGTCCAGGGGGGCAGCTGGAGCGCCAGTAACGCCCCTGTCGCTTCCCGTACGAAATGGGTAACTTCAAAACGTCAAGAGAATGCGGCAATAGGCTTTGCAGAGGTAGGATACAGCATGATGAGTATTGATGGCATTCTGATCGCCTCCCTGTTCGGCATTGGTAACATCGGTTGGACCGAGGCGATTCTCATCGCCTTCGTCTTCCTCCTGCTGTTCGGCGCTCGCCGGTTGCCGGAGATCGGCCAGTCGCTGGGGAAGGGGATCAAGGAGTTCAAGAAGTCGCTAACATCGGCGGACGACGAGCCGATGGTAGGCCCGGGCGACCAAGGTGTCGGGCAGGTCGAGTCGCGGGAGAAGGAAGAGGCCAAGTAAGCGAACGTCGACTCGAACATCGAGGCGCCGCTGCCGGTGTGAGATCGGCACGGCGCCTCTGTGCATCTGCGGGCGCTACGGTTGGCCGAACTCGCCGACGGTTGGATTGGTGATCCGCTCGAAGTCGGAGTAGTTCAAGCGCACGGCCTCTTGATGATTGCCGGCGTTGAAGACGATCTGCTCGTCTGCCGCGAGCCGGCTGTCCACGAAGACCCTCTGGTCGTACAGGTTGCCGAACGGCGGCATCGCACCGGGCTCGCAGTTCGGAAATAGCCCGGAGAACTCCGACTCTTCGGCTAGCCGCAGCGGACCCTGCCCCACAAGCTCTTCGAGTAGTTCTGGGTTGACATGGTACGACGCGGGCAGGACCGCCATGATCGCTTCATCGTCTTGGGTGATGAAGATCACGGTCTTCGCCCACTCGTACCCTGAAATGTGGGATACCGCCGCTTCCTCCGCCGCCGTATACGCTGTTGGGTGTTTGATGATTTCGTAGTCCACGTGCTCGTCACTCAGCAACCGCTGAACTTCAGGCGCGACGCTCATTTTGGCCTCCCTTTTCTACGGGCAGAGATTTGGCACGGGCCGCCTGTGATCAGCAATCAGTGACCGGTAGCTCCGTAGACGTTTGCGATGTATAGTCGCGCGCCGTCGCGGCGTAAGGGCTGCGAACGGGCACGGAATCACTGGTCACTGATTACGGATTACAGATCTAATGTACTACTTCTTCAGCAGTTTTAGAAAGCCGCTCAACGGATAAGTGTTGGCCACATCCCCACCCTCCAGCCACCCGCGACGTGCCTGATCGATGCCGTAGCTCATGTAGTCGAGTTCGTCGGTCCGGTGCGCGTCGGTGCTGATCACGATCTTGACGCCGGAGTCCCGGGCCATCTGCAGGTGGAAGTCGCGCAGGTCTAGGCGGTCGGGCTGAGAGTTGAGTTCGAGCATGACGCCTGTGTCTTGGGCCACCTTCACCAGTTCCTCCACGTCGACCGGGTAGGGTTCGCGCCGGTTGATCAGCCGTCCGGTGGGATGGGCCAGGATGTTGGCACGTGGGTGCTGCATGGCGCGGGTTATCCGTCGAGTCATCTCATCGCGGGACATGTTCATCCTGGAATGAACGGCGATGACGACTACGTCCATGGCGGCGATCACGTCGTCCTCGAGGGCCAGCGTTCCGTCTTCCAAGATGTCGATTTCGGCGGACTTCAGGATCCGGATGTCATCAACCTCTTTCTGCAGTTTGTCGATCTCCTTGTACTGCTTCCAGAAGTCGTCGACGCTGACTCCGGCCATGGCCAGGGCCGGGCTATGGTCGGTGACGGCCATGTACTCGTAGCCCCGCTTTCTGCAACCTTCGACCATCTCCCTCAACGTGTTCTTCCCGTCGCTGTATTCGGTGTGCATCTGCAGGTCGCCGCGGATCTGTTCGAGGTCGACCCCCACGGGCAGCCGGTCCTCGAGGGCGGCTTCGAGTTCTCCATGCGCCTCACGCAGTTCCGGCGCGATCCAGGGAAGATCGATCGCGGCGTACACCTCCGCCTCGGTTGCGCCGCCGATCAGTTCCGCTCCCTCGAACACGCCGTACTCGTTGATCTTCAGACCTCGCTCACGGCTGATGCCGCGGATGACGATATTGTGAGCCTTTGAGCCGGTGAAGTAGACCATAGCAGCGCCGTAGCTCTCGCGCTGGACCAGGCGAAGATCGACCTGCAGGCCCGATTTCAGGCGAATCGAACTCTTGGTCGACCCTTTGACGATGACATCTTGAGCGTCTTTGTAGTCGACGAACCTGTCCATGATGGACGAGCCTTCGTCGGTGGTCGCCAGAATGTCGATATCTCCCACCGTCTCGCAGCGGCGCCGATAGCTGCCGGCCACTTCGAGGTCCACCAGGCCGTCGGCCTTCTTCAAGTACTGGATCAGCGGTCGTACGTAGATATCCGCGTCGGACAGCTTGAAGCGTCCCGCCCGCGCCTTCAGCTCCTCGATGCCTTTCAGCACTCGGGCCTGTAGCGTCTTCCCAAAGCCGGAAAGCTCTTCCAGCGCGCCGCCCTTTGCCGCCTCTTCGAGCTCTTCGACCGACGTGACTTCCAGGTCGTCCCAGAGCTGACGCGCTCGTTTGGGGCCCAACCCGGGAATGTGCATGATCTGAACGAGCCCGGCCGGCACGTCCTGGCGTAGATCGACGAGGAACTGCAGCTCGCCGGTTTCGTAAAGCTCGCGAATCTTGCCCGCGAGATCCTTTCCGATGCCAGGGAGGTCCTGCGGGTCGGCCGCCTCGTCCTCCAGGAGCGAATCCAGCGGCTGCGAGAGCGTCTCGATCGTGCGAGCGCCGTTGCGGTACGCACGGATACGGAACGGGTTCGCGCCTTGGATCTCGAGGAGGTCGGCTATCTCCTCGAAGACACGCGCGTAGTCGATGTTCTCCACGTCAAAAGGCCCCGGTTGGGAGCATTCTCAGAAACTCCTCCTCCGAGATGACTGTGACACCCAAGTCCACGGCCTTGTCGAACTTGCTGCCGGGATCGCTGCCCGCCACGACGTAGTCGGTCTTGGCGCTGACGCTCGACGAAGTACGGCCACCGAGCGAGCGCACGAGCTCCTGGGCCTGGTTGCGTGTTATGGAATCAAGGCCGCCGGTGAATACGAACGTCAGCCCGGCGAACTTGTCCTCGGAGGGCCGATCGGACTCGCTCAGGTCCAATCCCTTGCCGAGCAAACCGGCGATCACATCGCGGTTGTTCTGATCCAGGATGAACTCGTACACCGCCTCTGCTACGATGGGGCCGATACCCGGAACGGCCTCGAGGTCGTCTTGCGAGGTCCCAAGCACGGCCTCGAGCGTCCCGAAATGATGGGCAAGGTCTCGCGCCGTCTGGGCCCCCACCTCGGGTATCCCCAACGCGTAGAGAAAGCGGTCGAGCGAAACCTGCTTCGCGTTCTGTATCGCGCTCACCAGATTCTTCGCGGACAATTCGGCGAACCCTTCCATCGCTAACAGGTCGTCTTCTCTCAGGTCGAATAGGTCGACCACGCTGCCGATGAGATCGGCGTCCAGCAGCTGCTCTACAGTTCGCCCGCCCAGCCCCCGGATGTCCAGCGCATCGCGAGACACGAAGTGGAAGATTCGGCGCTTCAGCTGGGCCGGGCACGCCAGTCCGTTCGTGCAGAAATCCAGAGGTCCGCGGCCAACGACTTGGGATCCGCACACGGGGCATTCCGCGGGCATCGTGAACGCTCGGCCCCGTTTCTTGCCCGGCTCATCGATTCGTTCCAGGACTTGCGGGATGACGTCACCGGCCCGCTGAATACGGACCTTGTCGCCCTTCCGTATGTCTTTTCGCTCGATCTCCTCGCGATTGTGGAGGGAGGCCCGCGAGACGGTGACTCCGCCGACGTCGACCGGACGGAGCATCGCCACGGGAGTCAACTTCCCGGTCCGGCCGACTTGGACCACGATGTCGTAGATTTCCGAGACCTCGCGGCGCGGCTGGAACTTGTAGGCGAAAGCCCAGCGCGGGTGATGTGCGGTGGTGCCCATCTCTTCCCGGGCTGCGAGGTCGTTCAGCTTGATGACCACGCCATCGATTTCGTATTCGAGCTCGTCCCGCGTTTCCTCGAGGTGGTGGTGCTGTTGAATCGCCTCATCGATCGCGCCGGCCCTCTGAACGTGCCGACTGACCTTGAACCCCCAGTCGCGCAGCGCGCCGAGGACCTCCCATTGGCTCGAGAAAGACGCGCCATCCATCGCCATGACTTCGTAGGCGTAGACCACCAGGGGGCGTTGTGCGGTCACACCGGGGTCCAGTTGACGCAGAGCGCCGGCCGATGCGTTTCTCGGGTTGGCGAAGACCGGCTTGTCGATTTGGGTCAGGCGCGCGTTCAGTTGCTCGAACTCGTCGATCAGCATGATCGCCTCGCCACGTAGCGAAACGAGGCTCGGTGCACCGCGCTTGTCTGTGTTGAGCTTGAGAGGGACCGACCCGATCGTCCGCACGTTGGGTGTGATGTCCTCGCCGACGCGTCCATCTCCGCGGGTCGCGGCACGTGCGAGTACGCCGTTCTCGTAGACCAGCTCGACGGACAGCCCGTCGAGCTTCGGCTCTACCACGTAGTCCGGCGTTTCGTCACCCAGCGCCGAGCGTACGCGGGCGTCGAAGCGTTGGACGCCCTCTTCGCTGTCCCCCGAGTCGAGGCTGAGCATGGGGGCGGCGTGCTCGATTTCGCTGAATCCGGGTCGCGGCTGCCCCGAAACCCGCTGGGTGGGAGAGTCCGGGGTGACGAGCCCCGGGTTCTCATCCTCCAGTTGCTTCAGCTCGCGATACAATCGATCGTATTCAGAATCGGAAATCTCGGGCTGGTCGAGAACATGATAGAGGTGGTCGTGATGTCGGACCGATTCGCGAAGTTGCTCGATTCGGTCGGC
>Ga0209536_100002261_pt1 | contig 31296 bp, 27 predicted proteins | sample DeeMarSeWOR28_12_FD_187461 | JGI IMG/M metagenome (GOLD analysis project Ga0209536, IMG submission 187461) | Marine sediment microbial communities from White Oak River estuary, North Carolina - WOR-2-8_12 (SPAdes) (version 2) | ecosystem: Environmental > Aquatic > Marine > Intertidal zone >... | reverse complement strand
AGACTTGGATTTCAGCAAACATTTGGTAAAAAATGTAAATTTGTTTTTTCCAATGAAATTGATAAGCATTGCTGCCGTGGCTGTGTTGTCCGGGGCATTGGTGACTGCTTTCCTTGCATACTTTATGGAAATTGATTTTAAGCTTGCTGTTGGTTTATTTAGCGGAGCTTTGACCAGTACTCCCGGTTTAGCAGCGGCAATCGAAAGTACAAAATCCACAGTGGCCTCTATTGGTTACGGTATTGCATATCCATTTGGTGTGCTTGCAGTGATCATATTCGTGAAAGTTTCTCCAAAGCTTTTCAGAATTTCCATCAAGGAGGAAGAAAGGAAGTATGAAGAAGAGATTAAAGCAGACTTCCCGGCGATTATAAATCGAAATTTTATTGTCGAGAACAAGAATATTTTTGGTAAAACGCTTGGAGAGCTTAAAATAAGAACCATGACCAAAACCAACATTTCAAGGGTTTTGCATAATGGGGAGGCATTTACACCAACAGCAAAAACAGCGCTGTATGAAGGTGATGTAGTAAAGGCAGTTGGCACAGAAAATGACTTGAATAAGGTAAGTTTACTTATTGGCAGGAAAACAGATACTGAGATACCTTTGAGTAAACAGTACGTGATTCAGACCATTTTAGTAACCAATGAAAAAGTAGTAAATAAATCACTCGGTGAAATCGGATTGCTCGAACAATACAATGCCACTGCAGTCTCAATACGAAGAGCGGGAATTGATATTACACCCTATGCTTCCAGTAAGTTGCGATTTGGTGATAAAATTACTGTTGCCTGCGGTGATCAGAGTATTACCAATGTAAAAAAACTGTTTGGGGATAACAGAAAACGCCTTACAGACCTGGATTTTTTACCCGTATCCATGGGCATAATCATTGGTGTTTTATTGGGCAAAATACGGTTTCCGATTTTTGGATTTGATTTTAGTCTTGGGCTTACCGGGGGAGTACTCATGGCAGCTATTATTTTAAGCAGAATAGGAAAAACAGGTAATATACTTTGGAATGTGTCAGGATCTTCCAATCAGCTTTTGAGAAAATTGGGACTCATCTTCTTTCTGGTTGCAGTCGGGACAGATGCCGGAGGGCATCTGGTGGAAACGTTGGAAACAGGAGGATTAACCTATTTTATGGCAGGAGCCTTAATTACGATAATTCCCATGCTTTTAACGATAATTGTGGGACATTTTTTCCTTCACATTAATTTTTTGGTCTTGCTTGGTGCGCTTACGGGCGCCATGACATCAACACCCGCGCTTAGTGCCGTGGAACCTATGAGTGATTCCAACGGGCCTAAAATAGCCTATGCAACTGTTTACCCATTTGCGTTAGTGTTGATCATTATCTGCAGCCAGATTTTGGGAATACTATAGTGGGATTTAGTTTGTAAACTGCGAATATAACTGGTAATCCTGTAGTGTATTTTCCACATAATTAACAGGCTCCTTTCCTCTGCAGTATCCATAAAGCACAACCTCATCTTGATAGTATTTAGGTACTGATTTGTTTAAAAGCATTTGAGCGACATTGTCATCCCATTTTTTGGGATCAAGTTGGTATTTCTCCGTTAATCTAATAGCATCTTCTACATGTCCCAATCCAACATTGTATGATCCTAAAGTGAACTTGATTATTTCCAGGCTATCTTTAATTTGCTCCTTCCAGTGATTTTCCAGCATCTCCAGATGCCTGGTTCCGGCAGTCAAATTCTTTTCCGGATTTTGAAGTTCAATTGGTTGCACACCATAACTTTTAGCTGTTTGCGGCATTAACTGCATCAAACCCACTGCGCCACGCCATGATTTTGTTTTGGGATTAAACATGGATTCCTTGTAAATCAACGCAGCAAGTAAACGCCAATCCCATTTTACAGCATCCGCATATTTTTTAATGATATCATCATAATCGGAAATTTTTCCTTCCCTCACATAATCATACTCATTGGATATTCGGCGTTCCTTTCTTTTTGTCATCTCAAAATAACGGTTATGGATCATGTTAAATTCCAATGAACCTTTTCGGTTATTTATCCAGGAGTTTAATTTCGATAATAATTTGGTTGCATTCCTGTTAACTGCCCAAGCAATTGGTTGACTTAAACTCATGGGTGTATTGATATCAATGTTGTTGTAATAGGCATTAAAAATTTCAGCCTTATTTAGGTCGGCGATGGTATAATCAATTTCCTTATTTGATACCATTTCTATTAATTGCTCTGTCACTACATCACCAGGGGCATATTTTATTGATAGGTTAATCCCGGTCTCTGAAATAAGAGTATAAAGCATCAATTCAAAAGAAGAATTTTTTCGTACCGTAACCTCTTTATTTTCCAGATCCAACCTATCCCTGATCAGGCCTTTTTCAATTTCATCATGAGTCAAATTGCGAGTCTCATCCGGAAGCCGTTGTACCAAAATTTGCTTAGTCCTGAAAAGGGGTTTAGTAAATTTTACCTTCTCCATTCGATCCCTCGAAATAGAAAGATTAGCCGCGACAAGATCTCCTTTTCCTGATATTAAGGAATCAAGAATATTTTCAACCTGATCAATAATCTTGATATTGAGCTCGAGATCATTTTCACTGGCAAACAATTCCAGCATTTCATATTCATATCCCATAGGTTGTCCCTGAAATATAAAATAGCTGGTAAGGCTATTATCCATCAGTACAGTGAGCTTACTGTCATTATTTTTTAATAATGGAGTATTTTCAATATTTGAATCATTTATCTGCTCATCTACATCTTCTTCAGTTCTTTGAGAAGAATCACACGAAGCAATCAAGAATGCTACCAGTACAAAGAATACTGAGAAAAAACTGTTTTTCATGGGTCTGTTTTATCCCCAAAATAATAATTAAAATGATATTAGCAGATAGGTTGCCAATAAAACAAACCTTTAAACATATTAATGCTTTAACACGGCAGGCAAGTTGTGCGTAAAAATAAATTAGCCTCGCTTCCCAAAAATGTCAGTAAATTTGTTTGGGCGCTTCTTGATCTTGGGTTTGTGAATAGTAATACAATGCAGTCCTCCACCACTATAATTGAGGTCGATTGCGCTGCTCAAAAAAACCTTTCTATCTTTAAAAATGTCCTGGAAAATTTCTTTGGCACGTGCATCTTTTTCTTTTATAAATTCAGGTTCTCCGATTCTATAGTAGGAGGGAATAATGACCGAATGGTTGGTGAGCACAAAATTAAGATAGCTGGTCACAGGTGTATAATAAATGTTTGCACCATTATATTGTCCTTGGTTAAAGATTACAGGTGCTTGCGGGATTCTGATGATTTTAAATGGTTTTCCATCCTGATCTTTCGACTTTTTTAGAATAACGTAGCTTTCTTCCAATCTTTCATTGATCAATTTGTAAAATGTATCGTGTTCTAAATCGGCTGAATCCACCTTGGCCAATAAAATCGTTTCTGCGTCGGCAAATCTACAGAACTCATCTAAGTGCCAGTTGACACCGTTGCCATAGATGTTGTCATGTACTGGTCCATTATCAAATAAATCGTCTTGAGGAATACCTCGTTTTAGCCATATTATATTCTTCTGATTCAATTTCTGTCTGTATTCATTTTCTATCTCTTGGATGGTGAGGTCTGGATTGATATACCTTTCATAGCCTTCCACCAAAATTATCGTCCCTTTGCCATTGATCTCACGAGCTCCACCTGCACTGAACATTTTACTCCTCATCAAGGGAAACCTCATTTTAGAAGAATATTGTTCACTGAACAAATTGTATTCCTGATTTTCCTCATGCGGATATTTAAATGTAAGTATTTCTTGATTTCCATAATCATCCATCATAAAGGTAGGTCCGTAATCTCGTATCCAGATATTGTCTTTTTCAAGGTTGAAAGGGACAAGAGTTACGTTTTTGCGTTTTATCTTTCGCTCCTTAAGCAAGATTTGTATGTTTTCGGGGTTATGATGGCGCTCGTTGTAAAAAAGAGTTACATGATCTTGTTTTGTTATTACGGTGGTGAGCCTAAGTATAATGTCCTGGAATTTTGGATTCCAGCAGACTAATGTACTTTCTTGTTGCTCAAATTCAGCAGCAGGAATCAGTGTACCTTCAATTTTCGGTTTTTCAGTACAACTTAAAAAAAAGACAATTCCAACAATTAAAACAACTAACCAGGCATTCAATGCCTGAACCCTGGTTTGTTTGTTGAAAACATTCATCTCAGACAAGTAAATGATAGTGATGTATAAACATAGCCTGAAAAATCAGATAAAAAGGATCTTCATTTATTTGTGCGAAAATCGGTTAAGATATTGAAGAATTTTTGATTTTTCAGATATAAAAATTAGACTGAATTAAAATAAATTGAACACCTTTATTTTGTGCCATTAAGCTTCACTTTAGTTTGTGCTTTCGGATCGTATTTTGGAATTTTTACTTTTATTGGTTTTACTTTCCAGATATCCCGGCAATATTCATTTATGGTGCGGTCACTTGAAAATTTCCCGCTTCGGGCGACATTTAAAATAGACATTTCAGTCCATTTTGATTGATTTTTATACATCTTGTCTACCTTATCCTGACAATCAATATAAGACTGATAATCCGCTAGGAGCATATATTCATCATGATAAACAAGCGAATCAAAAATCGGTTTGAACAAATCGGGATTATCTTTTGAGAAATAACCTGTTCTGATCATTTCCAAAGCCTTTCTCAAAGATTCATTGCTCTCATAATATATATGTGGATTATAACCCTGTGATTTAAGGGTATATACCTCATCTGTTTTTAACCCGAAGAGGAAAAAGTTTTCTTTACCTACCTCTTCCCTGATTTCGATATTTGCCCCATCAAGCGTTCCAATGGTAAGCGCTCCATTCATCGTGAATTTCATGTTTCCGGTTCCAGAGGCTTCTTTTCCTGCTGTTGATATTTGTTCTGATAGGTCAGCTGCAGGATAGATGTGCTGACTTGTTTTTACATTAAAATTTGGGATAAAAACAACCTTTAGACGATCTTTTACATCGGGATCATTATTAACGATATCTGCAACTGAATTGATGAGCTTGATGATCAGTTTGGCCATAAAATATCCTGGGGCAGCTTTACCGCCAAAAATAAATGTCCTGGGTACGATGTCTATATTCGGATTATGCTTGATCCGGTTGTAAAGAGTAATAATATGCAATACTTTAAGATGCTGTCTTTTATATTCGTGAATTCTTTTGACTAATACATCAAACATGGAATCCTGGTTTACATGGATTCCAAGGTGAGAAGATATGTAGTTAGCCAGATATGCTTTTACATGGCCTTTACACGATCTCCATGCCGCCTGAAATGATTTATTTGTAGCATATTGCTCAAGTTTTTTCAACTGATATAAATCCTTTACCCAGGAAGTGCCGATTTTATCGGAAATCAGCTTTGTCAAATTGCGATTATTGAGTACGAGCCATCTTCTAGGCGTGACACCATTTGTCTTGTTACTGAATTTATTTGGCCATAATTCATAGAAATCCTTTAGAATACCTGATTTTAACAATTCTGTATGCAATGCAGCTACTCCGTTGATAGCGCTGCTACCAACACAAGCCAAATGGGCCATCCGGATATATTTTTCACCACTTTCATCGATAATCGACATTCGCGAAACCCTGTCCTCATCGCCAGGATAGGTCTTGCGAACGATTTCAAGAAAATGATAGTTTATTTCCAGTATGATTTCAAGGTGACGTGGCAATAGATCACCAAATATACTCATTGGCCATTTTTCCAATGCTTCCGGCAACAGGGTATGGTTCGTATAATTTATAGTCCCACAGGTAATTTCCCATGAAATATCCCAATCAATGCGATATTCATCCAATAAAATCCGCATTAACTCCGGAATCGCAACGGCAGGATGTGTATCATTTAGCTGAATGGTAAAACTCTCATAAAAAGTCTCCGGTTCTTTATGGTCTTCCAGACAGTGAATTCGCATCATATCCTGGATTGATGCGGAAGTAAAGAAATATTGTTGCTCAAGTCGCAATGTTTTTCCGCTTACCTGTTCATCATTAGGATACAATACTTTGGAAATATTTTCTGAACTGACTTTACTTTCCACCGCTCCATAATAATCTCCTGCAGTAAAACGCTGAAAATCAAAAGATTCTGCTGCTTCTGCTTTCCAAAGCCGTAATATGGCACATGTATTTGTTTCATATCCGAGTACGGCTGTATCGTAGGGTACAGCAATCACCACATATTCAGGGATCCAATATACACGATATTTTCCCTTGTTGTCATAATAGGATTTTGTATATCCACCAAATTTAATCGCCTGAGATAATTCTATCTGGGGAATTTCCCAGGGATTCCCAAATCGTAACCATTTATCTGTAATTTCCTGTTGCCAGCCATTATTTATTTTCTGGTCGAAAATTCCAAATTCGTAGCGAATGCCGTAACCAATAGCCGGTATATCAAGTGTGGCTAAAGAATCCAAAAAACAAGCTGCTAGCCTTCCTAAACCACCATTTCCCAATCCGGGCTCTTCTTCCTGTTCTTTTAAGTCATCCAGGTCCAGGCCAAGCTCTCGTATAGCTTCTTCAACATTATCATACAATCCCAAATTGATTAGATTATTTCCGAGCTGAGGCCCTATAAGAAATTCTGCTGATAGATAGGCTACAATTTTACATCGTTGTTTAAAGTATTCACTGAGCACATGCAAGCTGCGATGTAACATTCGATCTCTTACGGTAAAAGCAAGTGCCATATAATAATCATTCCTGGTTGCTAGCTCAGGTATTCTTCCCTGTATATAATAGAGATTATCTAGAAATGCACGTTTTAAGGTCTCCTTTTCGATTCCAGTGCGGTCATCTTCGATGATAAATTGGTTTGTATTGCTTTTTTTCATGAGGTGCTGTCTGGTTTAATAATTAGGATGAATTTATGGAATAAATATGAAATATGATGGGAGTTAGTGTGGATAATTGACATAATTAAATTCAATTGAGCTTATGTTCAATGAATTAAAAAGTTGATTTTAGTGGATCGCGGATATGCAACTATTTTGGAGTAATTTCTAAAACTGCAGCTAGAATTGCTCAACATATTAACTTGCTAATAAGAAGTATTTTCGATTGGTTTACATCAATTGATATTCTGATTAGGAAGGCTATATTTTTTCATAAATGGTGAGATGATCTCCCTAATTCGCAAACTCAATCAATTCTTTTTCTGAAAGCTTGATAAGTGTAATCCTGGAAAACCGACCGTTCACAAAGGTGTTTCCAAGTACAGCAAGACCTCCATCATTTGTAGCTACAAAATCAATGGCTTCATATGGATTCAACCTGCCCAGGTGATGGGTGCCTACTAGAGTCCCGTTAATGGCATCATAGGCGTATAGTAATATTTGTCCCCCTTTAGTTGATGTGGCATACATGGTAATTTCCCTGCCATTTACATCAATGATTTGACTGTACACAAATGCATTGGGCATCATTTCGGGATGCTCATTTCCTTCCAGATCACTACTGATTCCAGTGCCGGAAGTATTAAGATCTATCTTTGGAATAATGAAATTTTCTCCAAAATCAAATCGGGATAATGCGTAACTATTACCGTCCAGGTATTTGGCAGAGCTTATAGCACTTTTATCTCTGAAACCATTGATCACTCCGGTTTGCGTCCCATCGCTTGCATTGACAAACAACATGGACATGCTGTAATTATAATAACCATTTAAAAAATATTTATTTCCTGCCTGTCCCGAAAAGAAGGGAAGACGATTTCCAATCCTGGTTAAGTGACTGATAATTGATTCTTCCACATCTTGCTCAACTTCATATTCTTCTTCCCAAACTATACCAAAATCGTTATTAAGTTTGGTGAGACGTGTGCTGTAAGATTCCCTGTTATAACTTTCCAGTAAAAATCCATCATCCACAGCTGAAGAATGTAATGGATAAATGATATTTCCATAAGTTCTTTCTACCTGAGCAGTTTTTGATTGATCCGTAACTTTCATGAGTGTGGCTGCCAGGGAAAGATCATCCATGCAGAAAAAATAAAAAGCACTGTCTTTGTAATACAATCCTTTAATGGGATTTACATAGTTATCTTCCAGTTTGTAATCCCACATATATTCACCATCCTCATCCACACGTAGAATATATGTATTCCATGCATCATATGCGCTTAGGATAAAATAACCCGTATTCCCGGCCTGCACGATGTCCATCGGGATATAACTACTTTCAAAAAATTCATCGTTATAGATCTTTATGAAGCTTGAATCCGGAATAAAATCTTCTTCATTTCCACATGATACTATAGAAAGAGTCAATAGTAGTACAAAAGATATATGTATTGCGCTTATTTTCATTTTCCTGTAGTTACAATGGGACATAGTCTTTGGAGGTGATAAATTTCAAAGGAATGATGACCTGCATGGATAGCTCAAGGTTATTGAGACTATAATCATCCGGGACGTCATATGCTCCGGTTACCAACTGATTATCTACATATTTCATTTCTCCGTGATCAAGATTCTGAAGGCCATAACGGTAATTTATTTCAAAACCTACACGGGCATTTCCCATATTATAGGTAAAACCCACACCACCAATGATTCCATAGTTGCCTTTTTTAGTCCGATCTTCTATGCCAACAGAAAGTTCTGTAACATTTATTTCAGAATCCGAACCTGAAGCCTGATCTATTCCTGTGATATTTACTTTTTTAATTGCATCAGTTAATAAACTGTAATAACCTCCGGCTTGTATGTACGGTTTAAAACTACTTCTTGACAATTCGTATTTAATGGTGAGTGGCAAATCGATGTATTGAAGCCTTGTTTCAATAGTATAATTTGTAGTGACGCGTTTTGACTGTGCTTCTGAATCATACCATCGGAAGGAATTGTCATAGGCAAAGCGATAGGAGGTATAGGAGGGAAGTACGTTTATTGACAGGCCACGTATAAATTCATATGAAACTGAAAATCCGAAATGAAGGCCCGGTAGCGTAAAGGAATTATACTTTTTTTCATTGTCACCAATTGTGGCGTCTTGAACATATGAATAAATGGAATATGATTTTTGAACAGTGGCATTGCTGAAATTTATACCTCCTCGTACACCAATCCACCATTGATTAATATCGGAATTCCCGGTAACTGTTTTTGGTTTGCGTTTATTTTGATTTCCCTGTGCAAGGCTTGGTGATGGCCATAGAAATGCGAGTATCATGACGCCAACTAATGCTGTTTTTTTCATTGATTCTTGTCTGGTTCAATCGATAAAGATGTTCTATTTGACAGGTAAAAAAAAACCATTAATTCTAGTGGCTATTCCATGTAATGTTTTTTAGAAGAGTTGCAAAATAGGTACTGACATATAGGTATTATCCAAATAATTATGTTTGAAATGATAGTAATTGCCAAGAATATCGAAAATTTGATCTTAGTTCAATAGATTTTTTCTCCCATACTTACTACAAATGGGGCATTGGGTAAAATCATGACTTCTTGCGGGACAATACTCTCTTCCAAAATATATAATTTGCAGGTGAATTTTATTCCAGGTCTCCTCGGGAAATAATCTCTTAAGATCTTTTTCCGTCTGAGTTACATTTTTCCCACTTGATAATCCCCAACGATAGGCCAACCGATGAATGTGCGTATCTACGGGAAATGCCGGATAACCAAATGCCTGTGACATGACAACTGAGGCAGTTTTGTGACCTACTCCCGGAAGTGATTCCAATTCTTCAAAAGTCTGGGGAACTTCGCCATTATGTTGTTCTACTAAAATGTTTGAAAGATTGAAGATTGCTTTTGATTTTGATGGTGAAAGGCCGCATGGACGAATAATTTCTTCTATCTCTTCAACAGGAATTTTAGCCATATCATAAACATTTCCAGCTCTTTTAAATAGAATTGGCGTAATCTTATTAACACGGACGTCCGTACATTGAGCAGAAAGAAGTACAGCAATCAATAGAGTAAATGGATCCTCATGTTTTAACGGAATCGGTGTTTGTGGATATAACTGATCTAATATTTCAGCAATCTTCCTGGCTTTTTCTTTTTTGGGGATTTTTTCCATGCACTGTTATTTTTTTGTAAATATAATTTAATGTTTAATATGCGTCAGGTCACGTAGGATTTTTAGATTTTGTTCAATTTTTAAAAGTTACATTAAATTAATATTTCATTATATTTAAATTTTCTAAACCTAAACACGAAATTCTTTACACATGGAAAATCAAGGACAAAGTAAATCAGTTGTAACAATTAAGGATTGGGTAATCACATTAATTATTGCGGCAATCCCCATTATAGGATTCATTATGTTATTTGTTTGGGGATTCAGCAGTTCAACTAACGAAAATAAAGCTAATTTCGCTAAAGCGGCACTTATTGTCTATGCAATAATGATTGGTCTGTACCTGATCTTTATGCTGTTATTTGGAGCAGCATTGCTCAATGGGATGAATAATATTTAAACATATCTTTAATTGTTCTTTAAAAGCGGGGCTTCCCGCTTTTTTTATGCAATTTTTTTCGAAATACTAAATAAAATAGTAAATTGCTAAAATGATTGGGAACTATCAAAAGGGAAGAGGAGCACAAGTAAATCCTAAAAACAAGTTTCTTGTCCAGCAATTTATTAAAGAACATTGGGAAGGTATCGATGAAGATGCTTCTTTTAACCATGTGCGAAAAGTATACCTTGAAACACCGGTAAAAATCCTTTCTGAAAATAATAGTCCAGACATTCCCTTTAAATTTTCTATTAATCCATACCAGGGTTGTGAACATGGCTGTGTATATTGTTATGCAAGAAATGTCCATACATATTGGGGATTTAGTGCCGGAATGGATTGGGAAACAAAAATCATTGCCAAGAAAAATGCTGCACTACTTTTAGAAAATGAATTTCTGAAAAAAAGCTGGAAGCCCGAAACAATCGTGCTGTCTGGTAATACTGATCCATACCAACCTTTGGAGAAAAATTTGGAAATTACGAGACAATTATTAAAAGTCTTTGTAAAATACCAGAATCCAGTTGGTATAATTACTAAAAATGCACTTATCACGAGAGACATCGATTTACTAAAATATTTAGCTGAAAAAAGATTGGTCAGTGTTTTTTTTTCCGTGACAACTATAAATGAGAAGTTGAGGAGAAAAATGGAACCGAGGACTACCAGTGCCGCAAAGATTTTTGACAGCATGAAGCATTTATCAGACAATGGGATAAATGTCGGTGTGATGATGGGTCCGATAATACCATCAATCAATGATCATGAAATGGATGAAATATTGAAAACAGCTGCAGATAGCGGAGCCATTACGGCAAGTTATACCTTGGCCAGATTTAACGGAGATGTAGCAGAAATATTTGCAGACTGGCTGGCAAGGAATTTCCCGGATAGGGCAAAAAAGGTATGGAATAAAGTGAAAAGCATACATGGCGGCAAGGTGAATGATTCCAGGTTTGGAAAGCGAATGAGTGGTGAAGGAAATTATGCTGAGATTATTAAATCCATGTTTGCAAAATCAAAAAACAAATATTTTAAGGAAACATGCTTACCGCCATTGCGTAGGGATCTGTTCAGGAGAGGGGGAAATATGAATATATTTCAGTAGTGTTCCTAAACATTAGGGTTGGTTGGGACAATGGATAGAAATATATTAACGTGTAGAAAAAATATTAGAATCTAAGGTTATTTAAATTTGGAACTATTATGGACTGGTATTAGGGTGTATTGCGCTCATAATAGTATAAAACCTGCTTATCTGACCAACTTTTTTCACTAAGAGTAAAAAAGCCATTGCCATCGACAGCCCAACATATTGATTCTCCCTGGGGTTCGGGAACGTAATTTATTAATTCAAAATCCCTACTCCATACCTCATGTAATGATTCGTTTTTTTCTCTTTTCCAGTAAAGAATTGAATTATAACTTTTGACCAATATATCCTTACCGTCAGGTGATATATCCCCTGATGTAATATTATTCAGAGGAAGGCTTAATTTATAAATTAATTGCATAGTATCAGTTGCAGAAAAATTTTTAGGTGCCTCATAGATTCGGGCATGTTCTTCCCGTTTAGAGATGATATACATCCTTGAGTCAACAGGATCCACCAGGATGGTTTCCGCATCACGGATTCCATCTTCATATCTGAAGCAATAATTTTGGTATTCATATAGAATAGTATCATTGGGGTGTTGAATTTTCGGCTCATCAAAGACAATAACATTTATATGATCGCGTATGGCAAAATTGTCTCCTATGTCTCCAATATATAATTTATTTTTTCCGGTTGTTATATCTGTATACATCCCCAGGTCTTCCCAATCATAATTATCGATCCCATCAATCCAATAAGAATGAATGGTTTCTCCACTTTTGTTAATCAGAAATAATATTGGTTCATTACCACTATCATTGATTACCCAAAACATATCCTGATTGCTCCTGCTGGCTATAATACCTGAAGCTTCTGCCAATAAGGAATCCTGTATCAATCCCATAACAACAGAAGGTTTAAAACTAGTCATCTCAGGATTTTCCTTTAATGATTCATTTTTACAACCAAGAAAATACAGTGAAATGAGCAAGAGATAGGAAATCATTGATTTCAAAATTTCGCAATTTTTCTGAAAGTGCAAAAATTAAATTTTTATTTTGATAAACAAAACTTTAAGACAAAACCATTATGTTTATTATTCATGAAATAAAAGGATAACATGTGTCTAATGTTTTCATATCATTTTTTTATTTTCGCTTGAAGTAATCAAGACAATGCAATTGAAATTCTTTAACCATGAGCACCCAGGATAATAAACTAAGACTCCGGCCCCGATTCAAAGAAAAAGTCCAGCTTAGATCGAATGAAATAAAGACAAGGATACGGAATTCACTTGAAAAAAATGGTGAAAAATGGCTTGGGAAAATAGTTGATGATCACATTATACTTAGAATTCCTGAAAATCAGCAACATTTTTGGTCTCCTCAATTGACTTTGGAATTAGAGGATCAAAATGATGAAACATTAATTCGAGGATTATTTGGGCCAAAACCTGGAGTCTGGACCATGTTTGTGTTCTTTTATTCGTCTGTTGGATTTCTCACCCTGATGGGCTTAATATTTGGCCTTTCGCAAATGATGTTAAAAATGGATGCCTATGGGTTGTGGTCATTACCCGTAGGCAGTAGTATACTTTTTGGTTTATTCATATTGAGTAAATTAGGTCAAAGATTGAGCCGCGAACAAATGTACCAGCTTAATTCCTTGCTAATGGATGCCTTAAAATAATCAGTTTCGAAATTTAACTAATTATTTTTTTCATTACGATCTGTTCATTGATCTAGTCCTCTTGGATTTAAACGAGGTTTTATGTGATAACGAAATAAAGCAAGCTCTTGGCTCTTCATTGAATAAATCAATAAATGAAGATTTCAATATTCAGGAAAGACGTCCTTTGTAATCTTCGTACCCAAAATGTCTAATCAATTCAAATGTTCCATTACATTTTAAAATACCAATTGAAGGAAGTTTTACGCCGTTGAATGTATTTGTTTTCACCATGGTATAATGGATCATATCATCAAATATGATTTTATCACCTATCTCAAGTGGATGCTCAAATTGATAATTTCCCATGAAATCACCGGCAAGACATGTATGCCCACCCAACCTATATGAATGCTTATTTTGGTTCTGATCTTCACTTCCAAAAACCCTGGGCTTATAAGGCATTTCCAGGCAATCCGGCATATGAGCTGCAAAGGATACATCAAGCATGGCTGTATTATATCCATTTGCTTCAACAATATCCTGTACCGTTGACACTAAATAGCCTGTTTGCCATCCGATAGCTTCTCCAGGTTCAGCAATAATTTCCAGGTTATACTTTTCCTTGAATGCCTTTACTGCTGCGATAAATAGATTAACTTCATAATCTTGTCGTGTAAAATGATGTCCTCCGCCAATATTTAACCAGGAAATTTGATGCAGGTAACGTTCAAACTTCTCTTCAATAGCTTCCAACGTTCTTACCAATGTATCTGCATTTTGTTCACAAAGCGAGTGAAAGTGCAATCCGTCAATACCTTCAGGTAATTGTTCGGGCAAATTTTTAGCAATAATTCCCAATCTGCTACCTGGTACGCATGGATTGTATAGTTCGGTTTCTACTTCTGAATATTCAGGATTGATCCTGAGGGCTACTTTGAGTCCTTTTTGTAATGCTGGTCGACCGAATCGCTCAAATTGATTTAGGGAATTAAACGTGATGTGACTACTGATCGAAATAATTTCATCGAGCTCATGCTCTATATATACAGGTGCACATAAATGCGCTTTTTCCTTAAATTCCTCAAAACACAATTTGGCTTCATGCAACGAAGAGGCCGTGGCACCGCTAAGGTATTTTCGCAATAAGGGAAAAGTACTCCACATGGCGTAGCCCTTGAAAGCACATAATATCTTTATATTAGCTGCCTTCTGAATATAACTTAATAATTCAAGGTTTTTTATCAATAGATTTTCATCCAGAACAAAGCAGGGAGATGGAATTTGTTTGAAATCCAGACTCAGCGAATGATTAATCATAATCAGTAAATGCGAGTTCGCCATTTACAATTTCATTCCAGGGTAGTCCGTAATCTCCTATTTGCTTCATAAACGGATCAGGGTCAAATTCTTCAACGTTAAAAACACCTGGTTTCATCCATTGGCCGGTCAGCATTAACTTGGCTCCAAGCATGGCTGGTACACCAGTGGTGTACGAAACACCCTGGCCTTTTGCATCATTCCAGGCATCCTGGTGCTTGCAGTTATTCCAGACATAATAAGTACGTTCCTTATTGTCTTTTGTTCCTTTGATTTGGCATCCAATGGATGTTTCCCCAGTATAATTTTCTCCCAATTCAGAAGGTTCCGGTAGCACTGCTTTTAAAAATTGTAGCGGAACTATTTCCATGCCCTGGAATTTAATTGGTTCGATGCTGGTCATGCCCACATTTTGTAACACTTGAAGGTGATTGATATATGCCTCACCAAAAGTCATCCAAAATCTGGCCCGCTTGATGGTTGGTATATTTTTGACCAACGACTCAAGCTCTTCATGATATAGTAAATATGACTCTCGCGGGCCGACATTAGGGTAGTTTATTGGTATATGAATAGACATAGGTTCGATCTCCCGCCATTTTCCATTTTGCCAATATTTTCCTTTCTGGGTGATTTCACGTATGTTGATTTCAGGATTGAAGTTAGTCGCAAACGGCTTTCCATGATCTCCTGCATTACAATCGATGATGTCCAAATACTGGATTTCATCAAAATGATGTTTTAAGGCATATGCCGTAAAGATACCTGTAACACCGGGATCAAAACCACACCCCAATAAAGCCATGATGCCTGCTTCTTCAAATTTTTCTTTATAGGCCCATTGCCATTTATATTCAAATTTGGCTTCATCTTTGGGTTCATAATTTGCCGTATCCAGATAATGCACTCCGGTTTGAAGGCAGGCATCCATGATAGACAGATCCTGATAAGGCAAGGCAACATTTATGATCAATTCAGGCTTGAAATCATCGATCAATTTCACCAATTCCATAACATTGTCAGCATCAACTTTGGCTGTTGACACATGATCTTTACCAATTGATTCTGAAATTGCATCGCATTTGGATTTTGTTCGGGATGCCAGTAATATTTCCGAAAATACTTCCTTTTCCCGGGCGCATTTTTGAGCGACCACATTTCCTACACCACCTGCACCAATTATTATGATTTTACCCATTTTTTAATTACGGTTATTTGAACATGTAAATAAACACATAGCTGGTAAAATGTAAAACCTCTTTATGTACTTTTGTTTTGTTTGAGTATATTTAATTTCTGTTTTAAATGCCATTTAATTACTAACCATGATTGACCGAAGATCATTTCTGAAATCCAGTTCATTAATTTTGGCTGGATCAACAATCTCAATAAAATCATTTGCTTCTAAAAAAACTGAAGATAAAAGTAAAATTTCCCTGGAATGGAGAAATAAACAATCTGATATGGCGTATCGTCAATTGGGAAAAACAGGTTTTATGGTCTCGGAATTTGTTAACGGTGGAGACCCAGTTTCCACTAAAAATTATCACATGGTGGAAGCAGCTATGGAGCGGGGGCTAAACTATCTCGATATGGCTCCAGCCTATGGGAGGGGTGAATGTGAAAAAGGGTACAAGCTGATCATTGATTCACCTTCGAAACGCGAAAAAGTGTTTATGACAACCAAAATCAGTGGGTTTACTGGTGTCCGTAACAGTATGTACCGCGAAATTTTTGAAAGTCTGCCAGAAGGCAAAAAAGAGAAGATAAGAAAAAAAATGGCAGAAATGAGGTATGCGCGAGGTGTGGATATTCCTGGTTATTATTTGACTTACTGGCCGGGTCAGGATAGATCAATGGATGGATCATACCTTTCCAATGCAATGGTTGAAGATTATGGCCACCTGGTAGATGGCAGTAAAGCATTTAAAGATAATATCAAGGAATCGCTTCAGGGAAGTCTTGAACGTACCGGGCAAAAATATTTCGATATTCTCATGTGTCCACATGGTGCAAATTGTCCTGAAGAGGTACAAATACCTGAAATCTACGAGACCCTGGATGAACTAAAAAAGGAAGGGCTTGTGCGGTATCTTGGGGTTTCTACCCATAATGATCCTGCAGGGGTAGTGAAAGCTGCAACAGCAACTGGTAAATATGATGTGGTAATGTGCGCTTACAACATAATAAATGGTGGCTATATGCATGATGCTATTAGAAGTGCAAAAGAAGCCGGCCTTGGTGTAATTGGCATGAAAGTAGCAATGGCCGTAGCCACACATCACAAAGCTATACAGCCAATTCCACAATGGAGGATTGATAAGGTGAATCAGATTGTTCCCGGAGATATGAAGCCTCCGATGAAAGCGTATTTATGGGCATTGCAAAACCCAAATATTTCAGCAGTAATCTCAAATTTGTGGGATGAAAAATACGTGGAAGAAAACCTGAGTCTTGCAGGGGAAAAGGTAGAATTACAACCAGGATAATTTTATTTAATATTCATTAATACCGATCATAATCCCCATTTAACCACGCCCAAAGTCTTTTCAATGGATTTTTATGAATGATCACCTTTTCTTGCCTCGATGATTTTACGTCATCTGATTTCTTTTTCTTCTTTTTCTTTAGATTTGGAGCAGTTTTGGGTTGAATATTTTTAACGTAATATTGCTTCTTTCTCAGTTTGTCTTCTTTTTCCTTCTGCCTTCTTTTCCTGAGCTTTTCCCTTTCATCGCGTTTTAGCTTTTCATCATAGGATAATGGTTGACGGCTTTTGCCATGTCGGTTTTTACTCCGTGTTTTATCAAATTTACGGGAATGTGCGTTTGGCTTTTTTACAGGTTTTTGTTGTTCTTCAGATACTTTTGCTTTGGTTTCTTCAGTTTCCTTTGCTTCAATTTGCTTATCTTCCTTTTTTGGTTTTTCCGGGAGTTCAATTTTCCCTACAACTTTTATGCCTTCCAGTTTTACCTTTTTTACTTTTATTAATTCAATATCTTCTAAATTACCTTCTTCAAGATCTTCTAGGGTCCCTGTTTTTTGTTGATTATTAATTTCTTGTATTTCCTCTTTTACTTCATTTCCATCATTTTTTCCTTTTAATGATAATTTATCTTTTATCTCAGTCTTTTCTGATGGTTCTTTACCCGGCTTAAATCTGTCAATTAAATTTGTATCTGAACTTATATTCAACTCAGATTCAACTGGAATATCCAGTTCTTCCTCTGGTAAAAATTCATTTACAACCATTTTAATGACACTTTCTTCTAGTTTAGTGTGTAATCCGTTTGATATGCTTACTCCTTTTTCTTCAAGAAATGTAATCAGTTGAGATGGCGTTTTATTTATTTTTCTGGCAAGGGTAGTGAGCCTCATTTTATTTATAATATTTATCATTAATAGTCATATGCTATTTCAGCAATGGTCTGTCTATCTGACCTGGTTAGTGGTCAAGATGATCTAGTGCTTTTTCCAATTTTCCCTCTACTTTGGCAATTTCAGCCATTGATATATTCAGTTCCTTTTCACCTAAATCAACAAGCAGTTTCCTTTCGTTTTCATCAAATGATCCATCTACTTTTGCCATTAAATTTATGTAACCAAGGCATTTTAATTGATTTTCACGCGTAATAGATTTCATGTAGTTTATTCCTTGTTCATAGACCTTATCCCTTGGTAGTGAACTCAATATATCCAGATCTTTCATCACTTCATTTTTATCCAGGTTTTCTAGTTTAATTATTTTATTTCCAAGCTTGAGTTCCTTGAGATCGGCAATTTTATCAGCGGATAACATCAAAAAATATAAATATGTAAAGGCTTGTTTAAATGCTGGTTTATCTTGCTGCATAGATGTATAACTTAATGTCAAAATTAAATAATGATATAGAGAATTAAAAATATATTCAATCCTCTTCATTTATTAACAATTTATGATATAAGTAAACTCCAGCTATTTGTCCTTCCTTAAAAAGGTGATTAAAATTCCTGAATCGAAGACAAAAACTACTGGTAAAAAAAATCGATCTCATGTTCATAATTTTAACAATCACTAATCATAATATATTGAATCAGAGTGTATTAACTATAATTGACAAATTACCAATTTTTGCAAAAATTGCAAATAACACATAGCCGCCGGGCAAGGAATTCAGGCATATTTTTTTTATCTTTCGATTAGATTCCAAATGTGGTATTGGAATATGTTTTAAACCAACAACCAAAGAGAATTCACGAGTTCTCACTAAAAACAATGGAAGGAACCACCACTTTTCTCTCGATGGACAATACCTTCCTTCAGGTTATCAGGAATGTTGTATATGCCAATTTATCCAATGAACATTTTGGAGCTGAAGAATTGGCAAAAGAAATAGGATTGAGCAGATCCCAGATTTACCGAAAGTTGAGTAGAATAAACGGAAAATCAATCACGCAGTTTATCAGAGAGATCCGTCTGGAAGAAGCGTTGAAACTGTTGAATGAAAATTCCGGAACTGCAGCGGAGATTTCATATCAGGTTGGATTTAGCAGTCCAACATATTTTAATAAATGCTTTCATGAATATTTTGGTTTTCCCCCCGGTACCATAAAGAAAAAAAACGAAATTATTCAAGAACTCAATAAATCGTATCTGCTGGATCGATATGAAACTCACCTGACCAATCTCAGGAAAGGAATATTTTCTCCCACCGGAGATAATGAATTTATAAGCATTTCGGATCCAGATCCTAAAAAGTACATCAGGATCAAAAGGTCCTCAAAAATAATTTACCTGATGATTGGACTTTTAATACTTATAATTTTTTTAGTAATAGGATCGTATTTTGTTTAGAAGGAGATCGGTTATGTGACCACAGCTGTTTCCGTAAAAAAAACTTTTGTAATGGCCAATTTGTAGGGATTGATTGCTTCCGGTGATATTTTCATATATTTAACGACACGCAACATAATTGTAAGAATTCAATAATTCTTGTAAAAATCTTTTAAACTTTTTGCAACATAGTTGCTATGCGGCACATCGGTTAATTTTTTACCTTTCTTTCGAATAAAATTTTGGTTAATGAGAAACGTGGCCACTGTTTCAGTTTAACAAAACGTTATCACATCAACCAAGCAACTAAAAAAATAATGCCATGAAATCCACAAAAACAACATCATTCGTCCTATTATTTGGCATTGCCCTATTTATTACCTGTTCGCCTGACCCAGATCCTATTTTAACTCCAGGTGCGCAAGCTATGCAGGTCCAAGCTGAAGTTACCAGCAATTTCATTAATCCCTTTGTTGGGGAATCATTCCAGATTTGCGGTAGTTCTTTAAATTGCAACCTGGTGTCAACTTCACCTTCAATAAAACTTTCTGGTGTGATATCCAAAGTGATGGACACAGGAGAATTTGAAGTATCGGATGGCGAATTATATTTATGCGTCCAGTCCTTGGGTTGTAATCTCGTAGGCCATTATGAAGGAAAAGGAATAGAGGATGATTACGGAGTAAGACTATCAGGTTTAGTTTATGTTGATCATGGGGTAGGCGTTTTCAAGGCCGATGGGGGACAACTTCAACTATCCATGATTGGAGAACGAATTGAAAATAACAAGGAAGAGATGAATTTCAACATCTCTGTAATTGGTTATATTTCAAATAGGAGTAACAATTTTATTAATTAAAACTACAAGCTGAACAACCTTGCATATTAATTGCTCGATACAACTTTGGTAGACAATGCCTCAATATTGAGGCATTTTTTTTGTAACTAGAAGTTATTATGAAGTTTATTGGTTGATCAACTTATCTAATCGAAATTTCAAAATATTATTTAGTTTCAGGGGCCATTCTTGCTATGGCGCATTTTAATTAATGTTTATTCTCCTGATATTTTTTAAACTACTGTATTTATTCCACCTTAATTCTTTTATTTTACAAATCATTTTTAATAGTCAATTCATTTACCTTATGAATTATCGTAAGTTATTTACCTTACTTGGGTTCCTGGCGCTATTTAATAGTGCAGTCCTCGGCCAGGAAGATGGCAAATACAATGACTTTCTTACCAGCGAATTTCACAAGGAAAGGAGAGAAGCCCTTAGGCAAATGATGCCACAAAATTCGGTAGCTGTTTTTTTCTCCAATCCAGTCCGGAATCGAGCAAATGATGTGGATTATGTATATCATCAGGATCCCAATTTCTTTTACCTTACCGGGCATAAGGAACCACACAGCCTGTTAATGATTTTTAAATCTTCACAGTATGTAGGCAGCTCAGATATTGATGAGATCATTTTTGTACGGCAGCATCATGCGCTTATGGAGTTGTATGAAGGTGCAAGACTTGGTAAGGAGGGCGCCAGGGATAAACTCGATATTGAGGTTGCATTTGAAGGGCCTGATTTTAAAAAATTCAATCTCGATTTTTCCAAATTTGATAAGGTACTCTTCTATGATTTCAACAATGATGTGAGGGATTGGCAGGAGCCAGGGGATTTGTATGAACTTATTGAAGCCTTTAAGGATAAAATTAATTATAATGAAGGTATAATCAGTTTAAATCCTGAACCTGAAAATTCAAATATTGACACAAAGACCCTGGATACGCTAATGAATAAATTGCGCGGGGTAAAGCTGGAAGAGGAACTTGAACTAATTAAAAAAGCTGTTGATATCTCCGCCCTCGGACAGGTGGAAGTGATGAAGGCCATGCATCCCGGGATGTCTGAAACTGAAGTCCAAGGCATGCATGAGTTTATTTTCAAAAAGTATCGCGCAGAATATGAAGGTTATCCGAGCATTGTTGGCGCTGGCCACCATGGATGTGTGTTGCATTATATTGAAAATTACAAACCGGAAATAGAAGATGGCGAGCTAATACTTATGGACTTAGGCGCTGAATACCATGGATATACTGCAGATGTCACACGAACGATTCCTGTAAACGGCACATTTACCAGGGAACAAAAAATTATTTATGACCTGGTGTATGAAGCTCAGGAGGCTGCAAGAAAAATTTGTAAAGAAGGAACGACATTTAATGAGTTATATAAAGCGACACTTGATGTGATTAATCCGGGATTAGTGGAGCTGGGATTATATAAAAGCCTTGATAGCGTTGCCGTATTTAATCCTGCTACGGGAAGAAACAGGTATTATCCACATGGTTGCTGTCATCATATAGGATTAGATGTACATGATAAAGGAGAGTATAATTTACTTAAAACAAACATGGTAATCACCATTGAACCAGGTATTTATATTCCTGAAGGAAGTCCATGCGATGAAAAGTGGTGGAACATCCCTGTCCGGATTGAAGATGATTTCCTCGTGACAAAAGAGGGGTGCAAATTGCTTTCAAATCTGGCGCCTCGCAAAAGAGAAGAAATTGAAGAGTTAATGAAAGAAACAAGTGTTTTCAACTCATTTGAATTACCTGATCTTAAATAAGTAAATACTTGTCAGAATTTAAATCGTTAACCTTAGAACGTAAACCAAATGAACAGCTCATCGGACTTTTGGAGGATAATATCATTGGTACTCCTGGTGAAAGTATGCTGTACAGGCACCAAAATATACGGTCTAAGGTATCAACCATCCCTGCTCCCTATTATGCCAATCTATATATCAGAAAGAGGCTTTATGGCTCAATATGTTTAAGCAAAAGGAATGTACTGACACTTGGCAAGAAGCATCAGGCTTTTTATTTGCGTTATTTCACTTTTCGGGAACGGTTTAGATCAACTAATATTCAGCAAAGAAAAAACGATTCTTCAAGTCTTATTCGAGAAGATGTAATAAACCTGATGAATGGAAAAGGGTTGCATTATCATGGAGACCTTGTTCTTTATGCCTATGTTGATCCTGAAAATATCCGTTCGAAAAGACTGATTGATGAATTTGGTTTCAAGAAAATTGGGGAATTCAATACCATTCCATTCAGCAGAATCTGTACAAAGATTAGCAGTCGAGTTGAAAAAGTAGTGGAAAAGGATTTGGAGTATATTTACAGGCTTCTTAAAGGTGCGAATAAAAAGGAACAATTGGTTTCATTGGATAATTTATTTACAAGAGGGGAATATTTTGTCATACGCGAGAATAGTACCATTATCTGTGGTGTGCAGGCTATAAGGGATAGCTGGGAAATAATTGATTTACCGGGTATTAGTGGCCGGTTTATGATATCTGTGGTTCCGGGAATCCCCTTTATTGGCAGACTATTTAAACCACGATATGAATTTGTATTTCTGGAAAGTCTGTTTTGTGTTAACGGAAAAGAAAAGGAATTAGGAATATTACTGGAGTCTGTATTGGCGTTTCACAATTTAAATTCAGGTATTCTCTGCCTGGATCCAAAATCTCCCCTATATTCAAAAGTCAAACAAATTAATCTGGGTTTAACCCATAAAGTTATGGGCGAGAAAAAAATTGAAATTGTTGTAAAAACTTCTGATCAGGAAATTTTTAATCAGGACTTACCATTTTTTGTTTCAGGTCACGATGTTCTTTAGCTTTTGTGAGTTAATTTGATACTTTAAATAAATCTACCATGCTGGTTATTGGAAGAAGGGATTATCTGCATCTACCAGAGCTTGGATTATACAACATACAGGCAAAGATTGACACCGGTGCTTATGGATGTTCTTTGCATTGTCATGAAATTGAAATTGAGCAAATTGATGGAGAGGATATCCTGAAATTTAAATTACTTGATCCAAGACATCCTGAGTATGAGGACAAGTTTAATTATGTCAATGAGTTTAGCGATAAAATTGTAAAAAATTCAGGAGGATTTATAGAGCATCGATATACTATAGTTACTGAAGTGATCATTTTCGATAATACCTATAAAATTGAATTTTCATTAACCGACAGGGCAAATATGAAATATCCAATATTGCTTGGTAGAAAATTTCTAAAAAACAGGTTTATCGTTGATGTATCATTTAAAAATGTATCTAAGAAAAAAAGGAAAATAAAGAAATGAAAATAGCTGTTTTATCGCGAAATAAAGAATTGTATTCTACTAAAAGGCTTGTGGAAGCTATTGAAAAACGGGGTCATTTGAGTATGGTGATTGACCATTTAAAATGCGATTTGATCATGGATGATGACGGACCATCTGTATTTTATAAGGGTCATAGTATTGAAGATGTGGATGCAATTATTCCCAGGATTGGTGCTTCTGTTACTTTTTATGGTACTGCAGTTGTTCGTCAGTTCGAAATGAAAAAAGTATTTAGTGCCATCGATTCACTGGCGATTACCAGGTCAAGAGATAAACTCGGGAGCCTGCAGATCTTATCAAGATCAGGAGTACGCATGCCTAAAACCGCTTTTACCAATTATTCCAGGCAGGAAAGTAAAGTATTGGAACATATTGGTGATGCCCCGGTAGTTATTAAACTTTTGGAAGGAACCCAGGGATTGGGTGTTGTTCTGGCTGAAACAAATAAAGCTGCACAATCGGTGGTGGAGGCGTTTTAAAGTCTGAAAACGAGGGTGATCCTCCAGGAATTTATTGCTGAAGCTGGTGGGGCAGATATTCGCGCATTCATAGTTGATGGGCAAGTTGTAGGAGCAATGAAGCGTCAAGGGAAAGAAGGCGAATTCAGGTCAAATTTACATCGAGGTGGTGATGTACGAATTATCAAGCTTACCAGAGCTGAAAAATCAACCGCCCTATTAGCTGCAAAAAGTATGGGATTGGCTATTGCAGGTGTAGATATGCTTCAGTCAACGCGTGGACCCATGGTACTGGAAGTTAATTCCTCGCCTGGTTTGGAAGGAATTGAAAAAGCAACGGGAGTAGATATCGCAGGTAAGATCATTGAATATATAGAAAGAAGTGTTCGTAAAAAAAGGCTGCCGAAAGATAAAATTAAAGCTTAAATGATCATTAACGGTACAGAAATAAAACCGGGCATACAGAAATCCATCGAAGTAAATATCGCGATGTTGCCTTCACCTACCTCTATTGATATTGTCATAAATGTAGCCAGGGCATCTAAGGAAGGACCTGTCCTTTTATTGATGGGAGGCCTTCATGGGGATGAAATCAATGGAGCGGAAATAATTCGACGGATTATTGAGCGAAAATTGAATATTCCGGATGCAGGAACAGTAATTTGTATTCCTATTCTTAATATTTATGGTTTTATCCATTTTTCAAGATACGTACCGGACGGGAAAGATGTAAACCGCTCTTTCCCGGGGAATAAGAACGGATCGCTTGCAGCAAGAATCGCTTATTATCTGATGCAAGATATCCTTCCCAAAATTGATTACGGTGTAGATTTTCATACCGGTGGTGCCGACCGTTCTAATTATCCGCAAATCCGTTGCTTGCTCAATGATCCCGTAAACCAGGCGCTTGCAAAAGCATTTCATGCACCTTTTACACTGCATTCAAAATTTCGGCCAAAATCGCTGCGTCAGTCCGCTGCGCGAATTGGGAAACATATAATAGTGTATGAAGGGGGGGAATCCTCCCGATTTGATAACTTAGCAATCGAGGAAGGTGTTAACGGAACAATTCGCTTGATGAATTATCTGAATATGACTCAAGGATACGTAAAACCTTTAGTTGAAAATCAAATTATCCTGAATTCCAGCTGGGTAAGGGCAAGATTCTCCGGAGTTTTTATTTCCAAGGTAAAATATGGGGATTTCGTAGCTAAAAATAAAATTGTAGGTTACATCAAAGATCCTTTTGGGGAATTCAGTAAAAACCTTGTCGCAAAAATATCAGGTTATGTTATTGGCCTGAATCATCAGCCATTGGTGCATCAGGGAGATGCCTTGATACACATCGGAGTTGTAAAAAATGATAAAAGGAACCAGATATCAATCAAATAGCTTGAGAAAAATAGTATATAAATTGAGAACAATAATTTAATTATATGATGAGAGAAATAAAAAATAAGGTAGCCTTGATTACAGGTGGAACCAAAGGAATAGGTTATGGAATTGCTGTTGCTATGATTAAAGAGAATATGAATGTTGCAGTAACCGGAAGAACTGAGGATGGCACAAAAAAAGCCGAGATGGAATTAAATAAAATCGGACCGGGTGAAGCTATTGGAATCGCATCTGATGTAAGAGATATTATATCACTTGAAAATACAGTTTCAACAATTCTCAGTACCTGGGGTAAGCTTGACGTACTAATCGCCAATGCAGGTGTTGGACATTTTGGATCTATTCTGGACCTTACCCCCGAAATATGGAATGAAACGATCGATATAAATCTTACAGGAGTTTTTAATAGTGCCAAAGCCTGTATTCCTGCCCTGAAAGAGACAAAGGGATATATCATTACCATTGCCAGCCTGGCCGGAACGAATTTCTTTGCCGGCGGATCAGCTTACAATGCCAGTAAATTCGGTCTGGTTGGTTTTACACAGGCTATGATGCTGGACCTCAGGCATGAAGGCATTAATGTAAGCACAATTATGCCAGGTTCTGTTGCCACGTATTTCAATAATCATGTGCCGAACGAAAATGATGCCTGGAAAATACAGATCGAAGATATCGGCCAGATGGTAGTAGATCTGTTAAAGCTGGATCCGAGAACACTACCTTCCAAAATTGAAGTAAGACCGAGCAAACCTCCGAGGAAGTAATTTACCTATATTCCATTAAAATTGACTGTTTTGATAAAATCTATTTTTTCGTTGATTTTCTTGATAATATTCGGAACTGTGAGAATATTTGGTCAGGACACTGATGCTTCATTAAGAATTGTTACAATTGCACATAGAGGTGGAATCATACCAGGTATTCCGGAAAATTCGTTGCTAGGTTTTAAAAAGTCCATTGATATTGGGGTTGATGTAATTGAAATAGATTTGCGAGCTACCAGGGATGATGAAATTATCATCATGCATGATGAATCAATTGATCGTACTACAAATGGTAGAGGGAAGGTTGTTGAATTAACAATAGAGGAACTTAGACAGTTTGATTTGGGAATTGATCAACAAATCCCAACATTCAAAGAGTTACTTAGTTTGGTGAAAGGTTCAAAAATCAAATTACTTTTGGATATTAAAGTAAGTGGTAATCTCGATAAAAAATCGATCATTGAGCTTATCGAATCTTTTGAAATGACACAAAATGTTATACGTGGTGTTCGGACTTTAGAAGACCTGAATGAATTTCATCAATTAAATTCTGATATAAGAACGCTTGGATTTATCTCAACCCTGGATCAACTTGAGTTATTTATGGAAAACAGAATTAACATAATCAGAATTTGGCCAGAATGGATTGAATCTACCAATAACATTATAGATAAAATTCATCAAAAAGGAATTCCAGTCTGGATAACTGCAGGAAATTTGACTGTTCATGAACTACAAGTACTTATAGAACAAGGAGTAAATGGAATTATTCATGATTCTCCTGAGTTGTTGGTAGGATTATTGAAATAGTTATCTAAAAAATATCCTTTCTCTATTCCTTTTTTCTGAACAGCTTTTTCAATCCTTTAAAGAATCCTTTTTCTTGTTTTTTGGGCACAGGTTTTCTGGAATATCTTCGCTGTTCACGGTCTTCTTTTTTTCCAAAAAGGGCCTCCCAGAAAGTAACATCATCTTTAAAAGGGTCACAGTCAAGTTCTTTTTGGATGGATGGGGGAGGTTTGGGAAAACGGGCCTGAGCAATTTGACTAAATCTGTTATCGCGGTTGATTTGTTGTTGAAACAAAGCATAAATGGGTAAAGCCATGTTGGCCCCCTGACCGAGTGCAGTTGTTCTGAAATGAATGCTCGGGTATTCACCACCAACCCACACGCCCGTTACTAATTTCGGTGTCATTGCCATGAACCATCCATCGGCATTTGATTGTGTGGTTCCTGTTTTGCCGGCTATATCGTTGGGTAGGTTGTATGTACTCCTTAATCGGATGGCAGTACCCGTATTAACTACATTCTTAAGCATCTCTATCATCATTTGGCTGGTCTGGGTAGTCATCACTTGTTCTGGATGAAATTTTGGTTGTTGCCAGATCACTTTACCATTTTTATTTTCAATTCTCGAAATAAAAAATGGCTCAATATGCTTTCCGTAATTTACGAATGTGCTATAGGCTTCCACCATTTCCAGTAATGATATACTTGGCGTTCCCAGTGCAATTGACGGTACCTTAGGAATATCGCTGCGAATGCCCATTTCTCTGGCGAGGGTAATGGTATTTTCAATTCCTGCTTTTTCCAATACCTTTACTGATACAGTATTTATTGATTCTGAAAGTGCTCCTTCAAGTGAGTACTTGCCCTCATATTCATTATCAGCATTGCCAGGTTTCCATTCCTTATCAACTTCAACATACGTTTCCTGCTCTGCTTTTATGTATTCACAGGGAGAAACACCTTGTTCTAGGGCTGATGCATAAACTATTGGTTTAAAGACAGAACCGACTTGTCGCTTCGAGTTTTCATTTATATGATCATATTTAAAAAAACGGTAGTTAATCCCGCCAACCCATGCTTTTACCTGGCCTGTTGTCGGATCAATGGAAAGGAAACCAGTATTTAAAAACCTTAGGTAGAACTTGATGGAATCAAGGGTGCTCATTTTAAGAGATTCTTTCCCGTTCCATGAATAAACGTCAATATCTTTTACCAGATTGATCAGTTGAAAAATAGAGTCTTTTGAGACATTTTGTGTTTTTAACTGCTGATAGGTAGCGCTTTGATTTAAAGCCAGATCAAGGATTTCTTTATCTTCTTCCCAAGGTTTTTTCCTACCCTTCCAGTGTTCGTCAAAAGTTTGCTGTAAGGCTCGCATATGACGATATACGGCTTTTTCCGCATATACCTGAAGTCGTGAATCGATGGTGGTATATATCTTTAGCCCATCTGTATACAAGTTGTAACTTTCTCCAAGACTATCTGAAATCTGGGGAATCAATTTATTTAGCATTAGGCGAACATGCTCCCGGAAATAGGTGGCAATTCCATCATTTTGATCCTCTTTTTTATAGTTCAGTTCAACGGGAAGTTTAATCAATGAATCCAGGTCATCTTCGGGAATGATATTAGATTTTGCCATCTGGTTAAAGACCACATTTCGTCTTCCCAGGGATCGTTCAGGATTGTTCTTGGGATTATAATAGGTAGTCGCCTTTAGCATGCCAATGAGTAATGCCGCTTCCTGGATATTTACTTTTTCTGCTGGTTTTTGAAAAAATCGTAGACTTGCAGCTTCCACACCAAACATATTCTCGCCGAATGGTACTGTATTCAGATATAAAGTAAGAATCTCCTTCTTGGAATAAACATCTTCCAAAGCGGCGGCAATAAGCATTTCCCTTAATTTGTTAATAATGATGGAGAAATAAGGATAATCCTGTCGATGAAAAATATTTTTGGCCAACTGTTGCGTGATGGTTGATCCTCCGCCAGCGCTTTGATCACCTAACAATAATGTCTTGAAAAATACACGAATAAGGCTTTTATAGTCAATTCCGTGATGCTCGAAAAACCGGGCATCTTCAGTCGCAATTAGGGCATCTATCAGGAATGGTGAAATCTGATCATATTCCAGTACGGTTCTGTTCTGGACAAAATATCGTCCGAGTAATTGGTTATCTGCACTGTAAATTTCAGATGCTTCAAAATTGCGAATTTCAGTGAGCTGTTCTTTTGTAGGCAGTTTGCCAATTACTCCTGTTTTGATGGAAAAAAGAAGAATTATTGGCAGGCAAACTAAACCAATTACCAGATAACCAATGATTTTTAATGCGTTTTTCTTAAACAATCGGTGGGATTGCTTTGGTTTTCTTTTTTTTGATTTCAATACACCTGATTTTTCTGCAAAGTAAGTGCTTCGCAATACAATTTCAAACGGTTATTTTAATAACAAAGTATTTAAAAAAAGGATGACGTTTATATTTTAATAATTGGATCGTAAACACTTTTCTATATCTCATATTGATTCTCAATCAACAAATGGGAAGAATAATACTTGCCCATGGGATTAATCCATGGTTTATTATGCAAAATACACTTATTTGCGTATATAGTAGAGCTCTAGTGCAGGTAGGGATTCTTTTAAAAATTGGTAGTAACTCTAGCGATCAGGGCTGATTTATTTGCTAACATATATCCCGTACGTTCAGTTGAGGGTTTGCAACTCTACACTAAATTAATTGAAGAATACCTCGAAAATTATCTAAATATTGAAAATAAACAGATTGTTTCTAAATTGGCAGTCGAAGTAGTCGACCAGAAATATGAAATATAGAATTTTAGGCAGAACAGGAATACGTGTATCAGAAATTGGCTTTGGAGCCTGGGCAATTGGATCGCATTGGGGAACGCAGAAAATATCAGATTCTGTTGATGCCCTTGACAAATCGATTGATCTTGGTTTGAATTTCATTGATACTGCCCTTGGATATGGGAATGGCAAGAGTGAACAAATCATTTCCGAAGTATTAAAAGAAAGAAGCGAGAAGGTGACGGTGGCTACAAAGATACCGCCTGAGGATGGGCCATGGCCACCATCTCCATATTGTAATATTGAAGAGCGTTATTCAGAAAAATATATTCGCAAGGCGGTTGATACCTGCAGAAAAAACCTGGATGTGGATTGTATTGATATTCTGCAATTGCATACCTGGACCAGGGCCTGGAATCGCAATCCAAAACCATTGGATATTTTACATAAATTAAAATCTGAAGGAATCATTAAGCATATAGGTATCAGTACCCCTGAGCATGATCAGAATTCACTAATTTACCTGATGAAAGAAGGATATCTGGATACTGTGCAGGTGATCTATAATATCTTTGAGCAGGAGCCAGCTGCTGAACTCCTTCCAGTTGCCCTTGATGCCAATGTTGGGGTGATCGTGCGCGTTGCTTTTGATGAAGGCATTCTCACAGGTAAGTATAAGTCAGATCATTTATTTCCAAAAGATGATTTCAGAAGCAGGTATTTTGCGGGCGACAGAATTGTACGGGCAACAGGGCGAGTAAATAAAATCAAAGAGGATCTGAAGGGAACCAGCTATAACATTGCCCAGGCAGCTTTAAAATTCGTTTTAGCACATCCAGCTGTAAGTACTGTAATCACCGGAATACGGAATGTAAAACAAGCCGAACAGAATATCTATGTTTCTGAATTACCTGATATGCCAAAGGAATTAGTTCAAAAACTTCAAAACCACACTTGGCTTAGAAGTTTCTGGTACAACGGAAAATAATCAATCCAAACATGACTACGCTTGAACTTTTTTTAATTACGGCTACGGCAATTGCCATGCTGTTCATCCTGGTTATTAAATTTAAAATCCACGCATTCATTTCGTTGATGCTTACCAGCATTTTTGTAGGCATTCTTACCGGAATGCCATTAATGGGTATCGTACAAAGTATACAAGACGGTATGGGAGATATCCTGGGATTTATTGCCATTGTAGTGGGTATAGGATCAATATTTGGCGAAATCTTACAGGTATCAGGTGGGGCAGAAGCTTTATCCAGGACCATGCTTAAAAAATTTGGTGAAGAGCGTTCATCCTGGGCGATGATGACAACCGGTTTTATTATTTCGATCCCGGTTTTCCTTGACGTTGGATTTATCATTCTGGTACCTATGGCATATGCTTTGGCAAGAAAAACCGGTAGATCAGTATTATATTATGCGATTCCATTATTGGCAGGAATGGCT
>Ga0209536_100002260_pt1 | contig 31323 bp, 29 predicted proteins | sample DeeMarSeWOR28_12_FD_187461 | JGI IMG/M metagenome (GOLD analysis project Ga0209536, IMG submission 187461) | Marine sediment microbial communities from White Oak River estuary, North Carolina - WOR-2-8_12 (SPAdes) (version 2) | ecosystem: Environmental > Aquatic > Marine > Intertidal zone >... | reverse complement strand
TCTGGTTTAGATGCTCCTCTGGGTATTCAGCGACCTGCTCTTTCAGTTGGTTTTAGTGAAACCCTTAGTTATTTCTTCGCGGAGTATTTTAAGGGATTGTTATTTCTTGCTTTCTCGGTATTTTTTATAATTGCAGTGCCGAGAGTGCTATCAAGATCCGGTGGATTAGCGATTATGGTTAACAGAGCCGTAAAACGAACAATGGATATAACTGGAGCCCTGGTTGGGATCCTTCTTACTCTTCCTCTATGGCTGATTTTGCCGATTCTTATAAAACTCGATTCTCGTGGTCCGGTGTTTTATACCCAGGTAAGAGTGGGAGAAAACAGACGGAAAGAGAATCGTCGTTTGTGTCAGAAAGTTGGTGTCACAGATCAACGTCGCCGTGATCGCAATGCGGGAGAGCAGGCTCGAGTCATACGACCCGGGATTCCGATCTCCTTTGTACCCATGGATGCAGCTGGCGGGGACCATATTGCCATTCGTACTCATAGCCGAAATGGGCTGGTTGCCGGTCCTATTCTCGGTTGGCGTCGCTGCGCTGAGTATCGGTTGGTATGCACACTATGCCCGAGGTCGACTCGCGCGGGACGGTGCGATCTACCATGTGTTTGAGCGCTTGGGCCGTGCTCGCTCGGTAGGAGTTGATCACCAATGGCGCAATATGTTGAAGCAGATGGGCTCGCGTGCAGCCGATTCGTTTGACGAAGTCGTGGGTCGGGCATTCGTTATCGATGAGACAGCGCAATCAGTCTCGCTCGATCACCTAATCAATAAAGCATCCCGCTTACTTAGCAGACGATTGCCCGTAACCCCACGCCAACTCGCCGAGGGTTTCATGCGTTCCGTCCAACAGGGTGATGCTCCGGTGGCGCACGGCGCAGCCTTTGTACACACTCGCCTGCCGCGCGTGGATGGAGCCGAGATGGTCCTGGTGCGCTGCGTGGACGGCGTGCAGCAGGACGCCAGACACGCCGAGCTTGTTGGATTGGCGGGCACCGACATCCCGATCCGTGCAGTGTTCTTTCTGGTGGGCGATACGACGAATCCCGGACGTCACATCCGTATCCTCGGACAGCTGAGTGGGAGGATCGAAGATGAAGACTTCATGGGGAATTGGATGCGCGCCGGAAACGAACATGAGCTGCGAAGGACAACCTTGAGCGACAATCGCTTCCTAGCTCTGCAGGTCCGATCGGGCACACGGACTGAGCCACTCATCAACTTGGCACTAGTCGATTTCGACATGCCAAAGGGCACTCTGGTCGCAATGGTACACCGTGGCGGTGAGACCCTAGTACCGCATGGACATACGGTACTACATGAGGGGGACCACTTAGCCATCATCGGCGAGCCGAGCGGTATCCACGACCTCACAGACCGCTACGGCGCTATGAGCGCGCCGGATGCGCAATGACCGTGTGTTGCCCGGTGGCCCTCCACCGAATCGTGGTCCTTGTTGAAGACCCGATTTCAGCTCGTCCTCCGATGCGTGGAACTCCTCGGACGCATTCCTCAGCAGTTCTTCGCCAGGTCCCCATCGCCACTTCGTCTGGGTGGTCGTTCTGGCAACCGTCTTTCTAACGTGTATTGGCTGTGGCAGCACCAGGTACCAACGCAGTTGCCGGAGGGTGAGGGCAACACCGAACCGGCTAAGCGATACGGCGCCCTCTGTCCGCGGGGCCGGAACGGGCCTCAGTCGAGGCGAGCGCCGATCTGGAACTCTGTGAACTGACCTATGCGAACAGGTGAGAGCGCGCGGCGTGACAGATAGCCACCACCGCCGGATGTTGGACCCTCCGTTCCACCGAAATCGCGTACCAGCGCTCCACGATCTCAGGCGGCTCACCGAGCTTGCGAACCTTGTATTGCCGTCGAGCGTCTGCAGCCACTATTGAAGGTACCGCGAACACGCCAGCACCAGCCTGGCCGAACACCTTGAGGAGAGCACTGTCCTCAAACTCCCCGACCACGACGGGCCTAATACCTACAATGTCGAACCAATGCTCCAGTGAACGACGCAATGTGGTACCCTCCGCCGGCAACAGAAAGGGAGCGCCGTCGAGCGACTGCGGAAAACCGTTGCGCAACGTCGCAGCAAGAGGGGCGGCGGCCATGAATGTCACGCCGCACTCGCCGAGCAGGTGACTGAACGCGCGAACACTGAGGCCCGGAGGGACCGGTGCGTCTGACAAGACGACGTCGAGTTCATGGATCGCAAGCCTCGCCAACAGGTGCTCGCTCGTGTTCTCGACACACGAGATCTGCAAGTCCTCCTCACCCCGGAGCGCAGGTTCGATCAGCCGGTAGGCCACGAGCTTCGGCAACACGTCGGCCACACCAACGAGTAGTCTGAGCGAACGACCTGCCGGTCGTCCTTTCAACGCGTCGGTCAACTCTCGCCCCAGCATGAAGATCTCGTTTGCGTAGCGATACACCAGCTGGCCCACATCAGTGAGGACCAACTGCCTTCCCGACCGGTCGAACAACTCCTCGCCGAGCGCCGCTTCGAGTGTGCGGAGTTGGGTGCTGACGGTTTGGGGCGTCAGATGAAGCTTCCTACTCCCCTCCGTGAGGCTGCCTTCTCGGGCCACAGTCCAGAAGTAGAGCAGGTGGTGATAGTTAAGCCAATTCATTGTGACACAGCCGTTCCCAGAATTCGAGTGTCTCGAAGTGAATATCGCATAAATTCGATTTGTCCGAAAGTGGGCCGAGGATTAGACTACAGAACACAGGGTACTCACTGGCGCGCATGGAGGGTGCTATGCGAATTGACATTTCGGCCAGGGGATTCAGGGTAACGCCCGAACTGCGGACATATGTCCTTCGTCGCTTGCACTTCAAACTTGGTCGGTTCTCGGACCGGATCGACCTCGCTAGAGTCAGAATAGTGGAAGTAAACGGCCCGCGCGGTGCGGTCGACCTACACTGCCGGATCCAGGTGCTGGGTCCTGACGTCGATGGTTTGGTGACGTCGGCCCTGGCAGCGAACCTCAGATCAGCGATCGACCGGGCTGCGGACCATATGCACTGCGCGGTTGGTCGCGAATTAGCCCGCGCGTCGGAAAAGCGTCGCCGACGGAGACCCAGTCACGCGAGACTGCCGTGAGACCCTGGGGTTGGAGTGGTACGTCCGACGTGTTGCTATGGACTGTCCTTCGAAGTGAGTCGCAAGGTTGGTCGCGACTCAGGCTCCAGGATCGGGTGGGACAGCCCAACGCATGTAAGAGCCTCGGTTACGTGGTGAATGAGGTCCGGGTATGGGTCGTAGACCTCGATTATCGACCAGGTGAACGGGACACGTACTGCCGCATTGAGGTACGGGACTACGACGATGGGGCATCGTGGTCACAGTGCGGGGAGCAACTTCCCAATGGCCGTCTACGAGGCAGCAGAGCGTCCGGAACGCTGTTCAGAATTCGTGAGAGTCGAGGGAAGCTGGGTGTAGAATGAGGCACAATCGGCACGTGAAGCATTACGTCTGAGTCGGCGCTACCCCCGTGTCGTGGTGGCCCCGCTCTTCTACTCTGTTGAGGAACGCGTGCTCTATCAGGTCGACATGAGTGAGCCGAAGTGATGACCGGCTGACTACACAGGAGGGTGAAGCAATGAGGGCCACCAGAAGATCCATTATTGGGCCAAATGATGCCCTGACCACGGACAGAATCGACAAGATTCGTGAAGAGCTGCATGGCGAATTGGCTCGGCTGAAACGCAGTTTGGCAGAGGAGTGGCCCCGTGAGGTCCGCGCGGCACGTGAAAGCAGACACGTGTCCGTGGACCACGCACAGTCCGAGCGACTCGCCTCTGACCTTTACGACAGGCTTCAAGAGCGCCGCACAGAGATCCTCGGCGCACTGGATCGCATCCAGCAGGGATCCTACGGCCGCTGTGCGATATGCGGAGGGCCCATACCCTACAGGCGACTGGAGGTGGTGCCCGAAACGTACACTTGCATTAGATGCTGTTGTTGAGAACTTCGGCGACCAGGAGGCATGCCCGAAAGTACCCTGTGAGCACTGTCACATCTCTCTCGTCACATCCCCCCCCGGGCCTGTCCACGAACGTTCAGGCACAGGAGCCCGCCGGAGGTTTTTGACGGCCGTAGGGAAGCAGGAGGACTGTAATGGCAATCATAACCATTTCCAGGGGAACATACAGTGGCGGCCTAGCTCTCGCAGAATCCCTCAGCGACGACCTGGGCTATCGTCTACTGTCACGCGAGCAGCTGTTGACCAACGCTGCCAAGGAATTCGGCGCATTGGAGGACGATCTGAAATCGGCTCTCCAACAGAGGCCGGGATTCCTGCAGGGCCGAGGCCGTAGAAAGCTGCAGTATGTCTACTGCGTGCAGGCAGCCCTCGCCAAAGCAGTCCAGAATGACAACGTGGTGTACCATGGACAGGCGGGGCACTTGCTGCTAAGAGGAATCCCTCACCACCTGAGACTCAGGGCGGTAGCGGATATGGAGTATCGCATCATGGACACTGTGAAACGAGGCAACTTCACCCGAGAGGAGGCGCTACAGTGCATCGAGGAGTTGGATAGAGAACGGGCCAGTTGGATGAAATGGCTCCATGGTGTCGATACGAACGATCCCACAACATATGATCTTGTGATCAATCTGGAACACATCCCGATTCCAATTGCCTGTATGATCGTTGCTCACACCGTCAACCACGGTTTCCAGACAACCCCAGAATCTCAGAAGATGGTGGATAATCTGGTCCTTACCAGCGAGATACGGGCTAAGATGGGACTGTTGAGAGAAATCTCGGACGACAGGATCGAGGTCGAAGCCAAAGACGGTATTGTCACAATCACGGCGAACGTGCGCTTTCTAGCCGATGCGAACAGGGTCAAAGAACTCGTTGGGCAGATGCGGGGTGTCAAGGACATTCAGTCCAAGATAGGAATACGCCGGTAGAGATTAGCAAACGCTCTGGAAACGCGGATGGCCCCCGAGGGTCTCGTGGAGTTCGGTAGCCAGAACAGCTGTCAGTAGTGACCACCTACCGGGCTGGCGGCATTGTCCATTGCCAGTACCGCCGAGAAGTGCTGCAGCAAGTGTCTTGCTCTATACAGGGGACGGAACCCAGATGTTTGGAGTTTCCCGTGAGGCAGTATTGCCCTCACGCGACCCGACCGAACGAAGGCTGAGGACTCATGCACTCGCTGTGTGGAGCACCAGCGGCTGCTTGCTGGCGTCGCGACCAGGACGCCATGGGGCTGAATCAGTAGATGGAGGAATTCGACCTCGTTAGGTTTCTGGCGCTCGTCAGCCTTGCTGTCCTGCTGATCGGCGCAAACGCGTTCTTTGTGGCAGTCGAGGCGGCACCGCCGGTATCGTCACTAATGGAGGGCTTATTGAAGAAATCGTCGGCGAAATCTACGACGAGGACGACGAAAGCCAAGCAACCCCTGCCGCAGGTACCGAGGGCCTGACACTCCCCGGTAACACGGAACTAGACGAATTGAATGAATGGTTGGCCCTTCCGATCGGTGACGAGCACTACCGGACGATCGGTGGATTGGTGTTCGGCCACCCCGGTCGTCTGCCTCGGCCTGGTGATAGGCTGGAATTGGACAAGCTGACGCTCGAGGTCGTGGCGATGAAGGGCCCGCGCGTGACCAAGGTCAGACTCGTGCGCATTGAGAAGCCGAACAGGCGGCAGTTGGAGTAAGTCCAAGCAACGTAGTATCTTGCATCGCAACGGGCACTCGTTGCCAAACACGGCTCAGTGCCGAGGTGGACAGTTGAGAGGGCGCTCTGTCTCAGGAGCACCCGCGACGTCGTGATGAGCCCGACCTCCGCCGCGACCGGGAAGAGCAACGCATCGGTCAGGCGGAGCACCAACTTGGATTAAGAGAACATGGACGCGTCTGACAATCGAGAAGCTGCCTTCCTAGCCAAGATCACAGCCAGCACCACACACGAGATCCGCAATGTCCTGGCGATCGTGAAGGAGTCCGCCGGTCTGATCGGGGACATGCTACACGCGTTCGCGGAGCGCGGGTCGTTGAACTCAGAGAGGTTGCTTCGCACAGTTGGGCGCATCGACACGCAGGTCGCCCGCGGTGCCAATATCGTCTCGAACCTGAACCGGTTTGCTCACAGTCTGGACAATGCGCTGGACAGCATCGATCTGGCTGACGAGGTGGAGCAGATTGCGTTCCTGTGTGAGCGTTTTGCCAGGCAAGGTGGCCATCAGGTACAGGTGCAGTCCGAAGATCCAGGTCTTATGGTAGAGACCAACTCTCTGCGGCTTCACATGACACTGTTCACGGCCGTCGAATGCTGCTTCGAGCGCATGCCGGAGCCCGGCACCGTAACGATGCATGCCGCTCGCTGGGGGGACGCGCCGTCCGTCGAGTTCGTTGCTGATATTGGAGGTAGAGTGGCCGGAGGCGCACCCACCGGCGTTGCTAGCTGGAGCCGATTGGAGGAACTTGTCGCTGGTCTTGGCGGCTCAGTTGAAGCGCCTGAAGCAGAGTGTCGCTTCAGGGTGACTCTTGCAGTTGCCGGTGCCGGATGACGTTGCGACAGCCCCATCTGAAAGGCCGTGTCAAAGCGGGTGCTGTTTGTCGCCCGCCTACCTGTCGCTATTTCCTCGCTGTCATAGTTGAGGAGTAAACGCTGTCATGGGGCATCTGTGGAAGTCACGGATGATGCCAAGTTTGTAGTAGGGAGGAAATGATGCACAAGATAAATGTGCTACTCGTAGATGACGAAGAAGCCTACGTCAGGACGATGGCCGAGCGCATGGAGATGCGCGATGTCGGCAGCCGTGTGGCGTTGAGTGGCGAGGAAGCACTACAGATGGTGAAGGAAGATGAGCCCGACGTGATGGTGCTCGACTTGCGGATGCCCGGTATCGATGGCATGGCAGTGCTCGAACGGATGAAGAAGGAACATCCCGAGGTACAGGTGATCATCCTCACGGGCCATGGCTCAGATAAGGAGGAAAAGGAGGCCCGCAGGCTGGGGGCATTCGAGTACCTGCAAAAACCTGCCGACACTACGCAACTCCTGAGCACGATTCGATCGGCTTGGAGCAAGAGCGTGAAGGCCGCGGTGGATTTCCTCAAGGACTCTAAGGATGAGTTTGGCAAGAGCATGTCCGCCGCCGCGCTCGCAGAGGGAGGTGCGCCCGAGGCGGCAAGAGAGATCATGCAGGATCCAAGACGCCGACGAGCGCAAGAGACCGCCGAGCCGGAAGCCGACAAGGAAAGATCGGTGGATGCTCTGAAGGTTTTGCTCGTCGACGACGAGGAAGACCTGGTGAGGACTATGGCCGAGAGGATGGAGATGCGGGATCTCGCCAGCGACGTGGCGCTCGATGGGCATCAAGCACTCAAGATGCTCGAGGAAGACACACCGGATGTCATGATCCTCGACCTACGCATGCCGGGCCTCGATGGGATGGAGGTGCTGAAGCGAGTCAAGAAGGCGTATCCTCAGATAGAGGTCATCATCATGACCGGTCACGGCACAGACATCGACGAGGAAGAGGCGCACAGGTTAGGTGCCTTCGACTACCTTCGCAAGCCGGTCGACATGAGTCACTTGATGGATGTTGTGAGACAGGCAGGACACGCGCGTCGGGAGTCGCACGGTTCCGATGACGAGTGATACACAAGTGCCGCTCAGCGGGTATCGGTCATGACGAACGAGGTGAGCCTAGGCCCCGCTCCCGAAGGAGATCAGGATCTCCTGGTTTCACAACGCCGCTATCGCAAGATGCGGATCGCGGCAGTGCTGTCGGTCTCGATCGTGGCCATCGTGCCGTTGCTCATCATGACGGGCGTCAACGCGTATCAATATCAGCAGGCACTGCGCACTGAGGTGACCGGCCCCCTAGTGCGCTTTGCCGCCAACGGGAAGCAGTCGCTGGAGTCCTTCCTCTCGGAGCGGCTATCTGCCCTCGCGATGGTCGTTAGGGAGAGGTCGTACGAGGAGCTGCGTGACTCCAGGCAGCTGAACAGAGTGCTCGTGAATTTGAGGCAGGCATTCGGCGGCTTTGTCGACCTCGGGGTAATCGACGAGCAGGGCGTTCAGGTGTCGTATGCCGGTCCCTACGAGCTGGAGGGAAGGAGCTACAGCGACTACAACTGGTTCCACGAGGTCGGCGTGCGTGGGTTGTACGTTAGCGATGTGTTCATGGGGTACCGGAACATTCCCCATTTCGTCATTGCAATCAGGCAGTCGACCGGAGCGGGTAGTGAATTCGTGTTGCGGGCCACGATCGACACCGATGTGATCAACACGCTGGTGGGCTCGCTCGCGGTGCACGGGTCTGGCGATGCTTTCCTTCTCAACCGCGAGAACATCCTGCAGACGGCCTCGCGCCTGTACGGCGACGTGCTCCAGCGGTGTCCGTTGCCCCCCTTCCCGTACAGCACACAGGCCGAGCTCATTGAGACTGAGGACGAGAGCGGAGAATCATTGATTGCGAGCTACGCACAGATCCCGCGCTCACCCTTCACATTGGTGCTGTTGAGTCCGCGCAGTGAGCTGCATGCGGGGTGGCTGTCACTGCGCCAAGACGTGCTGATATTCCTGGGAATCAGCGTGCTGCTTACACTGGCGGTAGTCATTGGGGGTTCGACCTACGTGGTCAACCGGGCACGGGAAGCAGATCTCAAGCGCGCGGCGCTATATCACAAGATGGAGTACACCAACAAGATGGCCGCCATCGGGCGGCTCGGCGCAGGAGTGGCCCATGAGATCAACAACCCGCTAGCGATAATCACAGAGAAAGCCGGACTGCTCAAGGATCTAGTCATGTTGTCGGAGGAGATGCCACCAAGAGACAAGCTGATCGGTTTGGTGAACTCCGTGCTCAAATCCGCCGACCGCTGCGGCGGCATCACGCACCGCCTCTTGGGCTTTGCCAAGCATATGGAGGTTCAGCGGGAGACGATCGATCTGGATGTGTTGCTCCAGGAAGTACTTGGTTTTCTCGAGAAGGAAGCCGTCTATCGGGACATTCACGTGGACTTCGCTTTCCCTGAAGAACCACCCGCTGTCGTGAGCGACAGAGGACAGCTACAGCAGGTGTTCCTGAACATCGTCAACAACGCCTTCGCCGCCGTGGAAGACGGTGGTCACATTCAGATAGGCATCCAGGAAGTTGGAAAAGGTGCGGTAGCAGTCAGTATTGCTGACGACGGGGTGGGCATTCCCGAAGAATCTCTCTCCCACATTTTCGATCCGTTCTTCACCACCAAGAAGGGGGCCGGTACAGGCCTTGGTCTGTCCATTACATACGGAATCGTGCAGAAGCTCGGTGGGCAGGTCAGCGTAGAGAGCAAAGTGGGGGAGGGCACCTGTTTCACAGTTACTCTGCCGACAGGTCAGGCGTTTCCTTAGGAGCTGTTAATGGAAGCTGAAGCACTGCGTATTCTGATCGTAGACGACGAGGAGGAGCTAGTTAGCGCCGTCGAGGAACGCCTGAACTTGAGGGGATTCCAGGCGCATGGTGTGACCACTGGGACGGCAGCCCTGGAGTATCTGGCGGATAAGCCCTGCGACGTGGTCCTGCTCGACGTGAAGATGCCGGGACTCGGAGGGCTAGAGGTCATCAAGCGGATCAAGGAGGAGCATCCGGGCTTGGAGGTGATTCTGCTGACGGGTCACGGCTCAGCACAGGACGCTGACAGAGGAATGCAGCTCGGCGCCTTCGACTACGTCATGAAGCCGGTGAAGATTGACGTGTTGGTTCGGTTGCTGCTGTCAGCCGCCGAGCGGAAAGACAAGGGAGATGTATAGGGGACGGACGCTCACTCACCGATGCGGCGTATTGACCGTTGGGTACCTACGTCGCCGCACCACGTGTGCACTAGTTAGAGCGAACGTCGCTTGAGCATGAGGGGCATCTAATGAGCGACAAGACTGTTTTGCTGGTGGATGATGAAGAGGAGTTCCTCGATGCACTGGCCGAGCGATTGGAGCTGCGCGATATCGCGGTCGAAACGGCGGTCAACGGCGAGATCGCTCTGACAAAGGCCGAGAAGAAGGCGTTTGATGCTGTCCTGCTTGACATGGCCATGCCAGGCATGAACGGCATTCAGACTCTGCAGGGACTCCTCGAGATCAACCCGGACCTGCAGATCATCCTGCTGACCGGGAGGGCGACCCTGGAACAGGCGGTCGAGGCGATGAAGCTGGGAGCACTGGATCTGCTGGAGAAGCCTGCAGACATCGAAACCCTGGTGGGGAGGATCGAGGAGGCAGCGCGGAAGAAGTCGAAACTCGAGGACAAGCACATCGAGCAGCGGGTGTCTGACATCCTGCGCAAGAAGGGCTGGTGAGCACTGTGGACTCGATGAGACGAGTACGGGAAATCATGATACCGCTGGAGCAATACCCCTCGGTGCGAGACAACGCCACACTTGAGGAGGCGATTGCGGTGATCGAGAGCGCACAACTCGAGGTGGACCTCCGCAAGTCATTGCCTCGGGTGCTCCTGGTGTTCGACGAAATCAATGTGATGGTGGGGACTGTTCGGCGGCGGGACATCATGAGAGGGTTGGAGCCGAAATTCCTCGTCAGCCAGCCGCTGGAGTATCGGAAGAAGCTGTTTGACGTAGCAGTCGACCCCAATCTGTCCGAGCTCTCTTACGATCGGGTAGTGAAGGGAATCAGAGAGCAAGCACGTAGGCCGGTGAGCGACGTGATGCGTCCGATCGAGGCAACGATCGACGCGGACGACCACATCATGAAAGCAACATATGAGATGGTGTCGCTCGACCTAGCTCTCATCCCCGTGCTTCACGACGGGCGTCTCGAGGGAGTGGTCCGGTCGGTCGATGTGTTTCACGAGTTTGCCAAACTGCTGCAATAGGAGCGGCCCGACCAAGAGGGCCGTTTTCTTGAGGATAGTCTATCAATGACCGATGAGGCATCGTCCAAGACAACAGATGTTGTGCCACGAGCCGGGGCAACGGCGAGCGCTCCAACAGCCAAGGTAGCTAGCCGGCGGAGCACCACAGCCAAGCCAAAGGTCGACTGGAAGAGGTGGGGGTTCATCCTGTTGGGATTGGCCCTGTTCGCTCTAGTGTACTTTGCTCCCACGCCAGGCCCCGCCGTGGATCCTCAGGGTGAGTCATTCCCACTATCGCGCGAGGGAAAAGCAGCCGTAGCTCTCTTTTTTCTCGCCGCGACGTGGTGGGTCACCGAAGTAATCCCAATCGGTGTCACCGCCATAGCCATCGGGGTGGTCCAGGCCCTGTTCTTGATCCGCCCCGCGCGAGACGCATTCACTGATTTCATGGACCCGTCCGTGTGGTTCATCTTCGGATCGTTGCTGTTCGGGATGGTCTTCACAAGAACCGGTCTGACGCGGCGGATGGCCTACAAGATGCTCTCGTTGGTGGGAGAACGAACCAGCATGATCTATCTCGGCTGCTTCGTGATGACGGCATCTCTCACCCTCATCATGGCGCACACGGCTGTCGCAGCAACGGTCTACCCGCTGTTCTTGGCGATCTATGCTCTCTACACGGAGGACAGTGGGCCGACCAGGTTTGGCAAAGGGCTCTTCATGGGGATGGCCTTTGTCGCAGGCGCGGGCAGCATAATCACGCTGCTAGGTGCGGCTCGGGGTGCGGTGGCCATTGGGTTCTTCCGTGACATTACAGGCCGCCCGATCAGTTTCTTTGAGCTGAGCTACTACATGTTGCCTGTCGGCGCGCTCATGACGGTATTGCTCTGGGTCTTCTTCATGCTCTACTACCCGCCCGAGCAGAAGACGATTCCAGGGCTGCGGGGGCGAGTCAAGCGCCTGTACTCAAGCCTCGGCCCGATCAGCCGGAACGAGATCCTGGCGCTGGTGATCGTGCTTGCTACGATAGCGGTGTTGAGCCTCCGTTCGTTCATACCCGCCCTACAACCGCTAGACAAGAGCGCGTTCATCATGTTGGCCGCAGTGTTGTTCTTTCTGTTCCGGATAGTGTCATTGGATGACCTCGAGGGGACCTCATGGAACATCGTGCTACTCTTCGGTGGCGCAATGAGCATCGGTTTGTGCCTGTGGCAAACAGGTGCGGCCAGGTGGATGGCGGTCAGCTGGCTTAGCCTGTTCCATGAGACGCACTGGTTGTTGTTCGTGATGGGCATAGCCGTGTTCGTGCTCGTGATGACCAACGTGATCATGAATGTCGCAGCCATTGCCATCACGATGCCTGTGGCGTTGGTAATAGCTCCCTACGTCGGGGTCGCACCCGAAGTGATCCTGTTTGCATCACTGGTCACAGCGGGGATGCCGTTTCTATTGCTGGTCGGCGCTGCCCCAAACGCGATCGCATACAGCAGCAACCAGTTCACCACAGGGGAATTCTTCAAGGCCGGAATCCCGGCGAGCCTACTGCTCATCGTCGTGCTCGGGTTGTTCGTGTGGATGATCTGGCCGGCGATGGGGATGCCGGTGCTGCTGCCGGTCTAGCTGCTGGCGCGGCTATTTCGTCCGACTCCTCCACCACGTGGGAGATACCGTAGAGGGGGCTGCTGCACGCTCATCGCCGCTGGCCCACCGGCTTGCGACAGCGTCATCCCGCGCCTAACGTACGGCGCCAGCAATACTTCTGACAAGGAACTCGATGATGGCCGAACCGATCTGGCAGCTTGCGCATGGAGAGGGACCACTAGTTGCTGTGGCCGTCCACGCAGGCCACGCGGTTCGGCCCAAGTTGGCAGCGAATCTGGCGCTGGACGAGGGCGGGCGATTGCGGGAGGAGGATCCGTTCACCGACGAGTGGACTGAGATCGCCCCAACCCGAGTCGTGGCCCTACGATCGCGGTTCGAAGTCGATCTCAACCGGCCCCGTGACAAGGCGGTGTATCTCAGACCGGAAGACGCCTGGGGATTACACGTCTGGAAGAGCCAGCTGCCGGAGACGGTGATTGCCGAGTCACTGGCCGAATACGACACCTTCTACGAGACCATGCGAGACTTGCTGCTCCGTGTCGAGCGCGACTGCGGTCGCTTCTTCGTATTCGACTTGCACAGCTACAACCATCGGCGCGGTGGACCGAATGCTCCTGCCGCCGTAGAGGCCGAGAACCCACAAGTCAACATCGGCACGGGGACGATGAACCGCGCGCGATGGGCGCCGGTTGTGGACCGCCTTGTGTCCGATCTGCGAGCCCATGACTTCCCGGGCGGGCGGCTCGACGTGCGCGAGAACGTCAAGTTTCGCGGCGGACATTTCTCACGCTGGGTGCACGAGACATTTCCGCAGACTGGGTGTGCATTGGCGATCGAGTTCAAGAAGTTCTTCATGGATGAATGGACCGGCGAAGCTGACAGGGACCTCGTCCAGGCGATCGGCGACGCATTGCGCAGTACGACCCAAGGCGTGTTGGAGCAGCTACCGACCCTATGAAGACCGGCAAGGCGTCCAGACCGCAAGTGATCACGGAGCGGTTCATCCGCACGGTTTGCGCGCGCCTCGAGGAGAACAAGCGGGTCCGGCGCCAGTTGCCCGTATGGGGCCGCGTGCATATCGATCGCCAGCTGCCGTTCCTGTGTGTGTATCGCCGGCCGGTTCGCGGCACCGACGCGGGTACGGTGCGACTCGCGAACAGTGAGGCTGCGTACCTGATTGCCTCCGGTACGGGCAGGCTGCAAGCCGGCCTGACGGCACTAGTGCGTGCAATTGTCCAAACTCTCGCGCCGCAGTACGGCGGGTTTCTGGTTCTCGAGCTGTGGTCGGGTGAAGCGGGAGAGCGAGAGTCCCCCAACGCTCACGACAACCTCAGGCCCCGCTTTCGAATCATTGCCCCCAAGGACGACTCTCTGGATGCGCTCGTCAACACGTTTGCTGATGCGCTTTCACGGATAACGCTGCGCAAGCAGGAGGCGGAGACCCACGTCCGCCGAACGCAGCGCTGCTGTCCCAAGCAGTACGCTCCCCTTCTGTCCGCCGACGTAGCACAGCAACTGGGCTGCCGGACATTGGGGCTGGAGATCCGCCCCGTGTACAGGGGGGCAGGTGGTGAGATCTACCCGTTGATCCTGCGCGAGTTGCGCCGCGGGCTGAGCCAGGCCCTACGGCAGACCTTCTACGAGTTCACTCGCACGCAGACGACGCAGCGGCCCCGGCACCACCAGGTGCTGGGTCGGCGAGCGGTAGTCAAGGCCGTGTGGGAGGTCGACCGACAACTGGCGGAAGTATCGGACAGCTTCGATTTCCTACTTCAGGTGACGCCGGACAACGCCGAGCAGGCTTGGCGCGAGTTCGAAAGAAATCGCTTTGAGATGGCGCCGGTGTTTCAGTACCGGCCGCTGCCCGCCGACCCCGTCGTGCTCAAACGTCGTCTGTACAGCGCTCCGGTTGAACGGGTTGAAGATCCGGCCTTGTCCCTGCTGCTCAGGCAGAAGCAGGAGGAGCTCGATCGTCAGATCACCATGCTGACCGACGTCAACACGCCGCGTTTTGTGTTCGGCAGCCAGCAACTGTTCGGTGGTGTGGAAGACGATCTGAAGCGCCTGGCCGACCAACTCCTATACCGGCTGCCGCCGCGCACGCGCGAGGATTCCAGGAGCGGGCACCTTGATGCCGCGGCGTTTGCCGAGCGGGCAAAGGAGGAGATCGCCTACTACCGACAGCGCTGGGCAGGGGTGGATGCTGGCGTAGAGGTGCGTGATGACATCGTCAATGGCTTGATGGTATCACGCGGTTCGCTGCTGATCGGCAAGCATGCTCGAATCCCCGTGTCCCGCGTGGAGCCGCTGTTGCAACATGAGATCGGCACGCACGTCTTGACCTACTACAACGGACGTGCCCAGCCGTTTCGGCAACTCTACTCGGGACTCGCTGGATACGAGGCCTTTCAAGAAGGCCTCGCTGTGCTGGCCGAGCACCTGGTGGGCGGCTTGAGCCGGCCGCGCTTGCGCCTGCTGGCAGCACGGGTCCTCGCGACGCGGCACATGATCGACGGCGCCACATTCGTGGACACGTACCGTCAATTGGATGGCCTGTATGGCTTCGATCGCCGGACGGCCTTCACGGTTGCAATGCGGATCTACCGTGGCGGAGGGCTGACCAAAGACGCGGTGTACTTACGCGGTTTGTGCCAGATGTTAGAATACCTGGGCGGCGATGGCGAGTTCGGGCCGTTGCTGGTGGGTAAGATCGCCTCTGACCACATTCCGATCGTCCGTGAGCTGCAGTGGCGCAAGGTGCTGCGCGATCCACCGCTGTCACCCCGCTATCTGGAGATGCCTGAAGCGTTGGCTCGGTTGCAGCGGGTCCGTGGGGGAATGACCGCACTCGACCTGATCGATGGGAGATCCCGATGAAGATCGGATTCGTTGTGAATGACGTCAAGACGGAAGAGACTGGCTATACGACCAGCCGTCTCGGAGTGGCAGCCATCAACCGCGGCCACGAGGTGTGGGTCATGGGTGTCGGCGATCTGGCGTACGACCCGGACGAATGCATCCGTGCCCGGGCGCGCAGCGTTTCCAAAAAGAAGTACTCCACGTCGGAGAGCTACCTGCGGGAGCTGCAAGGCAAGAGCGCGATCGTCGAACGCATCACTGTTGATGACCTGGACGTCCTGCTCCTGCGGAACGACCCGGCCACGGACGTCATCTATCGACCGTGGGCCGTTGCCGCGGGCACCCAGTTCGGTCGCGTCGCGATGCGCCACGGCGTGATTGTGCTGAACGATCCCAACGGCCTCACGCGGGCGATGAGTAAGATGTACTTCCAGCTCTTCCCGGAAGAGGTGCGACCCAAGACACTGATCACGCGTGACCGCGACGAGATCAAGGCATTCGCCAAGGACCTGGCCGGAGCCATCGTGCTCAAGCCGCTGCAAGGCTCGGGCGGCCAAAGTGTGTTCCTGGTGAGGCCGGAGGATGTCCCGAACTTGAATCAGATGATCGATGCCGTCAGCCGTGACGGTTACGTCATTGCTCAGGAGTACTTGCCTGCTGCTGCAGAAGGAGACACGCGTCTGTTTCTCATGAACGGGCAACCACTCAGGTACAAGGGCAAGTATGCGGCATTTCGGCGCGTGCGCATGGGCGGCGACATGCGCTCGAACATCCACGCCGGAGGCAAGCTCAAGGGAGCGGAGATCGATGCCACGGCGCTGCACATCGCCGAGATCGTCCGGCCCAAGCTGGTGCAGGATGGAATGTTCCTCGTCGGATTGGATATCGTGGGTGACAAGCTGATGGAGATCAACGTCTTCAGCCCAGGCGGCCTGGGCAGCGCCCAGAAGTTCACCGGCGTAAACTTCACCCATGCCGTCATTCAGGCACTCGAACGCAAAGTGCAGTACATGTCATTCTACCGGCGGAACTTCGCCAACGAGGAAATGGCGACGCTGTGAGCCAACGGACTCGAGCTGGCGGAGTGGTCCAGGGCAAAGAGCCGTAAGAGAGGCGGCACGGTCCGGCCACACACGGCATTGACTCGCGGTTAGGAATCAATCGTACCATCCCAAGTATGACATCCGCCCACAGATTGCCCTGGCCTCGCGCCGAGGTTCCATCCTCTGGATAGCTCAACGCCCCGCGCGTATTCTACATGCTGGCAGCATTCACGCCCGACAACCGTAGGGAGGGAACTATGTCTCGCGTCACAGTGACAATCCGATCATCGGTCTCGGCTGCCTTGGTGTGCGCGTTCTTGGTCCTGGCGACGCAAATCCACGCTCAACGCCCGGCAAATGAGTACCGCACTCCATCCCAAGTGCTGGTGGACATCGTCGATGCGCCACCCACGCCAGGGGTGAGCCTGAGCCCGAACAACGAGTGGATGCTCCTGCTGGAGCGCCCTAGTCTGCCACCGATCTCAGAGTTGGCCGAACCGGAACTCCGCATCGCCGGTCTGCGCCTCTCGCCGCGGACCAACGGCCGCAGCCGTACCAGCCCATCCAATGGCCTGACGCTGGTTCGGATCGACGATCTCGAGGAGCGGACGATCTCCGGTCTGCCCGCTGACCCGCGCATCGAGTACGTGCACTGGTCACCGGACGGGAGCTGGATTTCGTTCACCAACACCACCGACAACGGTATCGGGCTGTGGGCCGTGAACGTCGAGACGGCTCGGGCAGTTGAGTTGATCGAGCCGGTAATCAACACGACCCTGGCCGGGGGCCCCGTATGGGTAGCCGACAGTAGAACGCTGGTCATCGCTCTGGTGCCCGAGTCGCGCGGGCCCGCACCGGAGCGACCGAGCGTGCCGGCGGGGCCAACCATCCAGGAGAACATCGACAAGACGGCTCCGGCCCGCACGTACCAGGATCTGCTGCAAGACGCCTACGACGAGTCTCTATTCGAATACTATGCGACTGCCCAGTTGGCCACGATCACGGTCGACGGAGAGCTGCAGCAGCTCGGTGAGCCCGGCATCATCGCCGATTTCACACCGTCTCCCAACGGGGATTACGTCTTGGTCGAGACCATTCACCGACCGTTTTCTTACTTGGTGCCCTACCGCAGCTTTCCCAATCGGGTCGAGGTGATCGACCTGGCAGGTAATCCGGTACACCTGGTCGCCGACCTGCCGCTGCAGGAGGAAGTGCCTGTGGCGTTCGGAAGCGTGCCCACCGGCCCCCGTAACGTGTCCTGGCGCGCAGACAAGCCGGCCACGCTCAGCTGGGTCGAGGCGCTGGACGGTGGCGACGCCGGCAAACCGGCAGAACAGCGCGATCGAGTCTTCCAGCAAGCCGCACCGTTCACCGCGGCCCCGGAACCGCTCCTAACGCTCGGTCTGCGAGTGGCGGGGGTGCAGTGGGGCTCCGACGATCTCGCCCTGATCTCGGAGATGTGGTGGCGCACTCGCCAGCTTCGCACTTGGATCGTGCACCCCGGTCAGCAGGGGTCGGGCCCCGAGCTACTGTTCGAGCGCTCGTACGAGGATCGCTACAACGACCCCGGCTATCCCATGATGAAGCAAAACGACATGGGACAATACGTGTTGCTCACGCCTGACCGCGGACGCTCGCTGTTCCTGGCCGGTTCGGGTGCTTCCGCTGAAGGCGACCGACCGTTCATCGACAGGTTCGATCTGCGCACCAAGCAGAGCGAGCGGCTGTTCCGGTCGGAGGCCCCCTACTACGAACAGCCGGTCGAGCTGCTGGATGAGCGGGGCCGCTACGCTCTGGTGCGCCGCGAATCGCAACAGGATCCCCCCAATTACTTCGTGCGCGACCTCCGCAACGGCGATCTGCGGCAGCTCACTTTCTTCCCCAATCCCACCCCGCAGCTAACAGGGATGCAGAAAGAACTCATTACCTACCCGCGATCCGACGGTGTGGAACTCTCGGGAACGCTCTATTTGCCGCCCGGTTACGACGCGCAACGGGACGGCCCACTGCCGATGGTCATGTGGGCATACCCGCAGGAATTCAAGAGTGCGGATGCGGCGAGCCAAGTGGTCGGGTCGCCCTACCGCTTCACGCGCCTGAGCGGCTGGTCGACACCGCTCTGGTTGGCCCTGGGATATGGGGTGCTCGACGGACCGACCATGCCGATCATCGGGGAGGGCGATGCCGAACCGAACGACAGCTATGTAGAACAACTGGTAGCGAGCGCAGCGGCAGCAGTGGATGAGGTGGTGCGCCGCGGAGTTGCGGAGCGCGGCCGGGTAGGCATAGGTGGGCACTCCTACGGCGCCTTCATGACGGCCAATCTACTCACGCACTCAGACCTGTTCTCGGCTGGCATCGCCCGCAGTGGTGCCTACAACCGCTCGCTCACGCCGTTCGGATTCCAGGCCGAGGAACGCACCTTCTGGGAGGCGCCGGAGGTGTATTTCACCATGTCGCCGTTCATGAACGCCGACAAGATAAACGAGCCGATACTCCTGATTCACGGCGAGATGGACAACAATTCAGGCACCTTCCCGATCCAGAGTGAGCGCTACTATCACGCACTCAAGGGAATGGGCAAGACCGCACGGCTGGTGATGTTGCCGTACGAGAGTCACGGCTACAGCGCGCGGGAATCGATCCTCCATATGTTGTGGGAGATGGAGCAGTGGCTCGACCGCTACGTGAAGCAGGCGCGACCGGCCGCAGCCGATGTGAGTGAAGTGAGCAAATGACAGTGTGACTGCTGCTTCGCCGGGTCCTCTATTCGGCAGGGGGCGGGAAGATCCCGCCCCCTCTTGCTACCCCATGGAAGGACCGAACGGTGTTCGAGGCTCTGTCAACTCGTAGAACCGGACGTGTTCCACGTCTAGACCGCGGGGACACACAGAATCAAGTGTGTCGAATTGGCATCCAGAGTTTCTGCAACAGAGGGCACTGCGGCTCAGGCTGAATGCGGAGCAGCCGCTCGGGTCGCGTCCCCGGACACTGAGGAAACGTGCCCAGTAAGTGAGAACGGGTTCCCGACCACGGAGAACGGGTTCCCGATCACGGAGGACGGGTTCCGATTACGGAGAACGCGTTCCCGATGACGGAGGAAGCGTTCCCGGACACGGAGGAAGGGTTCCGGATCAGGGAGGAGGCGTTCCCGATCGTCCGGAAACCTCGGCTCACGATGCGTAACTGGATGCAAAACGAGGACTTAACGGATCGAGTGTGGGCAAATCAGTGCGCTTGGGGGTGAGTCGCAGCTCGGCTGAGCAAGGCAGATCCCGGAGTTCTGCCAGCGTGGCAGTAAACGGCATTAGGGGTGATTGAACTGAATCAGCTAACGATGGCACTTGACTGGCCGGTTGTGCCGAGCGGCACGCCGTCGTAGCGAGTAACGGCGGACCCATCGCCGCGTTGATCGGTCAGCTGCATGTCCCACGCACATCGGAATTCACCGGAAGTGGGACACAGTTCTCCCTAATCTGTCTCGTGAAGGCATCGCCAACCCAAGCATACGACAATTGCCAGGTGCCCCGGTGACCGTGGGTAGGGTCGAACCTCTCATCCTTGCCGACAGGATGGACGATAACTGGTTACATGTCGGGCTGCGCAATCCAAGGAGCGAGAGCGCCTCGAACGGCAGTTCACCAGGGAGCGTTGGTGACACATGTCACCGCATGAGGGTGAGGTATTTCTGTACCGTTACCTCGCGAATGCGTCGCGTGTCTCTATAGACGCAATGTCAACAGCGAGACGAGAAATGCAGCGCGCATCGCATGGCGCTGTGTTCGTGAAGGGCTGGGAGATGCCGGCAACCACTCAGAGCCTGCCAGGACGAGTATCAGCGCGCCACGATACGGAGGTGAGAAATGCCACCATCCAGGGGTGATACCCCTATGCTCAGTCGGTCGGGCTTCACCGTGACCGAGCTGATCATAGCTATCGTCATCGTAGGCCTGGTGTCGGCTTTTGCCATTCCGAAGGTGAAGAGTGGAATGGCTGCAGAGAGGCTTAGAAGCGCCCGCCGGTCAGTGACTACACACCTGGCCACGACTCGCGGGACGGCGTCCGGCCGTGGGTGCCGCAGTGTAATGCACATCCGGGGCGGCGCGAACGCCAGACTTTGGGTTACTAGCTGTACCGTGGGCGGCGGTGGCGTCGATACGATTGGGTCCGTCGAAAATCTCTCGGACCGATATGGGGTCACTCTGACCACGACGGGTGATTCGGTGATTTTCAACTCGAACGGTCTTGGTAGGTCTCCAGGTTGGATCACACTCAACTTCAGCAAGTCGGGACGGTCGGACACATTGGGGATTTCTCCAGTAGGGTTACCAGCATGGTGAAGACAAACACAGGGTTTGGCAGCGACGCCGGATTCACCATCGTCGAAGTCTTGATTGCAATGATCATTCTATCGGTGGGGCTGCTCGGAATGTTAGGTGCCACGGCCTCGGTAGTTCGCACCCTCGGCGAGGCCGATCGGGAGGTAGCCGCAGCGTTCTACTCGAACGAGCGGCTGGAGCAGCTCAACGCCCTCGGCTGCGATCAGGTGTCCAACGGAAGTGAGACGCGGCAAGGAATGTACGCACTGAACTGGACCGTGGACGGCGCCGCGAACAGCCCAGTGCGGCATGTCGTGCTGACGACTACGTACACACTGAGTGCCGGCCGCACACGCACGGACACGCTGGAGAACGCTCTGTCATGCATAAGGTAGCAGAGAGAGGGTTCACGCTGATTGAGCTGATCATGGCTCTGTCGCTGGGGGCGGCTGTAGCTGCTCTAGCGGCACAGGCGATTATCGGCACTCAGCGGGCGACCCAGGCGGGTGTGCAACAGGTAGACATCAGGCAAAGCCTCAGGGCGGGGATTGCGTATTTCGGTAGTGTGGTGCGCGAGTTGGACGCCGCAGATGGCGACGTGACCGTGGCCAGCGCCACGCAGCTCCAGTTCAAGGCTATGCGTTGGACGGGATTGCTGTGTGCTGCACCTGTGGCTGGGGGTGGCACGTCGGTAGTCATGCCCATCCGCCGCGACGCTGTGTATGGACTACGTGGCCCGGACAATACGCTTGATTCTGTGTATGTGTTCAAGGACGACGATACCGGGTCGAGGGCGGATGACGCATGGTTGACCGGCGCTGTTATCAACGTCGCTCTGGCAACGAGTTGTTCCGATGGATCCAACTCAGCCGATCTCACCGTCGAAATCACTGCGGCATCAGGTGGACAAGCTGCTGCATTGACCGGAGTAACGGTGGGAAGTCCCATCCGTGGGTTTCAGCTGGAGGAGTTGACCCTGCTCTCGAGTGGCGGTCGCTGGTGGATGGCGCAGCGGACCGCCAGTCGTGCTGGTGCCTGGACCACGCCGCAACCTCTCCTCGGGCCGCTAGCGGCAGGCGGCTTGGCCCTGGCATACCTCGACTCGACCGGTGCAGCGGCAGGTACTCTCAACGACATTGCGAGTGTCGCAATCACTCTGCGTGCGGAGTCGCGTGACCGCGTGCATAAGGGACTGGCAGCGATCGACTTTGCGCGGGACTCCCTGATAACGCGTGTGGCGCTGCGAAACAACCCAAGATTCTAGCCAGGATGATGGCCATGTTGAAACACGCACGTAACGAACGAGGTCTGGCACTTCTTGTGGCTGTTATCGGCTTGCTGGTAACCGGCATGGTCCTGTCGGCCTTCGTCGTCTCAGGCATGATGGAACGCCGCGAAGCGAACTCCACACTGAGGTCTACGCAGGCGTTCGCAATCGCGGAACACGGATTGAACGAGACGATCGGCAACTGGACCACAGCATCCTGGAATGAGATGGCGGTGGATTCTTCAGCCCCGGTTTCTGGCACCACGGCAGGTGGATCTGGCACGTACGCTGGCACCGTACGTCGGCTCAACCAAGAGCTGTTTTTGATCGACATCACAGGAGTTGACGCGGGTACCAGGGCCCGCCAGAACCTGGGCGCGCTCGTAAAGCTGCGACTGCTGACCATGGACATACAGGCGGCCCTGACGACTCGCGGACCCACCAAGGTCGGCGGCAGCGCAGAGATCGATGGCACCAACCAAGATCCCAGCGGCTGGACGGGTTGCGCCGCAGATTCGGATCTTGCGGGTCTCAGACTTCCCTCGGCGGGCGATCTCACTACTATCGGTGGGTGCTCCGGTGCATCATGCATCACGGGGAGCCCCGCCGTGGACCCCGACCCGGCGATCAACGATTCTACGTTCTTCGAGTACGGGGACACCGACTGGGATGGCCTGGTCGCGATGGCCAACAAAGTGATCTCACCGGGCACCTACACCGGCATCGGACCTGTTATCGTGAGCGGTACCTGCATGATCTCCAATTCCAACAATTGGGGAGATCCACTAACCCCGACGTCGGCTTGCGGCGGCTATTTCCCCATCATCTACGCGGGCGGAAACATCGCGATAAACACTGGCTATGGACAGGGCATTCTGCTGGTTGAGGGCGATCTGTCCGTCCAGGGCGGATTCGAGTTCTACGGCATCGTTATCGTCAAGGGACAACTCAAGACTGCGGGAACGGGCGGTCACTTCAACGGTGGAGTGCTGGCCGCCAACGTCGACTTGGACGACATCTCGGTGTTGGGTGACGCACTGGTCCAGTACTCCAGCTGCGCCATCACCAGGGTGCTACAAAGCGCTGGGACGGGAGCCATGCTGCGGTCCCGGGGGTGGCTGTACTCGTACTGACTCCTATCAAAACAGAGCGAAACGGCGGTATACCCCCGCATAAGTCCGCTAGACGACGATCACTCTAGAGTCCACCGACAACCGCCAAGCCAGCGATCCAGGTGGATACGGTCCGTTCGCACTCGCTACGGAGTTCCTCGGTTATGTCCCCGTTCGACTTGACCCGCTCGAGAATTGGCAACAGCAATTCGATCAATTCGGTTAGAGCCCGCCCTTCGTGCTGCCACCAGTTCTCTGCCACGATCGCCGCAACACGCGTATAGGAATCACCGATCCTGGATAAAAAGTCGATTGGCAAGCGCCGCGCATACCAACGATCGTCATCCGTCATGCTGAGCATCTCCCGAATCTATGCTCGACCGTGCATCTATCTACCTGCTTCACCCCTACTCCACGCAAATTGGGTACCACAACGCACCGACCGATCACAGAGGTAGATCCCTTTACCGCATACCGACTTACGAGTTGTGTGATGGGTATCACAGGTTCTTGCAGCCGCATCCTGCAACATGGTGTGAAGTGGGATAGGGGATCCACGAGCCGGCGTCTTTCGGACGCAGGATCACTGAGTGACAGGAGACCCGCAGCCCGCGAACCGCTGTGCGATCTGCGGCCAACGAACACCGATCCTGCGCAGTCGTGACAGGCAGGCCGAAAGCTGCACAGCATTTCGCACCGTGCCCGCCACGCGTGACGGAGCATGTAACGTAACATGTTGTTATGACACGCTTTAGTTGCTGGTGTGATTGTTGCTGACATTGCTTGAAGCCTCCAGCTGGCGGCCAATTGCTCTTGAGAAGGCAGTCCTTCAGCGGGGACTGCAGCGAAAACGGCGATGCTAGGATCCGTCTGTTGAACTCAGACCGGTACGTCCGTCACAACGGAACCCTCCGGCGACTCGGCGAACTGCACCTGCGTTGCAGGGTGCGGTGGGGCTGGGGGTTTACGCTGGTGGAGCTATTGCTCGTCCTGGCTATTATCGGGACGCTCACCTCAATAGGGCTGCCACGTATTCAGGAAAGCATAGACAGAGCCAAGATCGCTCGTGCCATCGGTGACATCCGAGCCCTGCAGGCGGACATAACCTCCGACCCGTTACCGGCCGATCTCGCTGCGATCGGCCGTGCTGGCATGTTGGACCCCTGGGGAAATCCCTATGTCTACAACCCACATATCTATGGAAATGGCAAAGGGGAAGCCAGGAAGGACCGGTTTCTGGTACCGCTCAACTCCGAGTACGATCTCTACAGCAAGGGAAAGGATGGCGAGTCGCGGGCACCGCTGACAGCCAAGGTTAGCAAGGACGACATAGTTCGCGCCGATGATGGCGGATACATCGGCCTGGCGTCGAAGTATTGAGGGACAGTCATGAACCTGCGAATCAATACCGCGTTTCTCCGCACCAAAGTTGCACGTCGAGTGCTAGCCCTCTTCGTGATCTGTGCGCTGGTGCCAATTGGTGCCCTGGCCATCGTGTCGTACCGGACGGTGTCCCGCCAACTCTACGAACAGAGTCGGACCCGAGTCCAGCAAGCCAGTAAGGCCACAGCCGACGGCTTGCTCGAACGCCTGCACTACATGGCTGCCGAACTGGGTGTCATCGCTACTGCGCTGCGCGATCGAGCGAATGGGCCTAGCGCGGTACAATCGGGTGATTCGGCTCTGGGAACCCGCATTGCCTGGATTGCGGTAGAGCGGGGGCACAGCATGACGCCAGTCTTCGGGGAAGCCGGGAACGCTCCAGACCTCAACGTGGAGGCGCAACAACACCTGAGAAGCGGGTATACCCTGCTCACAAACGGGACAGGAACACTCGGCACGAGCGTCCTCATGGCACGTGCCGTTGCTACTGCCGAACCGGAACTGGGCACCATATGGGCGGGACTCAACCAGGACTACCTGTTCGCCGGGCGCGCCGGTACCGCGCTGCCGGCTGACATGGAATTATGTGCCTTCGACGGTTCACTGACCCCGCTCTACTGCTCCATTCCGGTGGAGTCCGAAGTACTCACCGGATGGCGCAACTCAGTCAGCTCCGGTAGCCGCGGTGAGTTCGAGTGGAGTGCCGGCCGGGAGCAATTCGTGGCTACGTACCGCTCGGTCTTTCTCCGGGCGGAGTACGCCACAGACTCGTGGACCCTGGTGCTGAGCGAGTCCAAGGCCACCGTACTGGCTGCCATGACCGGCTTCAAACAGTTGTTTCTCCCGGTCATCCTCCTGGCTCTCTGGGTGGTTCTGCTACTCAGCAATATCCAGATCCGCCGTAGCATGGAGCCACTGGTGGAGTTGCAGCAAGGCACACAACGAATCGCGCAACGGGATTTCGCCAGCCGAGTAGTGGTGCACAGTGGGGATGAATTCGAGGAGCTGGCGACGTCCTTCAACTCAATGGCCCGGCGCCTGGGTAGACAGTTCGGTGCTCTGACAGCGATCAATGAGATCGATCGAGCAGTGCTGTCTGCCTTCGACACGGAAGTAATCGTCAACACGGTGCTGGCGCGCACCCGCGAGGTGCTCGCCTGTGACGGTGTGGGTATTGGCATCTCCTCGGGCGACGATTCGGATCCCAGTTGGCAACTCATGGCCATGGATGCAGCTACCGGAAACACCGTCATACAACAAACGCAGCCGACGGCGGCCGAGCTAAGTGAATTGAGCGAGTGTCCGGACTACCTGGTGACTAACGGTGACCGGGGACCGCGCAGCTACCTGAACATCGAGCCCTTCATACGACGAGGTCTGAGTCACTTCCTGGTGCTGCCGGTCTTCTTGAAGCAGCAGGTGTCCGGGGTGATCTGTCTGGCATACTCGGATCAGCCGGACCATGACGCGGAGGACCTGGTGCAAGCTCGCCAGCTGGCCGATCAGGTGGCTGTGGCGCTCTCGAACACGCGATTGGTCGAGCAGCTCGACGAACTGAAACTGGGAGCACTCACCGCCTTTGCGCGGACCATCGATGCCAAGTCGTCTTGGACGGCGGGTCACTCGGAGCGGGTCACCAAGATGGCGTTGGCCGTGGCTAGGGAGATGGGTCTGTCCGACGAGCAGATCGAGGTGCTCCACCGGGGGGGGCTGCTGCACGATATCGGCAAAATCGGTGTACCCGCCTCGATCTTGGACAAGCCGGCTCGGCTCGATTCGGATGAGCTGCGAGTCATGCAGCAGCATCCGGAGATCGGCGCACAGATACTGACCCCGATCAAGGCCTACGCCAACGTCATCCCGATCGTGCTACACCACCACGAGAAGTGGAATGGGTCGGGGTATCCGCACGGCTTGGCAGGAACGGGGATTCCGTTTCTGGCACGCCTGATCGCGGTGCCAGATGTGTTCGATGCCATAACCTCGGACCGACCCTACCGATCCGGCATGCCACATGACGCCGCCGTGGAGATGATTACCGGCCTGGCGGGGGAACACTTCGATATTGAGATAGTCACAGCGTTTCGTTCTTTGATGGCGAGGAAACTCTCACCGCGCGGTCAGACAGCAACCGCGTTAGCAGCCGAAGCGAGCATTTGATATGGTGCCTGGAAACGAAGGGAATCTGTCCGGTAAGCAGGAATCAACACCGGCCGAGAGCGATCTGGCGAAAACGCCGCGGACCGTACCTTGGAAAGCGACCCCAGCGAGGGGCAGCAAGGCAATTGTCGATACCGCCCGGAACCGAGCGCGCGGTGGATCCGGTGGGCGCGGCATGGCCGGCAAACTCTCGGTCGTGCTCCTGGCACTGCTGGCGCTTGCGCTCTACATGTCACTGGCGCCCGAACGCAGCGGGGAGCTGCCGGACGAAGTCCTCGGCACCTGGAGGACGGCGGATCCGCGCTATGCAGAGACCATCTTGGAGATCGGAAAGACTACACTCGTGTTCGGCACAGTGGAGAACAGCTCAACTAGCCACGCCATCGAGAGAGTCGAGCAGGAAGACCTCGATTTGTCCGTGCTGTACACCGTCTACTACACAGATGAGGGCGGGTTGAACGAACTGTCGTTCTTCTACATACCCATCGACGGTGCGATCCGCTTCAAGAACCAGCGTTCACTGGCATGGAGGAGGGATTCCATCCCTGCGGAAGAGGGGCCTTGATTGCCGCTGTGGGCCTTGCATCGGAGCCTCGCCGTCCCATTGGCACGAACCTTGGTCACGCTCGAAACAAGACTCCGGCTCTCTGCTCCCCACTCCCGCCCCCTGTAGCTACTCCCCGGTCTGTGCCGCGTATTCCTGCGTAACCTCGTCGACAAATGCCACTCGATGACAGGGTTGGCACCTCACCTGCCACGAAACACTCATGATAGTCGCCATGGAACACTCAACCATGAGATCCCGGTCGCACCGCGGACACATTGGTGATCTGTCCGCCTCACTGAGTTCCCGCCGTATCGTCAGAACCTCCGCAGGGGAAAACTGACTAGCGTGCCTGCGCCGCTTCACCATCTCCGCCTCCCTTTCGATCGCAGACGAAGCTAGCGCGGTTGGGCAAGGCCCGTAGTGATCGCTGTCACACTTTGCATGCCCCCACCGGTTCGGTTTTGCAGTCTGGACCCTTCAGGTCCCATCGAGCGGGATCCTCCAGGCGAACGCCTCTCACCTTGCATGGGCGGAATTTCTGCGGCAGGTTATGAGTGAACGTTAGGCCACCGCTTCTGCTCCAATTCCGGAGCACTGGGAGACCTGCGATGAGAGCCACCGTGACGCCAGACGCCATTGTCACCGGGTGGGACGGTGGTGGGCGTTCCGTTGGTGTGCCCGAGCAGGTCCTCAATTCACTACCGCTGTGACCGGCAGCGCTGATTCTTCTCGCAATACGCTCCATACCGTGGAGCGTACCAGACTAGTGCGTGACGGAGACATTCCCGAAAGGTGAACCATGCCAGAGCCTCTCAGGCCGCCCCTCCATGACCGACATATCAGCCTCAACGCTCACATGGCCGAGTTCGCAGGATGGCACATGCCCATCAACTACGAATCGGGCATTTTTGCGGAACATTTGGCGACCCGCAAGCAGGCCGGGATCTTCGACGTGTCTCACATGGGCCGGTTTCGCATCGGCGGGCCCGCTGCGCTCCCGTTCCTGCAACACGTCCTGAGCAACAACGCGGCGGCACTGGATGTCGGAACCAGCCAGTACACGCTGATCCCCAACGAGCAGGGCGGAGCGCTAGACGATGCCTATCTGTACCGGTTTGACCCGGATAGCTACGACCTGGTTGTCAACGCCGCGAACCGCACGACCGATTGGAATCACCTCCAGTCGCTGGCACAACGGTTCTCAGGCATCGAGCTGGTGGATCAAACCAGCGCCATCGCCATGCTGAGCCTGCAGGGGCCCCGCTCCAAAGAGATTCTCGAGGGGGTGCTTGCAGGTGGAGCGCTACCTGAACCGATGCGCAATGCCCTGAGCGAGGCGGCGATCCGGGGAGCACCGGTCAGGATTGCCAGAACCGGGTACACCGGTGAGCCCCTTTGCTTCGAGATCTTCATCGCTAGTGGCGAGGCAGGTATGCTGTGGGACCTGTTGTGCCAGCGTGGTGCTGCACCAGTAGGCCTCGGCGCACGCGATACCCTGCGCCTGGAGGCATCCCTGCCACTCTACGGGCATGAGCTAGGCAGCGACCCCGCCGGAGGCGAGATCCCGATATTCGCTATCGCCGCAGCCCGGCTGGGGGTCAGCCTCTCGCCTCTCAAGAGTCAGTTCGTCGGCAGAGATGCGCTGACCTCCCAGTTCGAAGCACTCAGCGCCATCATGCGGCGCGACTACGCTGCGGCAGGCGCGCTGCCCCGGCGCGTACGACCCGTGGTGCTGGCCGACAAGGGGATTGCACGAGCCGGCAGTCCGGTCTTCCAGCGGGACAAGCCGGTCGGCTGGATCACGAGCGGCACGATGGTACCGTACTGGCAACAGGACGGAGAGGGACTCGCCAGTACCATCGCCGCCGATACGGCGCAGCGGGCCATCGGCCTGGCGCTGCTGGACAGCAATCTGCTCGATGGCGAACGGTTGGAGGTCGAGATCAGAGGCAGACGCCGTGAGGCGGTCATTGTGCCCTATCACCTCCGCAGCGAAGCACCGCCGTACACCCACCCGATAACATACGAGCAACTGTTCGAGCGAGCCGAGCCGGCACCACCCCCGGCGACAGTGAGCAAGGACGTGCGAATCCTGCTCGAGAAGGCAATAGCGAACGCGAAGTGGCGCCAGCAGCAGTGCGTCAACCTGATTCCCTCCGAGCAGAGCCCTTCGGTCATGACACGGCTGCTCTCGGTGATGGACCCGGTCTGTCGCTACGCCGAGCACCGGGCGCTCAAGGCATTCAACGACCTGGAGATCTTCTTCTACCAGGGAACGGGTTTCATCGCGGAGGTCGAACAGCTACTCGAGCGCGAGCTACGCACGTTCCTGGGCTGCAGGGAGGTGGAGGCGCGCCTCGTCTCGGGCCAGATGGCGAATACGGCAGTGTTCAGTGCGATGGTGGACTACATCAACCGCTACGATCGCAAGAGTGAGCAACGGCGGCTGCGCAAAGTTCTCAACAACCACATAATCCGAGGTGGGCACCTCAGCGCGCAGCCGATGGGGGCACTACGCGATTTCGTGGCGCGGAATCCCGTGACCGAACGGCCCGCGGTGGTGAACTTCCCCGTGCTCGCGAACAATCCCTACAAGATCGATATCGCCGCCTGCGAGCGGCTCATAGCGGAAGAGCGACCGGAGCTGATCATACTGGGAAAGAGCATGGTCCTCTACCGCGAACCGGTTGCCCAAGTGCGGCGCATCATCGATGACAGCGGTCTCGAATGCGTGCTGATGTACGATATGGCCCACGTGCTCGGCCTGGTTGGCCCTCACTTCCAGGAGCCATTCAAGGAGGGGGCCGACATCGTGACCGGCTCCACGCACAAGACCTACTTCGGCACGCAGCGCGGTATCATAGCTGCCAACTACGGTGAGGACGACGTAGCGTATCCGCTGTGGGAAGCGGTCCGTCGTCGCGCCTTCCCGGGGAGCGTGAGCAACCACCATCTCGGCACGCTGTTGGGCCTCCTGATGGCTGCCTACGAGATGAATCATTTCAAAGAGGAGTACCAGCCCAAGGTTCTGGCCAACGCCAAAGCGCTCGCCCGCGCCTTGCACGACTGTGGCCTCGAGGTCGCCGGCGATCCAGCCGACGGCTACACCGAGACCCACCAGGTAATAGTCACCGTCGGCTTCACCAAGGGCCCTGAGATCGCGCAGCGGTTGGAAGACAACAACATCGTCGTCAACTACCAGGCGCTACCCGATGAGGAGGGGTTCACGGCGTCAGGCGGATTGCGCATGGGCGTGTCGGAGATGACGCGTTTCGGCATGGAAGCAGCGGATTTCCAGGAACTGGCCCAACTGATTCGTGACGTGGTGGTACATGATAAGCGCGTCAAGGATAAGGTCGCAGCGTTCAGGGGACGGTTCCTCGAGCGACGGTATTGCTTTGCGGGCAGCGAATACGACGGCTTGGTAGCGAAGCTGCACCAGCTCATCTGAGCCGGGAGGAGTTCAGGGCTCGCCGCTAGGGATGTCCCTGCGACGGCCCGGCCCTAGGTATTAGGGACCGAGCTCCGGCTTCCCTGCTCAGGGCCAGAATGGAAACCCAACCGCGACGTAGGCACGCGTCCCCTCGGAGCTGCGCACCAGTGCGGCGCTCACGGTGCGTTGCGACCGATCGTCACGCAGCCAGAGGCCGCCACCAGCCCCAACGTGCCACCCGCCGGGTGATGCACCATCTACGTACACCCGACCCACGTCCAACAGCGCGAGCGGACCGCCTTCGATCGGTCGACCGGCTACCCTGAGCCGCAACGGGTTGAGGCGCAGCTCGGAGTTGAGCACCAGAGCGAGATCCCCCGCGTAGCGCTGTTTCTCGAACCCGCGCAGCGACCGCCGCCCCCCCAAGTAGACGGACTCGTGAAAGGGCGCGTCACCGAACACCCGCTTAGCGCTGAGGCGAACGGAAACCGCGGGTTGCAAGACCCAGGGCATAACGGCAAATGCCTTCACCGTTGCACTGGTCACTGCCAGCGGACTGGTGAGATCCAGCCATGCGGGATACATGCGGGCTACGGCATCGAATCTTATTCCCGCAGCTGCTCCAGACTCGGGGCCCGTCGATCCGAGACCAACAGCGGTCCCGAACCCGAGTTTGCGAAACCGCCCAATGCCATAAGGTTTGAGGTCAGCGACCAGACTGCTGTCCTGCTCGTCGTCCGGATCGCCACCGTGACCGAGCCCCAGCTCGTCC
>Ga0209536_100002259_pt1 | contig 31329 bp, 27 predicted proteins | sample DeeMarSeWOR28_12_FD_187461 | JGI IMG/M metagenome (GOLD analysis project Ga0209536, IMG submission 187461) | Marine sediment microbial communities from White Oak River estuary, North Carolina - WOR-2-8_12 (SPAdes) (version 2) | ecosystem: Environmental > Aquatic > Marine > Intertidal zone >... | reverse complement strand
CTGGTCTGAGCGTGCACCAGGATCAATCCGGGGACTGGGTCGCCGAGTGTATCGTCGACGTGTGAGCACAACAGGAGTGGCAATATGGATACCTCGCGACTGACGCGTGTCTCCGACTACGAATGGCACATCATGCCGCATGGCAAGATGCGGGTGCCGGGGATCCTGTACGCGAACCGGGTACTGCTCGAGGATATGGACGACAAAGTTTATGAGCAGGTCGTCAATGTCGCCACCCTGCCTGGCATTGTCAGCGCCTCCTATGCGATGCCCGATGCACACTGGGGCTACGGCTTTCCCATCGGCGGCGTGGCCGCCTTCGATCCGGAACACGATGGCGTAATCTCCGCCGGCGGGGTCGGCTTCGACATCTCCTGCGGCGTGCGCACACTGCATACCGGGCTGAGCGTCGACCATGTCGTCCCGGTGAAAAAGATCTTGGCGGATCGGCTCTATCATCACGTGCCCGCCGGCGTGGGCAGCACCGGTCGCATTCGTCTTAGTCCCCACGACATGGATGCCATGCTGCGCGGTGGCGCACGCTGGGCCGTGCACAGCGGTTTCGGCGCTGAACGTGATTTGGAACGCATCGAGGAACATGGCTGCATGGAGGGCGCACGACCCGAATGCGTGTCCGAACACGCCAAGAAGCGCCAACGCGACGAGATGGGCACCCTGGGCTCAGGCAATCACTATCTCGAAGTTCAGCACGTCACCGATATCTACGACCACGCGCTGGCACAAGCCTTTGGCATCCGCGAAGGCGACATCAAGATCAGCATCCATTGCGGTTCGCGGGGTTTGGGTCATCAGATTGGCACCGAATTCCTGAAGAAGATGGCGATCACGGCCTCGCAATTCGGCATCGAATTGCCTGATCGTGAGTTGGCGTGTGCGCCGATCAATTCGAACGTCGGCCAGGACTACCTCGGCGCCATGCGCGCGGGCATCAATTGTGCACTGGCCAACCGCCAGATCATTACGCACCTCACGCGCGAAGTATTCGCGGATGTCCTGCCTGAGGCGCACTTGGAGTTGCTCTACGACGTTTCCCATAACACCTGCAAGCTCGAGACCCACGAGGTCGACGGCGAGCCACGCAAGCTCTTCGTGCATCGCAAAGGCGCCACCCGCGCTTTCGGCCCAAGCAACCCCAGCTTGCCCGCCGAATACGCCAGTGCCGGGCAGCCGGTACTCATTGGCGGCACCATGGGCACCGCCTCCTACATTCTCGCCGGCGCCAAACAGACGCATGAGCGCGCCTACAGCTCCGCCTGTCACGGTGCAGGCCGCAGCATGAGCCGACACGCGGCCACACGGCAGTGGCATGGACGTCAGCTCATTGATGAGTTGGCCGAGCGCGGCATATTGATCCGCAGTCCGAGTATGCGTGGCGTGGCCGAAGAAGCACCGGGCGCCTACAAGGATGTCACCGCGGTAGTGGAAGCGGCGGAACGTGCGGGCTTGGCGAATCGGGTCGCGCGGTTGGAGCCGTTGGTGGTGGTGAAGGGTTGAGTCGTCAATTGGAGAGATTGGTGTACCGGGAAGGGATCAAGGTAGCCTGGACGAAGTACCCTTCGGGTACGAAGTCCAGGAACACGGGTGCCTTCTCAGAGACAGACCTTTCCGCCGGCCGCTGCGCCAGATTTGTATGCGAGGTTCCGCCGCCGTGCGACGGGATCCTTTTCTTTGCGTACCCAAAGAAGAGGATCCAAAAGAAAGGGCACCCGGACCACACCTGCGTGTCGTCAACGTCTTGCGCCTCTAATCTTGCCTCCCCCGATCCCGTCGGCGCAGCCGAGCATCGCTGCAGAAATCGGATTAAGCGAGCCGCCCTGTTCGAGCAGGCTTTGTTAGACGCCACAGGCGACGCAGCAAAGCCTGAGAGTTAGGCGAGCGCTGATTTGGGCGAGAAGCACAGGGCAGTCGAGCGTAGCCAGGCCAAGCCATCGGGTGCCCTTCTCTTTGGCTGCTTTCTCTTGGGCACGCAAGAGAAAGTAAACCGTCGTGCGGGGGCGGAACCCCGCGAAAGAGTCGCCGCGGAGCGGCCGGCAAATGGATTGGGACTCGAGCAGCGAAACTGCTATCGCCGGACTCCGCTAACGCTCCGTCCAGGCTACAACAACACCCGCTCAACTCCCCCACTGCGCGCCTGCTCCACAAAACGCTGCTGCCATCCGTCACCGAGCAAGCGGTTGGCCAATTCGACCACGATGTAGTCGGTCTGAAGACCCGTCTCGTCAGCGTAGCGGGCCAGCCCCTGCTGACAGGCCGGGCACGAGGTAAGCAGCTTCACCGATCCGTCGCGCACCGTGCGTGAACCGCTGAGCTGGGCGATGCCATACTCCAACTCTTCCTGCTTGCGAAAACGCAGCTGGGTGGCAATGTCCGGGCGCGAAATGGCCAGGGTGCCCGCCTCGCCGCAACAGCGATCTGAGAGCAGCACGTCCTGGCCCATCAGCGTTGAGGCCACCCGGGTTGGGTTATGGGTTTTCATCGGCGTGTGACACGGGTCGTGGTACATGTAGCGCACGCCTTCGACGCCTTCGAGCTTGACGCCCTTCTCCATCAGGTACTCATGAATATCCAGTAGCCGACAGCCAGGAAAGATCTTGTCGAACTGGTACTGCTGCAGCTGATCCATGCACGTGCCGCAGGACACGATGACGGTCTTGATATCGAGATAGTTGAGCGTGTTGGCCACCCGGTGAAAGAGGACCTGATTGTCCACTGAGATGCGCTTGCCCTTGGCCCTATCACCGGAGGAAGTCTGCGGGTAGCCGCAACACAGATAGCCTGGCGGCAACACGGTTTGCGCACCGACGTCGTAGAGCATGGCCAAGGTCGCCAAACCCACCTGGCTGAACAGACGTTCCGAGCCGCAGCCGGGGAAATAAAACACGGCATCGGCATACTCACCCGTGCGCGTGTGGTCGCGCAGAATCGGCACCATCTTGGTTTCTTCGAGCCCGAGCAACGCGCGCATGGTCCGCGCCGGCAATCCGCCGGGCATGGGTCGCTTCACCAGGTGCACGACCTGCACCGGGATCGAGGCGCGTCCCGTGGTCGCTGCAGGCCGCTGCCGCTTGGGCAACAGTCCGAACCGCTTCGCCGCGTGGTGTGCCCAGCGCTGCGCGCCGTAGCCCCACTCGATCAATCCCTTGCGCATGAGCCTGACAGTGCGCGGGTCGGACACGTTGAGAAAGGCCATGGATGCACGGGTCGTCAGACTGCTGTGCTTCTTGCCGTGGTCCCTGAGCACGGTCCGCATGTGTACCGAGACGTCACCGAAATCGATGTTGACCGGGCAGGGATTCAGACACTTGTGGCACACCGTGCAATGGTCGGCCACATCGTTCATTTCGTCGAAATGGCGAATCGAGATGCCGCGCCGGGTCTGCTCCTCATACAGAAAGGCTTCGATGATGAGGCCCGTGGCCAGAATCTTATTGCGCGGTGAGTAGAGCAGATTCGCGCGCGGAATGTGTGTGTTGCATACCGGTTTACACTTGCCGCAGCGCAGACAGTCTTTGATGCTGGTGTTCAGTGCGCCCAGATCGCTGGCCTCGAGAATCAGCGCCTCCTGTTCGACCAGGCGCAATGAAGGCGTATAGGCGTTGCGCAGATCAGCACCCGCCATGAGTTTGCCGGGATTGAAGACCTGGTCGGGGTCGACCTTCGCCTTATAGGCGCTGAAAGCCTCCACAGCGGCTGCTTCGAGGTATTGCAACTTAGTGATACCAATCCCGTGTTCGCCTGAGATAACGCCTCCCAGGGACTCTGCGAGCGCCATGATGCGGGCTACGATCCGATCAGCCGCCTGCAACATCTCATAATCGTTGGAATTGACCGGGATGTTGGTGTGCACGTTGCCGTCACCGGCGTGCATGTGGGTGGCAACGAACACACGCGAGGACCGGATCCCGGCGTGGATGGCATCGAGTCGATCGCGCACCCCCTGGTATTCACGGCCCGCGAAGATTTCCTTGAGCGGCCGTTCGACGTCGCCCCGATACGACACGCGCAAGGCGCGGCGCTGCAGGAGGCTGAACAGAGTCTCGGCGCCGTCCACCTCGGCGCGCAATGTCTCCGGCAGCAACTCGGCATGCGCTGCGGCCGGCTCATCAATGTGAGTCAACAGCTCGTTCCAGCGCGCCCGCGTCGCCTGCAAGTGGGCGCGCGCAGCCCCCTTCTTACCCTCCAGTATGGCCGTGCTCTCTTCGCTGTCCTCAAAGTCCGGCGCCTGACCGGCAACGAGCTGGCGCAGCTCGGGCATGTCGGTGCCCAGATAGGCGAGCACCGCATCGATCATGCGAATCTTGTTGGTGGTCGAGGATTCGATGTTGATGCGCTCGATACCATCGTTGTACTCGGACAGACGCTCCAGCGGAATGACCACGTCCTCGTTGATCTTGAAGGCGTTGGTGTGCCGCGCGATCGCCGCCGTGCGCGCGCGGTCGGCCCAGAACCGGCGCCGTGCCTCCGGACTCACTGCAATGAAGCCCTCCGCTTCGCGCGCGTTGGCCATCGCCACCACTGTAGAGGCAGCCGCCGCGACTTGGCGCTCATCCTCACCTGCAATGTCGATGAGCAGTACCATCTTGGGCAAGTCGGCGCGTGGCGCCTTGGTGGTGTAGTTCACGGCGCGCACATAGCGCTCATCCAGATGCTCCATGCCGGCGAGTTGCACCTCGGGCAATGCATCGAGATAGTGTTTGGTCTCGACGATGGCGGGCACTGCGCGGCGCAAATCGGCGCCGAAGAACTCCAGACAGATCGTGCGAATATGCCCCGGCATGCGATGCAGGATGAAACGGGCGGAGGTGACAATACCGTCGCAGCCCTCTTTCTGGATCGCCGGCAGACCACCAAGGAATTTGTTGGTGACGTCCTTGCCCAGGCCAAGCTTGCGCAATTCGGCACCGGGTATGCGCAGCAGCTCAGGCTCACCCAGCGGTGTCTCACCGTCACGCGCATAGCGCGTGAGACGAAACTCGGCCATCGGCTGGTCGTGGATCTTGCCGAGGTTGTGATTCAGCCGCTCGACTTCGAGCCAGGTGGCATCGGGCGTTACCATACGCCAGCTCGCCAAGTTGTCGAGCGTGGTGCCCCACAGCACGGCCTTCTTGCCGCCTGCGTTCATGGCGATGTTGCCGCCGATGCAGGAGGCGTCCTGAGACGTTGGATCGACGGCGAAGACATGACCCGCGGCCTCGGCACACTCGGCCACGCGTCGCGTCACCACACCAGCCTGGGTCGCAACAACCGGCACCTCGTGGTCAACGCCAGGCAGCGCGCGCAGCTCAACCGCACCCAGTGTCTCGAGCTTCTCTGTGTTGATGACCGCACTGTCAAGGCGCAGCGGCACCGCGCCACCGGTGTAGCCGGTACCGCCACCGCGCGGAATGATACTCAGCCCCAGCTCCACACACGCGGCCACCACCTCGGCGACCTCGGCTTCGCTATCCGGCGTGATGACTACCAAGGGATATTCGACGCGCCAGTCCGAGGCGTCAGTAACATGTGACACGCGGGCCAGACCGCTGAAGTCGATGTTGTCCTTGCGGGTCACGCGCGCCAGACGCCGCCTCGTTTGTTCTCGCAGGCGTTGCTGCTGCGGAAACCACGCTTCGAACTCGTGCACCGCTTGCTTGGCGCGTGTGGCCAGCGCCAGCGCCAGCGCGTTGCCGCCGGCGCGCGTCTCGATCTGTTCGAGTCGATGGTGCAAGGCGTGAATGAGCGAGCCGCGCCGCTTCGGATTGTCGAGCAAATCGTCCTGAATGAACGGGTTGCGGTTGACGACCCACATGTCACCGAGCACCTCGAACAACATGCGCGCCGAGCGACCCGTCACACGCTGGGCACGCAGCGTATTCAGCGTCTCCCAACCTTCATCACCAAGAAACCGAATCACGATTTCGCGATCGGAGAACGAGGTGTAGTTATAGGGGATCTCGCGGATGCGTTGGGTTGGCTGAGACATGCTCGACGGGGCGCACTCGGCAAAGGGTGTAGATACGAGAGTCTACCACTTCACTACGGCGCCAACAGTTGCCACGGATCAACGTTGGCTGCCCCAAGGTCAATGCCGGTAAGAACAATGGGGAATTTGCTCGGGTCGTCGACTCGGACAGAGCAGGATCTAGTGGCTGGGCGCGAGTGGCTAGGAACTGAAGACCAGGTTCGAGGCGCTAGGGACTAGGTTCGAGGATTTGGCGTTCGGCGATGGTGGACGGCGCCGACACCGAGCGTGACTACGGCCGATGGCACAGGCCCGGTTTTCCTAGCTCCTCAACCCTGGCGACTCGTTCCTGCCTCAAAAAAAAACGGGGCCCGAAGGCCCCGTTAGTCGTACAAGCATTAACTTGTTCGTTATTAGAAGTCCTGACGCATACCAACCGCAATGACGTCCTGCTTGCCAACGTCCTTGACGTCGGTGTTGCGATAGCCGTAGTACAGCTTGGTCATCTTGCTGAAGCCGTAGATACCGCCGATCGCCAAGTAGGTGGTGTCCGCACCGCCCGGTACGTCCTCGTCATCCGTGGTCTGGCCATAGCCCAGTACCCACAGGTTCTTGCCCATCTTCCAGGTACCATTGGCATAGAGGTACTGACCAGCCTGAGATGCGACTTGAGCGTCTTCGTACTGCAGGGTCACACCAAAGGCGCCGAAGGTGCCCTTGTAGCCGGCCTTCATGTTGCTGCTCTTGCCGTCGGCGTTCTCATTCGACTTGGAATCAGAGTAGGCCGCGATGATTTCGTGGTTCTTGCCGATGTTGAACGAGGCACCGGCGAGCAGATCGCCTTCACCGTTGTTGTCCAAGTCATCGTCATTGTCGGTCAGGTTGTACTGCAGCTGCAGGCCGAAACCACCCAGCTTGGGCGTCTTGTATTCGATCAGCTGGCTGACGAAACCGTTCTGCGCATAAGCGCCAGCGGCCATACCACCGTTACCACGAGCCTGCAGGCCGGTGGCGACAAACGGGTCATACTTCACGCCACCCGTGGTCTTGTACGCACCGTTGTACCGGCCGGCGGAGAAGGCACCCCAGCCGCCTTTCAAACCGACGAAGCTGTCACGCTGGCAGTACGCGGAACCGTTCGTGGTGCCGATCTTGGCGCCGCTTGAGTCGAGGACACGCTCGCAGTTACCGGCAGCCACGGTGTCGTTGATGTCGACCTGGATTTCGAACTTACCGAAGGCGCTCAGGTTGCCGCCCAGGTCTTCGTTGAACTTGAAACCGATACGGCCGTGACCCTGGTTGTCGTCCTGGGTGCGAGCAGTGGTGCTGTCGCCACCGTCGGGCTTGGTCGTTTCCATCGCGATTTCAGCATAGGCACGGCCATAGACCGTAGCTTCAGCACTGGCGACCATCGGGGCGGCCATGCCAGCGGCGACTGCAAGTGCAATCAACTTCTTATTCATTCTCGTCTCCTCAGTAGATGAGTTACTAGAGTTGCGTGGGTGAAATCAGGATGACGTTATACAAGAGCCGGTGCGTCGATGCAACAGGTTTTTGCTAAAAATGCAACATGAGACGAATTTGTGGTGCCAATACAACAATTGGGGCACAAGCGATTGAATTTTGGGCCGACCGGAACCTCATTCGCGGGATGGGCGTCGGCGCCGAGGGTAGATGTTGGCAGCTCAGCGATATTAGGTGTTGCTAATATGCAACGAGTGGCGAGTGAATGAAGTCCGGACATATCTCGTTGTCAGCAAGGGATCGAGAGTTGTCGGAATGGACCCCACCAATGGCGTCAACGTGTGAGCAACGTGGCTACTTAAGCGGTCGGTGTTGCGACATGCTCCGAGCCGCGTCGACCCACGTTGAGCGACAAACGAAACAAGAAAAGCCCGCGTAACTGCGGGCCTTTCATGCTTGCGTTGGCTGGGGCGCTAGGGGTCGAACCTAGAACCTACGGAGTCAGAGTCCGTCGCTCTGCCAGTTGAGCTACGCCCCAATTAAGATCAGTAGCGAGGAGCCAGTTGCTAGGAACTAGGAACAATCCTCGGTGCGTATTCTGCTTCGAGCGGTAGTGGTCGATCAATCCGTGCAGCATGCGCGAGAGTTCCTGGGTTTCCTGCTCGAGTTCCTTGGCGCTATCGCCCTCAATCAAACCCGCTGAGCGCCCGATGAGCAACTGGGTCCACAATTCCCGCAGGAGCCCTTCGCAATACGTAGGTACTGAACGACTGCCTTCGTGGACCGGCGTTCATAGCCTTCGGCGATGTGTGAGGGTATGCACAGAGCAGCGCGAGCGACCTGCTCCTTGTAGCATCGATCGCGACAGGCGCCGAGCATCCGATACAAATCGGCAGCCGGTCGACAGGATCGCTTCCATACGTCCAGACTTTGCAGCGCTTCCATGCGCCGACTCCCATTTCCAGCACTAGCGATTCGCTACTCGCCACTGCGTTAAGTACGCGTCCGCGTTCTTAACGCTTCGAGTACTGCGGACGCTTGCGTGCTTTATGTAGACCGATCTTCTTACGCTCGACTTCGCGCGCGTCGCGAGTCAGAAAACCAGCGCGGCGCATCTGTGAACGCAGGGTTTCGTCGTACTCGACCAAAGCGCGAGCGATGCCGTGACGAATGGCGCCGGCCTGGCCGGTGGTGCCACCACCATTGACGGTCACCCGGATATCGAACTTGTCATGAGCGCCGAGCACGTCGAGCGGCTGGCGCACGACCATGCGCGCCGTTTCGCGACCGAAGTACTCATCCAACGGCCGCTTGTTGACCGTGATGTTGCCCGAGCCCGTGGTGACAAAGACGCGTGCCGCCGAGGTCTTGCGTCGACCCGTTCCGTAGTTGTGCTGCTGTGCCATATGCGATGCTGTGCCGTGCTTAGAGGTCTAACGAGATCGGCTGTTGAGCCGTGTGTTTGTGTTCCGGGCCGGTGTAGACTTTCAGCTTCCTGAACATGGCCCGACCCAGCGGGTTCTTCGGCAGCATGCCCTTGACCGCAATCTCAATGATGCGGCGGGAGTCTTTGGCGACCAATTTGTCGAAAGTGATCGACTTGATGCCACCCGGGTAACCCGTGTGGCGATAGTAAACCTTGTCGGTGCGCTTGCGGCCGGTGACATTGACCTTGTCAGAGTTGACCACGACGATGTAATCGCCGGTATCAACGTGAGGGGTATACTCAGCCTTGTGCTTGCCGCGCAGGCGACGTGCAACTTCGGTGGCGAGCCGACCCAGAGTCTTGCCGCTGGCGTCGATTACATACCAGTCACGTTTCACTGACTCGGGCTTGGCGCTAAACGTCTTCATCGCTCTTAACTCCACAAAAAGCTAACCGTCCGGAACGGCGCCGGAAAGACGCGGAATCTTACTGAAAAGCTCGAGCCGACACAAGGCCGATGCGCGGGCGAAACCTGGGCTGAAAAGGCCGTGCCGGCGGCAAACCGCAGGCAAAAAAAAGCGCGGCAAAGGGGGTAGCCGCGCTATAAATACCACCAAAGGAGGATGGAGGAGTTTGATTCACTCATCCGGAGATGAAGTAAATCAGTGCTTACTAATATAGTTAACAACTATCGTACTGTCAAGCCCAGCAGTGAAATTTCTTGTGCACTGCGGGCCGCCACGCCGAGGAACTAGGCAGCACTAATAAAAACAAATAGTTAAAAGCTATCTAGGTCATCAAACGGCGGTTGAGGAGGCGCACGGCGATGACCAGCGCCACGGCGGCGTAGACCCCCACCACGGTCAAGTGCAGCCACACCGGACCCAGCTCGCCGCCGGTCATCAACGGCCGCACCAGGGCAATGGCATGACTCAGCGGAAACAGGGCCGCGCCGTAGCCGACGGCCGGCGGCATGGCATCCAGGGGGAAGAACACGCCGCTGAGCAGCAGCATCGGGGTCAGGATCAGGGTGAAGTAATAAAGGAAGGTATCGTAGCTGTGGGAAAGCGCAGTAATAACCAACGCCCAGGCGCCAAAACAAAGCCCCACCAGAAACGCGATGGGCAGCACCCACAGGGACGCCCAGCCGGATACGGCGCCCAGTGCCGCGGCAACTATATAGATCGCGACAGCGCTGATTAGGCTCTTCGTCGCCGCCCACATGGCTTCGCCAACCACCACGTCGGCAATCCCCAACGGCGCCGTAAGCATGCTGATCCAAGTCTGCTGCACTTCCATGCGGGTGTAGGCCGAGTACATGCCTTCGAAGCTAGCGGTGTTCATGGCGCTGGAGCATACGATGCCCGAGGCGAGAAACGTCACGTAGTCTAGGCCGTCGACCTGGCCGACAAATGCGCCCAGGCCATAGCCCAGCGCAATGAGGTACAGCAGCGGCTCACCGATGTTACCCAGCAGCGCGGCGCCCAGCAGCTTGCGCCAAACCCGGAAGTTGCGCCACCACACGGGCAACCAGCGCACACCGTCGGTCAGTCGCACGTCTCTTCCCTCCCGCTTGCCCGCGCAGGAGCTGGCGTCCAAACATTGCGGGTACTAGTCACGCAGGTCACGACCTGTCAGTTTCAGAAAAACGTCCTCGAGATTGGCACGGCGATGGCGAAACTCAATGTCGTGGCGGGCACACAGTTCTTCGATGATCGGCCGCTCATTGGCGACGTAGCAGAATGCCGTCTCGCCGAGTCGTTCAATGCGCGCCTCGTCAGTGGACTCGCTCGCAGTCAGCCAGGCATCCAAACCCGGCCCATAGACCTCGATTACATTCTGTTCGACGCATTGCGCGATCAGCTCCCGTGGCGGGGCCAGGGCCAGGATGCGGCCGTGGTCCATAATGGCCACGCGGTTGCATAGACGCTCCGCTTCCTCCATATAGTGCGTGGTCAGAATCAGCGTTGTGCCTTCGCCTACGAGGCGACGCAATCGTTGCCATATCAACTGGCGCGCCTGTGGATCCAGGCCGGTCGTCGGCTCGTCCAAGACAACCAGCTCCGGATCATTGACCAGTGCCCGAGCCAGTGACAATCGGCGCTTCATGCCGCCGGACAGCGTCTCGGTACGGGCATGGCGTTTGTTGGTCAGTGCAGCGAAGGCCAGCAACTCTTCTATGCGTGATTCGATCGACCGCGGCGATATGCCGAAGTAGCTGGCATAGCCGCGCAAGTTTTCGATGACCGAGAAATCAGGATCCAGATTGTCCATTTGCGGGACAACGCCGATGCGCGCCCGCATCGCGCGCGCCTGCGCGGGGATGGGGAGTTCCAACACCTGCACCACACCCGCATCGGGCGCGGTCAGTCCCAACAGCATGCGTAACGTGGTCGTCTTGCCGGCGCCGTTCGGGCCCAGCAGTCCCAGGCACTCGCCGCGCTGAACGGACAAATCAACGCCATCGACCACTCGGCTCTCACCATAGGTCTTGCACAAGCGCTCGATATTGACCACGAGGTCCATTGTGGCAATCACTGTCCGACAGACAATCGAAGGCTGGCTATGCGTCGGCGCCCGGTGTCGCGCGTGCGCGCCTAAATCTTCAGGCGTTCCACGACGCGGCCGTGGACGAGATGCTCGGTCACGATCTCCTCGACGTCCTCTTCGTCGACAAAGCTGTACCACACCTCCTCGGGGTACACGACGGCTACCGGCCCCTCTTCGCAGCGACCGAGACAGCCGGCAATATTGACGCGCACTCCGCCCGGACCGCTGATCCCCAACTCCTTGGTGCGCTCCTTGGCATACTTGCGCAACTCGGCAGTGCCGAACTGGGCGCAGCACTGACTGCCATCTTCGCGGGTGTTGAGGCAGAAGAACAAATGACGTTTGTAATACGACATGAAAGCGAAGACACTCTTAGCGACCGCCCACGGCCGTCGATGGCGATCATTATAGAGAACGGCCGCCAACTCGCCTACACGCGGCGCAGCGGGTGACGGGCCCGCTGGTCCGTGACTTGTCACCGGGTATCCGAGCGTTGACGCATCAAGACACCATCGCCAGACAATTCGATCGATGCGTCAAGTGTGGCCTCTGCCTGCCGCACTGTCCGACCTATAACCTCACCCTTGACGAGAGTGAGTCACCGCGCGGCCGCATCGCGCTGGCTCAGGCCATGGCCAGCGGGCAACTGGCGCCGAGCGAGCGCCTGCAGGCGCATCTCGACCACTGCCTGGTGTGTCGAGCATGCGAACGGGCCTGCCCGGCCGAGGTGAGCTATGCCGAGTTGATCGACAGCACACGCGTGTTGCTGGCACAGGTCGACAGGGCACCGCGCCGGGAACGCCAGCTGCGCAACCTCTTTGCCAGGCACAGTCGGGCGGCGCGGAGCCTACTGAGCATGGCGCGCGCATGGCACCGCAGCGCTCTGCGCCCAGTCGCGCGGCGCAGCGGTGTACTACGGGCTCTCGGCGTGGAGAATCTGGACGCTGCACTGCCTGAGTCAACATCGCGTTTCGATGGCGCACCCAGCTACCGCCCATCCGTTGACGTGCGCGGCGAGGTGGCGTTGTTCACAGGCTGCACCAGCCCATTGCTGGATGGTGAAACGGTGCAAGCGGCCGTCGAGGTGCTGACTGCGCTCGGCTTTGGTGTCGTCATTCCCGAGCAGAGCTGTTGTGGCGCCATGCACCAGCACGGCGGTGACGACCGCAATGCGCTCGAGTTGGCGCTCGCCAATGCCCGGGCCTTCGAACTACTGCAAGTGGATGCCGTGCTCGGCGTTGCCAGCGGCTGTACGGCCACTTTGAGCGAATACCACAAACTCGAGCCACCCAGCGCGGAGGAACGCCAGTGCTTGGGGCGGCTGGGTGCCAAGGTCCACGACATCAACGCATTTCTGAACGCCGCTGAATGGCCGCAGTCGGTGCACCTGGCGCCGCTGCGCGCGCGTGTGCTAGTGCACGAGCCGTGCAGCTTGCGCAACGTGCTACGTGCCGAAGCAGAGCCCTACGCCCTGCTGCAGCGGATTCCGGAGCTGACCGTCGCGCCGATGCCCGGCAACAACCGCTGCTGCGGTGGTGCGGGGCTGTATATAGTTACGCAGGCCGACATCGCGCGGACGCTGCGCCAGCCAAAACTGGCGGCGCTGGCCGAGCACCCGCCAGAGTATGTCGCCACCAGCAACGTGGGCTGCGCGCTGCACTTGAAGGCCGGCATCGAGGAGTTGGGTCTGCCGACGGAAGTGGTGCATCCGGTCACGCTGTTGGCGCGGCAGTTGGGGGTAGCGGCTCATGCGTAGCCTGGACGGAGCCCAAGCGAAGTCCGCGGTTACGCCTTCCTTAGATTCAGAATCATTCCGCGCGCCAGAGCCAACAGCCTAGAATTTCACGACACTGGAGTCCCGGCCTACGCTTGCGCCCCATCCAGGCGACACCTTCCCATTTACGAACCCTGGCCAGTTGGCTATGTTTAGCACCATGAACACGCGCACCTACACCCCGATTGACCGCCTGCTGATGCACATCGACACCGGTGTGCGCACCGTATTTGGTAAACCGCCTCTGACCGAGCGACCGGACCCCACCGAAGGTGTGGAGGACGCTGAGTTGAGTGCCGGCGAGCGAGATCTGGCGGGTCGGCTGATGCGAATCAATCATTCAGGCGAAGTTGCCGCCCAGGGTCTGTACCAAGGTCAGGCGTTGACTGCCCGACTACCCAAAGTGCGCGACAAAATGGAGCGCGCTGCGCTGGAGGAAAATGATCACCTCGCCTGGTGCGAACACCGGTTATCGGAATTGGGCGCGTCTACCAGCGTACTCAATCCTCTCTGGTACGCCGGCTCGGTGGCCATCGGTGCGCTGGCCGGGCTAGCTGGCGACAAGTGGAGCCTTGGTTTCGTCGCCGAGACTGAACACCAGGTCATTCGCCACCTCGACAGCCACCTGGCTCGCGTTGCAGAGCACGACCACAAGACGCGCGCCATCCTCGAGCAGATGAAAGAAGACGAAGGTAAGCACGCGACCACCGCACTGCGCGCCGGCGGGAACAAGCTGCCACAACCGGTTCGCAAGCTGATGGGTTTGACGTCCAAAGTCATGACCAGGACGACATATTGGATTTGAAGCCTAGTAGCGAGTTGCTAGTGGGTAGTTGCCAGCAACCTATTGCCACGCATCGCCGTGTGAGCATTGCTGGCCCAACACGATCCCGCTGGAGTCGCATCCCCTGAACACCTAAGCAGCTGCTCGCAACTAGCCACTGACCTTGGCCATGTTGCGCCCGTAGAAGATTTCCGCCATTTCCCGCTTCAAGCGCCGCCGAATGCTCGACATTTCCCGCGCGTTGAGATCGGCTTCCTCGACACCAAACAGATAGTCATCGAGTTTGAACTCTTTGAGCATCATTTTGGTGTGAAAGATGTTCTCCTGGTACACGTTGACGTCGATCATCTGGTACAGATTCTTGGTATCGTTCGCGATGAAATTCTGGATGGAGTTGATCTTGTGATCAATGAAGTGCTTCTTGCCCTTAACGTCACGAGTAAAACCCCGAACCCGGTAATCCATAATCACGATGTCCGAGTCGAAACTGTGCATCAGGTAGTTCAAGGCCTTCAGCGGCGAGATGCGCCCACAGGTCGACACGTCAATGTCGGCGCGGAAGGTACTAATGCCATCGAGGGGGTGGCTCTCCGGATACGTGTGCACAGTGAGGTGACTCTTATCCAGATGCGCCACAACGGAGTCCGGCAGCGGCCCGGGGGCCTCCCGGTCGGCCTCGATCATACGTTTCTGCTTGGCCGTTAGGATCGGCTCTTCTGAGATCAGCATGGTGACGCTAGCACCTTGGGGGTCGTAGTCCTGGTGCGCGACGTTGAGAATATTGGCCCCAATGATATCGGTGACATCGCTGAGGATGTTGGTCAGCCGGTCGGCGTTGTATTCCTCATCGATATACTCGATGTACTCACGCATCTGGCGCGGCGTGCGAGCGTAGCAGATGTCGTAGATGTTGAAGCTGAGCGTCTTGCTGAGGTTGTTGAAGCCGTGCAGCTTGAGCCGGCGCGTCGTACGCTTCATGTTCAGCCTCTCCTCCCCGCAATCAATGGCAGCTGACGCATGCGCGCCCGCGGGCGCGGGCACCGGCGCATTATCCTTCAAATTGGCGGCGGACGATACTATTTGGCCGCCAGAGGCGGGTGATAGATGAGCTGTACCGTATTGCCGTCGGGATCCTGGCAGTAGAAGCTGCGCGCACCATCGCGGTGGGTACGCGGTTCCGTCTTCATGCCCACCCCGTGCGACGTCAGGTACGCATACCACTCATCCACCGCTTCGGGCGTGGTCAAGATAAAACCAATATGGTCCAAGTGCTGGCCGGCGCCAAAGGATCCGTCGGCGCGGTGCAAGGCAAGATTGTCGCTACCCGACGTCAGGTAGACGTTGTCCGGATCAGGACGCCACTCCACCCGCATACCCAATAGCTCACAGTAGAAGTGCTCACAGGCTTCGAACTCACGCGCGTGCAGAGCAACGTGGTGCATACCTGTCATATGTTGCGGTCGTTTCATCGTCTCGCGGCTCGCTGGCCGTTAGTAAGCGCGTTCGGCAGCTGGCTGCCGACTACGCCTCGCGTATCTCGAAATCATGCGTAATGGGCACGGCTTTGCTCAGCATGATCGACGCCGAACAGTACTTCTCCGCCGATAGCGTCACGGCACGCTCCACCTGAGTCGGTTTCAGGTCGCGGCCGCTGACGATGAAGTGGACGTGGATGCTGGTGAAGACTTTGGGGTTTTCGGTGGCGCGCTCGGCCTCAATCTCGACGACACAATCGGCTACGGCTTGACGCGCCTTGCGCAGGATCAGCACCACGTCAAACGCGGTGCAACCGCCCATGCCAAGCAACAGCATCTCCATCGGACGCACGCCGAGATTGTGCCCACCGGCCTCGGGGGGCCCGTCCATCACCACGCAGTGGCCGGAACCCGACTCGCCAACGAACATGGCGTCCTCTACCCACTTGATTCTTGCCTTCATTTTTCCACTCCAGCTGTCGATAACATTACTATGCCAATGATCTCAATAAGTTGCCGACATGGTTGGTGACTGGTATACCATAGTGATCTCAGCCGATCAGCAGGGAAAAGCCGATTATGGTCAATAAGTTGTCCATGGACACCGGGATCGATTCGCTGGACAGGTTCCTTGCCCAGTGCCACCGGCGCCGTTATCCCAGCAAGAGCGTCATCATTCACGCCGGCGACACGCCGGACGTGCTCTATTACATCATTGATGGCTCGGTCACCGTCCTGATCGAGGATGATCAAGGCCGCGAGATTGTACTCGCCTACCTAAACAAAGGCGATTTCTTCGGAGAAATGGGATTGTTCGGCGAGAACAGCGCGCGCAGTGCCTGGGTGCGCACCCGCACCCAGTGCGAGCTCGCCGAAATCAGCTATGGCAAGTTCCGTCAGCTCTATCAAGAAATGCCCGACGTGCTCTTCGCCATGGCATCCCAGATGGCCATGCGTCTGCGTCACACCAGCCGCAAAGTAAGCGACCTGGCCTTCATGGATGTCACCGGCCGCGTCGCCCGCACACTGCTGGATTTGTGCAAACAACCCGACGCCATGACTCACCCCGACGGTATGCAGATACGCATCACGCGTCAGGAGATCGGCCGCATCGTCGGCTGCTCACGCGAGATGGTTGGGCGCGTGCTCAAGAGCATGGAAGAACAGGGACTGATTTCGGTTAAGGGTAAGACGATTGTGGTGTTCGGGACGAGATAGTGAATAGTAGCGAGTAGATAGCCACTCGTACGCGCAAGAAAACAGATGCCCAAATCCTAGTTACTCGCTGCTCGCCACTAGTCACTCTGACTTGCGAATAGCTCGGCCAACCTCGCGCCCGGATCGGGCGCAACCATGAATGCTTCGCCGACCAGAAAAGCGTTGACGCCATGTTCGCGCATCCGCGCGACGTCGGCCGGAGTATGGATTCCGCTTTCGGTGACCACAGTACACTGCTCCGGAATCATGTCCAACAAGCCCAGCGTCGTATCGAGCGACGTCGCAAAGGTACGCAGATCCCGATTATTTATCCCGATGAGCGGCAGCTCTAGCACCAACGCCCGCTCGAGCTCGGCGCGACTGTGAACCTCGACCAGGACATCGAGGTCCAGTTGCTGGGCCAACATGCTGAGCGTCCGCAACTGGTCGTCATCGAGCGCAGCCACTATCAGCAAGATACAGTCGGCACCAAGGGCGCGCGCTTCGTAGACCTGGTAAGGATCGATGATGAAATCCTTGCGCAGCACCGGCAGCGCACAAGCCGCACGCGCATCCTGCAGGTAGGCATCGCTACCCTGAAAGAAATCCACATCCGTGAGCACTGACAGGCACGTTGCCTGGGCAGCCGCATAGGAACGGGCGATGTCGGCGGGACGAAAGTCCGGGCGCATCACCCCCTTGCTGGGCGAGGCCTTCTTGATTTCCGCAATCACCGCCGGCTGTCCGGACGCGATCCGGTTGCGAATCGCCGCGAAGAAACCGCGCACCGGCCCCGCGGCGGCAGCTTGTTCTTTGATTGCCGCAAGCGGAACCGCGCGGCTGCGCTGCGCGATCTCCTCGACTTTGCGCTGCAGGATCTCTTTGAGAATGTCGGGGGTGTCGGTCATCTGCTGCGTTACGGGTAGTCGGTAGTGAGTAATGGACGATGAGTTCGTGGTGGATGATTCGAATAGCAACGGCAACTGTCGTTAACTGACATACGGAGAACGGACACCCGCCTCAATTGACCCAAGGCAACTTGCTCACTACTTGCCCACTTTCCCAATCACCCACTCCTCGCCGGTCACGCGCCTTTGAGACTGTTGGTCAACTCAACCAAGGCCTCCAGCTTGCGCTGCGCCTCCCCGCTGGCGATCACCTCGCCTGCGCGCTCCACGCCATCGGCAAGACTGGCGGCAAGCCCTGCAACATAGATCGCCGCACCGGCGTTGAGCATCACAACGTCGCGCGCCGGACCCCTCTGGCCGTCGAGTACCGCGCGAATGACTCGCAGCGATTCGTCCGCGGAGCCGACGGCCAAAACACTGATATCACGCCGCTCCAGGCCGAACATCTCCGGTTCGATATCATAGACACTGACCGCGCCGTCCCTGAGCTCGGCGATGCGGGTCCGCGATCCGATGCTGATCTCGTCCATCCCATCCTCAGCATGCACCACCATGACGTGTTTGCTGCCGAGCTGATGCAATACGTGAGCAAGCGGTTCCACCCAGGCTTCGGCAAATACACCCAAGACTTGATTGGGCGCTCCGGCAGGATTGGTCAGCGGCCCCAGCACGTTGAAAATCGTACGCACCCCCATTTCGCGGCGCGGCCCGATAGCATGTTTCATCGCTGCATGATGCTTGGGCGCAAACATGAATCCCACGCCAATTTCCTCGATACAGCGCGCAACGTGTTCGGGGCTCAAATCGAGATTCACACCAGCAGCCTCGAGCACATCGGCACTGCCGGATTTGCTCGACACTGAGCGATTGCCATGCTTGGCGACATGGGCACCCGCTGCAGCGGCGACGAAGGCGGTGCACGTTGAGATGTTGAAGGTTCCTGCCGCATCACCGCCTGTGCCGCACGTGTCAACGAGGTGAGCGCTGGAGACCTGCACGTGCGCGGCCAGCTCGCGCATCACGCTCGCCGCCGCAGCAATCTCTTCCACAGTCTCGCCCTTCATGCGCAGGCCGATGAGGAAGCCGCCGATTTGAGCTGGCGTCGCTTGCCCCGTCATGATCGCGCGCATGACATCCTTCATGTCATCGCCGCTCAAGTCACGGCGCTCGGTGACGGCTCGTATTGCTGTTTGTATGTCCATGGTTAAACCCCAAGTTGCGAGCAGCGAGTTGCGAGTTCCCAGATCCTGAACAACCACTCCACGGTGGCATGCTCTGGCTACTATCCGCTCATCACTAGCTACTAAGCGCCCGCTACTGTTCCAGGAAGTTCCGTAGCAGGTCATGTCCATGCTGAGTCAGGATCGACTCGGGATGAAACTGCACGCCCTGGACCGCGAATTGCTTGTGGCGCACGCCCATGATCTCATCGATCCCGCCTTGCTGACCCTGCGTCCACGCGGTGACCTCGAGGCAATCGGGCAGCGATTGCCGCTCGATCACCAGCGAGTGATAGCGGGTCGCTTCGAACGGATTGTCCAGACCCCGAAATACGCCGGCGCCAGTGTGGTAAATCATCGAGGTCTTGCCATGCATGATGGCGCTGGCATGGACAATGTGTCCACCAAAGGCCTGCCCTATACTCTGGTGCCCCAGGCACACCCCCAGGATCGGCATCTTGCCCGCGAGTTGGCGAATCGCTTCGACGGACACACCTGCTTCATTTGGCGTACAGGGGCCTGGTGAAATCACCAGATGCGTTGGCGCCAACGCTACTATGTCATCGACCGTGATCTGGTCGTTGCGGTAAACGCGCACGTCCGCACCAAGCTCACCAAAATACTGGACCAGGTTGTAGGTGAACGAGTCATAGTTGTCGATCATCAGCAACATGGCACGCCCCTCACCGATGCGTCGCATCGAGACCGGCCGCAGCCATCGCGACGGCGCGAAACACGGCGCGACCCTTGTTCATGGTCTCGTCCCACTCATTGCGCGGCACCGAGTCATAGACGATGCCGGCCCCGGCTTGAATGTGCAAGGTACTGTCTTTGATGACCGCGGTACGAATGGCAATAGCGGTGTCCATGTTGCCGGACCAGCCCAGATAACCCACTGCGCCCGAGTATACGCCGCGTTTGACCGGCTCCAGCTCATCGATGATTTCCATGGCCCGAATCTTGGGTGCTCCCGACACTGTGCCCGCCGGGAACGTCGCTCGCAACACATCCATCGCGCTCATACCGGATTTCAGCTCGCCAACAACATTGGACACGATGTGCATCACGTGAGAGTAGCGCTCAATCAACATCTCTTCGGTGACTTCGACACTACCGGTCTTGGCAATGCGCCCCACGTCGTTTCGGCCCAAATCGATCAGCATCAAGTGCTCGGCCCGTTCCTTGGGGTCGGCCAGCAATTCACGCTCCAGCGCCAAGTCTTCTTCCTCGGTCGCGCCACGTGGGCGAGTACCCGCTATGGGTCTCACCGTCACGGTGTCGTCCTCGAGACGAACCAGGATTTCCGGCGACGAACCCACGACATGGAAATCGTTGAGGTCGAGGTAGTACATGTAAGGTGAAGGATTGAGACTGCGCAAGGCGCGGTACAAATCGAGCGGTGGCGCGTCATAGGGAATCGATAGCCGTTGCGAAAGTACCACCTGCATCACATCACCATCGGTGATGTATTGGCGCGCGCGGCTGACAGCCTGCTCGAAACCCTCCTGGGTGAACCCGGAAACAAAATCTGCTTCCTGCACAGCACTGGGATGCATTGCCGGGCGCGCCGGTGTCGCCCGCTGCAACATTGCGACCAATTGGTCCAAACGCGCGGTCCCGGCACCGACGGCGTCATCACGGGCGGGATCGACATGAACAATGACAAACAGCTTGCCACTCAGATTGTCGAACACGACGACTTCGTCGGACACCATGAGCAGGATGTCCGGCACCTGCAAGGGATCAGGATTCGGGCATTGGGCCAGGCGCGGTTCAATGTAGCGAATCGTGTCGTAACCGAAGTAACCCACGAGGCCACCGTGAAAGCGCGGCAGCTCCCCCGTGTTCGGGACACGGTAGCGAGCGTGGAAGGCTTCGATCCAAGCCAATGGATCAGCGACCTCTTCACGCTCGCGCTCAACACCGTCTTCCAAGACACAGACTTCATGGCCGCTGATGCGTACCACTGTCCGTGAGGGCAATCCGATGATCGAGTAGCGGCCCCATTTCTCACCGCCGTGCACAGACTCGAGCAAATACGAGTACGGACCGTTGGCCAGCTTGAGGTAAGTGCTCAGTGGCGTATCGAGGTCGGCCAAGACCTCGCGCATCAGCGGAATGCGGTTGTAGCCCTGGCGGGCAAAGGCCTGAAGCTCAGAATTTGTCATGGTAGATCACCGTTGAGAGTTGAATCCAAACAGGGGACAAGCGCTAACACAGCACGAGGCTGCGACATCGCCCGACCGGTTGGATTCCCATGACGTTCATCTCTCTAGCGTGATCTCTTGCGCCTGTACGGCCTAGCGCTCAGTTGCGGCGTCCAATAGGCCGCGCAACTCAGTCATATTGTCCATGACGGCGTCTGGTTTGGCATCGCGAATATCGAGGCCGTGATTGTAACCATAACTCATGCAGACAATCTGAAAGCCCGCCGCACGCGCGGCCTTTACATCACTCACCGAGTCGCCCACCATCAGCGACTGCTCGGCGCCGACGCCAAAAAACTGGGCTGCATGCAGCAACGGCGCCGGGTCCGGCTTTTGCTGTGCCAGAGTGTCACCACTGACCACGATCGCAAAACGCTCATAGACTCCTAGATCCTTGAGCAACGGGATCGTGAACTGGGCGGCCTTGTTGGTCACGCAACCCAGCTTGTAGCCGGCGCCGGCCAGATAGTCGAGCGCCTCGCTCACCCCTGGATACAGCCGGCTGCGTTTGCTGGTGTTCTCGGCGTACAACGCGGTAAAGATAGGCAAAGCCCGCTCATAGAGCGCGCCATCGGGTTCGGCCTCCATGTCATTGGTCAGTGAACGTTTCACCAGACGCTCAACGCCGTTGCCGACCCAGGTGCGGACTTTGGCTTCACCCCAAGGCGCACTGCCCAGGTTCTTCATCATCTCGTCAACGCAGAATGCCAAGTCGGGCACGCTGTCGACCATGGTGCCGTCAACATCGACGAGAATCATGTCTGGCTTGCGAAGTGCCATATCGCTATCAAGAGCAATCGGTGGTCAGTGAACTGCGAGCCGACCTCTGCCCGTTCGTGCCGTTCGCTATCTAACCTTCGCCAACTCGTCGCGCATTTTCTTGACGACCGTATCGTAGCGATTGGGATCCCCGTCATTGGCGGCGCCGAAGATCGCCGAACCCGCGACGAAGGTATCGGCACCGGCTTCAGCGATTTCGCGAATGTTATTGACCTTGACCCCGCCATCGATCTCGAGGCGTATATCGCGGCCGCTGGCATCGATGATCTTGCGCGCCTCGCGCAGCTTGTCCAGGGCGGAGGGAATGAAGCTCTGACCACCGAAGCCCGGGTTGACCGACATCAGGAGAACCATATCGACCTTATCGATCACGTATTTCAAATAGTCGAGCGGCGTGGCCGGATTGAACACCAGACCCGCCTTACAACCCTCGCCCTGAATCAACTGCAGCGTGCGGTCGACATGCTCCGAGGCTTCGGGATGGAAGGTGATATAAGTCGCCCCGGCCTTGGCGAAATCGGGCACGATGCGATCCACGGGCTTGACCATGAGATGAACGTCGATCGGTGCCGTAACACCGTGCTTGCGCAAGGCCTCACAAACCAGCGGGCCAATCGTCAAGTTCGGTACATAGTGGTTGTCCATCACGTCGAAGTGGACGATATCCGTCCCGGCGTTCAAGACGTCGACCACTTCCTGGCCCAACCGCGCGAAGTCGGCCGAAAGAATTGACGGCGCAATTTGATAGTCTGCCATAGCTCTGCCCTTCCAATCGCATGTGCTGCAACGCCATTGAGCCCGGCGCCAGCTGTGAGACGAGGGCCAGACTTTACCCGATCGGCGGGCACTTTTCAGCACCGAGGGGGCCCCAAAATGGGGCTGGCACCACCCTATCTGGCGGCGCGCACCTCTCGGATGCGATCATAGGCCGCCTTGATTTCCTGGGTCTTTTCAGTAGCCAGCTTGACCATTTCTTCGGGCATGCCCTTGGCGACCAGCTTATCGGGGTGGTGTTGATTCATGAGGCGGCGATAGGCGCGCTTGACCGTCGCATCGTCCGCCTGGGGTGAGACACCAAGCACTTCATAGGCTTCGTTGACCAATGTCTGCGCGGAGGGCTGGCGCGGGTGGCCCCGCTCCCCGTAGGTGCGACGCCCGAAGTGGCGCGCTGCGCGCACCAAGGCGTCGAGGTGCTCGAACTCTCGGTGCGAGAAACCCAGGCGCTCGAACATGTGCACCAATCTCGCGCGCTCATGGGTGTGCAGTTGCCCGTCGGCATATGCCGCCTGAAGCTGGATTTCGAGAAACATCTGCATCAACGTATGGCGGCGATGACACTCGCGACGGAATTGATCCAACGCTTCGTCGAACGGGAAGTCCGCCTGCTTGCCGGCGTTGAACAGCTTGATCGCCAGCGTGCGCTGCTCGCTGTCCAAGGCCATCTGATCCATCACCGCACGGGCAAAACTGATCTCGCTTTCGCTGACCCGACCGTCGGCCTTGGCCAGGTGGCCCATAATGCTGAAAGTCGCCGTAAAGAACGCCGTCTGGGTACGCTCACGGCTGCCGACCGCCTCGGCCCGCCCACCGTGGGTCGCAATCTGCCGCATACCCCGGTCGAACTGATGGCCGAGCACGGCACCGAGCGCCGCCCCAAGCGGCCCGCCGAGCACGAAACCAAACGTACCGCCGACAAGTTTGCCCCACCAACTCATTACTGCTGCCCCAAGTTCCTTGTTCGTTGCGCCGCTGTCCGGCTCCAATCACACACCCACCAACGTACCACGATACATTTGCATCTGGCAGGTAAAGGTGTACTCGCCCTGCCTGGGCACAGTAACGGAAACCTCCACCGGGTCGTCGAGAGAGAGCGCGGCGCTGACGTCCAAATCATGGAAAATCACTTGCTCCGCGCAAGGACTGGGATCTTTGCGGATGAAGCGCAACGTGGTCGGCCTACCCGTTGGCACTTCGATGCGGGCGGGGCTGTAGGTGCCATCGGCAACCACTATTTCAATAGCCTGCGCGCTGGAAACCCGGCGGGCAACGGGTTTGGCCAACCAAAACCACCAAACGATCACGGCGATGAGGGTGATACCCACGATGTTTACGATGACGTCCATCTCAGCTGGATATCCTCGTGGGTTGCCCGGTGTTAGAAGAGAGGTAAGGGCCAAAGCAACTCAACCCAAGCCGCACACGAGCACCTTGGTCAATTGCCTCAATCCGCTTACTCAGCTTGCTTCTGCCCTCTCCGATCACCCCGCACTTCACCCCTGGCACCTCACTGCTCACGCCTGAACAACCTGAGCCGATTCGCGTTGCTGACCACGGTAACCGAAGACATCGCCATCGCCGCGCCCGCTACTATGGGACTGAGCAGAATGCCGAACAGCGGGTACAACACGCCCGCGGCAATGGGAATTCCCACGGTGTTGTACACAAAGGCACCGAACAAGTTCTGCTTGATATTGCGCACGGTCGCGCGCGAAAGCGCGATAGCGTCGACGACACCATAAAGTGAGCCGCGCATCAAGGTCACGTCGGCGCTTTCGATCGCTATATCAGTGCCGGTGCCAATCGCAAAGCCGACATCGGCGCGGGCCAGGGCGGGTGCGTCGTTGATGCCGTCACCGACCATCCCGACGGTCTCGCCGCGGCCCTGCAGCTCGGCCACCTTGTCGGCCTTGTGCTCAGGCAGCACTTCCGCGTAGTACTCATCGACGCCGACTTCGTGCGCGACCGCGGCGGCGCTGGCACGATTGTCACCCGTAATCATCACGACTTTCAGGCCCCGCGAGCGCAGCGCTGCCACGGCCTGCACGGAGTCAGCCTTGATCGGGTCCGAGACCGCTAGCGCCCCCGCCAACTCACCATCGACGGCGACAAACATCGTGCTGCGTCCCTGCTCGGCCCACGCCGCGCTCTGAGCGGCAACCGGGCCGACGTCCACGCCCCGTGTCGCCATCAGCCGCGCGTTGCCGAGCAAAACAGCGCTGCTTTCTATTTGGCCAGATACGCCATGACCGGCGATCGCTTCGAAGGCTTGCACAGCCTGTGTGCTGAGGCCAGCGGTGTTGGCCGACTCCACCACGGCCTGGGCCAGTGGGTGCTCGGAACCCGCTTCGACGCTGGCCGCAACACGCAACAACTCGTTTTGGGTCCATGAACCGACGGGATGGATTGCGGTGACCTGCGGCTTGCCTTCAGTGATGGTGCCAGTCTTGTCCAAGATGACCGCGCTGAGCTGACCGGCACGCTGCAACGCTTCCCCATTGCGAATTAGCACACCCAGCTCCGCAGCCTTGCCGACACCGACCATGATAGAAATCGGTGTCGCCAGCCCCAGCGCGCACGGACAGGCGATGATCAATACCGTCATCGTGGTGACGAGAACGAAGGCCGCGCGCGGCTCAGGGCCGAAGTTGAACCATATAAGAAGGGTCACCAGGGCGATGATCAACACACTGGGAACGAATACGCTGGCAACGCGATCGGCAAGCCGGCCGATCTGGGGTTTGCTGCCCTGCGCCCGGCGCACCAGCTCTATGATGCGCGCCAGGGCGGTGTCGGCCCCAATGCGCTTCGCCTGAAACAGCAGTGTTCCCGATTGGTTCAGCGTTCCGCCCACGACGTCTGCGCCGAGACCCTTCTGCACGGGCAACGGCTCGCCCGTCAGCATCGACTCGTCCACCCAGGATTCACCGTCAATGACGACGCCGTCGACGGGGATTTTTTCACCCGGGCGCACGCGTACCGTTTCCTCCAGGCCAACCTCGCTGATGGGAATGTCCATTTCACGGCCTTCGCGTACCACCCGCGCCGTCTTGGGCTGCAGCCCAATCAAACGGCGAATCGCCTCTGAGGTCTTGCCGCGCGCACGCATCTCCAAAGCGCTGCCGAGGTTGATAAAAGCAATGATGATGGCCGCAGCCTCAAAGTAGACATGCCGCGCTGCAGGGGGAACCAACTCAGGATAGAGGGCAATGAGCATCGAGTAGGTCCAGGCGGTGCCCGTGCCCAGCGCAATCAGCGTATCCATGTTGGCGTTGTGATTGCGCAATGACTTCCAGGCGCCGACGAAGAACTGCGGGCCCGAGTAGCTCAGCACCACTAAGGTTGCCGCCCCGACGAACAACCAGAAGACTCTCGCAGTCTCCAACGCCGGCATGGCACCAAGCAGTCCCATGGCAAACAGTGGCGCCCCGACAGCGGCGGCAACCGCTGCCTTGCGCAGTAGCACGCGGTAGTGCGCCAGCTCGGCCGCCGACTTTTGCTCCTGGTCGGCCTCGCCCCTGAGCTGCGCCGCGTCATAGCCCGCCGCGCGCACAGCGGCGATAAGGGCCTCGGCTGGCGCGCTACCGTGCACGGTGGCCGTGTGCTCGGCGAAATTGACGTCCGCCTGCTGGACTCCAGGAAGCTGGCGCAACGCGCTTTCGACGCTCGCCACGCACCCGGCGCAGCTCATGCCGGCGATGGACAAGTGCTGGGTCTGAGTCGACATTGAGACGATTACCTCCGCGCCAGAACCAGTGTGACGTCGCAAAATCACCTCAAATCGGCCGATTTTGCGGCGTTGATCACACCAATTCCCTTAAGATATGGGCAATTGGGGACGATACCCAGGCTAAGACATGCCAGCGACGTAATGGAGGCGCGGCCAAATGGCTGGCCCCGGGATGCACGGTACGCTGAGCCGGCAAGGATGTCACTGGACAGAAAGGGTACGACCATGACCGCACGCGAGCTCATTCTCAAGAACGCCCAATTGGTGGGGTTGCCCGAGATCACGCTTCAGCTCAATGCGTTGATCAACAATCCTCGCTCGAATGCCGCCGAGATTTCCAAGCTAATCAGCCGCGACCCGGCCCTCACCGCGCGTCTGTTACGCATCGTCAACAGTCCGTTCTTCGGCTTCCCCTCGCAAATCGAATCGGTGTCGATGGCCGTCACGATTCTCGGCACTCGGCAACTGCGTGACCTGGTGTTCTCCATGTCCGTAATGGACCGCTTCAGCAAGGTGAAAGTGAAGGGAATCAGCCTGGAAACCTTCTGGCGCCACAGTCTGTGCTGCGCGCTGGCCTGTCGCGCCTTAGCCGCCCGCCTGCAGGTGCCCAACCGCGAGCGTTTCTTCCTGGGCGGTTTGCTCCATGACATCGGCAAGCTCGTCATGTATCTGGCCGCACCCGAGAAGTCTGCCCAGGTCGCGGAGCTGGCCAGCCAAGGTGAACGTACTGCCATGGCTATCGAATACGAGGTGTTCGGCTTCGACCACGCCATGGTCGGTGAAGAGCTGTTGCGCCACTGGCGCCTGCCCGAGTCCCTGGTCGAGCCCGTGGCCCAGCATCACTCGCCGCGCCGTGCCCGCCAATACGTCCAGGAAGCGGCGGTCGTGCACCTGGCCAACGGTATCGCCAACACGTTACAGCCGTCTCTGGCCGGCGAGAGCGCCATGGGCTTTGATCCACGATTGTGGGAGCTCATCGGTATGGAGGCCGATGTCATGGAAGCGGTCATGCCGGAAATCTCGGAGCAGTTGGAAGAAAGCATGCAGCTGCTTTACGTACAGCAAGTCGCGGCCTAGCCAAACCGCGGGGCGCGCACGGGCTCCTGGACTGATTTCACCTCTGCGGCCAGCGGTTCCCCGCTCTAGTTGCTGAACAGGCTGAGGACCGAGGACGGGTCCATGAGCCCACGCTCACGTTGGCGTCGTTCTCCTTAACTTCCGACCCTATTACTCGCCCGCACTATGCCAGCGCCCGTGTTCGAGTTGGCCCGCGCCGATAACCGGTGTGATCCAATAGCGCAGCGCAGCGTTGGGAAAGGCTCGGGCCAGCGCATCACGCAATTGCTCGGCCTGGTCCATTGCCAACTGCATCTGAAGCATGAGTTTGCGCTGTCGCCCGGATACCTGCTCGCGGCTGCTGAGCGCTTCGTGTGCGATGCCGTGGCAATCGATAGGCTCGCTGCTGAACACCATGTCGTCGGCGTATTCCAGCAGCCAATCCGCCAAGGGCTCCTCCATGCCATAGTCACAGATCAACACGAACAGACACAGCTGCATGTCATCCCCCTCCTGGCGCATCGCCAAAGCGGCGGTACAGTATTGGAAGTAACACCAGCGTGAGTAGCGTTGAGCTCACCAGGCCCCCGATCACCACAATCGCCAGCGGCCGCTGAATCTCCGAGCCCGGCCCAGTTGCAAAAAGCAGAGGCACCAACCCGAGCGCTGCGATACTGGCCGTCATCATCACCGGACGCAGGCGGCGCTTGGCACCTTCTACCACCACGTCGGCCATCGCCATGCCAAGCGCGCGAAGCTGATTGAAGTAGGTGACCATCACCACACCGTTGAGCACCGCGATACCCAACAGGGCGATGAAACCTACCGATGCGGGCACGGACAGGTACTCACCACTGAGCCATAGCGCGAACACGCCGCCAATCATCGCGAAAGGTATGTTGAGCAACACCAGCACCGCCTTACGGATTGACCGAAACGTCGTGAACAACAACAGGAATATGAGGCCAATAGCGACCGGCACCACAATCGACAGTCGCTGCGCGGCACGCTGTTGATTCTCGAACTGGCCACCCCACTCCACGTGGTAGCCCGTCGGCAGTTGCAGTGCGGCGTCAACCTTCTGCTTGGCCTCCTCGACAAAGCCCACCAGATCGCGGTCACGCACGTTGGCAATGACCACGGCGAAACGTGCCCCTTGCTCCCGGCCAATCTGCACCGGTCCCTCGATGCGCGCGACCGAGGCCAGGGCGGACAACGGCACCAACTGTCCCTCTGCACTCGGCAACATCATATTGACGAACTCCGCTGGCGAATTGCGCACGGACTCCGCACCGCGAATGATCAGCGGCGTGCGCCGGACCTCTTCGTACACCGTGCCAACGCGGCGACCCTCCAGCTGTGTGCGCAACGCCGCTTCCAGCTCATCTACACTAAGGCCAAAGCGACCGACAGCAAGCCTGTCGATCGCGACCTGCAGATACTGGACGCCTTCGTTGCGTACATAGAAGACATCTTCCGCACCGCTGATGCCTTGCAGCACCTCCGCGGTTAGCGCGGCCATCCGGTTTAGCTCGTTGAGGTCGCTGCCAAAGAGTTTGACAGCGACGTCACCACGCACGCCAGTGAGCATTTCCGAGACGCGCATTTCGATAGGCTGAGTAAACGCATAGGCGACACCAGGAAACTTTTCGAGCACCACACGGATGGCGTCGACGAGTTGCTCCTTGTCCGGGTTGCGCCATGCCTCGCGCGGTTTGAGCACGAGAAACGAATCGGTTTGGTTCAATCCCATCGGGTCCATGCCCAATTCGTCCGAGCCGGTACGGGCCACCACGCCCACCACCTCTGGTATTTCCCCCATGAGTGCGCGTTGCACGCGCAAGTCCAGGCCAATCGACTCCTCAAGACTGATCGAGGGCAGTTTTTCCAGCTGCACGATGACGTTGCCCTCATCCATGGTCGGCATAAACGTTTTGCCAATTTGGTTGAACACCACGGCGGCTGCGATCAGCCCCACCAACGCGGCAATGATCACGGTCTTCACGTGGGCGAGCGACCACACCAGGGAAGGTTCGTAGAGGCGGTGCAACTGACGTACAAGCCAGGGATCATGGTGGCCGACTTTGCCAATCAGATAAGACGCCAGCACCGGAATTGCTGTCAGAGACAGAGCCAGCGAACCAAGCAGCGCAAAGACAATCGTCAACGCCACGGGAATGAACAATTTACCTTCCAAACCCTGCAGCGTGAGCAACGGCAGAAACACAATAACGATAACCAGAATGCCCGAGGTCACCGGCACGGCGACCTCCTTGGCCGCCCGTGAGATGAGATGCAACCGGGGCAGGCGGGTGTTGGCTCCGGCCTTGGCCAACTCAGCGACGACGTTTTCCACCACAACAACGGCCGCATCCACCAACATGCCGATGGCGATCGCCAAGCCGCCCAGACTCATCAGGTTGGCGGATAGGCCGAAGGCGCGCATGAGGATAAAGGTGGTCAAGGCGGCAAGCGGCAGGATCAGCGCAACCGTCAGCGCGGCGCGCAGATTGCCCAACATCAGCACCAGGACGATAAGCACCAATACCACCGCCTCGGCCAAAGCCTTGGAAACTGTATGGACCGCGCGTTCCACCAGGTTACCGCGGTCATAGAAGACGTTGACTTCGACCCCGGCGGGCAGACTGGGCGCGATCTCGGCAATCTTGATGCGCACACCCTCGACAACTTGCTGGGCATTGGCGCCGCGCAGACCCAGCACCAGTCCTTCGACGGCTTCGCCTTGGCCGTTGCGCGTTACTGCGCCATAGCGGGTCACGGCGCCGATGCGCACCCGGGCCACATCGCCCACCCGCACCGGAATGCCCTCGGCACGGGTGAGCACGATATCGCGTACGTCATCGATATTGCGAATGCTGCCCTCGGCGCGCACCAGCAGGGTCTCCTCACCTTCCACCAGTCGCCCGGCACCATCGTTGCGATTGTTGGCCTCCAACGTGGCCTGCAGGTCCTGCAGGGTGACACCGCGCGCATTCATGCGCGCGTTGTCGGGCACTACCTCGAAGCTGTAGACCATGCCGCCCAGTGAATTCACATCGGCGACACCCGGCACCGTACGCAGCGCCGGGCGGATAACCCAATCCAGCAGGCGACGCCGTTCCATCAGACTCAGATCACCGCCTTCGATGGTAAACATGAACATCTCACCCAGCGGCGTGGTGGCCGGCGCAATGCCACCGCTGACATCGGGCGGCAGGTCCTCCCAGAGCGCAGCCAAGCGCTCGGCGACCTGCTGGCGCGCCCAATACAGATCGGTACCGTCGACGAAGTCCACGGTGATATCGCTCAAACCATATTTGGCAACCGCGCGCAGCATGCTCTGGTTGGGAATACCCAACATCTCGACCTCGATCGGCGCCGTGATACGCGCTTCCACTTCCTCGGGCGTCATGCCGGGAGCCTTGATGATGATCTTGACCTGCGGTGTGGACACGTCGGGGAAGGCGTCGATGGGGATTTCGCGAAAGGCAATGACGCCGGCACCGACAATCACCGCAACGCCCAAGAGCACGAATAGACGCTGGACTAGCGCAAACTGGATCAGCCGTGCCAGCATCACTGGGCCCCGCCAAGCCAGACCGACTTGATCGCTGCGATGCCGCTCGCAGCAACGTCCTCGTCGCCGGTCAGCTCGCTGCGCACCACAGCGAAGCCGGCATCCTGGCCGAGCACTTCGACACTCTGCGGGCGAAACCCTTCGGTCGTGCGCACGAACACCACTGTCGTGTTTCCGGTTCTGACCAACGCGCTGCTGGGTACCCGAAACTGCTGGTCGACACCAAACAGCGCCATGCGCACTTCGGTGAACTGCCCGGGACGCAGACAATCACCGCCACCGCTCACCTCTGCGCGGACCAACACGGTCTGCGTAGCTGGATCGACATTGCGACCTACGAGCGTCACGACCGCAGTAGCTTTGGGACATGGCAGGCTGACCTCGGCCCCGGCGACCACACCTCTGACGCGGTCCAAGGGCACCCGAATCGCAAGCCAAAGCG
>Ga0209536_100002258_pt1 | contig 31329 bp, 25 predicted proteins | sample DeeMarSeWOR28_12_FD_187461 | JGI IMG/M metagenome (GOLD analysis project Ga0209536, IMG submission 187461) | Marine sediment microbial communities from White Oak River estuary, North Carolina - WOR-2-8_12 (SPAdes) (version 2) | ecosystem: Environmental > Aquatic > Marine > Intertidal zone >... | reverse complement strand
ACAAGCTTACGTCGGTGCGAATAAATTTGATGAGGCAGAAAATGTATTATTAGGCATCATTAATAATTATAACACACCTCCCGACTATCATTTTAATCTCTATTTGAAGCTCGCCTACATCGCCTATGAAAAAGGTATCTACATGCAATCGATCGGATACCTTGATCAGATTGGAAGTGACTTCTCACTCTATGACAGAGTTCTTATGGCATATGGGTGGAGTCACTATAAGGAAGAGTTGCTCAATCAGGAGAAAGTAAGAAATTTTGATATATCGAAAAGGTATCTGGCAATATTGCTTCAGGAGTATCCGAACTCGGATTATTATTTAGAGGCAAAGAGTTTACTCGCTTATATTTATCAGCTGGAAAAAAACACTCAAGGTGCCATTAAGCAATATGAATATGTCTATCAGACAAGCCATACGCAGAACATATCAGATGCAAACCTGAAGGCCAGAGATAGACTGAAACAGCAGCTTTACGATGCGGACACAGAACGTAATATAGCACTTCAGACTAACCAGGAAGCAGCCTATATCAGGGCAAACGAACGGTACCTAAATTTACAGGACAGTCTGATGGCTCTCAGTTATTCAGAGTTAAGCCCGAACAGTATTGCTTTACAAAGAGAAATTCAACGTATTCAGAATCAGATTTCTGAGCTTGATCAACTTCGTGCTTTAGCCGTTGAACGAAACAGCCCGGATATGATTGAAAGAATAGATGGATTGCGGGAAAAACTGGTTGATGAACTGGATTCAGCTCGTGAGCTAGAAACGTATTCTATTTTGGGCGTCAATTATTATGACGAACATCCACATGCCAGAAAAGAAAGTCTTACAAATGATCAAAATAAAAAAATTAGCGAGATGCGCCTGGAAACTGAAAGGCAGCAACAGGAGCTAAGAACGAAACTCAAAGAGATTGATGCTAAGAAAGCGCAGGCGAAGAGTTCAAAAAATTATAAACAATTGGTATTACTGGATATACAACACGATCGTTATAGTGAACTACTCAGAAAATATGATTTTATGCATACGATGACCTATGAAATGGAACAGGAAGATTCTGAAATAGATCTCCAGAAATGGAGCAATTATGGTGCATTTGGAATCGCAAATGTCAATTTTTCAGTTCGACAGGACAACCAGGATCGTGTCGCTTATTATAGTGATCAGATAACAACCATAAATCAAATTCTTAATAATCGTAAAACACTGCTTGATTATAAAATTGCACTTATTGACGGTGAGATTAATTTTATGACACGTAAAGTTCGAAGACAGGAACGATTAAGAGAAAGAGCAGAGCTGGATCGTAAATTTGAAGAATCGTATTTTGATACACATACCAGCGAGTTTCAGGAAACCGAGACATCTCCGCCAAGTTTTGAACCGGAAGGAGATGTACAAGATGAAGAGGAATTGTAGTCTCTTCACAACTATTAATTTTGCTTGTAAAAGTAAAATTGGAATTGAATATGCATAATAAAGAATCATGCTTCTATAGAACACTTATTCTGGGAATATTAGTTTTTTCATTTACCTTCTCCCTTTGTCCGGGATTAATGTACGCGCAGGACAGAGAATCAAAAAAGCTAAAGGCTTTAGGAGATACCTTGTTTCAATCGATGAGTATCGAAGAATTGAAAAATATCCAGACTGAGTATCAAAAGAGAATAAACCGGCTAAATGAGGACGAAGGAAAAACCCGTGACCGGGGATTAGAGGTAACGGAAGAATTCCTGGAACGAGAAGGTGGTAATATTCAGGATCAGGATAAAATCCTGATACGTCTTGCTGAATATTATTATGATGAAGCAGAAGAAATATATCTGTCACAATTTGATGAATATAATGAGAAACATGAGAAATATCTTGAAGATCTTGATCGCTATTTTGAGGGTCTGTTAGATACAGAACCTCTTGAGCCACCGCAACCAAAATATGATTATTCGAAAGTAATCGGTGTCTATGAGAAAATATTGAACGACTATCCTAACAGTGATTTTGCAGATGATGCCCTTTATACTAAAGCCTATTTAAAGCAACAGATGGATGAGGGTGTAGAATCAAGAAAAATCTACCAGGAAGTTATTGATCGATATCCTGAAAGTCATTTTGCAGCAGATTCTTATATGCGTCTCGCAGAGTATTATTTTGATCCGCGAGAAGATAAAGACACTGAACAGACGATTGTAGAGTTGCACCGTGCGATAAGGTTATACAAAAAAGTACTGCAGTATCGTGATTCAAAGCGGTATGACGAAGCACTCTATAAACTGGGCTGGAGTTATTATCGGCTATCAGCAACTGATCCTGGTTATTATTCAGATGCGATTATTTACTTTCTTGCAGTTGTCGATGATATTACCCGTGCAGAAGAACTGGATCCGAATAATAAAGCCTCGAATCCAAACGTAAAGGATGAGGCGATTCAATATATTGGTATCAGTTTTTCTGATGACGAGACGTATGCATATGCTGGCGTCAGCAATGCACGCCGTTTCATAGAAAACATCGGTGGTCGTGAGTATGGCGTTGAAATAATGAGATCACTGGGTCAAACCTATCAAACCACTGAAAGATATAATGAGGCGATTGATTCCTACACTGCTTTGCTGGAAATGTATCCGCTTTATAAAGAAGCGCCCTATATTAAACAAAATGTAGCAGATACCTGGTATAATCTGGGTGATGATTCTGCAGCATATCGTACCCGTGCCGAACTATTTAGGGATTACAATCCCAAATCTGACTGGTATGCAAATCTCGAGGCATCCGAGATTCCTGACAGACTTGATCATTTAAAACAGGGGCATAAACTGTCAGAAAAAGCCCTACAAACAAACATTACACTTGATTTTCTGCAGGCTCAGGAAAAGGAGGCATCCGGTCAAACTTCTTTAGGTATGTATCGGAGGGTTGCTCAGCAATGCGAAGATTATCTGAATGTCTTTCCGACGGACAGTAATGCCTACAGCGTAAACTGGAATTATGCACAGATACTTGATCTTAAGCTTAACCGCTTCGAAGAAGCATATGAAGAGTATATACATGTCAGTAATGATTACCTGGAAACCGAATTTCAGCAAGATGCCGCGAACAATGCGATTTTTGTCGCCGATACACTGGTGAAAATGGTTTTTAAGGGTGAAACAGATACGTCACTTGTAGGATCGGGAATTGAGATATCTTCTGTGGCAGACGCAGAGGCCCTCCGGCCGGAAGTGCTTACCGATGAGGAAAAACGTCTGATCGAGGCATATGATAATTATATCCGTCTCTTTCCCGAAGACGAAAGCACGCCAAAATACCTGGCAAATGCCGGTGCCATATATTTTAATCATAAACAATTCGCTGAAGCGCGTGTTTACTTCAAAACGCTTGTCAATAGATTCCCTGGTGCTAAAGAAAAAACACTCGCATATCGTTCTATAATGGACTCTTATTTTTATCTGGGTCAGTTTGAAGATAGTGAATTTATTGCGAAGCGGATTCTTCAATCTGAGAATCTTCCTGATGAGGAAAGAATCTTTGCTCAGAAACGTCTGGCAGCTTCTATATTCAATCATGCCAAACTCTTTGAGGATCAGGGTCAATTTATGGATGCGGCCAACGAGTTCCGGCGTGTGTTTGTAGAATCTCCGGAAGATACAGTTTATGCTGAAGCCGGTTTATTTAATAGTGGGCGCAACTATGACAAAATAAAAGAATGGGAAAAGGCGCTTGATACGTATTTGCTTTTAGCCGATCAATATCCCCAATCAAATTATGCTAATTCTGCGCTGGTAAATGCAGCAGAGGATAATAAAGAGTTAAAACGATTTTCAGATGCTGCTGGAATATACGAGCGAATCTATGCGAGACAACTTAATAATCCGGAAGAGGCGGAAACAGCATTATACAATGCTGCCTATTATTACCAGGAAGGTGAGGATTGGGTCAATGCTATCAGATTAAACAATAAATATATTGCCACCTATCCGGATAATCCACTCTCGACAGATTTCTATTTTGCAACAGCCGGATTTTATCTAAAACTTGATAATCTTACAGAAGCCAACCGGATTTATGCAGAGTTTGCCACGAAATATCCCGATGATCCGCGTGGCGTACAGGCATTTTACGAACGCGGTTCATATTATCAGGATAATGGACAGCTGACACTGGCAAAAGCAGAATATCAAAAAGCGATTGATAAAAGCGAAGGACTGAACAGAAGGGGATTAGATCCAAACAGATATTATGTCGGAGAATCGCTTAATAAAATGGTAGATATGTTGTATACCGAATATAAAGATGTTCAACTTACCCAACCCGCCAGTAATATTGATGCACAACAAAACCGTATGCGTAATCTCATTAAAGAAATAACTGCAAATGACTTAAAGATTATCGCAAATGGATCGATAAGAAGTTTTGAAGCTGCCTATAGAAATGCTGAAGTATATGAAATATTTGCCGATAAATATGTTGAGCAAGATAGGAATCCCAATCTCAACGCAGATCAAAGATTTATTGAAGACAGAAAAATCAGGGATGCATCAGCCGGACTGTATGATAAAGCAGTCGATGAATATATAAAAGCAATGGAAAATATTCCTGTTATTGCAGAAAAACTGGAAGTAGATTTATTTTCGGAAGATACACTGATGACTGAAGCGCCATTAGATACGACATTTGATGATACGACAGGTATTGTTGCACGTGCAGAGGTGATCGACTCGACAAAAGAAATAGGTTTAAAGTGGTACAACAAGGCAACCAGCAAAATTTCTTTTCTCTATTATAAAGAGGCTGATATCACCAAAGAAAATGTCCAGGAAGCCCTGAGAACTCCGAATCCACAAACAGATCCCTACCTGTCAATTCTCTTTCAGGCGAGAGTGATTACGGAGCTCATCAATCCTTCTGTAGAACAGACGATCAATGCCCATCAAAAGAATATTGATGAAGCGAATGCTCTGGGACTGAGCAATAAATATGTAGAGGAGTCAAGGCGACAGATTATGCTGACATCAAATGTACCGCCTCAGCAGATAGAGAAACTGGCATTTCTTGCTCTCAGAGACTACAAGCAACAAATGAGTGAGTATCGGCGATTGGTGGAAATGGAGTACGGTACAGTCAATAGTCAAGGTAAAGACTATATGAGGATCAAAGATGATGTCCAATTACTGATTGACATCTCGAAGAATCTGGCGATCAGCGCAGTGGACAATTACAAAAACTCTCTGGATCGGGCACGGCAATATGGGATGGAAAACGATCTGACGCGGACGACTGAAAATAATATGATGCGAATTGTGGTGGAGCTGACTGACTTGTATGATACATATCATGATAGTGCTACAGTTTACCAGGATTATTATCGGGTCAGATTTGATTCAACTGAAAACTATAACTATGATGATGCCTTCCTTTTTTACCAGGATCAGACTTTTAGTTTTAAAGAATATGAACAGGAAATACTTGATCATGCTTTTCAGTTAAAGGAAGAATACGAAATTTCAAATTTATGGGCCAACAGGGTAGTAGCCAAGCTGATCGCAATTGATCCGGCGGTCTATGCCGGCGCAATTGAAAGAGAGAAGTTTGTGATCGAAAGTGATGAATCCTGGCTGGTTTCCAAAGAATACACACCCGGTTATAACAGAGAGGATTTTGATGATTCCGCATGGAAAAATGCCGGTATTATGGCCTCGGCCTACAATCAATTTATCGATCTGGGTGTGGATCCGAAACCAATGTGGTATCCAAAGAAAAAGGTTATTATTGATACTAACCAAGTATCTCCTTTCGATACGACATTTGGGATGGCAGATTCAGTTGCTGGTATAGATACCTTGGGTCTGGCAGTAACAGACAGTGTAATTCAGGAAGTCGAACAGCCTCTTGCTGAGACTGATGTATCTTCTTTTGAGGATACTTCTGCTGATTCATCGCTCAGTGATACTGTACAGGTATATTTTAGAAAGATAATTAATCTTGAGGGCACACCTGTCGATGGTTATTTTTATATAACGGCTGATGATGACTTCAACTTTTTCCTAAATGAAGAATACATTACCGATGATGAAGATAATAATTTTGCTATAATTGATACTGTTGATTTTGGATATATGTCTTATTTTGTAAAACAGGGAACAAATACCCTTTCACTTCGCGCAACAGACATAGATAATTCGAAACGGGGTGTTAAATTATACGGATATTTTGAACTGATTCCTCTTGATATTGCAGCGGCCGTTGCCCAGAGTGGTCAGGTAGCTGCCCTGGATATTGATCCGGTCATCTTAAGACGAATCAATACACTGAATAAAAACCGTATCACGGTGAGGTAAAAATATATGAAATCTGTGATTAGATCTCTCTTTGTTTTACTTCTGGTCGTACCGGTTCTCGTTGTAGGACAAACAGATCAGAGCGAAGACCAAATCTATGAGTTTATTGCTTTAGATGTAAAACCGGTCATTTCACAGGATGTCCAACCTGTTTATCCGCAAAGTGCTATAAATGCGGGAATTGAAGGAACCGTTGTGGTGACAATCGTTGTAGGCAAAGATGGATCAGTATCGAGTGCTGAAATTTTCAGTTCAATACCTCAACTGGACAACGCTGCGCTGCGTGCTGCCAGAGATAAAGTGTTTTCACCAGGCATGGTTGGCGGTATACCGGCGATTACTAAAATGAATATTCCTATTACTTTTACATTACCAGAAACCCCGAGCACGGCCGAGTTCCAAGAACCGGCACCATCAACCGGGGATCCAGGGGATTTTGTAGACTTAACGGGGGAAGCTGTCAGGATAACGATTGAACCCGAAAGACCTCGTGTAAATATTATTGCCGATAGAATAAAACCAGAATTTGATATGATGAATCTCCAGAGATCATATCTTCCGGAGCTTACCGGTAAGGGAGAGAAAATAGTCGTTGTTGATCCTAAAGCCCGGATGAAAGATGATATGATTGAAATAAAAAAGATTATAAACAGAAGTAGATGAAACATTAATTAGGAGGAAACTATGGAAGCCTTTTTAGCTGGATTTAGTAAATCATTCTCACCGGACGATCCTGCATTCTTATTCATGTATGTTATCGCCTTTTTTGCCGCCGCTGCATTGGCTATAGCAATCGAACGATTTTATTATATTATGATTCGTTCTAATATAAATGCTGATAAGTTTATGGCTGAAATAAGAAAACTGGTTGCAGGCGGAAACATGGATCGTGCTATCGCCTTATGTGATAAAGGTAAACAAAAAGCATTACCCTTTGTCGTATTAAGAGGTCTGAAACGTGCAATAGAAAGTGAAGCGCTTGATTTTAGAGCGATTCAGAACGCAGTTGATGAAGGAACACTGGAAGTGATTCCTAAACTTCAGGAACGTACAAATTACCTTTCGATGTTCGCAAATGTTGCTACTCTTACCGGATTGATGGGAACAATCTTTGGTCTGATTATTGCTTTTGATGCGGTTGGTGGTGAGGGTGTTCCCGAGGCGGACAAAACCCGTTATCTTGCTGCTGGTATCTCTGCTGCTATGAATACAACAATCTTTGGGCTTATGGTAGCTATTCCCAGTTTGATTGTTTATACATATCTGACAAACCGAACAACTAAAATTATTGATGAAATGGATGAACATCTGGTAAAATTGATCAATTTAATTACCGGTAATCGTTAATCATTATACTGAGGATAAATCATGGCATATAAACCCTCAATGAGGCGCAGCGGTATGACCGCTGACATTGAATTAGATATCAAGCCTGTCATGAATCTAATGGTGGTACTCATTCCTCTTTTACTTGCCGGCGTTGAAATGGTTAAATTATCAATTGTTGAAATTGATTTACCTCCTGCCTCAGCCGGGGCCGGGAAAGGTGATGAAAAGGATCCTGAAAAAGAAAAAGAGAAAAAGCTCGGTTTGAAAATCGCTATTACAATGGACGGTATTAGTCTGGCAACGGCTGGTACAGTGTTGACGGGAGAAGAGGGTGAAGGACCAACTATTCCTGCTCAGGCAACCGGTGAACAGGATCTTGATATGTTAAAAGAAAAGCTTGTTGAATTGAAGAAAGCGATTGCAGAAAAAGGATTTAAGGATAAAAATACAGCAATCATCACTGCTGGTAAAGATATTGAATATCAAGTGATTATCAGTGTTCTGGATGCAATACAGAGTTACAAAGATGATGCAGGAGATATTCAACCCTTGTTCCCGCAAGTAAATTTTGGACAGGTTGTTATTTAAGAAAGGTTGAAAAATGGCTTTTAGACCATCAAAGTCAAAAAAACATAATACTCAATTGCAGGGCACCTTGAATATGAACTCAATGATGGATATGATGACGATTATCCTGCTCTTTTTATTGAAATCATATTCAACATCGGGTGCGCTTGCAACACAGAGTGAAAGTTTGAAATTGCCAGTATCAATGCGGACAACAAAACCGAAAAAAGAATTAAATGTTGCAGTAGCCAAGGATGTGATTCTTGTTAACGAACAACCGGTGATGTCTACAGGGGATGTCCCACCAAACGAAATAATTATACCACAACTGGAATTGAAATTAAGAGAATATGCTCAAAGAGAAAGGGAACTGGAAATTGAGGTTGGTAAAGAATTCACGCACGAAGTCATCATTCAGGGAGATGAATCTATCACTTATGAACTTTTATTTCGTGTGATGTATACCTGTGGTCAATCGGAATTTAATAAAATGCGGTTATTGACGGTTAGCAGTCCGCCTACTGAATAAAAGATCATTTATTTGTTGTATTAATCGTAAAGAATGAAGGATTAATATGAAAGAAGAAAATAAAGACAGCAAAGCACCAAAGGCTGCACCAAAGCCTGCAGCCGCTGGAGGGGGTGCTGCTGCTTTTCGTTTAACTGGCTTTCCCAGAGAATTTGAGCGAAATCTATGGGAGGATATGGATAAGCGATATTTGCTTATCATGTTGATCTCCTGGATATTCGTTTACGGAATTGCGGCTATCTTAGGTGCACTCGATTATGATCAGGCTGCGCTTGCCGCCAAAGCCCGTCAGAATTATCTGGATAAGTTTTATCAGGCTGAGATAGTTCCAGATATTGTTGAGACAGAGGAAGAAACCGGAGAAGGTTTTGGCGAAGAAGAAGAGGAAGAAGAGCAAGATGAACGTGCAGAGCGTGATCGTGGCAGAACGGCCGAGACACGCGGACCCTCAGCCAGAGAAATCGCTGAACAAAGGCGAGCTGCCGCTGCAGCAAGAGGTGCAGCGCGTCGTCAGATGGAGCAGCAAATAGCAGGAACAGGGGTCTTAGGCTTACTTTCTGCCTCGGGTGGTGCTGGTTCAGGCGACGCTGTTGTTGATGTGCTTGGTGATGCAGGCGCCGGCGCCGGTGATTTGGGCGAAGTACTCTCCGGTGTGGGCGGTTTGGCCGAAGCAACCTCTTCTGGACAACGTTCCCGTCTAGGGAGCCGTGGAGGAGGCCGTGTCAGTGGTAGTGCTGATGTTAATGAACTTCTATCCGGAATTGGTGGTGCAGGCTCAGCAAATATAGGCCGAAAAGGATCAATAAAAATGGCCATGGATGCCGCCAGTGTAAGTGGAAAAGGTTCAAAAGCGGCAAATAGAAGCAGCGATGAGCTCTCAAGAGTAATTAACAGTCATAATGATGCAATCGAGTACTGTTATAAAAAAGAATCGAAACTTAATCCGAATCTGAAAGGTGATGTCCAGGTTGAATTTACGATTGGCTATAATGGACGGGTTAAGGCTGTAAGTATTGTCAATTCAACGATGCGAAATAGAAATGTTGAGAAATGTATCTCCAGCCGTATCAGAGGATGGCGATTTAAACCAATCGACCAGACCGAAGGAGATGTCAAGGTACGACAAAAATACATATTTGGATAAAGTTAAATCTAAATTACATGAAAAAAAGCCACTTTTTAGTGGCTTTTTTTTTATCTTATAGTGTTGTATAAACATTTTGAAGGAAGTCTGCAAAAATGAAGTATCGTACACACAATTGTGGTGAGTTAAGAGCTATTCATTCTGATCAGATTGTGACAATTGCCGGATGGGTAAAGAATTGGCGCAATCACGGTGGATTGTTGTTTATCGATCTTCGCGATCGTTACGGGATCACCCAGGTGGTTTTCAATCCGCAACAGGGTGAATCCCTGTATAATGAGGCTATGAAACTCAGGACTGAGTTTGTTATATCTGTTAGGGGTAAAGTAATGCTGCGACCACAGGGTATGCTGAATAAGGATATGCCTACAGGTGAAATTGAAATTGCTGCTGAGGAACTATTTGTTCTAAATAGTGCACGAACAACTCCTTTTGAAATTATGGATGAAATTGATGTTCATGAGGAATTGAAATTACAATACCGGTATCTGGATCTTCGAAGGGAAGCCAATAAAAAAAATATACTCCTACGCAGTCGTATGTATAAGGTGGTCCGGGATTTCCTTTATGAGAATGATTTTGTAGAAATTGAGACACCATACCTGATGAAAAGCACGCCGGAGGGAGCAAGAGATTTTTTAGTACCCAGTCGAAATTATAATGGAAGATTTTATGCGCTGCCTCAATCGCCACAGACTTATAAGCAGATTCTGATGATTGCCGGATTTGACCGATATTTTCAGATCGTAAAATGTTTCCGGGATGAGGATTTACGAAAAGACAGACAACCCGAATTCACCCAGATCGATATGGAAATGTCTTTTGTCAATGAGACAGATGTGATGGAGATGGCTGAAAATCTGGTTAAAAAGCTTTATAAAGAAATAAGAGAAACAGAACTGAGGGACACTTTTCCAAAGATGACATATCATGAAGCGATGTCGACGTACGGAAGTGACAAACCTGATCTTCGATTTGATATAAGCATTACTGGTTTAAGTGATGTTTTTCAGGATACCGGTTTTAATGCATTCGCTCAAGTTCTTGGTAATAATGGTGTCATTGCCGGATTAAGTGTTAACGGTGCAGATAGATTTTCCAGAAAGCAGATAGACAAGGTAACCGAATATGTTAAAAAGTTCGGGGCAAAGGGACTGGTTTGGTTCAAGCAAACAGAAAATACACTTGAGGGTTCAATCTCAAAATTTCTTTCAGAGAGAGAAATGAGTGGTATCATTCAAAAGATGAACACAAAAATGAATGACATGATATTTATTGTTGCCGGAGAGGATGAAGAGACCTATACGATTTTGGGGGAACTTCGACTCTATCTAGCTGATTTTTTAAATCTGATCGACGACTCTAAGGATAGTTTTTTATGGATTGTAGACTTTCCAATGCTTGAATATGATCAGGAAGAAGAAAGATATGTGGCCCGACATCACCCCTTTACGAGTCCCGTAGCAGATGATATAGACCTGCTGGAAAAAGAAGCAAGTAAAGTAAAGGCGAGAGCATATGATTTGGTGATGAACGGGAATGAAATAGCCGGTGGCAGTATTCGTATCCACCATGCGTCCTTACAGCAACGGGTATTTAACATGCTGCAAATCTCAAAAGAGGAAGCAGATGATAAATTCGGTTTTTTGATTAATGCATTGACCTACGGGGCGCCTCCTCACGGCGGGATTGCTTTTGGCTTCGACCGGTTAGCGATGCTCTTTGCAGGAGCAAAATCTTTGAGGGATGTGATTGCTTTTCCAAAAACCACTTCTGCGCTCTCATTGATGGATGGCTCTCCATCAGCAGTATCAAAAAAGCAGTTATCAGAATTAGGATTAGAGTTGATAAAGAAGAATGAATGAGTGTGTAAAAATATTTCACAATAAAAGAAAAAATTGATTTATATTTTCATAATTATGTCGATTATGAAAATAAAATATTGGAAATATTTGTATTGTTTATTGGGGCAAAGCACATCTTCCGGCCATTTACACAAATGACGAAAATAATGTCTGAGAAAGTGCAGTTTCGGCATAAATATTGCACCATAATATGCGATAGATTGCTTAAAAATATTTTTTATAAATAGTATTAAAAATTGACTTTATGAAAAAAATGTAATATTATTTCACTTGACAAATATTTGTATATTTGTTATGTTAATCATGATTCTATCTTTAACCCATAATAAACTATTTAGGAGGCTTGGAGTATGAAACTCTTACTAAATTCACTTAGGATTTTCCTGTCTATTGGTTTGCTTGCAGGACTTCTCGCCAGCTGTGCCAGCCATCCCGATGAAGATCAGATCAAAGCCCTTGAAGAGACAAAGGCAGCGGCTTTATCAGCTGAACAGGCATTAGCCCAAAAGAAACAGGAAAGCAGTGATCTTGAAGCGAAGCTTGAGGCAAAAAAAGCGGAGCTAGAAAAAGTGAAGAAAGAGAAAGAACTCGTTCTTCAACGATTAGAACAGAAAAAATCAGAAATGTAATGAGCTTAGCTTTATAATTAGGAGGCATAAAATATGAAAGTTACGAAAATATTTCTTTATCTCATATTAACACTGGCCCTCAGCTCCGTTTCATTTGCTCAATCATATAATTATGAAGAGATGGAAATGGATGAGTATAATGCCCTATTGCAGGAGTGGCAGGGCAGGCTGGATGCAGCAAATCAAGGTATTGCTGCGGAAGATACGAAAATTGCCGATGTTACCAAACAGACTGAAGATGTTCAGGCAGAGATTGATGCCTTGTGGGATGAAATCTATGCCGCATTAGGCTCTTCAAGAGAAGAAGATGAAGCATTTAAGAAAGAAATCCAAGCCTTACGTGCTGATGTAAGTGCTCTTCTTGGAATGAGTCCGGATGAAATTTACAGAAGAAAAAGTGAGTTACAGGGATTCAGAGATCGTCTGGCAGAGTTCAGGGCGAATAATCTTGCACTCTTATCAGATAACATGGCTGCTCTTGATAATATTGAGAGCATGATTAATCAGGCAGAAGAAAAAGGAAAACCGGCACAACCTGATACATATACCGTTGTCCGTGGAGATTTTCTATGGAGAATTGCCGGAATGAATGATATCTACGGTGATCCATATGCCTGGAGCAGAATTTATACAACAAACAGAGATCAGATTAAAGATCCTGACCTGATTTATCCTGCCCAGATTTTTCAAATTCCGAGAGATGTTGGCCCAAATGAACATCTTGTGGTGAAAGGTGAATTTTTGTCGAAAATTTCTGGTTACTCAAATGTATACGGTAGTCCTTTTCAATGGCAAAAACTATATGAGGCTAATAAAGAGGTCGTCACCGATCCTAATATAATTTATCCTTATCAGGTACTGTCTATCCCACGCAATTAAAAACTTGTATGCAGTAGTCGTATACATATTAAGTATAAGAAGAGCTCTTAATCGTTAAGGTTAAGGGCTTTTTTTATACAAGAAATTTTTCATTTTGGTACATGATTATTTCAGAATTTAAACTCATAGTGAAATGAATTTACGATGTTTACGGATGGAGATATTATTTGCCTGAAGAGTACGAACGAGAATTTCTAATCAAAGACACCGATCCCTTAATTTTTTTTGGGGCGAATGATAGAAATCTAAAAATCATTGAAAAGCATTTTTCTGTCTTCCTGTTTGGCCGGGGAGATAAAATAACGGTCAGCGGACAGGAGAATGATGTTGAAATGGTTATAGAACTCTTGAGTGAGTTGATTTTTATTATAAATAAAAATAAACGGTTAACCAGATCTGATTTACTGACCGCAATACAGATTATTAAGGGGGAATCACAAAAAGACAAAGAACTTCCCAAGGCGAAAGAAGAATTGAATTCTGTTGTCCTGTTCACCGATTCAGGATACGTAAAGCCAAGCACGCCGGGACAGGAAGGATATATGGCATCTACGAAGGATAATGATATTGTGTTTTGTATCGGTCCCGCCGGCACCGGTAAAACATATCTGGCCGTTGCATTAGCGATTTCATATTTAAATAAAAAGATTGTCAATAAGATCATTCTGGCACGACCGGCTGTGGAAGCGGGTGAGAGCCTGGGCTATTTACCCGGTGATTACCGTGAAAAAATTGATCCTTATCTCAGACCCCTCTACGATGCACTGACTGAAATGATCCCACGTGACCGGCTTCGCAAGCTGATGGAACAAGAAGTAATTGAAGTCATTCCGATGGCCTTTATGCGTGGACGTACCCTGAATAATGCATTTGTCCTCCTTGATGAAGCACAAAATTGTACATTCTTACAGATGAAGATGTTTTTGACCCGGTTGGGATTAAATTCAAAATCCATCATAAATGGAGATATTACCCAGATCGATTTACCTGAAAAAAAAGCTTCAGGATTGATCAGCATAAAAGACATACTTCAAGGGATTGAAGGAATAAAATTTGTTGAACTAGGAGCAGATGATGTTGTACGTCATCGTTTGGTAAAAGAGATTATCAGTGCCTATGCACAACGCGATAATGAATGATCTTAAATAACCCTGCAGCCTCTGTCTCGCTGCTTGAATTAAAAATTAAAAATATTTACATTGGTAATTGATCTTAAGTTAGGATGACTCAAATGTACTCTCTGAGAGATGTTGTCATTGTTAGTGCTGCTAGAACCCCGATAGGATCCTTTATGGGTGGTTTAAGTTCATTGACAGCTACTCAACTGGGTAGCATTGTTATCAATGAAATCCTTGAACGTGCGGCTATTGAGAGATCTCTTATTGACGAAGTTATAATGGGTAATGTCCTGACCGCGGGCGAAGGTCAGGCACCGGCCAGACAGGCAGCATTGGGCGCAAAATTGCCTGAAAAAACTGAATGCTTGACGATCAATAAAGTGTGTGGATCCGGTATGAAATCAGTAATGCTTGCCACTCATTCAATTATGGTCGGTGATGCCGATGTGATAGTCGCCGGAGGTATGGAAAGCATGAGTAATGTCCCATATTATGTTTTTAACTCCAGAAGTGGCTTTCGTATGGGGCACCAACGACTGGTTGATGGTATGATACATGATGGACTGTGGGATGTCTATAATGATTTTCATATGGGAAATGCAGCAGAATTATGTGCCCGCGAGCTGAATATCACAAGGAAAGAACAGGATGATTACAGTATTCTGAGTTACCAACGTGCTCAGGCAGCTCAAAAAAGTGGAAAATTCAAGGATGAAATTATTTCAGTATCTGTGACCCAGCGAAAAGGGGATCCTCTCATCATTGCAGAAGATGAGGAACCGGGAAAAGTGAAATTTGATAAAATCCCTTCACTGAAACCTGTTTTTGATAGAGAGGGCTCTGTAACAGCAGCCAATGCCTCCACGATAAATGATGGCGCCGCCGCAGTTTTATTAATGGCTGAGGAAAAGGCCAAAGAGTTGGGTTTGGAGCCGATGGCGAAAATCGGACGACAGGCCTCAGTGGCAAAAAAACCAGAATGGTTTACGACGGCACCGGCTGATGCTATACAAAAATGTCTTAAAAAGGCAAATCTGGATACAAGTGATATTGATCTTTATGAAATAAATGAAGCATTTGCGGTAGTTTCATTAGCGGTAAACAATATTTTGGATCTTGATGTCAATCGTGTTAATGTAAATGGGGGAGCGATTGCACTGGGACATCCGATTGGAGCAAGTGGAACCAGAATATTAGTAACACTTTTATTTGAGATGAAAAGACAATCTGCAAAAAAGGGGGTAGCCAGTCTCTGTATTGGTGGGGGAGAAGCATCAGCACTGATAGTTGAAATGTGAAATAGGAGATATCATGGACGAGAAGAAAGTTTCGATTATTGGAAGCGGTACAATGGGCAATGGTATTGCTCATGTTTTTGCAACTCATGCCTATCAGGTAACTTTAATCGATGTAAGTGAAGAAATTTTAAATAAGGCACTTGCAACAATTAAGAAGAACATGGAACGCCAGGTAAACAAGGAACTGATATCACGGGCTGATATGGATGCAGCATTATCAGAGATTGAAATTTCAACAGATCTGGAGTCCGCTGCAGATAGTCTTCTCGTAGTAGAAGCAGTCCCTGAAAGCGGTGTTCTGAAAAAAGAGATATTTCAAAAATTGGATAATGTTTGTGAGCCGGATACGATCTTTGCAACAAATACATCATCCATTTCAATTACTGAATTAGCGGCTGTCACACAGAGAATAAATCAGGTTATTGGTATGCATTTCATGAATCCTGTCCCTGTCATGAAATTGGTTGAAATAATTAGGGGCTTATCTACTTCAGATGAAACGTACCAAAGAGTTCATGATGTTTCTCTTGCCCTTGGAAAAACACCGGTGGAAGTAAATGATTATCCGGGTTTTATCTCAAATCGAATACTGATGCCGATGATAAATGAGGCAGTCTATTGTTTGATGGAAGGTGTGGCCACTCGCGAATCGATTGATACTGTTATGAAACTCGGTATGGCCCATCCGATGGGCCCTTTAACCCTTGCTGATTTTATAGGACTGGATGTTTGCCTCTCTATTATGAATGTATTATACGTTGGCATAGGCGATTCAAAATACAGACCCTGTCCTCTCTTGAAAAAAATGGTTGCAGCCGGTCATCTGGGTAGAAAATCAGGTAAGGGATTCTACGAATATTGATCTTATGGTGAAACGAAATATAAAAAGAAGTGAAGAGAGAGAATTTGCCTTTACGATGCTATATGCGTCTGAATTTAATCAGGATCCACTGGATCTTCAGATTGAGCGCTTAGATGAATCTTCGCAGCATAAAGCGACACCCTATGTGAAAAAAATAATATCTACCTATACAAGTACGAAAAAAGAACTTGACAGCTTAATTAAGAATAAACTGGAAAACTGGGATTTAAAGAGAGTTGCGATCATTGATAAAATAATTTTGAGAATGGCAATTGTTGAAATTGTTTATTTTGATGAAATTCCACCCGAAGTCTCTATAAATGAAGCAATTGAGTTAGCAAAAAAGTATAGTACTGCCGGGAGTGGAAAATTTATAAATGGCCTGCTTGATGCAATTTACAGAACCCAAAAGGGTAAAAAGAGATCAAAAATCAAGAAAGAGGAAATGACTGCGGATTAAATACAGTTTAATCTCAGACGACACTAATAATACACACGGAATTTTGGAAGATTAATATGCCTGTTGCAATAATATCAGACATTCATGGAAATTTAGAGGCTTTAAAGGAAGTTCTCACGTACATTGACGCCCACGCGATTGAGACAGTTTATTGTTTAGGTGATATTGTTGGGTATGGGCCAAATCCCAATGAATGTGTTGAAATCATAGCTGAACGATGTAAAGAAGTTGTTATCGGAAATCATGATCATGCTGCCATCGGATTAACGAGTACTGAATATTTTAATGATTTTGCCAAAATATCTACGCACTGGACCACGAATAACCTTACAGAAAAAAATAAAGATTTTTTACACGATCTGGAATTTACCTTTGCTACGGATAAATTTTTAGCGGTTCATTCAACTCCCTCAGCTCCTACAATGTGGCATTATATTTTGTCTGAAGTAGATGCACAGCATGAGTTTAAATATTTTGAAGAAAAAATATGTTTTATCGGTCATTCACACTTTCCAATTATTTTTAACAATAGGGCAGGATTCTCACGTGCTCCTGATGTGAAATTGGAAGCAGATGATAAATATGTAGTCAATGTCGGAAGCGTCGGACAACCAAGAGATGGAAACCCGAAGACATGTTTTTGCGTTTATGATGAAAACGAAGATTCGATTCAATTTATAAGACTAACATATGATGTTAGTAAAACGCGTGAAAAAATAATCAAGGCAGGGTTACCAGTCTTCCTTGCTGATCGATTGACAAAGGGCTATTAGTTGAGGTAATAAATGTTTGCATCTTTAATAACAAAAATATTTGGCAGTAAGCATGAACGGGATTTGAAAAAACTCTATCCAATTGTTGAAGAAATAAATGAATACTACGAAGAATGCCAGTCTTTGGATGAAGAAGGATTAAAAGCTAAAACTGAAGAGTTTAGGCAGCGGCTCAGTGATGGTGAAACAGTGGATGACATTTTGCCGCAAGCGTTTGCCGTGGTTAAAGAAGCCTGCGGCAGGCATAAGGGGAAAAGCTGGAATGTCGTTGGTCACCCCCTCGATTGGGATATGGTACCATATGATGTGCAGCTCATTGGTGGGATTGTCCTGCATCAGGGCAAAATTGCCGAAATGGCGACAGGAGAAGGAAAAACGCTGGTTGCTGTTCTTCCTACATATTTAAATGCTCTTGAGGGGAAAGGTGTTCACGTTGTAACGGTAAATGACTATCTGGCACAACGTGACTCGGAATGGATGGGGGAAATATATAAATATCTGGGTCTGACAGTTGGCGTCATTTTGAATGAAATGACACCTGAACAACGTCGCGAGGCCTATAACTGTGATATAACTTATGGTACAAATAATGAATTTGGTTTCGACTATCTACGTGATAATATGGCGGGTTCGGTCGATGATATTGTGCAGACGAGAGGTCATAATTATGCAATCATTGATGAGGTCGATAATATACTGGTTGATGAGGCGAGAACGCCGCTTATTATTTCAGGTCCCGTTAGTGTTTCCACCCATCAGTATGGGGAAATGAAACCGCTTGTCGAAAGACTTGTATTAAAACAATATAAACTGGTCACCAGTATGATAAACGATGGCGAAAAACTTCTCGAAGAAGGGAAGGAAATGGAAGCTGGTGAAAAGTTCTTGATTGCTGATAAAGGAGCACCAAAGCATAAGCGGCTTTTGAAATTATATCAGGAACCGAGTAATAAAAAACTTGTCAGAGATGTAGAAAATATTTATCTGCGAGATAAAGGACAAAATAAAGCTTCAGAAGAAAAATATTTTGGAGACCTGTACTATACAATAGATGAAAAAAATCATGTGATTGATCTTACTGAAAATGGCAGAAATGAACTTGCTCCCAATGATCCTGACATGTTCCTGATACCTGATATGGGTGAAGAAGTTGCGAAAATAGAAAATGAAGATCTGTTATCCCCTGAAGAAAAGGTTGAAAAAAAGGCAGAGCTGCATCAAATCTTTTCAGAGAGAAGTGAACGCCTGCAAAATATTTCTCAATTGTTGCGTGCCTATTCATTATATGAGAAAGATGTTGAGTATGTGGTAACGGATGGTAAGGTGATGATTGTCGATGAATTTACCGGCCGCATCATGCATGGGCGCCGATACAGTGACGGTTTACACCAGGCGATTGAAGCCAAAGAAAATGTTAAGATTGAACGGGAAACACAAACTTTAGCCACCGTTACACTGCAGAATTACTTTAGAATGTATGGTAAGTTGGCGGGCATGACAGGAACTGCTGAGACCGAAGCGGGCGAATTCTGGGAAATTTATAAACTGGACGTGATGGTTATTCCGACGAATGAACCAATTCGTCGAATGGATTATAATGACCTGATCTACCGGACAAAGCGTGAAAAATATAATGCGGTCATTGATGAAATAGAAGAAATGAATAAAAAGGGCCGACCGGTTTTGGTAGGTACGATATCGGTCGAAGTCTCTGAGACTTTGAGCAGAATGCTCAAACGAAGAGGAATAAAACATAGCGTGCTGAATGCTAAATATCATCAACAGGAAGCAGAGATTGTAAAATTTGCCGGTCAACCTGGAGCAGTAACCATAGCAACCAATATGGCCGGACGCGGAACGGATATCAAACTCGCCAGACAAATTGTAAAATGTTCAGAAGGCTGCTATTTGAAAAGACCGGAAGCTCAAGCGCCGGATGATCTGGATATTCAACAATGCGAAGCAAATATGCCCTGTGGATTACATATCATTGGAACGGAGCGGCATGAAGCAAGAAGAATTGACAGACAGCTACGCGGTCGATCTGGACGACAAGGGGATCCCGGTTCATCTCGATTTTTTCTCTCTCTTGAAGATGATCTGATGCGTTTATTTGGCTCTGATAGAATTGCCAATGTTATGAATCGTATGGGTGCAGAGGAGGGCGAGGTTATCGTACATCCTCTAATAACGAAATCGATTGAGAAAGCACAAAAAAGAGTCGAAACACAAAACTTTGCTATTCGAAAACGATTGCTGGAGTATGATAATATCATGAATCAGCAACGTGAAGTGATCTACAATCGTCGTACTGTGGCCTTGAAAGGTGAAGATCCAAAACAAGATGTATTGGATATACTGGATGAGTTTGTCGAAAGCCGGGTAAATGAGTTTATCCACCAAAAAGCACATCCTGAAGATTGGGAAATGGACGGCCTATTGGAATCGGTCAGTATGGTTATTCCCATGGATATATCAAGTATTAAAGATAAGGTCTATTCTCTGGATCGCGATCAGTTAATGGATCTGATCAAAGAAAAGGCACTGGAAATCTATGAGTTAAAAGAAACCCGCATTGGATCAGAGAGAATGCGTGTTTTTGAAAGATTCCTGGTTTTACGTGTCATCGATGATGAGTGGAAAGATCATTTATACGAAATGGATATGCTAAAAGAGGGCATCCATCTGAGGGCATATGGCCAAAAGGATCCGTTGATGGAATACAAACGTGAAGCCTTCTATATGTTTGAGAGCCTTATAGGACGTATTAATGAAAAAACACTGAATATTTTATGGAAATTTCAGGTTCAGGAGGAACCAGAGTCACCCCGCCGCAATTTTCCAACCCAGCGTATGAGAACAGTGCATGAAAACGCTATTAATCTGGGGTTTGCGGCAGCAGAAGAATCGGATATACAGAAAGCATCACGTGAGCGGTCGGAAAAACTTCAACCGGTAAGAGTCGAACAAAAGGTTGGTAGAAATGATCCCTGTCCCTGTGGGAGTGGGAAAAAATACAAGAAATGTTGTGGGGCGGTATAGCATTATTCGAAAACAAAACGGGCACGATGTATCGTACCCATATTTTTAGTATCTTATAGTTCGTTATTAAACAGATTTAGTATCAGTGCGGTGCACGGTGTCCTCACCATTAATATTTTTCCAGCTCATTATTTACTAGATTTAGCATCAGCGCGCGCTCGCGCATTGGTAGAAAAGCACTTTTAAATCCCGCCACAATAATTGTCTTCAAGTCATTAATATTCAAATTTGCGTATTTTGCAGCGAGACTTAATTCTTGTGTGAGTGTGGTGTTAGATATCAATCGGTTATCTGTGTTGATGGTTATCCTCAATCCAAAATCATAATAAAACTTTAAAGGATGCTTTTCATAGGAAGGAACCACTCTGGTTTGAATATTACTGGTAAGGCATACTTCCAAAGGAATGCGGTGATCATTAACATAGTTCAGTAAATCGCCATCTTCCAGTAAGCGTGTCCCGTGTCCTATACGGTGAGCACCACAGTAATGAACAGCCTGATGGATGCTTTCCGGCCCATAGGCTTCCCCGGCGTGAGCGGTCGTATTGATATTATTATTTAATATCCGGTAGAATGCTTCCCGGTGATGTTTAGCCGGATAGCTTTCCTCAACTCCCGCCAGATCAAAACCGACGACACCTCTGTTTTTGTAAGCAACGGCTAAGTCAGCAAGCATATTTGATGATTCAGGTGAGATATTCCTCATGCCACAGATAATAACGCCCGTTTTGATCTCATATTTCTTTTCAGCCCGTCGCAAACCTGAGAGCACTGCATCAATAATCGTCGGTAATTTCATCCCCTTTTTTGTATGCAATATTGGGGAATATCGAACTTCCATATACCAAATATTCTCAGCCGCGGCGTCTTCGGCTAGTTCGTAGGCAACCTGATACAGAGCTTCTTCTTCCTGAAGAACAGATAAAACAATATCAAACGGACGTAGATAGTCTTCGAGGTTTTTACATTTGAGGCCCGGAACGAGAATTTTTTTTAACGCTTCGTTATTAGAGGAAGGAAGCTCTACATTTTGTTTTCTGGCGAGTTCAAGAAGGGTCGCCATTCGAACTGATCCATCCAGATGCACATGAAGATCAGTTTTTGGCATTGCTTTTATTATTTTTTTATCAATTTCCATAGAAGTCTAAGCAATTGCACAGACCTTCCCAACTAACTATGAACTACCTGCATACACCAGCAATCAGATATCACTTGAATCTTCGTCAATCGTTTGCAAAGAATCCAAGATGGATGGTTCTTCTTCCTCCACCGGTAATTGCAGCTCAGTTTCCTGGTCTTCAACTACGGGTGTTAAGGTTGCCGGGGGTTGTTCGGGTTGTTGTTGCTGTATCTCCTGGTCACCGGTCGTCGGCTGGTCTGTTGCCGGAACTGTAGAAGTGGCAGCAGCAGTTGGGAGTGGAAGCTCATCTGTATTTGTTGGGTCTGTTAATTTCGTTCTAGCCAGGCTACTATATGGGGATTCCGGAAACGTTGCGATCAATTCCTGATAAGCCTTACTGGCGGTTTCAATTTCATTCAGCTTAGCATGCATTAAAGCCATTCGATAAAGAGCATTGGCTTTGGTATACCGGTCATCACTATTGGGATAAAAGACCGCTTTTTTATAGAAACCGGCGGCGTTTGTGTAATCGACTGAATCTGTTGTGACGTCTCCAGGATTCCACCTGGCGGAATTCTCATAAAATTCCCCAATCTGCATATATATCAATGGTACTTTTTCAGGGATTATGTTTTCTTTTAAAATTCGAAGCAGAAGGTCGAATTGTTCTTCATATTTTTCCTGACCTCCCAGTGATTTTGAAATAAGCAATTGGGCATCGATATGTAAGTCTGAGGTGGGAAAATTATCTAACATCAATTGCGCCAGTTGCATACTCCTGTCATAGTTCCCATTTGAAAATTCAACTTCACCTTTTTGGATCAAAGATTCGGGGGTCTCATCTTCAATAATAATATCGTCTTTGCTTCCTCCACAGGCTATAAATGCGGTTAAAAGCAGCAAAGATACGAGCATCTTTAAATAACTATTCATTTTTATATCCTCCCGAAGGAATTTAATGTATAAAATTCTTTAATTCCTCTTTTGATTTCAGTATAATCTCGTCAATATCAAATGTCTTTAAGCGACGATCTTGCATAACCCAATGACCATCAATCATCAGATGATATACATCTGATGATTTTGTAGAATATACGACTTTAGAGTATATGTTTTCAAAAGGAATTGAATGAACATCATCCAGCTGGCAAAAAACAAGATCTGCTTTTTTTCCTTTCTCGATGCTTCCAATCTGGTTTTGTAAACCAAGCGCTTTTGCCCCCTCAATGGTTGCCATTCTGAAAACTGACTCTGAACTAAGAGCAGTGGGACCCTTGAGAGGTTTCTGAATCAGGGCCGCCAATCTCATTTCGTTAAATATATCGAGATTATTATTGCAGGGGGCACCATCTGCACCCAATGATACCGAAATGCCTCTATCTATATATTCAGGCACAGGCGCAATACCTGATCCTAATTTAAGGTTTGCACCGGGACAATGCAGTACTTTCATCTTGTTTTGCTCCATGATATCTTTTTCATCTTTATCAAGCCAGATGCAGTGTGCCAGAAGGACCTCTGGTCCGACAATCCCCAGTTTTTCAAATAATTTAATATTTCTTGCGTTAAAAGTTTTTTCTACAATAACTGTTTCCTGTAAATTCTCTGAGGCATGCGAATGAAAGGGTACCCCATATTCTTTTGACAAACGGTATGTCTCGGATAATAATTCCTGCGTGCATGATAAGACGAATCTTGGCGCAAATGCATACTTTATTCGTCCCTGCGCACGGTTGTGCCAGATTTCAAGTAGTTTAACGCTATTCTCAATAGAATCCGTTGTCGTTTCTCTAAGATTATCAGGAATGTCTCCCCAATCCATCATTGTTTTACCGCAGAAAGCGCGAATACCACTCCGTTCGATTTCTTCAAAAACTGTGTGCATATGATGGACTGTACCGAAATCCATAATTGTTGAAGTGCCGCCCAGTAATAACTCAGCAATTCCCAGCCGGGCACTTATTCTCAGTGAATTTTCAGAGTGTTGACCTTCAAGCGGCCATATCTTTTTTTTTAGCCAGTCCATCAGACTCAGATCGTCGGCCAGATTACGAAATAAAGCCTGACTCAAATGGACATGTGTTTGGATAAAACCCGGGCAGATAAAATAATTACTGGCATCAAATTCAATAACATCCCGATAATCAAGTTCTAGGCCAAGATCCTTAATTTCTGTCTCATGCACCAGGATATCGCCGGAAAAAACGTCGGATGACTCGTTGGCTGTTACAATCAGTCCATTCTTGATTAAGATCGGTTTCGAATTTTGGCTATTATTCAATTATCTATATTTTCCAGGTTTATCGATTATCACAGTGAAATGAAAATACAAAGTTTACCCTGTATGTACTTCTGATATTGTAGATCGTATGGAGATGCAATAAATCGCATCTTTACATTTTGTATATTTAAACTAATAAATAGTATTCGGTATATTTGGACAAAAGTTAACATGATTTTAAAAATTCTTGCCTAAAATACGAAAAAACAAGAGAATAGCAAATAAAATTTCCGCAAATATGATTGTAAAAATTTTAGTATATTTTATTAATTGATATGGGATATGGGATGTGGGATACCGGATGCCAGATGCCAGATATTGGATGTTTGATGTTGGAGACCGGAAACCGGAGGCCGGAGACCGTTATGTGATTTGGGATATGGGATATGAGATTTGAGATATGGGATGTGAGATATGCGATTTGCGATAATAGGTCACGTTCACTTGGCACAAATCCAAGCCCCGGAGGGGGGCGACGCTAGACTAGCCCAGCACGGGAGTGCTGGGTAGATGGAAGGATTTATAAAGGAAGTGCCGTAGGTATGACCCAATTATATTACGAATTTCGAATGTCGAATTACGAATGATGAATATCGAATATCAAATATCCAAGATTCAATATCCGCCTACCGGCGTGATCCAACAAGGAATAATCAATTTTCAGGTTTAAGTATATAAAGAAATCGAATTAGGAGATTTCCATGAGCATGGATATCAAAAAATTTGAAAAGATTTTTGCTAAAATTTATGGTAATGATAAATCCGTTACTGATACTCAGGTAAATAGATATGATCAATTAATGCAGAAATTCAATCAACAATTCAATCATTCAGACCTGCATTTTTTCAGCACGCCTGGTAGGACAGAAATAGGCGGCAATCACACCGATCATAATCATGGAAGGGTATTGGCGGCAGCTGTCAATTTAGATTCCATTGCCGTTGCGGCAGCGAGTGATTCAATGACTGTAACTCTCTTTTCTGAAGGATATCAGAGACCATTCATCGTTGATCTACACGATTTACAGATAAATGCTAAAGAAGAGGGGACAACCAATGCACTTATACGAGGTATTGCGGCTCGTTTTAAGGAATTGGGAAATAATGTCGGCGGTTTTAATGCATGTTGCAGCAGTGATGTACTTCCTGGCTCAGGTTTGAGTTCCTCAGCGTCCATAGAGGTTTTAATCGGAACGATATTTAATCATCTTTTTAATAGTGGAAAAATCGCAGCAGAGGAAGTTGCCAGCATCGGGCAATATGCTGAAAACACTTATTTTGGTAAACCCTGTGGTTTGATGGATCAGATGACCTGTGCTGCAGGGGGGATTATCAGTATCGATTTTGAGGATCCCGGCAATCCGCTAGTGACCAAGGTAAACTTTGATTTTAAGTGGCATCACTATAGCCTTTTAGTCGTTGACACCGGAGGTAGCCATGCTGATTTAACAGCTGATTATGCGAGTATACCAGAGGAAATGAAATCCGTTGCCAATTATTTTGGTTTTGACTATTGTCGCCAGCTATCAAAAGAAAGATTTCTCTCCAAGATAGCTAAACTTCGCAAAAAGACCGGTGATCGCTCTCTTTTAAGAGTGCTTCATTTTTTTGAGGATAATGAGAGAGTTCTGAATCAGATTAAGGCGCTTGAAAATGGTACTTTGCAAAATTTCCTATCGCTGGTCAATGAGAGTGGAAATTCATCTTTCAAATGGCTGCAGAATGTCTATTCTGTAAAAAATGTGAATGAGCAGGGTGTGCCATTGGCCCTGGCCCTCACGGAAAAATATATTTCTGAAATTAAAGAAGGGGCCTGCCGCGTGCATGGAGGTGGTTTTGCCGGCACAATCCAGGTATTTTTACCTACCGAAGCTATAAACAAGTATATTGAGATGATAGAAGAGGTATTTGGTCCTGAAAAGGTGCTTGTTTTAAGTATACGTCCGGAAGGATCTGTATATTTGAACCAATATGCTGTATAATGAAGCGACGTGCGTCATATAAAATTGCGAAATGTTTATATGAAATAGCGACGCTCATTATATAAAGTAGCGACGCGATTAATCGCGTCGCTACTTTAACAAAATTGTTGGTGCAAATTCTGTAATCCTTAAATTATTCAAGCAAGTATTACCGCAAAGAATTATTTATTCACAGTTGAATTAATAATTACAATATGTAACCGTCGCTTTCCTTGACAGAAATTTCACAATTAAGTAAATTATAAGTTGATAACTAATATAGTATAGATGAAAAAATTGAAGAAGGAGAGTGATAATGAGTATCCGTGTTGCAATAAATGGTTTTGGTAGAATTGGCCGTTTGGTATTTAAAGCGGCTCAGTATGATAAAGATATTGAACTGGTTGCGATCAATGATTTGACAGATGCCCATACATTGGCGCATTTATTGAAATATGATTCGGTTCATGGTCGTTATCCGGAAAAGGTTTCATTTGAGGGTGATACCCTGGTTGCCGGCCAGCGAAAGGTAAAGGTTATTGCAGAGAAAAATCCGGCTGAATTACCGTGGAATGATTTAGGGGTGGACATGGTCGTGGAATCAACCGGTGTTTTCAGACAGAGAGCGCAGCTGGAAAATCATCTCAATCAGGGCGCAAAAAAGGTGGTCTTAACGGTTCCTGCGAAGGATGAGATTGATAACACGATCGTACTGGGTGTCAATAATGCTGATCTGAAAGCGACCGATAAAATTGTCTCAAATGCTTCATGTACAACCAATTGCCTTGCTCCTGTTGCCAAGGTGTTACATGAAAACTTCGGTATTGTCAGAGGATTTATGACCACGATTCATGGGTATACCAATGATCAGCGTCTTCTGGATCTTCCGCACAAAGATTTGCGTAGAGCGCGGGCGGCAGCAGTCAGTATGATTCCGACCACCACCGGTGCTGCACGTGCCGTTGGAAAGGTCATCCCGGCACTCAATGGAAAACTCGATGGTGGAGCGATGAGAGTTCCGGTTAGTGACGGTTCAATTGTCGATCTCGTTGCAGTTGTAGAAAAAAACACGACGGCAGATGAAGTAAATGCTGCGATGAAAAAGGCGGCTGATGGCGAAATGAAGGGTGTTCTTGAATATTGTGAGGATCCAATCGTTTCTGTCGATATCGTAGGAAATCCGCATTCCAGTATTTTTGACAGTTTATCGACCAGTGTGATGGATGGAAATTTTGTGAAGATATTTTCCTGGTATGATAACGAGTGGGGTTATTCATGCCGTACTCTTGATTTACTCAAATTAATGGCGAGTATGTAATATAATTTGAGATAATAAATTTATGAGGACTGCCGGATGACAGTCCTCTTTTTTTATGGAGGAAAAGATGGCAAAAAAAACAATTAATGATGTTGATTTGAAAAATAAAAAAGTGTTAATGAGATGTGACTTTAATGTACCCTTGGATGATAATCAACAGATTACAGATGATAGAAGAATAACCGCTTCACTGCCATCAATCAAAAAAGTATTAGACGAAGGTGCTGCCCTTATTTTGTGCTCGCATTTAGGACGTCCCAAAGGTGAAAAAAAAGCGGAAATGAGTCTCAGTCCGGTTGCTAAAAAATTGTCAGAATTACTCAACCGTGATGTTAAACTTTCTGAGGATTGTATTGGTGAACAGGCGTCGTATCTAAAACAAAATTTGCAACCGGGAGAAGTCCTTCTGCTTGAGAACCTGAGATTTCATAAAGGCGAAACCGATAATGACCCTGAATTTGCCAAGGAATTAGCAGATGGATGTGAACTATATATTAATGATGCCTTTGGAACGGCACATAGGGCACATGCCTCTACGGAAGGCGTAACACACTATATTGACCAATGTGTTGCCGGATACTTAATTGAAAAAGAAATTGCATATCTGGATGGTGCCATCAATAATCCAAAACGTCCTTTAATCGCCATCCTCGGTGGTGCAAAGATTTCCGGAAAAATCGATGTGATCAAAAATCTTTTTGATAAAGTGGATGCTCTTATCATTGGTGGCGGTATGGTTTACACTTTTTATAAGGCAAAAGGGTGGGAGATCGGCACATCACTTCTTGAAGATGATAAGATTGAATTGGCAAAAGAACTATTAGAGGAAGCGGAAGAAAAAAATGTGGCCTTATTTTTACCCGTAGACAATGTAATTGCGGATGCATTTGAGAATGATGCACAGACATCAACGGTGGCTGCAGGCCAGATTCCGGCAAATTGGATGGGATTGGATATTGGTCCTGAAACGATTGAAAAATTCAGCAGGGAAGTGGCAAAAGCTAAAACGATTGTTTGGAATGGACCTATGGGTGTATTTGAGATGGAAAATTTTTCAATTGGTACGAGGAAAATTGCCGAGGCCATCGCAGAATGTACTACCAAAGGCGCTATTTCCATTATTGGTGGCGGAGACTCTGCGGCAGCCATTGCAAAGTTTGGATTAGATGATAAGATATCTCATATCTCAACGGGCGGCGGAGCGTCACTTGAATTTCTTGAAGGTAAAAAATTACCGGGGATTGAGGCTTTATCGGATAAATAAATATTTTGTATGGGCGGGTTCGGAAGTGCTCTTATAAATAAATCGATTATATAATTTGCTCAGAATGTCATGCCTGCGAAAGCGGGCATCCATAACATTTTCATGATAATAAAAATCATTTATGGATTCCCGCTTGCGCGGGAATGACATTTCAAGTTCATTTTAGATTAAATATTAAAATTAAGAAAATCTGGAGAAAATATAAAATGCGACAATTTGTGATTGCAGGAAATTGGAAAATGCATAAAACAAATGCAGAGGCGGTTGAATTAGCTGAAGAATTGAAAAGTAAAACGACGTCAATTGAAAAAACGCAGATGATTATCTGTCCGCCGGCGACAGCTTTGACAACTGTGTATTCAGTTGTTAGGGATAGTAAGATAGCTGTCGGGGCTCAAAACATGTACTGGGAGAATCAAGGTGCCTTTACCGGTGAGATTTCCAGCGACATGATCAAATCCACAGGCGCCACCTACGTCATTCTCGGACATTCTGAGAGAAGACAGTATTTTGGTGAGACCGATGAAACGGTGAATAAAAAGACCCTGCATGCCTTAAATACCGGTTTAAATCCAATCGTTTGTATTGGTGAGAGTCTAGAGCAACGTGAAGAGGGCATAACCAAAGATGTCATCGATGAGCAATTGGATGGCTCAATGAAGGGCATTTCAGCCGATCAGATGGTAAAGATCATTCTTGCCTATGAACCGATCTGGGCAATCGGAACCGGCAAAACCGCTACACCTGATCAGGCACAGGATGTCCATGCCTTTATCAGATCAAAATTGGAAGATAAGTTTGATGCGGAGACCAGTCAATCGATTATTATTCAATATGGTGGCAGTGTAAAGCCGGCAAATGCTTCCGACCTTCTCAGCCAACCGGATATTGATGGTGCCCTTGTTGGCGGCGCCTGTCTGGAAGCGGAGTCCTTTTCAGAAATTATTAAAGCTGCCGAAAGTCTTTCATAGGGCGGGTCTCTGTGCTCGCCCGCGAATAAGCAAAAACTATTGATATGGCATTTATTCGTTGTTAAATTACAAAGCTTTAAATATTGGAGAAATTGATGTATACATTTTTATTAATATTGTTTGTTTTAGTATGTTTTGCCCTGGTAGTTGTTATTCTGTTACAGGCGGGAAAAGGCCAGGGATTGGCCGGAACTTTTGGTGGCCCCGGAGCCGGTGCCGTATTTGGTGGAAGAGGAGCTGCGACGTTTTTAAGCAAGGCAACAGGTGTGCTAGCAACGCTTTATCTGGCCCTATGTTTACTTATTGGATATATCTACAAGTCAGAGAATGAAGTTCAAAGAGAAAGCCTGATTCAACAAGAGGCGCAGCAGGAAGTACCTGCTTCTTCCGTGCCATTGGCACCGATCGGAACAACACCTTCTGATACTACGCAATAAATTGCTGGAGTGGTGGAACCTGGTAGACACGCTATCTTGAGGGGGTAGTGAGCTTTTGCTCGTGGGGGTTCAAGTCCCCCCTCCAGCACTATTAAAAACAAGGACTTACGCAAAATGTAAGTCCTTTTTTCATGCCTTAAAACCTACCGTATTTTGTGTCCTATGTGTCCATAAATGTGTCCATGCCTATTTTTAAAGAAAATCTTGTGCATATTTAAACTAATTCACGCTTTGCTCCAACGATCGGATAATTCTCCTCCAGTTAAGGAATATGTCAATTTATAAATTAAATTGTATCTTCGTATTACTGTAATTATATTTATTTAAATATTTTGTAATAAGGATATGTTATGATAAAGGGAATTCAATATATTGTAGATGGAAAAGGCAACAAAAAGAGTGTTATATTAGACCTTGATAAGTGGGGAGAGTATTGGGAAGATTTTTATGATATTCTGGTTTCAGAATCCCGGCGCGATGAGCCCAACATCTCATGGGATAAGCTGAAAAAAGAAGCAGTTTCTTCCTAATGGGCGAGAGTACAAGTTTTGACATCCAGTTTAAATCTTCTGCCGCAAAAGAATTCCGCAATCTTCCTCAAGAAATCAAAAAAAGAGTAATAACGAAGATAGATTCACTTTCCTCAAATCCCCTCCCGAAAAATGTAAAGAAATTAAAAGGTAAAACGACTATTATCGATTGAGAGTTGGTGTTTATAGAATAGTATATGAACTACACCCAAAAGAAAGATTTCTTATAATAACTCGAATCAGACATCGTAAAGATGTTTACGATTAATCTTAAAATTACACTTTCTGTTCTTTGAAAATATTATTGCGAGAAAAGAATGCAATAGCACTTAGGCGTGCTGGTTTCCCGATTCCAGCAATTAAACTTTTAAATGATATCGGGATCCGCCTCTCCCGGTACATTGGGATCTGCGACGCGGTGTGATCCTAAACAAATCCCAATACACAATATCCAACTTACGATGTGTCGTAAAATAGTCCGGACCAAAATACGATGTATCGTAAAATGGTCTTTGACAATTGTTGCCTTATCCAACCATGGTTTAAAAATGTACCAAAATCGCTGAGAAAACAGCCCAAAGTTTATTTGCGGGACTGGAGCACA
>Ga0209536_100002257_pt1 | contig 31331 bp, 27 predicted proteins | sample DeeMarSeWOR28_12_FD_187461 | JGI IMG/M metagenome (GOLD analysis project Ga0209536, IMG submission 187461) | Marine sediment microbial communities from White Oak River estuary, North Carolina - WOR-2-8_12 (SPAdes) (version 2) | ecosystem: Environmental > Aquatic > Marine > Intertidal zone >... | reverse complement strand
ATAAAAAAACATTAAAGAAATATGTGGGGAAGGAAAATTTCTACGCTGGGATGGCGCCTAAAGAGTATGAATTGGTTTCCCTTGCACTTGAAATTCTGCGGAATAGTCCTGCCAGAACGCCATCCTTAAAGGAAACCGAACAGGCCGACGCCGTCTTTATTATAGGGGAAGACTTAACCAATACAGCCCCTCGGTTGGCGTTAGCATTGCGACAAGCAGTACGCCAAATTCCCATTGAGAATATTAAAAAATTGAATATCCCGGAGTGGCACGATGCAGCTATTCGTGAAACGATTCAGGATGAAAAGGGACCGTTTTTCATCGCCTCGCTTAAGAAAACAAAGCTGGACGATATTGCAACGGACACATATCTCAGTGCACCGGAAGATCTGGCACGTTTGGGATTTGCAGTTGCACATATAATCAACAATGAGGCGCCTGCAGTCTCGGAGCTAACTCAAGAAGAACAAAACCTTGCTGAAAAAATAGCTAATGCTTTAAAGAAAGCTAAAAAACCATTGATCGTCTCGGGAACCAGTAGTAGCAGCAAGGCCGTCATCCAGGCTGCCGCAAATATTGCCAGCGCACTTTGCAGAAATGGGAAAAAAGCTGAATTAACCTACACCGTACCCGAATCAAACAGTATGGGATTAATGTTGTTAGGCGGAAAGAGTTTGGATGGATTAGTTAAAGAAGTGCAGAAGGGAAGTGTGGAAACACTACTCATTTTAGAAAACGATATTTATCGACGTCTGGATAAGAAAACAGCGCACAATTTATTCAGCAAAGTAAAACATGTGGTTGCTTTTGATTATTTGGAAAATACAACTACATCAGCAGCTGAAGTTGTAATTCCTGTAGGCACATTTGCTGAAGCTGACGGCACACTGGTGAATAATGAGGGCAGAGCGCAGCGGTTTTATCAGTCATTTCCACCGGAAGGAGTCGTCCAGGAAAGCTGGCGCTGGATGAAAGAGATAATGGATGTATCTAATAAAGATGACGCAAAATCCTGGAATAACTTATCGGACATTGTGGAGAGCGTTGAAAAAGAATATTCCGTATTTAATGGAATTCAATCCATTGCGCCGCCACCTGGATTTAGAATAGCGGGGCAGAAAATACCGCGACAGTCTCATCGCTACAGCGGACGCACCGCAATGAAAGCGAATATCAATGTTCATGAACAGAAACCGCCGGATGATCCCGATTCGCCGTTAACCTTCACGATGGAAGGCTTTTTTGGAGAACCGCCGTCACCGTTAATACCGCGTTTCTGGTCCCCGGGGTGGAACTCGGTTCAGTCCATTAACAAATACCAGATCGAAGTCGGTGGCTCACTTCACGGCGGCGATCCCGGTAAACGGCTGATCGAACCTGCGGAAAATGTGGATATATTATTCTATAAGAAGATTCCAGGTGCTTTTAAAGCGCGGAGTAATGAATGGCAGTTTATTCCCATTCACCACATTTTTGGATCGGAAGAATTGAGTGTTATTTCTCCGGCTGTCAAAGAGCGGTCGCCGGATCCATATATTTGTCTTAATCCGGAAGATGCAAAAGGCCTAAAAGTGAAAGGCAGTGATAAAGTTAAACTCAACATTGATGGCGAAAATTTTGATCTGGCGGTGAAATTTGAGAAAACTTTGCCCAAAGGTCTTGCGGGATTCCCCGTGGGATTTCCCGAAGTAAATTATTGTGAGTTACCAGTTTGGGGTATAATAACCGGGGCCGGTAAATGAGCGAAGAAATCAGAATTTTGTTAATCATTGTTGGCGTTTTGCTGGTTGCAACGACAATTGCTGCGGCGCTGATTTGGGTTGAACGCCGATTGCTTGCGGTTTGGCAGGATCGGTATGGGCCCAACAGGGTTGGTCCATTTGGATTATTTCAGGTATTGGCAGATATGGTAAAAATATTTTTTAAGGAGGATTGGATTCCGCCTTTTGCCGATAAACCCATTTTTGTGATTGCACCAACCGTTATTATGGTTACTGTTTTAATGTCATTTGCTGTTATTCCGGTTGCTCCCGATATATTTGTGGTAGATCTGAATATTGGTATTCTCTTTTTCCTGGCAATGTCTTCATTGGGTGCTTACAGCCTTGTTTTAGCCGGTTGGGCATCTCACAATAAGTATTCACTCATCGGCGGTCTTCGAGCCGCGGCTCAAATGATCACTTATGAAGTATTTATGGGCTTATCATTAATGGGTGTGGTAATGTTGAGTGGTTCTTTCAGCTTAGTTAAAATTGTTGAAGCACAAAAGGAAATGTGGTTTTTCATTCCTCAATTTTTAGGATTCGTCATTTTTATGATTGCCGGTATTGCTGAAACCCATCGATTGCCGTTTGATATACCGGAGGCAGAAAGCGAGATTATCGCCGGATTTCACTCTGAATATTCCGGGATGAAATTCGGGATGTTCTTCGTCGGTGAGTATCTCGGTATAACATTAGTCTCTGCATTAATAGTCACTTTCTTTTTCGGCGGTTGGCTAGGACCTGATTTCTTACCGCCAATAGTATGGTTTTTAATAAAGACTTTTGTATTTATCGCTATGTTTATTTTATTGAGAGCGTCATTGCCCAGACCCCGTTATGATCAATTGATGGGGTATGGTTGGAAAATCTTATTACCCTTAGCACTAATTAATATTTTGGTAACCGGAGCCATTGTTTTGGCCAGGTAAGGATATGTTCAGAGATTTGATGAGTTGAAAAGGTAAATCAGAATGTTCAGTATTATTCGCAGCATGTGGCTGGCTTTTTCGCACCTTTTTAGAAAACCGGTCACCATACAATATCCTGATGAAAAAGCTAAATTGGCTCCTCGCTGGCGGGGCAGGATTGTTTTGACCCGCGATCCCGATAACGAGGAACGCTGCGTAGCCTGCTATCTCTGTGCTGTCGCTTGTCCAGTGGATTGTATTTCCCTTCAGGCAACTGAAGATGAACATGGCAGGCGTTATCCCGAATTTTTCAGAATTAATTTTTCCAGATGTATCTTCTGCGGGTATTGCGAAGATGCATGTCCAACCTATTCTATTCAATTGATTCCTGATTTTGAGTTAGCAGAATATAATCGTCAAAATTTAGTTTATGAAAAAGAGCATCTGTTAATTGATGGGCCTGGCAAATATCCGGGTTATAATTTCTACCGGGTTGCCGGTTTAGCAATTGGTGGTAAAGGTAAGGGTGAAGCGGAAAACGAAGATCCGCCAATTGATATTAGAGATTTATTACCATAAGGAATTTTAATGGAAATAATGTTTTATATAGCAGCTATTGTAGCAATCTTTTCAACCGTAATGGTTATCACAAGATTAAACGCTGTGCATGCCCTGCTTTACCTGATTGTTTCCCTTTTATCTGTAGCCGTTATATTTTTCATACTCGGCGCTCCCTTTATTGCTGCGCTTGAAGTCATTATTTATGCCGGCGCCATTATGGTACTGTTCATTTTTGTGATTATGATGCTAAATCTAGGAAATGCGGCCAAACAACAGGAAAGCCAATGGATCAAACCTTCAATGTGGATTGGTCCATCGGTATTAGCTATTATCATTTTTATTGAGTTCATCTATATTTTGTCCAAAAGTAGAAGCGATGCATTTACAAGTTCTGTAATCGATGCAAAACAAGTCGGCGCGGCGCTTTTTGGCCCTTATTTAATTGGCGTTGAACTAGCGGCAATGTTATTATTGGCTGGAATTGTGGGAGCGTATCACTTAGGCAGACGAAAAAAAGCAAGCTTGCACAGATTTACAGAGGAGATGACTAAATGATTTCGATTTCGCTCGAAATGGGACTACTTCTCTCAGCCATTCTCTTCTTGCTGGGGCTAATTGGCTTATTGGTCAGGCGAAACATTGTGTTCATGCTAATGTCCGTTGAAATCATGTTAAATGCGGCAGGATTGGCATTCGTATTAGGTGGGTCGAGATGGGCTCAGGCTGATGGACAGGTAATGTTTATTTTCATATTAACTATGGCGGCCGCGGAAGTTTCGGTGGGACTTGCATTGATATTATTGCTATATCACAAATTTAAAACCCTTGATGTTGATGCAGCGAGTAAGATGAGAGGATAAAATGTTAGATCTTTTATGGACAGTTCCTGCGATACCTTTTGTTGGTTTTTTAATACTCGCATTCTTTGGAAAACGGTTATCCCGATACATTATTGAGGCCATTGGGGTTGGATCAATTGGCTTATCGGCAATTTTTGCAATACTTGTTGCCATTAATTTTATGTCATCTCCTCCTGCCGGATACTCTTTTTCTCAAAGACTTTGGACTTGGATGAGTGTTGCCGGTTTCTCGCCGGGAATTTCATTTTACCTGGATTCGATGACTGTTGTTTTTATGCTGGTCATTACGGTTGTCGGCTTTCTGATCCATATGTACTCCGCAGAATATATGTTGAACGAAGAAGGTTACAGCCGGTTTTTCGCTTATATGAATCTTTTTGTGGGATCAATGCTGACTTTGGTTCTAGCAGATAATTTAGTGCTGCTTTACCTGGGATGGGAAGGCGTTGGTCTCTGCAGTTACTTGTTAATCGGATTCCTTTACAAAGACCCGTCAAATGGTTTGGCAGCCCGAAAAGCATTTGTGGTCACCAGGGTGGGTGATACCGCAATGGGAATCGGATTATTTCTCTTATATACTCAATTAGGAACGCTTCAAATTCAGGATTTGTTGAGCAGTGCTTCTGATACTTGGCAAGTTGGTTCTCCACTGGCTATTGCTGCAGCCGCTTTGCTTTTAGGCGGTGCAGTAGGTAAATCAGCCCAATTACCTCTACAAACATGGTTGCCGGATGCAATGGCGGGTCCGACGCCGACCAGTGCATTAATTCATGCTGCAACGATGGTCACCGCGGGCGTTTATTTGATAGCACGCACGCATGTTATTTTTCAGCTTGCACCAATTGTGATGACGTTTGTTGCAATTGTTGGAGCAGCCACTTTATTAATTTCCGGGTTTACTGCCCTAACCCAAGTTGATATTAAAAGAGTACTTGCTTACTCTACTATTAGCCAAATCGGATATATGTTTTTAGCACTTGGGATTGGCGCATGGGCAGCCGGAATCTTTCACTTTATGATCCACGCCTTTTTCAAAGCGTTATTGTTTCTCGCTGCCGGTGCAATCATTGTTTCCTTACACCATGAACAAAATATGTTCAAAATGGGGGGTCTTAAAAATAAATTACCGGTCACTTTCTGGACGTTTTTAGCAGGCTCTGCATCCCTCGCGGCGCTACCTTTGGTTACCGCTGGATTTTATAGTAAGGACGCAATACTCTGGTATTCCTTCTCGAGCGAACAAGGCAGTCCCTGGTTTTATGTGATTGCACTACTCGGTGCATTTATTACTTCCATTTACACTTTTAGAATGGTATTTATCACCTTTTTTGGTGAAGCCAAAATCGAAGTATCACATCCACCGGGAAAAAGAATTAAAATCCCTTTAATTGTACTAGGTGTTCTGTCCATTATTGGCGGTTTTATTGAATTGCCGCACACCTTAGGGCATTGGCCGGCATTCTCTGAATTCATGAGCAATGCATTACCTGAGGTCCATGTTCCGCATGAATTGTATAGCTTGGAATGGATTTTCCAGATTATTGCCGGGATTTTAACATTATTTGGAATTTTCATTGCATATCAGTTATTCCTGAAAAACACGGCTTTAAAAGATAAAATCACTCAAAACAGTTTCAGCAGGGTTTTAGCGCGTTTCTGGTTCTCCGGGTGGGGATTTGATTGGGTGTACGATAAACTATTTGTCCAACCCTATATCTGGCTGGCAAATATTAATAAAAGAGATGTATTTGATCTTATTTATTCCCTGATTGCGGCAGTCAATAGAATTTTCCACGTTATTTTAACGCTGACCCAAACTGGACGTTTGCGCTGGTATGCGGTGGGTATTGTTTTTGGCGCAATCGTAACATTATACGTGGTGGTGTTCGCATGATTTTAATTTGGTTAATTGCCATTTTGATGATCGGTGGTCTTTTAGCCTGGCTTTTCAGCCTGAGAAACCATTTGTTAGCCCGCTGGACAGCGCTCATCGCACTTATCATTGATTTCGTGCTGGTATTAAATATTTGGATTCAGGGAAATAGCATTGGCTTCAATGAGTGGATTGAAAATGTTAAGATCCCCTGGATTGAAAGCTTTGGGATCAGTTTTCATCTGGCAATGGATGGACTTAGCCTGTTAATGGTTTTATTAACCGTTTTTCTTGGAATCCTTTCGGTTTTAACTTCATGGAAGGAGATTACCGAGCGGGTTGGATTTTTCCACTTCAACTTAATGTGGATTTTGGCGGGTATCGTCGGCGTGTTCCTTGCCATGGATCTGTTCCTGTTCTACTTTTTCTGGGAAGTGATGCTGATCCCAATGTACTTCCTGATTGGTATTTGGGGACACGAAAACCGCATTTACGCTGCGATCAAATTCTTCATTTTTACTCAGGCAAGCGGACTGCTAATGCTGCTGGCGATTCTGGGATTATATTTTGTGCATCATAGTCAGACCGGCGTTTATACTTATGATTATTTTGATCTGCTTGGAACCGCTATTGCTCCCGGTATTGCCAAATGGCTGATGTTTGGTTTTCTGATCGCCTTTATTGTAAAACTACCCGCAGTTCCAGTTCACAATTGGCTTCCGGATGCCCATACTGAGGCACCAACAGCCGGAAGCGTTATCCTTGCCGGATTGCTTTTGAAGACCGGAGCATATGGATTGCTTCGTTTTGTGCTACCTCTTTTTCCACAAGCAGCCATTGATTTTGCTCCCTGGGGAATGTTCTTAGGAGTTCTTGGTATTCTATATGGCGCTAAACTGGCATTTGCTCAAACCGATTTAAAACGCTTGGTTGCTTACACCAGTGTTAGTCATATGGGATTTGTCATGCTGGGAGTTTTCGCATTTAATGAATTGGCATTGCAGGGTGTCGTGGTGCAAATGATAGCTCATGGATTATCCACAGGCGCTCTGTTTATTTTGGTCGGTCAATTATATGAACGCATTCATACCCGTGATTTAAACCGAATGGGTGGATTGTGGGAAAAAGTACCACGAATGGGTGGAGTGGGTATGTTCTTTGCGCTAGCGTCACTGGGTCTTCCGGGGTTAGCTAATTTTGTTGCCGAATTTTTAATCCTATTGGGTACTTACCAAGCGAATATTGTTGCCGCGATATTTGCTTCATTAGGATTGGTGGCAGCTACGGTTTATTCCCTGCGAATCGTGCAGCGTGTATTCCATGGAAATCAAGTAGAGGAGTGGACTCTACCTGATCTCAATATTCGGGAATCACTAATTATGGGTTCTATGATTGTAATTCTGGTTTGGATTGGGTTATATCCCCAAAATGTGATCGATACAGCGAAACCCACCATTAATAAAGTTCAACAAAAAATTAAGTCGGTAAAGGAACAGTCTGTTCTTTCTCAATACTTGAGTCCATGGACTGTGGATGATGATTCAAAACTTGAGCAGGGGAGGTAGGGTTTGACCGTTTCTGATTTATATACACTGTCCCCTTTTATCACAATTGCCGCTGCCCCTATTGTTATTATGCTGGTCATTTCTATTTACCGAAATCACCTTGTGACTGCAATATTAACGATGGTGTCTTTTATTGTCGCTTCCTTTTTTGCTTATGATGTTTCCGCCATCGTACCCTGGACCATCGGTGACCTCTTGATCATTGATCAATACGCCCTTTTCTATTTGGGTCTTATTTTCAGTGCCAGTTTTGTCATTACTTTATTGTCCTATGGCTATCTAAAGGGGCGTGAGGGGAATCTTGAAGAGTATTATTTATTATTATTGACCGCCACCCTTGGCTCATCGGTTTTAGTTGCCAGCAATCATTTTATTACCCTTTTTCTGGGATTGGAAGTTTTAAGCGTGTCGCTTTATGCATTAATCGCATATGTCCGCACCGGAGAGCAGGGGATTGAAGCGGGCATCAAATATTTGATTTTAGCTGCAGCCTCTTCAGCATTTCTGTTATTTGGAATTGCTTTATTATATGCTCAGTTAGGAACCATGCAATTTGATGAACTGGCGAGAAGATTGCCTACCTCGAATGCAACAAGCATTCTTGTTATGACTGGTTTTTCTCTGTTGGTTGTTGGTGTCGGATTTAAATTAGCAGTGGTGCCGTTCCATATGTGGACTCCGGATGTTTACGAAGGCGCTCCGGCCCCTGTAACCGCATATATCGCCTCCGTTTCAAAAGGAGGCATGTTCGCATTATTGCTCCGCTTTTTCCTGGTCGTTGATGGATACAGCTACACTTCATTACTACTAATTTTCAGTATCATCGCTATTGCCTCTATGTTTATAGGCAACTTTTTGGCTTTAATGCAGAACAATGTTAAGCGCATCCTTGCTTATTCCTCCATTGCTCATTTGGGTTATTTATTAGTGGCTTTTATAGCGGGTGGAAACATGGCAGTTGAAGCAGCCACATTTTATCTGGTTGCCTATTTCATTACAACTATTGGATCATTTGGAATTGTAGGTATTCTGTCAGATAAGGAAACTGAAGCAGATAATGTAGAAGATTATCGTGGCCTGTTCTGGCGCAGACCCTGGATAGCCGCCGTTTTTACCGGAATGTTACTCTCATTGGCGGGTATTCCGCTCACCGCTGGATTCGTTGGAAAATTCTATGTATTGTCAGCAGGGGTTGGTTCCACACTCTGGCTGTTGGTTGTAATGCTCGTTGTAAACAGCGCCATTGGGCTTTATTACTATATTAGAATTATAGTGGTAATGTACTCTGAGCGGGAGAAGGCTGCTGAGGCCGCACCTTCTGTTCCTTCCTTTGCTTTGGGCGGAGGAATAATCTTGGCTGTTTTACTTCTGTTGTTAATTTGGTTTGGTGTTTTTCCTGCTGGAATTATGGATGTTATCAAAAGTATGGCATTGAGTTTAGGTTAGTAGGATTAACGCTTCCCAATATTGTATTTCTGTTCAGACATTCCTATTTCTCACCCCGATGGCCAAGCTTGACTTCCGCTTCTGAATTATTTGACTTTCAAGCGGTGTTGGTGAACTTGCCTCAAATTAACCATTCTTTCAGGGAATAATTCAAATTGACGTCAAAAAGGAGGGAAAATAAAATGTTGGCATCAATCTATCGCCTTTCGCCTATTCTCTCTAGTTTTCTTAATGCCGTCTTCAAGTTCCTGCCTTAATTTTGGATCATTTAATTGGAGGAAAGGAGATACACATCAATGGAAAGCATAGTAGATGAAAAAGTATCGTTTGGGATTACATTACGGGCGAAACCGGAACGGATTTATGATGCAATTGCAACTGCAGGAGGACTTAATGGTTGGTTTATCACTGCTGCCTCAGTTGATGCCCGCCCGGGTGGCGAGATCAGGTATTATTGGGAAGGATGGGGTCCGGATCGGTATACTGGCGAGAACGGCGGACCTGTACTGGAAGCAAATCGGCCCAATAGGTTTGTTTTCCGGTGGAAATCGGAAGATAAATTCCTTTACGACAACCGTCGAAATAGATTTTGCGAAGATTGAAGAGGGCACTGCGGTCAGGCTGATAGAATACGGGTACGAAGACTCCCCCGAGGGAGTCAAGAACTTGATTGAACGCGCTTCCGGCTGGGGCCAGGCATTGACCTTATTGAAATTCTATGTGGAATATGGATTGAAGTACTAGCGTGACGCTGCCCTTTTCGGCCGAAAGAATGCCAAACCAGTCCCTGCGACTAACAAGATAATGGGAGTTACGTGATTTTGTATTCGTCCTCCGCGGCCTCTAAATCACGCCGACTTTAGCTTTTTTATCTCCTCGGTAAGCGCCGGCAATACTTGAAACACGTCGCCGATGATACCATAATCTGCTGCCTTAAAAATGGGTGCTTCGGGATCTTTGTTAATGGCAACAATATATTTTGACGATGATATCCCGGCAAGGTGCTGGATGGCGCCTGAAATGCCACATGCAACATAAAGAGTAGGGGAGACCGTTTTCCCTGTTTGTCCGATATGCTCTCCGTGATCGCGCCAGCCCTCGTCCGAAACCGGGCGTGAGCATCCCGTTGCCCCGCCGACTGCATCTGCCAGGTCTTCGATCAGATGCCAATTTTCCGGCCCCTTCATCCCTCGACCGCCGCTGATAATAATATCCGCTTCTGTCACATCGAGCTTTCCGCCAGTGGTGGCAATCACTTCTTCAACCACTACGACCGGGTCGGGAAGATCAATTGATAGTTTTTCAACATTCGCTTTAACCGGGTTTTCCTCGGCACTAAATGCTTTGGGACGTATGGTCGCCATTGCCGGCGAAGAAGTAAGCTGAACCTCAGCGTAAACCTTTCCGGCATAGATCGGTCTGACAAAAATGACCTGACCGTCTTCAATTTTATAGCCGATTATATCTTGCGCAAGCGTCGTATCAAGGATGAAGGCTGTCCGTGCCATTAGATCCTTGCCCAAATTCGTTGCACCCATTAAAATAATGGCGGCGTCTTTTTGTCGTGCCGCGTCTGATACTGCTGCCGCATAACAATCAGGGCTGTATTTTTCTAATTTGCCGTCTTCAATAATAACCACCTGTTCAATTCCATATTTACCCGGAATTTCAGCCAACGCAGCGAGGTTCGAACCCAATAAAAGTGCTGTAACACTCAGGTTGGTTTCCTTGCCTATATTTTTTGCGGCAGTATAAACTTGCTGATTAATGTTCTTTATTTCTCCATCTCTGATTTCCGTTACGACCAGAATTGTCGACATTGATTTTCCTCCAAAAGTAATAGATTGTTCTCTAGATAACTTTTGCTTCATCGTGTAGCAATCTTACCAGTTCCGGCACGGCTTCGGCGCCTTCGCCGACAATTCTGCCGGCAACCTTTTCAGCAGGATATTCCAGTTTTCTAACAAATATTTTTTCTTGACTCGGGGAGATTTGTCTAACTTCAATTTCCTTCTTCTTCGCCTGCATTATTCCCTTTAACGAGCGATAGCGTGGAATATTTAATCCCCGCTGCGCGCTTACAATTGCTGGCAATTTGAAGGAGATTTTTTCATCGCCGCCTTCAATTTCTCGGTAGGCAGTGGCATCGTCCCCTTCAATCTCAAGTTTTACAACTATAGGCACACAAGGAAGGCTCAGCGCTTGCGCGACCATGGAGGGAACCTGGCTGTGATCCGAATCGATGGCGCGCTGCCCGAAGAATATCAGGTCATAGCCGCTATCCTTTAGGACTTCTGCCAGGGCTTTGGCCGTGACCGTCGGATCGAATGGAATTGAAGGAGCATCCACCCGAATGGCCTTATGCGCTCCCATTGCCAGCGCTTCACGAATTGTTTTATCAATGCTGGCAGGACCAAGCGAAATGATTGTTACTTCTCCGCCTTCTTTTTCGGTAATTTTTAAAGATTCCTCAATGGCGAATTCATCATATGGATTAATAATCCACTTGACTCCTTCTTCGGCTATTGATTTTCCGTCCCCGCCTATTTTTATTTTTGTCTCAGTATCAGGAACTTGTTTTATACAAACGGCAATGTTCACAGTAAGACCTCCGTTAATTGTTTTTTGATTATCGGCGTTCTAAGGCTGAGGTCAACTCAACATTATAAATTAAATAAAGATAATTTAATATTTGAAGTACTTTTTAAAATTTTCGGCTATTCAATGTGAATAACAACCGTGGATTTGATGAAAGCCTACGAAGAATTCATCATAAACTTCATTCATAAAATAAAATCGGTCTTGACAAAACTATGAATTGATGATAACTTAGCGGTTTGAAAATTATATGAGGTGCTTGGTTTGAAAACGGAATATTCAACAAACGAAGAAATTCTGAAAGACCGGAAATGGTATTTGGTTGATGCCAGTGGGTATGTTTTGGGTCGGCTTGCAACTAATGTTGCCAAAATCCTGAGAGGTAAAAACAAACCTAATTTTGCTCCACATCAGGATGTGGGTGATTTTGTGGTCGTAATTAACGCCGATAAGGTTCAACTTACTGGCAATAAGAAGGATCAAAAAATATATTTTCGGCATTCCGGCTATCCGGGTGGCGCTAAGGAAATTCCTTTTCGAAGAATGCTTGTCAAGAAGCCGGAATTTATTATTGAGCAGGCAGTACGGCTTATGCTCCCCAAAAATGTTTTGGGACGAAAAATGATAAAGAAATTGAAAGTATACGCGGGTGATAAACATCCTCACGACGCTCAACAACCGGAACCGATAAAGTTCTAAGGGGGAAAAATGGAAGTCTATGCAGCAACGGGTCGCCGTAAAACTTCAGTCGCAAGGGTACGCCTTGTTCCGGGAAACGGAACATTCCAAATTAATGGAAAAGAACTTTTGGATTATTTCAAACGTGAAACCTTAAAGATGATAATTGACCAACCGTTTGAGGTGACTAATACAGTTGGGAAGTTTAATGTGACTGCTCGAATTCACGGCGGAGGGTTGACTGGTCAGGCCGGCGCGTTACGCTTGGGCATTGCACGGGCTTTGTTGAAATACAGCAATGAGTTAAGACCTGAATTGAGAACAGCTGGCTTCTTAACCAGGGATCCACGCGGCGTTGAAAGGAAAAAATACGGCCGCCCCAAAGCCAGGAAGCGTTTTCAATTTTCGAAGCGGTAGCCATAACCACCTTCGGGTGGTTTTGTATAATATAACACACACTATTTGATTTTTTGGGCGGTGTCCGTTCTGCCAGCCAGCCGGATTCCTGAAAAAGCTGAGAATAGTGGCGGCAAAAACCAATAAACAAGGAGTTTTTAATGCAAGCTACTTTGGAAGATTTATTGAAGGCAGGAGTTCATTTCGGGCATTTAACCCGAAGATGGAATCCGAAGATGGAGAAGTACATCTTCATGCAGCGCAACGATATTCATATTATCGACCTGAAACAAACCCTTTCGGGATTGCAACGCGCGTTCGATGCTGTAAAGGAGATAACTGCTATGGGTGAACAGATTCTCTTTGCAGGGACGAAACCCCAGGCAAAAGAGATTATTCAGGCAGAAGCTATTCGCTGCGGAATGCCTTACATAGCTGAACGGTGGTTGGGCGGGACATTAACCAACTTTTCAACCATAAAGAAAAGTATCAGGCATCTTGAAAACCTGGAAAAAATGGTGTTAGACGGAACCGTAGAAAGTCTAACCAAGAAGGAAAGATTAAATATTAGCCGCGAAATCCATAAAATGAAGATGGTTTTTGCTGGTCTCCAGGAATTAAGGAAAATTCCTGCAGCTGTTTTTCTTATTGATACTCGCTTACAGGATATTGCCGTTAAAGAAGCAAAGAAATTGGATATCCCCATAATAGCTATTGTCGATTCAAATTGTGATCCTGATCTGATCGATTACCCGATTCCGGGTAACGATGATTCGACAAAATCAATAGGCTTAATTACAAAATTGATGGCGGACGCTGTTTTGGCCGGCAAAGTGATTTTTGAAACCAAGATTCAGGAGCAGCAGGAACAGAAAGCAAAAGAAGCCGAGGTTTCCAAGAAGAAGGAAGCCACACTCAAACCGAAAGCCAAAGCGAAAAAGCAATCAAAGGCAACAGAAGAAATTGAAGTGAAAGAAGGAGCGGTTGAAGTTGAAGCTGACGCTTCAACCCGCAAGGATACAGAGGAGGAGAAATAGATATGGCGGGTATTTCGGCACAGGCGGTAAAAGAGTTACGAGAAAAAACCGGCGCAGGAATGATGGATTGCAAACGTGCGCTTGAAGAAGCGGAGGGCAAGTTGGATAAGGCAGTCGAGATTTTACGAAAAAAGGGAATAGCAAAAGCAGAGAAAAAAGCATCAAGAGAAGTCAAAGATGGATTAGTCGAGGCCTATATACATGCCGGTGGAAAATTAGGTACGCTGGTCGAAGTCAATTGTGAAACCGATTTTGTTGCAAAAACCGGCGATTTTCAAAACTTTGTAAAGAACATTGCAATGCAGATTGCTGCTACCGATCCGATTTCGGTAACGAGAGAATCAGTATCGAAGGAGATGGTTGAAAAGGAGTTGGACATCTATCGTGCACAGGCTGAAGGATCCGGTAAACCGGAACATATCGTAAGCAAAATTGCCGAAGGGAAATTGGAAAAATTCTATGCCGAAAGCGTTTTGATGGAGCAGGCCTTTGTTCGAAATCCGGAAATTACAATAAAAGACTATGTCGCCGAAACTATCGCTAAATTGGGCGAGAACATCACAATCAGGCGTTTTGCCCGGTTTAGAATAGGAGACGAATAATTGAGCAAGGATATTTTGTTCAAACGAATCCTGCTTAAGTTGAGCGGAGAATCGCTTTCCGGGGAAAATAAATTCGGTATTGAATCGAAAACCCTGCAGCAATATGCAAAAGAGGTAAAGGAAGTAGCGGACCTTGGGGTACAGGTGGCTCTCGTTGTTGGAGGCGGAAATATTTTTCGCGGAATTTCCGAAGCCGCTTACGAAATGGATCGCGTCTCTGCTGACTATATGGGGATGTTGGCTACTGTTATTAATGCGCTGGCATTACAAAATGCGCTCGAAAAAATTGGATTGAATACCCGGGCACAAACAGCTATCCCAATGAACCAAATTGCGGAACCGTTTATTCGAAGGAGAGCTATCCGGCATTTGGAAAAGGGTAGAGTGGTCATTTTTGCCGCCGGTACAGGTAATCCCTACTTTACAACTGATACAGCCGCTGTCTTGCGTGCGGTGGAGATTGAAGCCGACGTTATTCTGAAAGGCACCAAAGTTGACGGGGTTTACACTGAAGATCCCGTTATTAATCCCGATGCAAGAATGTTTGATGAATTATCGTATTTAGAGGTAGTTAAACAAGGCCTGAGAGTGATGGATTCAACCGCAATAACGCTTTCCATGGATAATCAACTGCCCATTATTGTCTTTAATATGGGCGAAAAAGGCAACCTTAAGAGAGTTGTGATGGGTGAACAGATTGGAACAAAGGTAAGGGGATAAACGATGGTGCTTCAAGATATTTATAAAGACGCCGAAGAGCGGATGAAAAAATCTGTGGAACATGTTCACCATGAATTAACCCGCATTCGTACCGGACGAGCTACTCCTGAATTATTGGATGTAGTGAAAGTCGATTATTACGGATCGAATGTTCCGCTAAATCAAGTCGCAACCATTGTCGCACCTGAACCGAGATTACTGGTAATCCAACCGTGGGAAAAACGAATGATAGCTGAAATCGAAAAAGCGATTCTTCAATCAGACTTGGGATTAAATCCGGCTAATGATGGAAATGTGGTCAGGTTACCAATTCCGGAGCTGAGTGAAGAAAGACGGAAGGATTTACTAAAATTAATCAAGAAATTCTGCGAGGATGGCAGAGTTGCAATTCGAAATATACGCCGGGACTATAACGACCATGTCAAAAAAATGGAAAAGGACCATGAGATTTCTGAAGACGAGGGCCGTAGTGCTGTGGACGATGCACAAAAACTGACGGACAAGTATATTGAAGAAATAAATCAGCAGTATGACAAAAAGGAAAAAGAAATTCTCGAAGATTAACTATTTGAACTTTCGGAAATTCTCTGGTTATAGTTAAATTTTAGGGCTGTATAAACAGCCCTTTTTTGTTTTAAGATAAATATACAGATAATTTTCTAAGGCATCTCAGATATGAAGAAGAAATTTTTGATTGTGGCGGGAGAAATGTCTGGAGATCGCCATGCCGCCGATCTGGTCATTGCTCTAAGACAAAGAAGTCCTGATCTCGAATTTATTGGTATTGGGGGTGATCAATTACAGGCTGCGGGAGTGGTTCTCTTATACCACATTTCTCAGCTGGCTTTTCTGGGCTTTGTAGAAATTATTAAACATATCCCATTCATCAGTAAAGTCTTCACCACAATTAAAAGAGTGGCCAAGAAGGGAATAGACGCGGCTATTTTGGTGGATTACCCCGGGTTTAATTTAAGGCTTGCCCGCATTCTAAAAAACCAGGGTATACCGGTAATTTATTACATCTGTCCCCAATTGTGGGCATGGGGTGAAATACGAGTCAAAAAGTTTCGAAAATATGTCGATTTGCCGTTGGTCATTTTTCAATTTGAAGAAAGATTCTTTCAAAAACACGGCGTGAGATCGCATTTTGTCGGGCATCCCCTGGTCGATCAAATGCCAAAACGGGTTGATGAATTTGAATTCCGGGAAACATACCAAATTGCATTGGATAAGAGAGTGATAGGCCTATTTCCCGGCTCCAGGGAAATTGAAGTTAGGAAAATATTGCCCATTATGGTGGAGTCCATTGAGACCTTGAGGGACAAAGTAGATATTGTTGCTATCATCGCCAAGGCACCGCACTTGAATATTCGACATTATGAAAAGTGCTTGCGCAATCATTCGGGCTTCAAGGTCATCGATTCTGATACTCACCGCCTTATGAAGATCTCATATGCTGCTTTAGTTGCCAGCGGGACGGCAACTTTGGAATTGGGCTATTTGCAAACACCTTCAGTGGTTTTATATGCCCTATCCCCAATAACTTATTGGTTAGGCCGCCGCGTTGTTAAGATTAGGAATATAGCGTTGGCAAATATTGTATTGGGAAAAACCGTATTCCCGGAGTTCATTCAGAGGGAAGCAAATGCAGGAAATATTGTGAACGCTCTGAACAAGCTGTTCAATGATGAGCGGCATTACATGGAAATTAAGAATGAACTACGCAGCATTAAGGATATTTTGGGAAAACCCGGCGCAACGGATCACGCAGCAGAGCTAATTCTCGATTTCTTGAGAGGGAAATTACAAACAACCGTTTGAGTGAAAACACTTCTTTGAGTAAATAATCTTGCGAATTGTCTCTACTGAAAGATAAGAGAATTCCTCCTGAATGATTTGGAAAATTTCTTTGGGGCGGGCTTCTTCTTTTAACTTACCGTAACGGTCTTTAATGTATAAATCGCGGATCGCTCTCTCGTTCAAAAAGCCTCTGTTTAAGAGAAGATGAAACGACTCATCATCAAGATATTTTTGCAACGGATTACCACGCATTTTATGCCTCCTAAAATATGATATATCAGAGTTAAAATAACGTGGTGGCAGTTGGTGGAACTTACCTCCTTTTTCTCAATTAAAAAAGCAGCTTAATAGAAATCAAGGGAAAAATCGATCACCAAAAAGAATAGCTCTATGTCCTGCGCAGAGCTATTCTTAAGGTTTTATTAAATCATTTATTATTATTCGCCGGGAACAGGATGAGCCATTTTCTTCCACATTTCCGCGAAGTTAAATGCCTCAAAAGTAGGGCTCTCCTCATTATGACATGTCACACATAGTTTTTCAGCAGAACCGTCGTCAATAGCGATTGCAGCCATACCGTTTTGGATTGACGCTTCACGGTCCTTCATAATGCTCATCTTTTTATAGTCCGAACCGGCGCCATGGCATGATTCACATTGAACTCCCATATTCGCAACATACTTGGCGTCCAACAAACTTGCATCAACACCGTATTCGGTTACATGACACTTCAAGCATTCACTGGCTTCATAAGCCGGTTTTTCCAATCCTTTTTCCTTAGCGATAGCAGCTGCCTTTTCGGATTTTAGTGTCTCATAAGCTTTGGCATGCGCGGTACCTTCCCAAATTCCTAACTGTCCGCCCTGCTTTTCGGTTTTATGGCACATACCGCATGCCTTTACTCCGATGTAGCTGTGTGCTGCTTCTTTTGCTTCCTGCGCCAAAATATATCCAGAAAACAAAAAAATCAGAACCGTGAAGAGTAGTTTTACCATCATTTCCTCCTAAAGTATTTGTAAACTTCTAACGATTTAAACCTAAATTAAGTTCGCTAAATATATTAACTTAAAGTATCTTTGTAAAGAACTTTTTAAATATTAATATTGCAACTACAATTTTTATAGCCTATTATTCTAAAGCGACTTAGGCAATGAAAAATGTAATGAATTAATCTATATAGAAAAGGAATTTGAGATGAAATTTCAGCTTCCCCGTTCAACACAGAACTGGATAACTTTAGTTGGAGCAACCATTGCTTTGATTAGCCTTTTTATGATTATTTTTCTATTTACAATATCTACCTTCTGGAAGGATGGCCATGCATATATTGGATTGGTTATTTATATCATCTTGCCCGCAGTAATGATAGCAGGTTTGGTGCTAATCCCGGTTGGGATGGGGGTTCAGATTAGAAAGGAGCAAAAGCGGAAGATAACCGACAGACCCCCATGGCCCAAGATAGATTTAAATGATATCGGACATAGAAATGCCTTTTTTGTATTTTCGATTGGAACGACGGTTTTATTGTTTTTATCAGCAATTGGCAGTTATGAAGCTTTCAATTATACCGAATCGGTCACATTTTGTGGGACAACTTGCCATAGCGTCATGAATCCTGAGTATACTGCTTACAAGCATTCTCCACATGCAAAGGTTCCTTGTGTGGAATGTCATGTAGGTAGAGGGGCTGATTGGTATGTTCGTTCAAAGCTTTCTGGAACCTATCAAGTTTATGCTACGCTTGCCAATGTCTATCCCAAGCCTATTCCTACTCCAAATGAGAATCTACGTCCGGCGAGAGAAACATGCGAGGAATGCCATTGGCCTCAAAAGTTTTATGCCTATAAACTCCGGTTGGAAACCCATTATTTACCTGACAAAGAAAATACCCAGTGGGATATTCAAATGGTTATGAAAATCGGTGCGGAAAAACCTGCTCTGGGTCTACGGGAAGGGATCCATTGGCATATTAATCCCGATGTTAAAATCGAGTACATCGCTTCTGATAAAGAGAGGGAAAATCTTCCCTGGGTTCGATTCACAAATTTGAAAACGGGTGAAAGTGTTTTGTATCAGGATCAGGATTCTCCTCTTGATGAATCTGAAATCGAAAATGCGGAAGTTCGTGTCATGGATTGTATTGATTGCCATAATCGCCCCTCTCATAATTACCGACCGCCCTCATTATTTATTAATTCAGCCATGACTGCAGGTAACATTCCTCCCGAATTACCCAATATAAAATCGGTTACTTTGGACCTTTGTGACAGGAATTATTCAACTATGGACTCTGCAATGCAAACCATTGAATATGAATTAGATGCATACTATAAACAAAATTATCCCGCCATATATGAAAATCAAAAAGAACTTGTAGTAGAGGCTATACAGGGACTCCAGGATGTTTTTTCAGAAAATATTTTTCCCGAAATGAAGGTAAAATGGAGCGAATATCCAAATCATATTGGACACCTTGAGTTTAACGGATGTTTCCGTTGTCATAATGATACGCATACAAGTAACGATGGACAGGCGATTAGAAAGGATTGTAATTTATGTCATATTATACGAGCCCAGGGAGTTCCAGATAATATGCAATTTGCGGTTGGAGAGGGATCATTAGAATTTAAACATCCTGAAGATATCGATGAAGCATGGAAAGAAATGCTGTGTACGGATTGCCACACCGGAGTAAACCCATAAGGGGAATGAACCGGAGAAACGGTGAATCGGGGTGTTGCGGTTCATTACAAATTGCTGGTGTCAAAACTCAGCTTGGACACCGAAAGTAATTTGCCAATTTGTTGTGTTTAGTTCCTTTGGGTTCCAAACAGAGTTTGGAACCATTTTAAATCTATTTATAAGGATTCCTCTTTTTCCCCTGAGCTGACAGATTTGGCTCTTTCCTTCTTAATCCGCTCCAGCTCCAGGGGATGTTCCTCCTCCATTTCCTCCTCAGTGATTTTCCCCGTTAGCCAGGCAAAATTCATCGGGTAAGTCTTTGGATTAAAAATTACGTAATAAATGTGCCAGACAACTATGGCTAAGAATGCCAGCCATGCTTCAAAATAATGAATAGTCTCACAGACATCCACGAACAGCTTGGAAAACCACCCCATGAATTGATTTTCGTACCACAGGGCAACTCCAGTCAAAGTCATTATTGCAGTACCCCAAACAAGTGCCCAGTATTCGCTTTTTTCAATATAGTTGAATCGATCGTACTTGGGCTTTCTTTTGGAGAAACCCAAATTATATTCTAGTTGTTGAATCATGTCTCTAAAATCTTGGAATTTGAATAAAATATCCCGGATGAATTCCCTCCCTCGTTGGGTGAAAATGGCATAGTAGATATGATAAAGAGATGCGGCTACCATAACAACAGCCGCAATTCGGTGCAGTAAACCTCTCAAGTTAAAAAAGGATTCTCCACCGATTTCCCGAATCCAGTTTACCCACCAGGCATCGGGAAATTTCAGCATGAATCCGGTAATTACCAGGGTGAAGAAGCTTGTCAATAACGCCAGATGCTGAATTCGCTCACTCAGAGTCATTCGCAGGTAAAGACCGGATTTTTTCTCCAAAGGAATCGTTTCGATGCCGGAATAACGTTCTTCATACTTCTCCCTCGTTTTCCGAAACCAATCCAAAACATTATGAAGAGTCATTGACCCGACTAATGAAATGATCAGCAAGATATATATGCTTGAAATCCAGTAGATGAGCTCGTTCTTTCCTCTATCCATTGTTACATGAACTTTGCCTTTGGCAAAATTCTCATTTGCGCCCGGATGACAACTGCCGCAAGTATTTGCAATATTACTTGGATTAATTTTTGATTTTGGATTTGAAGAGGGAAGGATATTATGAATTCCATGGCAGCTTGCACAGTTTGCTGCTTGTACGGAACCGAATTGTACGGCTAATCCGTGATAACTATCCTCATAAGCTGAAAATCGGTCTGATGAAAGACCATATTTTTCGGTTAATTTGACCGATCCATGACAGGGGCCACAGACTTGTTCGGATACATTGGTGGGCGATACTGGGGATTCCTTCCGTTCCGGCTCAATGATTTCATGTTCACCATGGCAGTCAGTGCAAGTTGGAGAAGCTTCAATACCTTGACTCAGGGCTTCTCCATGAACACTATGTATAAATTCATTTGTAACTTGTTGATGACAGACCCCGCAAGTGGATGTGATATTAAATTTATTGACTTTTGAATTGGGGTTCGAAGCCTTCATCTCTTCATGCCCGCCATGGCAGTCGCTACAAATAGCTGCAGCCATATTGCCTTCTTTATTTGCTCGTCCATGAATACTTTTTTCGTAGCTGGAAATAAATCCGGCAGCATGTGTCATTCTTTTTTGAATCTCCGGGCTATCCAGATGGCATCTTAAACACACTTCAATTTCGTGTTGACGACTAACGGGCGATTCACTATCGGTAATTTGACGGATACTATGTTCTCCGTGACAATCGATGCATGATGGTGCATATTCAAAACCTGATTTTAGCGCTATTCCGTGTTCCGATTTGGAATAGTCTTTCGCAATTGTCTCGTGGCATTGACCACAAGTTGCCATCAAATTCTGTCGATTAACACTGGATTTTGGCAATTTTGAACGAAATATTTTATGACCGGTGTGGCAGTCATTACATTCAATTAATTTGCCATGTATGCTCTCAGTGTATTTTAGAACGAATTCTAGTTTTTCATCCTTTATGTTGTTAAGCACAAATTCTTTTTCTCCATGGCAGGTCAAACAATTTTCTGAATTAACAGTTTTAACCTCGTGGGACGAATGGCAGTCAACACAAGTAGGACCTTTATCACTCGTGAAATGGATGCTTTCTTTTACTTCGGTTGTTTGGTCTGAATGACATGTTTGGCATTTTTCTACCAGTGTCTCTTTCTTTTGCGGTGAATGTACATCAGTATGGCAGGAAGAACATTCAAGCGCCGCTGCGTGGTTACTGTGAGCAAATGATTTTTCCACTTCCGTGTGACATGGAGAGCAGTCAACCGCGGTGATTTTTTCCTTGTGAGGAAGTTGATCGGGATCGAACCCGACATGACAACTGACGCAGTCCATGTTACCGTGCGGAGACGCTGCAAAGGGCCCGGGATTTACATATATTGAAATTCCTTTACCCTTGCGCTCCATCGTCAGGGAATTATCCTCATGGCACGTCATGCATAAGTCATTGGATTGTGCAAATAACGAAGGTAAGGCAGTAATAATAAGAACCGATAGAATCAGCAAGATTTTCATCTTTTCGAAAAATATCCTTTCAGCTACCTTTAATCATAATCAAAACGAACGGCAATTTAAGAAATTCACAAGTTTTCTATCAATAGTTTTTAATGTTTCCTGCCTTTTAACTCTACGGCCATGTCCTTGATTTCCGATAAATCTCTGACCATTTCACTCCATCCGTACCAGAGGGCATAATCCGGGTTTGCATGAAAAGTTCCCTGGAAGGCGCGCATTCGATGTTTCAGATGCATTTCAAAGAGCCGCTGTTCAATAGGGGTCGGCGCATCATGAAACGCCAGCAAATCCGGATAGGCGTGTTCGTAATTGGCCGGTTTCTTCAGAATACCGTCTTTGTAAAGGTCCGCTACCACCCGTATTGCCGATGCAAGTAAACTGTCGGCTACTCTTATCATCTCATCGCCTTTGTTTAGTTGATTAATGGCAAAGCGGGCCGCGTGACACTGAGAGCATACCACTACCATCTTTTCTCTTTCTTTGTCCCAATCCTCCCCGGTTAACCTGACGACATCGGCACTCTTTACAACTTCCAGGCGATTAGTTGGCTTTCCAGCAGGATCCAAAACACCAAGCGCTTTCAAAATAGTCACCTGATCTTCTTTCCATTTTTCGTCCTCAGGTAAAGGGAGTCTGACAGCCAAAAATCCCCACGCAGTTCTGACCTCATGATTTCCATCCACCATGTGGCAGGTTTGGCAGGTTGGCGCTGCGGCTGTTTCGGGAAGGGTGCCATTTTGTTTTAGCAGATAACGCACACCGTGTTTTGAGGACGAATACATTTCCCATTGCGGATGATCAAATCCCATGTGGCAAGTTTGACATGCTTGAGGCTGCCGGGCTTCTTCCAAGGAAAACAAATGCCGGGTATGGCAGGCATCGCAGGAAGCCAAGCCATACCCCCCTCCTTGCTCTTTTAAATTCCTAATCTCCGTCTCGGATTTTAAGCCTATTTTATGGCAGCCGCCACACCCCTTCATTCCTTCTGTTAATGCCATGGGCTGCCAGTGAATGGTCGGCATTGCTTTCATGGCAGACCAGGCTGCGGCGTGTTTTCCTTTGATAAATTGTGATACTTGCTCGTCATGGCAGGTGGCGCACGTTTCCGGCGTCGGAATATCTGCATTTTTGAAATCAATCATTGTCTGATGTTTGTCTCCGTGACATACTGAGCAGTCAATCCCATTCTTGTGATGCTTGCTTAATCTCCAGTCACTTACAATTCTTGGAGTAATGTCTTGATGACAATCAACACAATCGACCTGAGCGTAACAAAAGCCCCAAACAAACAGAAGAAATAGAACACAATTCATTTTATTAAGCATTTTTCTACTCTCCTTTAATAGCTTATATTATACGCTAACTTCGGTTTCAAAAAATGATGCCAATCATTTAAAAAACTGATCTAAATCAGGTTTTAGAAATCATAAATTCAATATCTTAAAATACAATATTTGAATGTTTTCTCAAAGAGGTCTTGTGAAAAAAAAGTTGCTCAGAAAGCTGACTCTGGTTGTTGGCATTTTTCTAATTTCAGCCCAACTAAGTGCTCAGACGAATAGCGATTGCCTCGACTGTCATTCCGACCCTGATTTTACAACTGAAAAGCAGGGGAAAGAAGTATCGATATATGTAGATATCAATATTCTCAACAAATCCCCTCATCAAGGATTTGATTGCATTGATTGCCATGAAGATGCAGCTGCTGAGCTTCCACATCCCGAGACTTTAGCTAAAGTGAATTGTGGCAATTGCCATGATGATGAGGAGAAAAAATTTGATGCAGGCATCCATGGAATTGCTTTAAAAAGAGGCGATTTGTATGCTCCTACTTGCGTTGAATGTCATGGTACACATAATGTATTAAGACCCAATAATCCTGAATCACCCACATACAAGATCAATATTCCATACATGTGCGGGAAATGTCATCGGGAAGGCGCTCCGGTTGCCCGGGTTTATAACATCACCGAGCATAATATTATTGAAAATTACACGCAAAGTATCCATGGAGCAGGGTTATTTAAAAAAGGATTGATCGTTACAGCTACTTGCAATAATTGCCATGGAGACCACCTGATTTTACCACATACCAATCCGAATTCCTCAATATCGCTGAATAAGATTGCCCAAACTTGTATGGCCTGCCATGCCCGGATCGAACAGGTTCATACTAAAGTTATTAAGGGAGAACTGTGGGAAGAGAAGCCGGGCGCAATTCCGGCCTGTACTGATTGTCATCCGCCCCATAAAGTGAACAGACAAAATATTCTTATCACCATAGCCGATCGCGCCTGTCTAAAATGTCATGCTAAGGATGACGTCCATAAGGTTGTCGATGAAAAGAGGATTTCTCTAAAAGTCGATAAGGCTATTATTGCTAACTCAGTACATAAAAATATCCCCTGCGTGAAGTGCCATTCCGATGTATCGCCGCAAATGCATCGTCCCTGTGCAACCGCCGGGCAAGTCGATTGTTCAAATTGCCATTCTGAGGTGGCCAACCAATATTATGAAAGCGGACATGGGCAGGCATATTTTGAGAAGAGCACCAGGGCGCCTTATTGTACAAATTGTCATGGCGATCACGATACCAAATCAAAGTATGATGACTCTTCCCGGGTTTATAGAGCTGCTATACCCTCCTTATGCGGAGAATGCCACAAAGAAACGGGAAATGCAGCCAGTGTGGAAGGTCTTAAAGAAGTAAATGCTTATTTTGATTATTCGCAGAGTGTTCATGGAAAAAGTTTAAGAGAAAAAGGATTACTTCCCAGCGCTGTTTGTACAGACTGCCATACTTCCCATCATAACTTAAAAGAATCCGATGAACAATCTTCCGTTTATCCCAAAAACATTCCATCGACTTGTGCTACATGCCATCGTGGAATCTATAAGGATTACGTGCAGAGCATTCATGCAATTAATAAGGGAGACGGAAAAGAAAAATTACCGACCTGCGCTGATTGTCACAGTGCTCACAAGATAAGTGAAACAGAACAAGATAAATTCATTACCGAAGTCACTCATCAATGCGGAAGCTGCCATCATGACCTTGCCGACACCTATTTACAGACTATTCATGGGAAAACCTATGAATTGGGTTACCTCAAAGCTGCAAAATGTTCCGATTGCCATGGGGATCATAAAATTCTAAAAGTGAATAATCCCAATTCAACAGTTGGCGCCCGGAAGATAGTTGAGACTTGTCAGAAATGTCATTCCGACGCCAATATGCGATTCACCGGTTATCTGACCCACGCCACCCATCACGATAAGCTAAAGTACCCGATCCTGTTCTACACATTTTGGACAATGACCTCTCTCTTAATCGGAGTATTTGGATTTTTTGGAATCCACACCCTGCTCTGGTTACCCAGATCCATTCAAGGGCTAAAACAGCGAAAAGATCACAAAAAGAGCGCCTCACAATTAAGAACGTATTACATCAGACGCTTCAGCAGACAGCAGAGAATTACGCACATATTTGTAATCTTAAGCTTCATGGCTTTAGCACTCACCGGGATGGTTCTAAAATTTGCTTCACTGCCGTGGGCGAAATTTCTGGCTAATTTCTTCGGAGGAGCCCACAATGCAGGCCTTATTCACCGCTTTGCAGCAGTCATTACCTTTGGGTACTTTGTCTTTCATCTATTCTCCCTAATCAAGGTGAAAAGGCAGCGAAAAGTGCCGCTGTTGAAATTTATCTTTGGACCCAATTCTTTAATGTTCAATAAACAGGACATTAAAGACTTTGGCGCTACCATAAAATGGTTTTTCGGGATGGGAGTACGTCCCGCTTATGGTCGTTGGACTTACTGGGAAAAATTTGACTATTTTGCGGTATTCTGGGGCGTTGCCATTATCGGGTTTTCCGGATTAATGTTATGGTTTCCGGAATTCTTTACGCTGATTTTTCCGGGTTGGTTAATTAATGTAGCAAATATTGTCCACAGTGATGAAGCCCTCCTGGCAGTTGGGTTTATCTTTACCGTGCACTTCTTCAATACCCACCTCCGGCCGGAATCTTTTCCCATGGATAAAGTAATCTTCACCGGATTGGTATCGCTGGATGAATTTAAGCGACTGAGACCCCGCGAATATGCGGAAATGAAAAAAAGCGGTGAGTTAAAAAAACGGCTGGTTAAAAAAGAGATTACCCCCCGCTGGGAAAAACTGGTCAAAATCTTTGGGACTATTTTTCTTCTGATGGGCATTACCCTGATCGTTTTGATTATCTACTCTGCTTTGTTTGGGTATAAATAAAGTAACATCGCTAATCTCAGTGAATGAGCGAGTGAAGAGAAATAGAGATTGTTTCCCGGCCGATATCATGTTTTCAATTGACTAAACAGGAATATTGAATTTTTAAGGTCGCAAAATGCGACTTTAGAGTTGCGTAGGCATCGAAATTTGAGGTCGCAAATTGCGACCTCAAATACAGGCAGAGGAGGAATTCGTTATACGCCCTTTACTTTTACAGAGCAAGGAGTTCGCAATGCTTTGTTTTATTAGAAACATTATCATCAGATCATTACCGGGATGAACTTTGTCCTCTATGAGGTCATGGACCAGAATTTCAGATCGGTTGATTAAAAAGAAGGAGGCTTGATGCCAATAAAAAATAGAACTTCTCCCAAAGTGCCAGTATTATACGGGGAAAGAAAGTGATGCTTGACCGCGATCTTGCGGAATTGTATGGTGTGGAAACCAAGTATCTTAACCGACAGGTTAAGCGAAATGTCAAAAGGTTCCCCGATGAATTTATGTTTCAACTAACAACCACTGAGAAAGGCGAACTGGTGACAAATTGGCACCGGTTTAATTCCCTTAAGCACTCAACATCACTCCCTTTTGCTTTTACTGAACATGGCGCTGTTATGCTTGCCAGCCGTGTTGAATTCTCCGAGAGCTGTACAAGCAAGTATCTATGTGGTGCGGGCATTTGTGCGTTTAAGAGAATTTCTCTCAACTCACAAAGAACTGGCTCAAAAACTTGAGGAGCTTGAATTAAAGGTCGGAAAACATGACAAGGCGATTCAAGCTATTGTGGAGACCATACGACAACTCATGCAGCCGCCGGAAAAGCCGAAGCGCAAAATAGGTTTTCGGGTTGAGGAGAAAAGGAGACGCTATGGAACGAAACGATAGACATCATGTTGGGCAGCGAAAGAGAGGCAAGCGATGACCGCTGTTCGGGACCAATGGGCGGCTGGGTCGAGCTACGAGGACTTCATGGGCCGATGGAGCCGCCGCCTCGCGCCGGAGTTCATCTCCTGGTTGCGGATCCCTCGCGGCGTTCACTGGCTGGATGTCGGGTGTGGCACGGGTGCGCTTGCCGATGCGGTCTGTAGCCATGCTGACCCTGCCTCGATCGTAGGCTGTGATCCGGAGCCCGCCTTCGTCGAATTCGCTCGAGAACACAGTCGTGATGCCCGGCAATCTTTTGTGGTCGCCGGAGCTGGCAGCCTGCCGCGGCTCCCCGAAGGGTACGGCAGCGTTACGTCCTTGCTCGCGTTGAATTTCATGCCGGACCCGGAAGGTGCACTTCAGGAAATGCGGGCGGTGGCTGCGCCGCGGTCCACGGTGTCTGCCTGCGTGTGGGACTACAGTGGTGGAATGTTATTCCTGCGCCACTTCTGGGATGCGGCTGCGTCGCAGGATTCGGAGGCCTCAGCGCTAGACGAAGGCAACCGATTCCCTCTTTGCCGCCGCGATGCGCTGACGGCGCTATTTGGGGACAGCGGTCTTGGTGACGTGCGCTGCGAGCCGATCGAAATCCGCACAGCGTTTGCCAACTTCGAGGACTATTGGCGCCCGTTTCTGGGAGGAACAGGCCCGGCGCCATCATATGTCGCATCGCTTGGCGCCGACCGTCGCGCGATGCTGGCGCGGAAGCTTGAAGAGACGTTGCGACGGGGAGCGGATGGAATGATCACCCTCACCGCGCGCGCCTGGGCAGTTCGTGGAACCGTGAACTGATTGCGCTGATTATCTACGCGGCGCTGTTCGGGTACCGATAAATCAACATCACTAAATTTTGGAACTAAAACGGGTTTACTTTGCAGATAAGTGCAGTGATATCATCATCCTGATTATTGTGGATAAAGCGCCGAATTTCTTTATAGAGGTGCTTGATAATTTCGACGGAATTAGATTGCCGATAACGCTTAATCGTCGAAATAGCTCGATTAGCTCCAAATTCCTTAAAATCGGCTTTATGCGCTTCCGTTACGCCATCAGTGAGAAAGGCAAGGATGCTATTGGGCATTATTTCGATGGGTTCACTTTTATAAAATATCTCGCTACTCCTAAAGCCAAGGGGAATACCTTCGCTCTGCAGTACATTTGTAACCTCGCCGGAAGCATCCAGTACAAAAGCGGGTACGTGCCCGGCGCCCGCGTACTCCAATAAATGCCGTTTGGTATCGATTTTTGCCAATATCAGTGTCACGTAGTGATAGGGATTAAGATCGTTAACCAGTTCCTCGTTAAGCAGGGTTAATACTTTTCCGGGATCACATTCGGTCTTTGTAAAGGCCCGCAGATATGCGCGCGTCTCTGCCATAATCAGTGCTGCTCCAATACCATGTCCACAAACATCGCCCATAGCCATCCAGAAATGTCCATCCTGAGTAGGAATAATATCATAATAATCTCCGCTGGTGGCAGCGGCAGGATAATTTGCGCCTGCTATATCAAAACCAGGTATGGAAATGTTTGAATTATATAGTCCCTGCTGAATATCACTTGCCACGTTTAACAGTAATTCCTGCTCCTGCTGCTTCTTTGATTCGGTTATATCTTTCATTACCGAAACAAAGCTGGTAATATTTCCATTTGGGTCTTTCATCGGTGTAATTGTATTTTGAACCCAGAATAATTCTCCGTTTTTCTTCGTGTTGGTTATGGTTGTTTTAAATGGTTTACCGCTCAGAATTGTATTCCACAATCTCTTGTAAAAATTTCTATTATGATGACCCGATTTGAATATGCGCGGTGTCTGCCCAATAATCTCTTCCACGCTGTAATCTGTCATTTTTTCAATGGCTGGATTTGCATACTCGATAATACCATTTTTATTGGTAATGAGAATTACATCAGCGGTCTGTTCAACCGCATTCGAAAGTTTTCTCAATTCCTTCTCGGCTTCTTTACTTTCAGTGATATCCTCTGTGTGAACCAATATTATATCAGGTGGTATGTAAATATAGCGAACGTCCAGGTCTTTGATTTTACCACTGCCCTGAAACTGATATGTCATTTGCCGATCAACAATTTTCTTCTCGTTGAAACATCGCCAGATGTCGGTGGGTATTTTGTCAGACACATCGGGATACATTTTGCTAAGTTTTATACCTAAAAACGCCTTGATACCCCCTTCAGTAAAAGCTTCGGCAGCATCATTGTAGTCTATCAGGTTAAAATCATTATCCTTATGCTGCCAGACGTAGGTAGGAATATTAAATCCTTTAAACTGTGCTTTTAATCGCTCTTCACTGTGTTTTAACTTTTCTGCGTCGCGCTTACTATCGGTTATATCCCTGATTATCACGATAGCATGGCTAATAACACCACTGTCACCTCTTATTGGCCAGGCTGAGACAAATATGTATATACCGGCAGGTCTTTCCGGATTTTTTATAAAAATGATTTCACCGGATACACTTTCGCCTTTTAGGGCACGTGCCAGAGGCAAATTTTCGGAAGGAAACGGAGTGATTTTATCTTCGTAATAGCAGCCGTAGACACTCATCCAGTCTGCTATGGGAACTGCTTTTGGACCAATTCCAAGTATTTTTTCTGCCGCCGAATTAAAAAGGATAAAATTACCGGTTTTATCAGCGACAATGACGCCTTCACCAACATTGTCAAAGACGGCTTTTAAAGTATTGTATTCATGAAGAATGTCCTGATTTTTTTCCCTTGACTTGATTGATTCCATATTTCCCTATAAATTTTTTAATAACTTTAAGAAATAAATTACCCGTAAATTCGAACGTCTAATTTAGTGAAAAAAGTAATAAAATAAACACATTTCTTAACAATCATTCCTAATTGGCACGCGGAAGATTGACGAAATGCTTGTATATAGTAAGCTTTAAAAGTTACGTGCGGTAGTTTTGATACTCTGTGATCTTCTTAAAAAACAGGGATGTTTGTTTTTTACCGGGATTGAGCTTTTGTTTTTTGTCTTTAATCTTTATTCTTAGTTCTTTAGTCTTTAATCTTTGATCTTTCCCAACCTCACCAGGTTATTTACAAAATTTCATTGAAAATTTCCCCTTTGTTTGATATACTTCATTTGCAAACAATATTCTTCTTATGGAGAGGGAAATATTAATATGAAACCACTCAGGGAAATATTTTGAGCCGAGAAATTTTCTTATTGCAAGACGACGGTCAGATTATCGAAATGAAAGAAAGAGATTACGATTCCGAGAAACTTCTTCAAGAGCTAATCGAGAAATATCCGAATATACTGGCAAGAGCTCAGATTAATGAAGTAAACCCAAGAAAATGAATTCTGATTCCATTTGAAGTAATTTATTAGAAAGGGTCTGGAATGCACAAGAAAATCCTGCAGAGTCTTTTATTCTTTTTTTTCACCTTGTCGGTCTCATCCTTCTGCCAGAACAATGCCGTACCCACGAATATAATACTTTATATCGGTGACGGCATGGGCGTTTCGCAGGTGTCCGCAGAGAAACTTACCAGGGGAAAGATTAACCTTGAAAGGTTTAAATCCGTCGGGTTGTTGACCACCTATTCCGCTTCCGATTTTGTAACCGAATCGGCTGCCGCTGCCACTGCAATGGCAACAGGTTTCAAGACCTATAATGGAGCGCTTTCGGTTTCCACCGACCAAAAGCCGCTGAAGACGGTATTCGAGTATGCTGAAGAAGACGGCAAATCAACCGGGGTTATTGCGACCTGCACCATTACCCATGCAACGCCGGCAGCCTTTCTCGTTCACGTGCCCGGCAGGAATGAACATGCAGAAATTGCGGAGCAGATCGTAAGCAGCGGTGTGGATGTGATCATCGGCGGCGGTTGGGCATACTTTGTTCCGGATTCAGTGGAAGACAGCAAACGCGATGACAGCAAGTACCTATTGAAGGATTTAGAGCAGCGAATGCCGGTGGTTCGCTCCCTGGAGCAGTTTCGCAATGTGAAAGATGTTGATAAACTGGCAGCATTTCTGGCGCCTGTTCACCTTCCCAAAGCGCTGGAGCGGAACTATG
>Ga0209536_100002256_pt1 | contig 31332 bp, 29 predicted proteins | sample DeeMarSeWOR28_12_FD_187461 | JGI IMG/M metagenome (GOLD analysis project Ga0209536, IMG submission 187461) | Marine sediment microbial communities from White Oak River estuary, North Carolina - WOR-2-8_12 (SPAdes) (version 2) | ecosystem: Environmental > Aquatic > Marine > Intertidal zone >... | reverse complement strand
CTTCGAGCAGTTCGCGCTGGCTTTGGAGAGTGGACTCCGACTGGTATTCGCTGCGATGTATGCTCTTCGCCTTCAGGAACATGTCGTAGGCCTTGACACTTCTTGTCGGCATATCGTCGAGGGCGCCTACTGTCTCCGGCATTATCTCCAGGTGCAGCGAATTGGTAATCTGCTTCGCTACTTCCGACTGGATGGCGAAAACGTCCACAAGCTCACGATCGTAGTTCCTGGCCCAGAGGTGCGCGTCATCGACGGAATCGATGAGCTGCACCGTGATGCGCACGTGATTTTCAATGCGGCGGACGGATCCCTCGACGATATAGCGTGCGTCCAGCTCGCGGCCGATTTCTTTCACGCTGAGATCGGAATTCGTGTAGCGCAATACCGTCGTACGGGAAACGACGCGCAAGCCGTCGATCCCGGACAGGTTGGTCAGGATCTCCTCGTGCACGCCCCCGGCGAAAAACGCGTTGTCCGCTGTCGCGCTCATGTTGACCAGCGGCAAGACGGCAACAGAGTTGGCACTCGGCTGGATGTCGTCGACGGGATGCGTATCGGAAGGAGCGACTTCGGCCTGCACAACCTCGTCCGGCGCTCGGGAGTAGATATTCCAGGCGATAAGTCCGATCGTAATGACGAGCAGCGCGATCAGGACGATGTCCAGTCTTCGGCCGGTCGCCTGGCTGATCGACTCCGCGGGGTCGATGTCGGCTTCCCGCTTGACGCCGTCAGGTGTCAGCTCATAAGCCCAGGCGAAGAACAGGGCGATCGGGAAACCGATGATCCCGATCCAGGTGACGAACGCCAGCGTCCATTCGGGCAGGTTCAGCGCTGGCGAGACCGTGTCAGTGACCTGCACGACGACCCAGCCGAGCAGGACATAGGCAGCCCCGACCCGGAATACGTTTCTGCGCTTGAGTTCGTCGATCAACTTCATCGAGCTGTGCGGGCTCCCGAACAATGAGCCCTAAAGTCTATCGCGTTCGAGCTGATCAGTTCTGTAAAAACTGCCGTCGCGTCCATCCGCAACGGCTGCTCGCCACTCCGCGAGCAGGGATTTCAGTCCGACGAGCGGTCGCGTTTCTTGATATCGAGGAGACAGAATTGCCCGGTGCGGTTGTACGGATCGCCACCGAGGTTTTCCTCGATCTCGAGCGACAACATGCGCACGCCCTTCACGGGTGTCTCGTTATCCACACCAGCCTGTTGTGACTCGTGCTCCTGTTCAGCTTTCCATGCTGTGTTTTTTTCGATTGACATAATTCTCACGCGTATTCAATTCCCTCGACTCCATATTACGACCGGAAGAAAGTATTCCTGGTGTCATTCGTCGGACCACTGCCGCCGTTGGTCGGTTTTTCGGCGTGCTATCGTCGCAATTCGAGCCATGCTCTAATTCGCAAGGTGTCCGGCAGCACCAACAGTAAATTCCGCTCCACGACCGTCATCGCGGTCGTGATCGCGAACATGGTTGGCACCGGGGTGTTCACGAGCCTCGGTTTCCAGCTGCTGGAGATCCACTCCGGGTTCGCGTTGCTCGCGCTGTGGGCCGTCGGCGGCATAGCCGCCCTGTGTGGGGCGATGACCTACGCCGAACTCGGCGCCGCCCTGCCGCGCTCGGGCGGCGAATACAATTTCCTCGCACGCATCTTTCACCCGGCAGCGGGCTTCGTCTCCGGCTGGGTGTCCGCCACCATCGGCTTCGCCGGGCCGTGCGCGCTGGCCGCCATGACCTTCGCCGCTTACGCAACGTCGGTTGTCGACGTTGGCGATTCGCCATGGCTGCGCCCGGCACTCGCGGCCGGACTGGTTGTCGCGCTGGGCCTCGCTCACGCCTCGAATCACCGCACCAGCGGCGGCACCCAGGTCGTGTTCACCGTCCTGAAGGTTGCGGTCATCGTCGTCTTCTGCGTGACGGCGTTGTTCTTTGCCGCTGAACCACAAGCGATCAGCTTCCAGCCTGCCGCCGGCGCTGCCGGGGAACTGTTCAGCGCCCAGTTCGCCGTGGCCCTGATCTACGTGAGCTATGCCTACACCGGGTGGAACGCCGCGACCTATCTCAGCAGCGAGCTCGAGGATCCACAGCGCACGCTGCCGATTGTTCTCTTCAGCGGCACGCTGGTCGTGATGTTGCTGTACATCGCACTGAACTATGTGTTCCTCAGCGTCGCACCGATGGACGCCATGCGTGGCGAGGTGGAGGTTGGCTACATCGCCGCGCGCTCGGCCTTCGGTGAGATGGGGGGCAAGTTAACCGGACTGATACTGGCCGCGCTCCTCATCTCCACGGTGAGCGCGATGACACTCGCCGGACCGAGGGTGCTGCAGGTTGTCGGCGAGGACTTCCATGCGCTGCGCTTCTTTGCGCGCACCAACCGCGACGGCATCCCGGCGGCCGCGATCTACACGCAGACGGCCCTGTCGGTGATCTTCATCCTGACGGCGAGCTTCGAATCCGTCCTCGTGTTCGCCGGCTTCACGCTGGCGCTCAACAGTTTCGTCACCGTGCTCGGCGTGTTCGTCCTGCGCTGGCGACAGCCGGAGCTGCCACGGCCTTACAAGACATTCGCCTATCCGGTGACACCGCTCGTGTACCTCGCGCTCACCGGCTGGACGCTGACTTTCGTGCTCGTCAACAAGCCGGTGGAAGGCCTGTTCGGGCTGGGTGTCATCGCCTCGGGCCTGGTCTTTTATTTCGTATCCGCACGTGCCAGTCGAGCTGCGACTGCGGGGACCTGAGCACGAACACCTGAAACGGGTGGCCCGAATTCCTGTATAATCGGTTCGAGTTGGCTCTATATCGACAGCACGCTGCCGAACCCCGGTGTCTGGCCAAGGTGGCTTCCCAACGACATATCCCGCCAGTAGCAAGCAACGGCGTCTCGCCGATGCCCGCTTCGCGTGCCGTCGCATTTCTAAATGAAGGCATTACATGAATTTTGATGGTTTATTGACGCTCTCGCCGTGGGCGTATATCGGCATCACGCTGGTGCTCACGCATATCACGATCGCAGCGGTCACGATTTTCCTGCACCGGTGCCAGGCGCACCGTGCGCTCGACCTGCACCCTGTCGTGAGTCATTTCTTCCGCTTCTGGCTGTGGTTGACGACCGGGCAGGTGACCCGGGAATGGGTGGCCGTGCATCGCAAGCACCACGCGAAGTGCGAGACCGAGGACGATCCGCACAGCCCCCAGACGCGGGGACTTCCAACGGTGCTGTTCGGGGGACTCTTTCTATACCAGGCGGAATGCAGGAACACCGAGACGGTGGAGAGGTTCGGCAAGGGAACCCCGGACGACTGGGTCGAGAACAACGTGTATGCGCGCTTTCGCAATGCGGGGCTGCTGCTGATGCTGGCGATCGACGCCGTGCTGTTCGGCTGGGTCGGCCTGATCATTTTCGCCGTGCAGATGCTCTGGATCCCGTTCTGGGCCGCGGGCGTGATCAACGGCATCGGGCATTACTGGGGTTATCGCAACTTCGAGACGCCCGACGCCTCCCGCAACATCGTTCCTTTCGGCGTGCTGGTCGGCGGCGAGGAGCTGCACAACAATCACCATGCCTACCGGCAGTCGGCCCGGCTGTCGAACAAATGGTGGGAGATCGACCTGGGCTGGGCGTATATCCGCCTGCTCGAAATGATCGGTCTCGCCAGTGTGAATCGCACCGCACCGAAGACGAATTTCGAGCCGACGAAGCGAGTCGTGGACGTGGACACCGTGAAGGCGTTGCTCCGCAATCGCTTCCACGTCCTCAAGCTCTATGGCTCGCAGGTCATCCGGCCGGTGTTGAAGATGGAGTTCAAGGGCGCGTATGCACGCAGGCAGCTGCGCCGCTTCCGCAAGTGGCTCACCCGCGAGGACCTGATCCTGAGCAGCCAGCAGCGCCAGTTGCTGGAGGAGGCGATCAGGGAAAGCAGCACGCTGAAGGTCGTCGTCGAATACAAGCGGCGGCTCAAGGCCCTGATGCAGCCGTCGGTCCAGGAGTCAGACCGGCTGGCCCGGCTGCAGGAATGGTGTGCCAGCGCGGAGAGCACGGGTATCGAGGCACTGGACGATTTTGCGAGGCAGCTGCGCGGCTACGGCATGCGCTCGGTCTAATGGCCGGCGAACTGGCGCTCGAGCAGCCTGCTTACGAAGCTGCCGCCACTGAGTGCGCCGATACCGGCGAGTGAATACGGCTCGCCGGTGGCGATGGAGCGGGCCGCAAGCAAGCCGCTCCTGACCGCGGGCCCGATGCCCTCACACATGTCGCGGGTCGCCAGCCCGACCGCGTCACCAACGATGTAGGCATTGCGATCGCTGACGGCTTCCACGTTGTCGCGAATGTAGTAGCTGTAGCCCTTGGGATCGTAATCGTCATAGTCGACGAGGCCGCGCCGCTTCAGCTTGCCGACGAAATCCTGCCAGTAGTCGCGCAGGTGGCCGCCCCTGTGTTTCAGCTGTTCGGCCATGCCGCCGAGGCCGACGTTGATGTAGCCATCGGCCTTGGGAACGTACCAGGCATAGCCCGGCAGCCCGGCGTCGAAAAACCACAGGTGGCAGGCAGGGTCTTTCCAGTCGTAGGCGAATTCCTGTTCGTAGGTGGCCGTCTGCAGTCCGCTGGCGCGCGGATGCCGGTCGCTGAAGAACGCCCGGTAAACCGGGCAGCGCGTGCCGCCGGCACCGACGAGATACTTGCCCCGGAACTCATCGTCGATGACGTAGTCGCCGTTGTCTCTACGGATCTCACGAACCTTGTGTTGCAGCACCCTGGCGCCGGCGCGGCGGAGCAGGAAGTCGTCGAACTCGTAGCGCCGTATCGAATGCTGCCGGGTCGCTGGCTTCGCGGTGAGTACCTTCCAGTGCAGGTGGAGTTCGTCGAAGGTGATGAAGCTGTGCGGATAGTCGGCCGGGTCCAGCTCCAGATCCTGCAGGGCTTCCGGCGTCACCCAGCCCGCGCACAGCTTGGTGCGCGGGAAGGCCGCCCGGTCCAGTACCAGCACGTCGAGGCCCGCCTCGCGGAGTTTCCAGGCGCAGGTCGAGCCGGCAGGCCCGCCGCCCACGACGATGGCGTCGGCCGTCCGCACCTTAGCGCGTCTCCGCTATATCCGGATACTGGTAGTGACGCGTCCACGGCACGTCGTTGTTACCGCGTGGCGTGAACAGGACCTGGTAGAGCTGCAGCGTGCCGGACTCGAAGCCGGCCGACGAGCCGGCCAGGTACAGGCGCCACATACGCACGAATTCCTCGTCGTACATCTCCGCGACCTTGTCGGCTTCGGCTTCGAAATTCTGCAACCAGCTTGCGCAGGTGCGCGCGTAGTGCGGCCGCAGGTTCTCGACGTCGAGAATCGAGAATTTCTGCGGCTCGAACACGGACATCATCTCGCTCAGGCTCGGAATATGGCCACCGGGGAAGATGTGCTTGGTAATCCAGGAGTCGGTGCGGTTCGGGAAGCTGCGGCCGATCGAATGGACGAGGCCGAAACCGTCGGGCTTCAGGACCCGCTGTATGAGCTCACCCAGCAACCGGAAGTTGGCGAGGCCCACGTGCTCGAGCATGCCGACCGAGACGAACACGTCGCAGCGTTGATCGATCGTGCGGTAGTCGTCCTCGACGAACGTTACGCGGCCGTCCAGTTCTGCTGCCGCTGCCCGCTCCCTTGCATAGGCGACCTGTTCCGTCGAGTTGTTGTAGGCAATCACCTCGACGCCGTAATGCTCCGCCATGTGCAGGGCCAGCGCGCCCCAGCCACAGCCTGCCTCGATGACCTTCTGCCCGGGCCTGAGCTGCAGCTTGCGGCATACGTGATCGAGCTTGGCAACCTGCGCCTCGTCCAGCGTGGCGGCCGGGGTGTCGTAGTAGGCGCAGGTGTACACCATGCGTTCGTCCAGCCACAGCTTGTAGAAATCGTTGCCGAGGTCGTAGTGGTGATGCACGTTGTGTCGCGACCGGCTGAGCGAATTGCGCCGCGCAGCATGCAGCTGCGATCGCAGCCTGGAGAGGTAGTAACTGTTGTGGCGGTGCCGGGTGATTGCCGCGGTGATCTCGTTGGCAAAGGCGAGGAAGTCCCCGTGGACATCGATCAGCCCCTTGCTATAGCACTCTCCGAAGCCGACGGACGGGGACCGCAGGAGTTCGAACACTGCACGGCGACTGCGAAACTCCAGGCAGGCGACGGGTCGCGCCTCGGTAATCCTGAATTCGTCACCGTTCCAGAGCCGCACCGAGATGCGGGGATTGCCGACGGACTTCATGATCCAGCGAATCACGCTGCGATCGAAACTGCGCTCATCAAGGACGCGACGGGTTTCGACACTCATGGCGTCACCTCTCTCTGGAAGCTTCAGCGCCAGTCTTGCATCGCCGACGGATCGCGGCTATCCGGGCTTACCGAATTCCATGCAAATCAGGCGCCTGGCTGCTTCTTGTTCTTAATTGACCAACCTTCCGAATCATCCTACCCACTCTAAGGGCGACTATCCAGACCGGCCGGGCCCGTGGCACCGAGCGCGACACCGTCCCACTCAATCGTCTTCATGACGAACGGCGGCACCATCCTTTGGTCTCCCGCCACCCGCATCGAGACCCACACCTCGGCGTTGATCCGGGCCTGGGGCATGTTGACGCCCTCGCTGCCGAGAAAATAGTTCTCGCCACACAGAGCGAGATAGTGCATCCGATGTGCACGATCAACGAGTTATCCGGAGTGCTAGACTCGGTGCCCATGGATGACGGTTCCGCACTTCATGAATCGCTGCGAGGTCACTACCTGTTCGCCGGCCTCGATACGGTGGACTTCGAGCAGCTCGCACAGCGCATAACGGTCATGTCCATCGCGAAGGGGGAGGTCCTGTTTCATCGCGGTGATGCCGCCGCGTACTTCTATTATGTCGATACCGGGTTGATGGAGCTGAGCCTGATTGCGCCAACCGGCGACAAGAAGACGCTGGAGGTCATCAGCCCGGGTTGCACTTTCGGTGAAGCCGTCGCGTTCATGCAGACACATAAGTATCCGGTGAGCGCCGAGGCGCTGGAAGACACCCGGTTATGCCGAATCCCGAATCATTCCTATGTCGAGCTGATCCGGTCGAACAGCGATGCCTCGATGCGCCTGCTTGCGGACATTTCGAAGCGACTCCACGATCGTGTCAGTGAGATCGAGAACCTGACGATCCAGAATGCACGGACCCGCCTGGTCAGCTACATGATGGACCACCTGGTCGAGCCGCCCGTGAACGATCAGGCTACGGCCCGCCTCGATTTGCCCCGGCATGTCATCGCGTCGCGCCTGTCAATCCAGCCGGAGACCCTGTCGCGTCTGCTCCGAAACCTCGCGGATGAAGGAATCGTTTCTGTCGATGACAGGGTGGTCTTTATTCGCAGCGTATCCCGCCTGCGACCCTACGACTGATCGGCCTTGCCGGCCTGGGGCAGTGTCATTGACCTGGATCAATTTGCCCCGACATACGCCGCATTAAGATTGGCGCGTTACCTGGGGAGGCAGCGTGTCAACAACCAGCAACCGGAAGAGCAGCGGGCCGCGAGTGACCAGGGCCTTCGTGCTCCTGGCGGTCCTGGCCGGCATCCTGCTGGGTGTCGGCGGGTACACCTTCCTGTATGCGGAGGGATTGTCCTACATGAGCGACGATCCCGAGGTCTGCATCAACTGCCACATCATGCAGCCGCAGTACGACTCGTGGCAGAAGGCCAGCCACCACGCGGTCGCCGTCTGCGTCGACTGCCACCTGCCACACGACTTCCTCGGCAAATACATCGCCAAAGCCGATAACGGCTGGCATCACTCCAAGGGCTTCACGCTGCAGAACTTCCACGAGCCGATCATGATCAAGGGTCCGAACGCCCGGATCCTCCAGGACAACTGCCTCGCCTGTCACCAGGACATGGTGCACGAGCTCGTTGTCGGCGTGAACGGGACCGCGGAGGAAGTCCAGTGTGTGCACTGCCACGTCACCGTGGGCCACGGTGAGACCACCGGGCTGGGTGGGCCGGAATAGACATTTATTGAACCAGGGTTCGGGAAAATGAAACGATATCTACGCGGATGGAGCACGACCAGCATATTGGCGCTCGTCGTCATCGTCGCCATTGCGACGGCCGGCGTTACGGCGCTTCTTGTCGACATCTTCGAGCGCAAGACCGAGGCGAAACAGACCTACGTTCGCCTGGCCGAAGTGAACGAAGACACGACGGATCCTGCCGAGTGGGGCATCAACTTCCCGAAACAGTATGACTCGTACCAGCGCACGGCCGAGGCTACCCGCACGCGCTTTGGCGGTCATGGCGGCAGCGAAGCGCTGCCCGAGCAGAAGATCGAGCGCGACCCGTGGCTGCAGCGCATGTTCCGCGGCTACGCGTTCTCCATCGATTATCGCGACCGGCGCGGGCACGCCTACATGCTCGTCGACCAGGAGCAGACGGAGCGGCAGACCAAGCCGCAGACCGGCTCGTGCCTGCACTGCCACGCCTCCATCATGCCGCTGTACCGTGAGCTCGGCGACGGAGATGCAATGGCAGGATTCGCGGAGAGCTACAAGTACTCCTACAAGGACCTGAACGCGAAGCTGCATGACATGGGACACGGGCACCCCGTTTCGTGCGTCGATTGCCACGACCCGGACACGATGGCCCTGCGCGTGACGCGCCCCGGCTTTATCTATGGCATCCAGGCGCTGGCCGAGGGCGACGCCGAGGTGCCGCACCTGCCTACCGTGCAGAAATGGCGAGAGGGTAGTCGTGCCGAACCTTACGACCCGAACGTCGATGCGAGCCGCACCGAGATGCGCAGCTACGTCTGTGCGCAGTGCCATGTCGAGTATTACTGTGCCAACAAGATGCCGCTGACGTTCCCCTGGGGCGACGGACTCACGGCGGACAACGTCGAGAAGTTCTGGGACGGGATCACCTTCGACGACGGCCAGCGGTTCTTCGACTACAAGCATGCCGAGAGCGGCGCCGAGATCCTGAAGGCGCAGCATCCGGAATTCGAGCTCTGGAGCCAGGGCATCCACGCACGTAGCGGCGTCGCCTGTGCAGACTGCCACATGCCCTACCAGCGCGAGGGCGCGAGCAAGGTGTCGGATCACTGGGTGCGCAGCCCGCTGCTCAACGTGAACCGCGCGTGCCAGACCTGTCACCGCTTCTCCGAGGACGAGATCCTCGCGAGGGTCGATTCCATACAGCAGCGCAACTTCGACCTGCTGCAGCGCGGCGGCGCAGCGCTCATGGACCTGCTCGACGCGGTTCAGAAGGCGAAGGACGAAGGCGCTACCGGCGAACAGCTGAAGCCGGCGCTCGAACTGCAGCGCAAGGCGCAGTGGCGACTCGATTTCATCGCGGCCGAGAACTCGATGGGCTTCCATGCACCGCAGGAGGCGGCGCGGGTCCTCGGCGAAGCGGCCGACTACGCCCGCCAGGGCCAGGTGGCGGCGATGAACTGGCGCGAGGGTGGCGCCACGCAGGTCGCGGCGCAGGCGGAGGAGTAGGGCCGGGGACGAGCAGCGTCCCTGTTTCTTCGAAAGCTAGCCCGTCATATCAGCCCACGGGCCGGGTGGCTTGCGCATGGTGATGCAGGGCTCGCTCTTCATCTGCCACTGTGCCTTCCACTGCATGCCGGTCATGTAGCTGATCTCATCGACGCGCAAGCGGCAGGCTTCCTGGATAGTCTCGACGTTGAGCAGCTTGCCGAGATTGCTGTAGTCGTTGTTGCTGGCGGCATAAAGCGCGACCATCTTGTTGCCGTGGAGCAATGACATCGAGACGGCCTGCCGGGTGCCATCGACCTCGATCGTCAGCGTCTTCAGGCGGCCACTCCGGTGCAGCTCGTCGATGACCCTGTGCAGCTCCTTTGCATTCTCCGGATCGGCGTAGTCCGATTCTGCGCCGAAGTTGCGATTCACCAGCTCGATGAATAAATCCGATTCGTCGTCGTCGCTCCAGTGCAGCACGGGCTCGCGCTTGCGGATCTTGCGCAGGTCGTAAAGAAACTTTTGCCGTTTCTCGGATGAAAACGTGTCGATGTGCCTGTAGAAGTCGAACCCGAACTCCGACGGCACCAGGTGAAAACGCAGATCCTGTTCGCCGAAGTTGGCTTCGAACTGCGGGTAGCGCTGCAGCAGGCCGGCGACCCAGCTCTGCCTTAGATCGAACAGCACGGTCCGGTCAGGGAACTCCTCGAAATACTCGGGGAAGTCTTCATACTCGATCCACAGGATCCGGCCGTCGGGATAGCTGCCCGCCATCAGCATATGACGATCCTGCGTCGTGTCGTAAACGAGCGGGACCAGGCCATCCGGGCGACCATCACCGCTTTCATGCACCAGGAAATTCATGCGATGCCTGTCCTGGTCGTGGAACGCGAACATCAGGTCCCAGTCATCCCAGGCGTCTTTTCCCGGAGAGAATTCTTCCCAGAGTTTCCTGCACTCCAGGGTGTCGGTTTCAGTGCGGATCACGGCCATGCGCTGAGAATATCGCAGGCTGCCGGCAACGCAATATGCCGCGGCCTCGCATGGTAATGTCTGTCGCTCGTGCGGGTGTTCTCCTGTTACGATCTGCTGACCCTGATTACGCACGTTGTCGTGAGCACCGAACCTGAAATCCAAGCTGCCGCGGTCGTCTTTCGGCTCGGCGAACACGATCGTCGCGCGCTGGCCGACTTCGCCCGGGAGCTGGCGGACAGCGGCTACCGGGTCGGTGGCATGGTGCAGCTGGCTTATTTCGACGACGAGGGCCGCCGCACGCACATCGACAGCGTCGACCTTGCCACGGGCGACCACGTCATGATCAATCAACCCAGTCGCCTGTTTCCTGACGGCAAGGAATGCACGCTCGATACGGCAGCACTCGCCGATGCGGGTGCGCCGCTGCGGCGCGCGCTCAACGACCGGCCGGATCTCGTCATCGCCGAGAAGTTCGGCGAGCAGGAACGAGTCGGAGAAGGGCTCGCTGACGATATTTTGAACGTCATCGCGGAAGGCCTGCCGATCCTGGTGCTTGTGCCCGAGCCGGACCTCGCTCGATGGCGCGAGGTGACCGGAGGCGAGATCGCGGAGTTGCCGTGCGAGGCAGGTGCGCTACGGCGCTGGTGGCTCGACAGGACAACGGGCATTGCGCACGGCACCCTGGAGAATGGCGACCAGTTCCTGGAAACGACGACGGTACTGCCGCAGGTCCGTGAAGACGTGTTTGATTTCTTCGCTGACGTCGAAAACCTGCAGCGCATCACGCCGCCGGAGCTTGCCTTCCAGATCCTGACGCCGACCCCGGTCGCTATTGGAGAGGGCGCGATCATCGACTTTCGTCTGCGTCTCTTCGGCGTACCCTTTCGCTGGCGCACCCGGATCGTCCAATGGCAGCCGGCCGACCAGTTCATCGACGAGCAGATCCGCGGGCCGTACGGCAGCTGGCGGCACCTGCACACGTTTGTCGAGTGCGAGGCGGGCACGCGGATGACCGATCGCGTGGAGTACCGGCTGCCGTTCCAGCCTTTCGGTTCCATCGCGCTGCCGCTGGTGCGGCGACAGCTGGATCGGATCTTTCGCTATCGCGCGAGCACCATCCGGCAGCTGCTGGCCGGCGACGGCGGCCTGCAATCTTGAGTTGGGACGACCAGTCCCCAATTAGAGAAGGATGACAATGCGACGCCCCACCGGACGATGAACGCCCACGCCCTGCACGACGGGACGCCGGATCTCGGCAAAACAGTCGACACCGCGGGCACTGAGCTTCTGCGTCTTGCACGGAGTTCGATCGAATACGGACTCATCCACGAAGTGCCTTTGCCGGTCGATTGCGGCAAATTGCCCCGCGAGTTTGCCGATCCCGCGGCGACATTTACCACCCTGCGCTTCGAGGGCCGGCTGCGTGGCTGTTGCGGAACGCTCGAAGCCGTGCGCCCGCTTGCTGAAGACGTGACCCGTTCCGCGTTCCAGGCGGCGTTCCGGGATATCCGCTTCGAACCTGTCGGCAAACACGAACTGGGCGCCATCAGGCTCGAGGTCTCCGTGCTGTCGCCACTGGAATCGATACCCTTCTCCGATGAAGCTGATTTGCTGGACCGCTTGACGCCGGGCATCGACGGGCTCGTCATCATGGCGGAAGGTCGCCGCGCGACATTTCTCCCGAAAGTCTGGGAGATGTTGCCGGATCCGCAGCAATTCCTTGCCGCGCTCAAAGCGAAATGCGGCCTGGCAGAGAATTACTGGTCGGAGCGCCTCGCGTTCCAGCGCTACCGCACGACGTCCTACGAAGAAGCGGTCGCAGGGAAATAGCATGTAAACTTGGCGCGTGTTCCCAACCGCGGCCAGACAAACCGCAGGTTAGTGCCATGACTGCTGTAACCCGCTTTCGCCCGCGACGTTCCTGCCTGTATGTACCCGGGGCCAACGCCCGGGCACTGGAAAAGGCAAAGTCGCTGCCCGCGGACGTGTTGATCCTGGACCTGGAGGATGCCGTTGCGCCCGATGCGAAGGCGGATGCCAGGGAGTCCATCCTGGCCGCGGTCGGCGACCGTTCTTACGGCGCCCGCGAAGTCCTGGTCCGGGTCAACGGGCTCGACACGGAGTGGGGGCGGGACGATCTCGAAATGGCGGTCTCCGCCGGCGTCGATGGCGTGCTGGTACCGAAGATAACGAAAGGCAAAGACGTTCGTGTCATCAATCGATTCCTGAACGACGCGGGGGCATCGCCCAGCCTGGGACTCTGGGTGATGATCGAGACGCCGCTCGCGATCCTCAACATCAGGAAGATCGCCAGGACGTCGGCAAAGACGCGGCTGACCGGTTTCGTGATGGGCACCAACGATCTCGCGAAGGAGTTCAACGCTGTTGCGACACCGGATCGTCTCGCATTCCTGTTTTCATTGTCTGCTGCGCTCGCGGCGGCGCGCGCGTATAGCCTCGCTGCGATCGACGGCGTGTACAACGATATCGATAACCACGCAGGGCTATCGACGGAATGCGAGCAGGGCAGGGTACTCGGGTTCGACGGCAAGACCCTGATTCATCCCGGACAGATCGAGACGGCCAACGGGGTCTTCTCCCCGGGCGAGGCCGAACTCAGCCATGCGCGGGACGTTATCGCGGCCTTTGCGCTTCCCGAGAACCGGGGCAAAGGCGTCATCAGCCTAAACGGTCAAATGGTCGAACTGCTGCACCTGGTGCAGGCGGAGCGGCTGGTCGCGATCGACGACGCTATCCGAGAGATGGCGTCGTAACCTGGTGCGCCTCAGGGTGCTCAGGGATTGTTGACGAAGCTTGCCGTCTCCCTGACGGTCGGCGCATTAATCGCCGAACGGTACTGCGCTTCGTATTCGGCCGCCTTGCTGGCGCGCTTGATCATGCCTTCCAGGTTCGGCCGCTTGCCGTCAGGAGTCTCTGCGGAGCCGATGCCGCCGCCGAACTCGAAGATCATTTTCACGCCTTCGCCGAACGCCGCCAGCAGGTTCGCATGCCACATCACCGGGTTGAACAGCTGGTAATAGAGACCTTCACGGATCTTTGCCGGATCGGCTTCGTGGAAGCCGCCCGTGTAGTTGGACAGGACGCGCGCTTCGGCTGACTCGAAGCTGGCTTCTTCCAGCACCGGCCGAAACAGCTCGGCGGCTTTATCCATGTAAAAAGTGTGGAAGGCGCCCTCGGTCTTCAGTCGTACCGGCCGCTTTCTCGCGAACTGTTCCTGGACTTCCTGCTCGACCAGCTCCAGGTCTTCGGCCCGGCCGCCGACGACGGTCTGCTCGGGCAGGTTGCAGCCGGCAACCGCGCAGCGGTGTTTCTCGGCAATGGGCCTGATGACGTCGAGCGCCAGCGGGAAAGCGCTCATCTCGCCTTCGCCGTGGGTGCCCATCAGCTCGCCACGCTTCTGCACGAGTTTCAGCGCGCTCTCGAAACTGAGAACCTTCGCAGCAACGAGCGCCGTGTATTCGCCGAGGCTGTGCCCCGCGGCGATAGCGGGCCGGAGGCGGTCGTCGGTCAGTTCCCTGAAGATCTCGAGGCATGCGACGGAATGAGTCAGCAATGCCGGCTGCGTGTACCGGGTGAGGTTCAGTTTGTCTTCCGGGTCCTTGAAAGAAAGCTCCGCGATGTCGTAACCGAGAACTTCGCTCGCCCGGGCGTAGACTTTCCTGGCAACCTCGAATTCCTCGTGCAGGTCGCTGCCCATGCCCGCGTACTGGGACCCCTGCCCCGGGAAGACGTACAGGATGTGATTTTCGTAGTCGGGCATCGCCGCAAAACTCCGTTTTGTTTGAACCAGTTTACGTTAGCTTTTCGAAAGCTTCACGCACCTCGGGCGGTGCCTGCACGAGTTCGATAAGCACGCCTTCGCCGCCAATCGGCAGCTCCTCGTTGCCTTTCGGATGGATGAAACAGATGTCGAAACCGGAAGCGCCCTTGCGGATACCGCCGGGGGCAAACCGGACGCCCTGGCTACTCAGCCACTCGACTGCTGCCGGCAGGTCGTCGATCCACAAGCCGACGTGATTGAGCGGCGGCGTCTGCACCCTGGGCTTTGCATCCGGGTCCAGCGGCTGCATGAGATCGACTTCGACTTTCAGCGGGCCGGAACCCAGCACGGCAATGTCTTCGTCGACGTTTTCCGACTCGCTCCGGTAGTTACCGCTCAGCTCGAGACCCAGCGTATCCACCCACAACGAGCGCAAGCGGGACTTGTCGAGCCCGCTTACGGCGATCTGCTGTATACCCAGCACCTTGAATGGCCGGCTGCTCATTTATGCCTCCGTGTCGGGCTCACTCACCCTGTTTATTTATGACGTTCGAGAAAGATCTCGAGTAGTGTCCGCGCGGCAACGGTGGGCGGGATCCGCCCCTCGCTGGTCGCCGCTTCCAGCTCCGAAAGTTTCCGCCGGACCTGCGGATCGCTCCTGAGTGCGTCGACCAGGTTGTCGGTGACGTCCGACCACATCCAGTCCCGGGCCTGCGCCGCGCGCCGCACGGTAAGCTCGCCGGTCGAGCTCAGCACTTCGTGATGGCGCAACACGGTCTCCCAGGTCTCATCGATGCCGACGCCGTCGCGAGCCGAACAGCAATTCACCTCGACCTTCCAGTTCGGCGAACGTGGATGCAGCAGCTGCAAGGCATTGCGATACTCGGCCGCCGCTCGCCTCGCGAGGTTTGCCAGGTCGTCGTCAGCCTTGTTGATCAGGATGAGATCGGCCAGTTCCACGATGCCGCGCTTGATGCCCTGCAGCTCGTCGCCGGCGCCGGGCAGGAGCAGCAGCAGGAACATGTCGGTCATGTCCGCCACCTTGGTCTCGGATTGCCCGACACCCACGGTCTCGACGATGATGACGTCGAAACCGGCCGCCTCGCAGAGAATCATCGCCTCGCGGCTGCGCCGGGTGACGCCGCCCAGCGTCTTGCCCGCCGGCGAAGGCCGGATATAAGCCTCGCTGCGGCGGGACAGCTGTTCCATGCGCGTCTTGTCACCGAGGATCGAACCGCCGCTGATCGCCGAGGAGGGATCCACGGTGAGCACGGCCACGCGGTGACCGGCGTCGATCACGTGATTGCCGAGTGCCTCGATAAACGTCGACTTGCCGACTCCGGGAACGCCCGAGATCCCCAGCCGGATCGAGTTGCCGGCGGACGGCATGAGCCGCTCGAGCAGGTCCGCGGCAGCTGCGCGATGGTCGCTGCGGGTCGATTCGATCAGCGTGATCGCCTGCGCGAGGATCCTCCGGTTTCCCGCGAGCACGCCGTCTGCCAGTGCGGCGGTGTCCTGCTCCGGATCGGGCGTGCGCTTTGGTGGCGCCACCTGCGCTACTCCAGTTCCAGGATCTTATCGTCCACGGCGAGTGTCGTGCCGGCCTCGAAGTAGATCTTCGCCACGACGCCGTCGCGCTCCGCGTGCAGCGTGTTCTCCATCTTCATGGCCTCGACAACGGCCAGCTGTTCGCCGGCGCTGACGGCATCGCCTTCCTTGACGGACAGCGACACCAGCAGGCCCGGCATCGGAGACAGCAGGAACTTCGACATATCCGGCGCTTCTTTCACCGGCATGTATTTGAACAATTCGGCAGCGCGCGGCGTGAGGATCGTTACGTCCGAACGGCGACCGGCATGCTGCACGCGGTAGGTCTGCACGGCACGCTCGACCTGGGCAAACACTTCCTTGCCGTTGATCGTGCCGCCAAAGAGCTGCTGGCCAAACGTCCAGCCTGAACGGACGCTATTGATCTTGCCGTCTATGGTGATATCGAAGCCGCCTTCCGCAGGTTCGATGGTGATCGGGTGGTGCTGGCCATCGATGACCGCAACCCACTCCCGCGGTACCTTGCGTTCGTGCCCGCGCAGCTGGCCGCCGATGCGGGCGGCGCGATCGCGGTAACCGCGCAACATCGACGCTGCTACCGCGATGGTTACAGTGGGGTCCTCGAGTTCGCCGGCTGACGGATCGAAACCGTCCGGGTACTCCTCGCCTATCATGTTCGTCGAGATGTTGCCGTCGATGAAGCGCTGGTGCCGCATCAGCGCCGACAGGAATCCCATGTTGCTCGACACGCCGCGGATGACGAACTGGTCGAGCGCGGTGCACATGCGGGCGCGGGCTTCTTCGCGGTCTGCGCCGTAAGTGATGAGCTTGGCGATCATCGGGTCGTAGAACATCGAGATCTCGCCGCCTTCGTAGACGCCGGTGTCCACGCGGACGTGTTCGTCCTCCGCGGGCGGGCGGTAGTACACGAGCCGGCCGGTCGACGGCAGGAAGTTGCGAGCCGGGTCCTCGGCATAGACGCGGGACTCCATGGCCCAGCCATTGATCGGAACGTCAGCCTGCTCGATCGGCAGCTTCTCGCCGTTCGCAACGCGGATCATCAGCTCGACAAGGTCGAGGCCGGTGATCAACTCGGTCACCGGGTGCTCGACCTGCAGCCGGGTGTTCATCTCGAGGAAGTAGAAGTTACGGTCCCTGTCGACGATAAACTCGACGGTGCCGGCCGACTCGTAATCCACGGCCTTTGCGAGCGCCACGGCCTGCGTGCCCATCTTCTTGCGCGTGGTTTCGTCGAGAAACGGCGAGGGTGCCTCTTCGATGACCTTCTGGTGACGCCGCTGCAGCGAGCATTCGCGCTCGTTGAGGTACACGGCATTGCCATGACGGTCGGCCATGACCTGGATCTCGATGTGCCGCGGCTCCTCGATGAATTTCTCGACCAGGATCTGGTCGTTGCCGAAGCTCGAGCGGGCCTCGTTCGCGGCACGTTCGAAGCCGTCCCGGCACTCGGCGTCGTTGCGGGCCACGCGCATGCCCTTGCCGCCGCCGCCGGCCGTCGCCTTGAGCATGACCGGGTAGCCGATGTCGTTGGCCACTTCGACGGCGTGCTCGGCGTCCTTCATCGCGCCGGGGAAGCCCGGGATGGTATTGACGCCGGCCTCGTCGGCCAGCTTCTTGGACGTGATCTTGTCGCCCATCGCCTCGATTGCGCGGGTGTTCGGGCCGATGAAGACGATGTCCGCCGCCTCCAGGGCCGCGCGAAATTCGGCGTTCTCCGACAGGAAACCGTAGCCCGGGTGCACGGCCTCGGCACCGGTATCCAGGCAGGCCTGGACGATCCTGTCTTTCAGCAGGTAACTCTGCGCCGAGGGCGGGGGACCGATATGGACGGCCTCGTCGGCCATCTGCACATGCAACGCGTCGCGATCGGCGTCGGAATAAACGGCGACGGTTGCGATGCCCATGCTGCGCGCGCTCTTTATGACGCGGCAGGCGATTTCACCGCGGTTCGCAATCAGGATTTTCTTGAACATCGGCGGCCCCTTTAAAGCGGAATGTTGTCGTGCTTGCGCCAGGGGTTGTCGAGCTTCTTGTTGCGGAGCACGGCAAGCGAGCGGCAGATGCGTTGTCGGGTCGTATGAGGCGCGATCACGTCGTCGATGTAGCCGCGGCTGCCGGCGACGAACGGATTGGCGAATTTCTGGCGATATTCCTCGGTGCGCCTGGCGATCTTCTCTTCGTCGCCGAGGTCCTCGCGGAAGATGATCTCTACCGCGCCCTTGGGCCCCATGACCGCGATCTCGGCGCTCGGCCAGGCCAGGTTGACGTCACCGCGCAGGTGCTTGGAGGACATGACGTCATAGGCGCCGCCATAGGCTTTGCGCGTAATGACGGTGACTTTCGGCACGGTGGCCTCGGCGTAGGCGAACAACAGTTTCGCGCCGTGCTTGATGATGCCGCCATGCTCCTGCGCCGTCCCGGGCAGGAATCCCGGCACGTCGACGAAGGTCAGGATGGGAATATTGAAGGCGTCGCAGAATCGCACGAAGCGACCGGCCTTGATCGACGACTTGATGTCCAGGCAGCCGGCCAGCACGTCGGGCTGGTTGGCGACGACGCCGACCGTGTGGCCCTCCATGCGAATGAACCCGATTACGATGTTCTTGGCATGGTCGGGCTGCAGTTCCCAGAATTCGTAGTCGTCCGCAACCTTGTAGATGAGTTCCTTCATGTCGTACGGCATGGCCGGGTTGTCCGGCACCAGCGTATCGAGCGACATTTCCAGGCGATCGACCGGGTCCGGCGTCGGCCGGTGCGGCGCCTGCTCGCGGTTGTTCGACGGCAGGTAGTTCACGAAGCGTCGCACCATCAGCAGGGTCTCGACGTCATTCTCGTAGGCGCGGTCACAGACGCCGGAGACGGTCGAATGTGTCTGCGCGCCGCCGAGCTCCTCGGCGGTGACCGATTCATGGGTCACCGTCTTCACGACTTCGGGGCCGGTGACGAACATGTAAGACGTGTCCTTAACCATGAAGATGAAGTCGGTCATTGCGGGCGAATAGACGGCACCGCCGGCACAAGGCCCCATGATGACCGAGATCTGCGGCACGACTCCCGACGCCAGCACGTTGCGCTGGAAGACTTCCGCATACCCGCCGAGTGATGCCACCCCCTCCTGGATACGGGCACCACCCGAATCGTTCAGGCCGATTACGGGCGCGCCGACCTTCATGGCCTGGTCCATTAGCTTGCAGATCTTCTCGGCGTGCGCCTCGGACAGGGAGCCGCCGAACACCGTGAAGTCCTGGCTGAAGACGAATACGAGCCGGCCGTTGAGCGTGCCGGTGCCGGTAACCACACCGTCACCCGGGACGGTCTTGTCGCCCATACCGAAATCGGTGCAGCGGTGTTCGACGAAGGTATCCCACTCCTCGAAGCTGTCCTCGTCGAGCAACAGCTCGATGCGCTCACGTGCTGTCAGCTTGCCGCGGCTGTGTTGAGTGTCGATTCGCTTCTGGCCACCCCCAAGCGCTGCAGCCTGGCGTCTTTTCTCGAGTTCTTCGATTACTTCATGCATGTGCCAACCCTTTTGCGCCGCACCCCCGCGGCGATGCCCTTGTTGTTAACGTCAATGCCTTAAGCGGCAGACCGGCGTCCTTCGACGATCCCCAGCACTTCGGCTGCGGCCTCCAGTATGTTGGTCCCCGGGGCAAATACGGCGGCAACGCCGCCGCCGAGTAACGCATCGTGGTCCTGCGGCGGAATTACACCGCCACAGATGACGACGATGTCGTCCGCGCCTTCCTTCTTCAGGCCGTCGATGACCTGTGGAACCAGGGTCTTGTGTCCGGCGGCCTGGGAGGAAATGCCGATGATGTGAACGTCGTTCTCGATCGCTTCGCGAACCGCCTCGTCCGGCGTTTGAAAGAGCGGCCCGATGTCCACGTCGAAACCGATATCGGCGAAAGCCGTGGCAATCACCTTTGCACCGCGGTCGTGCCCGTCCTGACCGAGCTTGCAGATCAGCATGCGCGGGCGGCGGCCCTCGGCTTTTTCGAATTCGTCGACTCGCTGTCGCAGTGCTGCAAATCCATCATCATCTTCGTACACGGCGCCATAAACTCCCGAAACGGACTGGGTGACGGCGCGATGCCGTCCATAGACTTTCTCGAGCGCATCGGAAATCTCGCCCACCGTGGCCCGCGCCCGTGCGGCGTTGACGGCGAGATCGAGCAGGTTGCCGGTCTTGTTCTCCGCCGCCTCGGTCAGGGCGAGCAGGGCGGCGTCACATGCTGTCTCGTCCCGGCTGCCGCGGACCTTCTCGAGGCGTCGTATCTGGGCCTCGCGCACGGCCGCATTGTCGATATCGAGAATGTCGATTTCCGTTTCTTCTTCCTGTTGATACTTGTTGACCCCGACGATCGTTTCCTCGCCGCGGTCAATACGGGCCTGGCGCCGGGTGGCCGACTCCTCGATACGCAGCTTGGGCATGCCGGTCTCGACAGCCCGTGTCATGCCGCCCATCTCCTCGACCTCGTCGATGAGTTCGCGCGCCGCGGCGGCGAGTTCATTCGTCAGCTTCTCCACGTAGTAGGAGCCCGCCAGTGGATCGACGACTTTCGTGATTCCTGTTTCTTCCTGCAGGACGAGCTGCGTGTTGCGGGCGATGCGGGCCGAAAACTCCGTTGGCAGCGCAAGGGCTTCGTCGAATGAGTTGGTGTGCAGCGACTGCGTGCCACCCAAAGCGGCCGCCATGGCTTCCACCGCGGTCCGGATGATGTTCGTGTGCGGGCTCCTGGCGGTGAGGCTGACGCCGGATGTCTGGCAGTGCGTGCGCAGCATCAGGGAGCGCGGGTCTTGCGGCGAGAATTTCTCGGCCATGAGCGTCGACCACAATAGTCGTGCCGCCCGCAGCTTCGCCACTTCCATGAAGAAGTTCATGCCGATCGCGAAGAAGAACGACAGCCGCGGTGCGAAAGCATCCACGTCGAGGCCGCTGTCGATCGCCGCACGCACGTACTCGATGCCGTCGGCGATCGTGTACGCGAGTTCCTGGGCACAGGTCGCGCCGGCTTCCTGCATGTGATAGCCGGATATGGAAATGGAATTGAAGCGCGGCATGTTGGCGGAGGTGTACGCAATGATGTCGGACACGATGCGCATGGAAGGCTCGGGAGGATAGATATACGTATTCCGAACCATGAACTCCTTGAGGATGTCGTTCTGCAGCGTCCCGGCCAGTTGCTCCGGGGTGGCGCCTTGTTCTTCGCCCGCGACGATGTACATCGCCATGATCGGCAATGCGGCGCCGTTCATCGTCATGGAAACCGACATCTTGTCGAGCGGGATACCGTCGAACAATATCTTCATGTCTTCGACACTGTCGATTGCCACGCCGGCCTTGCCGACGTCACCGACTACTCGCGGATGATCCGAGTCATAACCACGATGTGTTGCGAGATCGAAAGCGACCGATAGCCCGGTCTGGCCGGCCTCGAGGTTCTTCCTGTAAAAGGCGTTGGACTCCTCCGCCGTGGAGAAACCGGCGTACTGGCGCACGGTCCAGGGGCGGCCCGCATACATCGTCGCCCTGGGCCCACGGACGAAAGGCGCCATGCCAGGGAGCGAGTCGAGATGCTCGATGCCGTCGAGGTCTTCCGCGGTATACAGCGGCTTTACCGCGATCCCCTCCGGCGTATCCCAGGTGAGTTCATCCGGTGACCGGCCCCTGCACTCCTTGCTTGCCAGCTCTCGCCAGTCATCAATTGATTTCTTCGAAAACTTGGTCATCGTGGGCTGTGCTCTTTGGCGTGGCGGTTCGGACCGCCATTATTACTTGTTATTGAGACCACAAAGTATAGGACAGATCGGAAACAAATTATCATCAACCTGCCGTAATGGCTTCAATAATAAAGGATTTGAAAGTAGTCTGTGGCGCGGCACGGGCGGCATGAACGAGACCATAGTCTAATGATCACCAGAATCGTAAGGATGCATTTCAGGCCGGATGAACGAGAGGCATTCCTGGATATATTCAATGCATCCAAGCACTTAATCCGGCAGTTCGACGGCTGTCAGTATCTGCGGCTCTATAATGAAGCCGGCCGCCCCGATGTCTTCTTCACGTTCAGTGTCTGGACGTCGGCCGCGCACCTGGAGGCCTACAGGAGCTCGAAACTGTTCGAAGAGACCTGGGCGGCGACGAAGGCCCTGTTCGCCGACAAACCGCAGGCGTGGTCCCTGCAGGAACTGGAGACTGTCTGATAATCAAAAAGGCCCGGCATGCGCCGGGCCTTTCCTGTGGCAATTGATGCCTCGCGTTTACCTGCCGCTGGCTTTCACTTCCCACATGTAATCCTCGTGGGCATCGCAGATGTTCGTGAACGTCTCACCGAGCGGGTTGTCCGTAAGTGCCTCGTTGAGCTTGGACCGGGCTGCCATAAGTGACTTCATGTCTGCCGAGGTCATCGTGGCGACGCGACGGATATGGCCACCAACGATGTGCTCGAGGTATCCCCAGGACGTGAGGTCGCCATCGGCGACCAGCTTGTCGTACGCGGGCGCGAAGACCTGCGTCATGAGTGCATCTGCCTGTGTCTCGCGGCTGTCGCAGACGTAGTACGCCGAAAAGACGGCTTTGCCGGGCTCGCTCGTCCCCGCACCGCCGGCTACCCGCCGCCAGATGTAGTCCTCGTGCTTGTTGCAGATCTTGCTGGCTTCCGTGGACATCTTTGCGTTCTTCGCGTCGATCTGTTCGCCGATTTTGTTTTGCGCATCGAGCAGCGCATCAATCGAGCCAGCCACGTAGAACATGCCACGGCGCCACTTGCCGCCGGTGTGGTGTGCATAATAGCTGTAGCTCGTGATCGTGCCGTCGGCAACGGCCGCATCGTAGATCGGCTTGTCGAGCTTCTCGAAGATCTCGTCAGCGCGTTCCTGCTGCGTCAGATCGCAGACACTGTAGGTTCCGTAGACGTAGACTTCTTCGTGCTCGTCTGCCTGCGCGGTAGCGCCGACCGTCAGGAACAGGCAGACCTGGAGCTGTGCAGCTCCCTTCAAGAACTTTTTCATTATTTTCTCCCCTATGTCGGGCAATTGGCTGGCCCGATAACAGCAACCGGATTATAGACTGATTCGAGCAGCGCAGCGTGTCTTAATCACTCACTCGTTCTTGTAGATCTCGCCGAGCTTCATTACGAAGCGCACGTCTTCCATCACACGGATGTCTTCGAGCGGGTTGCCGGGCACCGCAACGAGATCGGCGCGCTTGCCTGCCGCGATGATGCCGCGATCATCGACACCCAGCAGTCCAGCCGCATAGATCGTTGCCATCCTGAGGACATGCTCTTCCGGCAGGTCGCGAGCGACGAGCGAAGCGAACTCCTTCGCATTGTCGCCGTGCGGGAATACACCCGCATCGGTACCGAACGCCATCTTCACGCCGTTCTCGTAGGCCATCCTGATGCTGCGGTCGGCAAGCGGGTTCAGGTGGTTGTTCTTGTCGACCGTTGCCTGCGGCGTTTCAGGGGGCAGCGGGAGGTCGGTCAGGTAAGTTTGTGGAACCAGGTAGGTGCCGCGTTCCTTCATCAGCTTGATGGACTCTTTGCTCAGAATCGAGCCGTGTTCGATCGAGGAGACGCCCGCCCTGATGGCTGCGTTGATGCCCTCGGTCCCGTGCGCGTGCGCAAGCACACGCAACCCAAGTTTGTTGGCTTCGCGGACAATGGCGTCGAGTTCCTCCTGCGAGTACTGCTGCGCACCCACCGGGGCGTTCTGCGAGAACGAGAATACGCCGCCCGTTGCACACACCTTGATATTCCTGACGCCGTGTTTTGCCTGGTAGCGCACGGCTTTCATCACCTCGGCGACACCGTCGGCCACACCCTGTTTCGGCCCGAGCTCCTGGATTCCCGGTGCGAACCCGGTGATGTCGCAATGACCGCCCGTGATCGAGATGTAGTGCCCGGACGGGAACATGTCAGGACCGACGACATCCCCGCGATCGATCGCTTTCATAAGCGCGACGTCCGGGAAGCCGGGCAACGCGCCGGCATCGCGAACCGTCGTGAACCCGGCCTCGAGCGTCTGCCGCGCAAACTTCGTGCCCAGTACGGCCCAGTCGGCCGCGGTTTCGTACACAGGCATCGTGACCCAGTGATCACCCGAGAAATAGTCGCCGGTCAGGTGTGTGTGCATGTCCATCAGGCCGGGCAGCAGTGTCCGGTCGCCCAGCGCGATGACGCTTGCGTCGCCGGGAACGGCATCCGGGTTCACGGCCACGATAAGTCCATCGTCGACCACGACGGTTGCCGGGCCGGTGATGCGACCGGACTCGGCATCGAACATGCGATCGGCGGTGACGACCAGTGTTTCGGCGAACAGGGCGGGTGACAGGGCCAGCAACAGCAGGCCGAGGAGACGGATTGGGTTCATAGGTATCCTTACTTGCGCTCTGAGGTCGTCAGGCTCCTGAAGAAGTCGGCAATCGATCTGGAAGACAGGTCCCGTAATTCACCGGCATCGAGATACGATCCGTTGCAGCCGCTGCAGGTCTCGTACCAGATGTGATGCTGTACGGGATCGACGACCCTGACCATTGCGCCGCCACATCTAGGGCAGTCGTATCGATCGATAGTATTACTCTGTTTACCGGTCTTGCTGTCGCCGATATCGAGCGCGGCTGCCGCCTGCTTGCTCTTGAGGACGTCGATTTCGCCGGAGTCAAACCAGATGCCATGGCAGATGGTGCACCGATCGACTTCGGTGCCTTCGTATTCGACCTGCTCCATGTCGGCCCTGCATTTCGGGCAACGCATGGCGCCCGACCAGAAGATACCGGCCTCGTTACCGCCGACGCCGACGGTATACCGGGGCCGTGCCCGGGTCTTCTCTCCCGACCCGGAGCCACTCTGCCCGGCGTCGCGGACATGATGGTGCCTGTGGAGCAAGACCGTGATTATCAATCCGACAAACAGGGCGCTCAGCATCGTGTACGACTGGACATAGCTCGATTTATCGGCGGTGACGCCGTAGATCTTCGATCCCGCGGAATGGCCAAGGTTGGCTACGGACATATAGATTGCAAACTGGGTAGCCGAGTTGACGCTCTTGCAGATGGCCATTGCCAGGGCAAGCGCCGACACCATAACGACCGGCAACATCATCACCCAGATCGAGAGCATCACCCGTACATAGAGCGAGTTCTCCCACAACTGCTGAGTCTGGGCGATCAGGAAGGCATGGACGCAGAGCAGCGTGACGGCCAGCAACATCATGCGCTTTGCGCCCATTCGATCGATCGCCGGGCCGATCGACAGCGCGAGGACGGCGCCGAGGAGGCCCATGGTGGCGACCAACTGCGACCACTGCGGAGTCGTGTAGCCGAACAGCTTGACGGCGGCGATCGGCATCAGCGCCTGGCCGTAACCGTACACCAGGCCGTCGAAAAACATGACCGACATGACGATCAGGCTCGTGCGTACCCACAGGACCTTGTTAAGTTCCTTGAACACCGCCCGAAACGAGGTGTCGGCGCGATGCACCGATGCTGCCCCTCCTTCAGTCCACGGCAGTTTCCGTTCGCCCTCGCGCTCGAGAACGAAAAGCATGACGAGCAGGCCGAGAGAGGCAACCGCCGCCGAGACGATCGCCGTCGTTCCCAGTCCGAAGCTGGTAAGCAGCACGCCGGTAACTGCCGCTGTCGAGGCCCAGCCGATGGTCTTGCCGAAACTCATAAAGGCATTCAGGCGACCTTGTTCCCTGACAGGCGTAAGGTCGATCGACATGCCGTCGACCGCGACGTCCTGGGTTGCCGCGAAACTGTTGATGAGTACCCCGACCAGCATCAGGAGACCAATCTGGTTTACCGGGTCGTCGATCAGCAACAGAGCCAGCAATGAGACCGACATGCCGAGCTGTGCGCCGAGCACCCACGGCCTTCTTCTTCCCATCGGCAGGAATTCATAGCGATCCATCAACGGGCCCGTGACCAGCTTGAATGCCCAGGGCAGTACGATGACGGCCAGGTATGAGCCAATGTCCCCGGCGCTGACGCCCTGGCTGGCGAGCCAGACCGGTATCGAAATTGCCAACAGGCCCTGGGGAATGCCCTGGGCGAAGTACATTATGGAACCGGTGGCGTATCGCAGCCGCTCGCTGTCAGCGAGCGCAAAAGAGCCTGCCATGATTTAGATCCCCTATATTTGCTCTTCTCGAGCTTGTTCTTATTGTTCTGTTAATGATACCCGCTTTTCTTATCGCGGATACTTTTAGCCAGCGAGCCTCCTCCATGCGATCCAGAGGAAGAACGCCAGCGTAGCAAGTAGCACGGCGACCGTTGCCGGCCGGTTGCGATACTGCTCGCCGACCCAGTCGCTGCGGCCGTTCAGGATCAGCAGCGCGATCGCGAGGAACGGGATGAAGGTGGCGCCGACGATGGCATAGAGCTTCTGGATTTCCTGGAAACCCCAGAACAGGCCCGCCATCGGCAAGATCGCGAGGGCGAGGAGGTAGCCGCGATACGGCGCCGAACGGGTATCGATCGCAGCACTTACCGGCTCCTTCCCGTCTTCGCGCAGCAGGCCCAGTGTGTCTGCGAACAGGTAGGGTACCGCCTGCCACACGCCGAGCAGGCTGCTGAACACGGCGCCAGCCGCCCCGGCGAGGAATAACCATTTGCCGATCGGGCCGAGCGGCTCGACCAGCTGTTCCGACAGGCGAATCAGCAGTGTCGCGCCGCGGCCTTCGAGCTCGACGGTGCTGCCGATGATGACCATGGCCACGCCGAACAATGCTGTCACCGCGTAGCCTGTTGCGAGATCGATTCTGCAGGTCTTCAGGAACCCCGGGCCGGTGCGGCCTTCCTCGCGGATCCAGTAGCCGTAGCAGAGTACGGTGAACGTGCCGCCGATGCCGCCCATTAGCGCCACGGTCCAGCCCAGGCCCTGGCCGGTGAGGTCCGGGATCGTCGGCACGAACAGGCCCTTCAGCACCTCGCCGGTGCCGGGCCAGAGCAGGGCAGCCGTCACGATGACCGTGACGAACATGACGCCAATGCAGACGCGCATGATCTTTTCGAACAGGTCATAGCCGCCCACGAGGACGAGGCCCAGCCCGACCAGGCTCGACAGCGCCCCGAAAACGACCTTGCCCTGCACCGCATCGTCGAACACGGGGATCAGTGCGTGGAAGGTTACGCCGCAGGCACTCATCAGGGCCGATGCAACGAAGAAGGTCCACACGACGAGGTAGGGCAGGAAGAACCAGCCGACCGGCCGCCCGATGCGCCGGATCAGTCCCTCGAGCAGGGTGTCGCCCGTCGCCAGCTGCCAGCGCGCGAGGCCTTCCGTGATCACGTACTTCAGGAAGGCGCCGAGGACCGCGGCCCAGAGCACCGCCGTGCCGAGAATGCTGCCCGTGAAACTCGCGGTGGCGAGATCACCCGCGCCGATGCCCGTCGCTGCCACCAGCAGTCCCGGGCCGAGCAGGGTCAGCAGACTGATCTTGCTGTTGTTTCGCGCTTCGGTCACTTCAGGGATTCATGTTTTACCCAGTCGACTTCCATGACCCATTCTCCCTCCATGGGCGCGTCATTGATCTTCGCGAAGTTGAGGATGGCGAACATCGGTTCCGCAAAGTCGTCCGCGCGGCCGGCAAGGCGGTAGGTCTCGGCGCCGTCCCTTGCAAATACGAGGTCCTCGCCCTGCCATTCCACCGAATACTCGTGGTACTCCGCGAGATCTGCCTTCAGCGCTACCTGGCTGCTCTCCCAGTCACCGCCATCGCAGTTGCCCAGGTTCTCGATGATGCGTGCCACGTAGTGTTCCGGGCCGCCATCGCTGTGGTGTTCGAAGATGTCGATTTCCCCGGAACCCGGCATCGGCCAGCACACGTTCTCGTCCTCTTCATCGACCGGGGGTTCGTTATTGCGAGCGCCGAGCAGCCACCAGGCCGGGAACATGCCGTCCTGGCCGGGGTTGTGCACGCGCAGCCTCGCCGTCCAGCGGCCCCGCGAGAACTCCTTGCGGTTCTTCGACGCGAGTCGACCGGCAACGTAGGGCGTATCGTAGTGCTGTTCGCCGGATTTGCTCATGTTGTCGCACGGGCGCGGTTCGCCGACGTTGATGACACGGAGCTTGAGCGTTCCGTCGCTGACTTCACGGGTGTTCAGTGCGCCATCGCGCAGGTAACACTGGTCCTCGTTGTTGACCCACAGTATCTGGTCCTGCCAGTTGTCGGGGTTAAAGGAATCGAAGTCGTCGAAGAAGTCCACCTGCCATGCAGGTTCGACGGGGGCTTCGGTGTCCCCGGGGCCACATGCGCCGAGCAGCGGGAGAAGAAAAAGAACGAACAGTCTGGGGGTCGATTTCACGATGCAGTATTTCCTCGGCTGTGACTGACAGCGCACGATGCTATCAAATGACGCGCCGCCGGGGCGTTGATTTCGACGCTGTTGCGCCATAAACGATCACCAGGCGCCACAGCTGTTGTTAAGCGGCTTCCAGCCTGATTCTCCCGGCCAAAGCGCTTGCGCTCGTGAACGCACCTTCGATGCGACCCCTCACGAACCAGTCGCCACATGCCGCCACGCGATGCTCGACGTCGAGTGCGTACAGATCACCGTTCTGCCGGTCGACGTTGGCGTACAGCCAGCGGTGCACGTCGACAAGAGATGCTACCGCTACGTTGATGCCGGTGATTTTGCAGAACTCGTCAACGAGATGACGCTGCACGGCATCCCTGTCGTCGTCCACGTGCGCGTTTGCCCAGGCATTCGTTGAGTGAACGACGAGGCTGAAGGGTGCCGGCCGTCCGGGCTTGCTGCTGTCGACGGATATCCAGCTGATGTCGGCATTACGCACCGCCGCCGCCTGCCAGGGCAGGTCTGCAGGCTGGTCGAAACCGAGCAGGAGCGCATAACAGGCGTGCATATGCACGTTTGCCGCAGCCGATGCGATCGGGGTCGAGGCGAGCAGGTCCGCTGCCTGTGCCGCGGGTGCCGTGACGATGACCCAGTCGAAATCGCCCAGCCGCTGCTGCCTGTCACCGAAGAGCCGCCAGCGGTCCCCGACGCGTGACAGGGAGCACACGGCCGTCTCGAGCCGAATGTTCAGACCCGATGCCAGCTGCTTTCCCACCGCATTCATCGCGGGGACCCCGACATAGTGGGGGTAGTCATCGCCCCATCGCCGGCCTGTGGCGACCCGGTTGCGGTCCAGCTCGGCGAATCGTGCCGGCCAGTCAGCAACGATTCCCGCGCTGACGAGAGGACGCAGGAACGCCTGGAACGCGTTCGTCTTCGCCGTGAAGAACTGCGCACCATGGTCGAACTGGAAGGAATCGGCGCGTCGTGTTGCCATGCGCCCGCCGACGCCGCGCGATTTTTCGAATACAATAACGTCTTGCGTGTGCGCGAGTTCTCGCGCCACGACGAGGCCGGCAAGGCCAGCACCAATAACCGCAACAGTCGACATGCCTGAACGTTACGCGAAACCTGTCCGAAACGGAGAGATGATGCGTAACACTTTGTATCCGGCTGCTGCATTTCCGCATGAACGCGGTACCCTCCGCGTCCAAATATTCCACGGAGAACCCGATGTCTATCCAACTTCCTGACTTGCCCTACGCGGCAGATGCCCTGGAGCCTCATGTCTCGGCCCGGACCCTGGGCTTTCACCATGGCAAACACCACAAGACCTATATCGACAAGCTGAATGCAGCCATCGCAGGCAGCGACTACGAAGGCAAGACGCTCGAGGCCATCATCGCCGCGTCGCACAGGGCAGGCGACACGGGCGTATTCAATAACGCCGCGCAGGCGTGGAACCACACTTTCCTCTGGAACAGCATGTCACCGACGGGCGGTGGCGAGCCCGCCGGCGCCCTGGCCGAGGCGATCAACTCGCGCTTCGGCGACCTCGCCGCTTTCCGGGAGAAGTTCAAGGCAGCTGCCCTCGGTCAGTTCGGCAGCGGCTGGACCTGGCTGGTGCGTAATGGCGGGGTGCTCGACATCGTCAGCACGGGTAATGCGGAGACGCCCCTGACGGATGACCTGACGCCGTTGCTGACGCTCGACGTCTGGGAGCATGCCTACTACCTCGACTACCAGAACAAGCGCGATGCCTACATCGACGCGTTCCTGGAGAATCTCGTCAACTGGGATTTTGCCGCTCAGAACTACGAGGCTGGTCGGGCCGCGGCATAGACCGAAGCCTGGAATCGCGACGGTGAGCGGTCCGAACGATCGTATGGAGGGCCGCCTGCCGGCGCTGAAGTCCGGCGGCAATCCGGAAGGCAAGGGCGTAATTGGCTTCCTCAACGACTGGCGCGCGACGGAGCCGCGTGGCGTCGTTGCCAAGCCGGGGCGCCAGGTGCTTGCCGAGTTGTTCACATCGCTGCTGGTCCTGTCAGCAACGTTCAAGTACCGGCCGGTCCCGGGAGGATCCAATTATCTCTACTGGGTCGACGGGCAGTGGTCGCTGAGCCTCATCGCGCCGCACGAGTGGTCGGACAGGAGGCGCGCCGGATTCGCGGGAACCTGCATCCTGCAGCGCGACATGACCTGGACGATCGTGCCGTCCGATCGCCTGCTCGGGGATGGCCCGGTCGCCGGTGCGGTTCGTCGTTTCTTCGACGCTTTCGTCGGGCTGCTGGATACCGATCTCACGCTCGAGGAAATCCTCCCGACTTACGTCGGCAGCCTCCCCTACTACCAGCGGCTCCATGCCAGCGCCCTGAGCCGGTCGATTCGTGCTGCCGTGATGCGCGGCGATCAGGATGCGACAAGCTGCCGCCAGTGGCGAACGCAGCTTCCTCGCCTGGAATATGAACTCCTCGCCTGCAGCAGCTGAGACGCGCCGCCGCGGCATTGGCATGATAGCTTCAGCCTGGATTGCTGGAGTGTTGCTGATGACCTTTCCCGGATCGCCGCCCGACGCTTCCGGTTCCGATGCCGGGGGAACACGCATGCTTGCCGACTTCACCATCGACCCGGTCGAACCCGGCTGGTACGTGGTTAACGATAACGTCATGGGCGGCCGCAGCGAGGGCGGCTTCAGTATCGAGCAGGGCGAGCTGCGATTCGCCGGCCGCACGAACACCGACGGAGGCGGTTTCAGTTCGATACGCACCGAATCCGTTCAGCTCGACCTGTCGAAGTACGCGGGAATCCGCCTGCGAGTGAAGGGAGACGGCCGTCGCTACACCTGGCGGCTGACGACCAACGCACGCTGGCGTGGCCAGGATGTCAGTTACTGGGCTGATTTCGACACTGATGACGGTGCCTGGGTAACGGTCGATATTCCTTTTTCGCGTTTTATTCCCCAATTCAGGGGAACGCGGCTCGACGGACCGGAGCTGGACCCCGCGCAGATCACAGGCATGGGCCTGATGATCTATGACAGGCTGGATGGCCCGTTCGAGTTGCAACTTGCGAGCGTGCACGCCTACTAGCGCGGGCGTCACCCAGTCAGCGGGACAATAACGAAAAGGGCGCTAATCGAACTCCAGGCCCGGGCCCTCGGCGCGACGCGCTTACCAGCAGAAGAGTACAATGTCGTCGGCTGCAAATCGCGAGGCAAGCAGATTGAAGCAGGAT
>Ga0209536_100002254_pt1 | contig 31354 bp, 25 predicted proteins | sample DeeMarSeWOR28_12_FD_187461 | JGI IMG/M metagenome (GOLD analysis project Ga0209536, IMG submission 187461) | Marine sediment microbial communities from White Oak River estuary, North Carolina - WOR-2-8_12 (SPAdes) (version 2) | ecosystem: Environmental > Aquatic > Marine > Intertidal zone >... | reverse complement strand
GACCTGCGCGAAAACATCATGGTGGATTGCTCCCATGGAAACTCAATGAAAAAATACCAGGGCCAGGCCATTGTCTGGCGAAATGTGATCGATCAGTATATCGCGGGCAACGATTCGGTGATTGGGCTGATGCTAGAAAGCAATCTGTTTGAGGGCAATCAGAAATTCAGCGGCGATATATCCGCTTTAAAATACGGTGTATCCATAACGGATGAATGCATTTCCTGGGAAACTACCGAACACCTGCTGCTGTCGGCGACCGAAAAGCTGGTGAATTCTTCAAAATTGAGCAGCAGCGAGAGATGGGTTCAGTCCCTATGAAAACCGTCGAACTGAATACCCCGATTGGTCAATCCACCATTTTGGTTGGCGAGCGGTTGGAACATCTCAGCAGATACCTGCCCGTAAAGATGCCGATTATCATCACGGATACCAATGTCGAAAAACACTGGGGCCACTATTTCCCTTCCGGCGCGGTTATAACAATCGATACCGGCGAAGGGATTAAAACCCTGGCTACCGCTGGTTTCCTATATGATAAGCTCCTGGCGCTGGGTGCCGATCGATCGTCTTTTATCGTCGGCATCGGTGGCGGTATCGTCTGTGATATTGCCGGATTTGTGGCCTCGACGTATATGCGCGGGCTAAGGTTCGGCTTTGTATCGACCACGCTTCTTTCCCAGGTGGATGCCAGCGTTGGTGGTAAAAACGGTGTTAATTTTGGCGGCTATAAAAATATTGTCGGGGTGTTCAGCCAACCCGAATTTGTCATCTGCGATCATCATTTGTTGAAGACCCTGTCTCAGAGGGAATTTCAGAGCGGTCTGGCCGAGGTCGTTAAGCACGGGGCCATTTCAGATCGTCAGCTGTTTGAATATCTGGAGGAAAATTGGAACAGGGTTCTGGAACATGATCCGGCGGTTATCGAAAAAGTGGTCTACGACTCGGTGATGATTAAATCAACCATCGTTAACCGGGATGCAACGGAACAAGGCGAGCGGCGCAAGCTCAACTTCGGACATACCCTGGGGCATGCGATTGAGAAAGTGCTGCAGGTGTTGCACGGAGAGGCGATAAGTGCCGGCATGGTCCTGGCTGCAAAGCTATCGGAAAAAAAGGCGGATTTAAAACCGCAAGACACAGCGCGACTTTGCGACCTGCTTGAGCACTTCCAGTTGCCGGTGCGGCTTGAATTCGACCGGCAAGATGTATTCGAAGCCATTGGCAAAGACAAAAAAAGGGAAGGGGCGCGCCTTAAATTCGTTCTGCTCAAGGAAATAGGTCAAGCGGTCGTTACGGAACTCTCTATCCGGGAACTAGAAGACGGTTTACCCTTTGATGTGTGAGATTATGAAGGAAATTGAAAAATTACGTCGACGTATCGACGAAATCGATGATCAACTCCTTGAATTGATCAACCAGCGTTTGATGGTCGCCAGAAATATAGGGGATATCAAGAGCCGCTTTGGTGCGGCAGTCGTCGACGCCCGGCGCGAGAACCAGATCTATCAAAGGCTTTCATCACTGAATGGGGGGCCTTTGAAGGAGGCGGCCCTTCATCGAATATTTCAAGCCCTCATCGCTGCGGGCCGGGGAATCCAAAGCCCGTTGAAAAAAGGAAGCCTTGTGCCTTTGTACGTTGTCATCGGCAATCCCGTCGGTCACAGCCTGAGTCCGGTTATGCACAACAGTGCGCTGGCCCATGAAGGGCTGGGTGGATGTTATTTGGCTTGCCAGGTCAAAGATATTGCGGCGGCTGTTGCCGGAATCAGGGGCCTCGGTATTCGCGGTGCCAGCATTACCATTCCCCATAAAGTGTCTGTCATGGAATATCTGGATGAAGTGGATCCAATGGTCACAGATATTGGGGCCGTCAATACGATTGTCAATCAAGACGGAATTCTTTATGGATATAATTCGGACTGTGCGGGTGGCGTTCAGGCGATTTCCGATAAGACCGTGATAAAGGACAAGGACGTGGCAATAATAGGCGCCGGCGGAGGCGCGCGTGCACTGGGGTTCGGGTTGAAGAGAGAAGGGGGCGTCGTGACCATCATTAACCGCACGCCTTCAAGGGGCGAAAAGCTCGCAGGGGATCTGGGATGCCGCTTTAGGCCGCTGGCGGAAGTAAACGAGCTGCCCTATCACATCGTCGTCAACGCCACGCCGGCAGGAATGACGCCGGATGTCGATGGCATACCCCTGTCATCCAGCCTGTTGGAACCCGAAACGGTCGTTATGGATATGGTCTACAACCCGTTGCAGACCCGTTTTTTGAAGGAGGCGCAAAGCCGTGGATGTGTTACGGTAGATGGTGTTGCCATGTTCGTCCACCAGGGCGCCGTTCAGTTCGAGTTGTGGACATCGCTGGCGGCGCCGGTTGATATCATGCGCCAAGTTGTGCTTGAAGAACTTGAAAGCCGGTAAATGCGGTTCAAAGGTTCAGGGTTCTATATTGTTGGAGGTTTGAGGTTGGAGGTCTGAGGCAAATAAGGTCCGATTCTTTTTTGCCTCCAGCCTAAAGCGAAGCGCTCCTCTAACCTCAGACCCTTAACCCTGAACGGTTAAGACGCTATGATCGAAATAAAATCCAACAACATGAAGCCCAGGTGCGATATTACCGTGCCGGGTTCGAAAAGCTTCACCCACAGGATGCTGATTGCCTCGGCCCTTTCCAACGGCAGGTGTCTGATTGACAATGCGCTTCTAAGTGAAGATACGCTGCTGACGCTGAAGGCCCTGAGGCAGATGGGCATTCGAATCGAGGAAACAAGCGATCATCAGTTGGCGGTTTACGGTGGCAGCGGAAAGTTCGAGCCAAGCCCTGAGCCCCTCTATCTCGGCAATTCCGGCACCTCCATCCGTCTGCTGACTGCCATATGCGCCCTTGGCAAGAACCCCTATACGCTCATGGGCAATGAGCGCATGGCCGAACGGCCCATTCAGGCGCTGATCGATGCCTTACGGCAAATCGGGGTAAAAGCCCGTTCAACCAATGACAATGGCTGCCCACCGGTTGAAGTTAACGGGAGACATCTATCGGGGTCCACAGTCTCAATAAATTGCCGGACCAGCAGCCAGTACCTTACCGGGCTTTTGCTGATGGCTCCCCGTACTGAAAGGGGTTTGAAAATAAGGGTGACAGATGGACCGGTTTCAAGACCGTATGTGGATATGACAATACAGGTCATGGCTGCATTCGGGATAGAGATTGATCGGCAGGGCTACCAGGATTTCCAGGTCGCCGGCCGGCAGACATATCGGTCAGGGATCTATACGGTTGAAGCCGATGCGTCCCAGGCCGGCTATTTCTGGGCTGCGGCCGCAATCTGTCACAAGACTGTCAAGGTCAACGGTGTCCGTCAAGAATCTTGCCAGGGAGACATTAAATTTTCCAAAGTTTTAGAATCCATGGGTTGCGCCGTCAAAAACGAGCCCGACGGCATTACGGTTATCGGGGGCGACCGGCTGCAGGCGCTGGAGGTCGATATGGGCGACATGCCGGACATGGTTCCCACCCTGGCAGCGGTGGCCGCCTTTGCGCAGGGGACCACTGTCATTACCAATGTATCCCATTTAAAAGCCAAAGAAAGCGACCGCCTGAGCGCGGTCGCCAATGAGCTAAAAAAAATGGGCATCACGGCCCACTGCACTGCTGACGAACTGACCGTTGAGGGCGGACAACCCCGGGGCGCCGACATCGAAACATACGGTGACCACCGGATCGCGATGAGCTTTGCGGTCGCAGGGTTGGCGGCTTCCGGAATGGTTATCAAAGACGCGCATTGTGTCGAAAAATCATTTCCGAATTTCTGGGAAGTTTTTGAGGGGATGTATACAGAGGGTTAAAAGGTGCAGGGTTCAAGGTTCACAACTTGAGATATCAGGGCTTCAGCAGAGGGGCGCCATCGTACCCGTTAAATTAGAGTCGTCTCTGAATTTGGTCGATTTTCACCGTCTGGTCCGCAACCTGCGGTTATTGAAGCCTGAAACCTAATTTTGGAACAAGGGGAGATAACATATATGTCCAGTACTCTGGGAAATCTTTTCAAGGTAACAACTTTCGGGGAGTCACACGGTAAAGGTGTCGGTGCCATTGTCGATGGATGTCCGCCCGGTTTGGCCCTTGGCGAAGGAGACATTCAGCCCCAGCTCGACCGCCGTCGGCCCGGCCAGACGCACTTGACGACGGACAGGGAAGAGACCGACCGGGTGACCATTTTGTCCGGAGTTGAAAACGGCCGCGCCCTGGGCACACCCATCGGCATGTCGGTGGCCAACAAAGATCAACGACCGGGCGATTATGCCGACATGCGTTCCGTTCCGCGTCCATCCCATGCCGACTATACCTACCAGATGAAATACGGTATCCGCACATCCAGCGGGGGCGGCAGATCGAGCGCCAGGGAAACCATCGGCCGCGTTGCCGCCGGTGCAATCGCCGAAAAATTCCTACACGAAGATTATGGCATCGAGATCGTTGCCTGGGTGAGCTCGGTGAGCACAATTACAGCGGACGAAGTCGATGAAAACCGCATTACGCGGGCAGAGGTGGATCAAACCGCGGTGCGTTGCCCGTCGGGGCCTAAAGCCGACGAAATGATTCGTGCGATCATGGCGGCCAAAGATGATAAAGATTCGTTGGGGGGGATTATATCGTGTGTTTGCCGCCATGTCCCCGCCGGTCTGGGTGAGCCCGTTTTCGACAAGATGGAAGCCTGTCTGGCCCATGCCATGCTGTCGATTCCAGCCACCAAGGGGTTTGAAATCGGCTCCGGTTTCGAGGGTACCCGCATGTCCGGTTCGCGGCACAACGATCCCTTCATAAAAAAAGAAGACCGATTGGGTACGGTTACCAACTACAGCGGCGGCGTTCAGGGCGGTATCAGCAATGGGGAGCCCATCATTTTCCGGGTGGCCTTCAAACCGCCCGCGACCATTGGTAAGTCGCAAAATACAGCTGATTTTAACGGCAATCATATGGTCCTGGAGGCCAAAGGCCGCCATGACCCCTGTGTGGTTCCAAGGGCCGTGCCGATTGTCGAGAGCATGGCCGCCCTGGTCATCGCGGATCTGGCCCTGCAACAACGCGCGCGTAAACACTACTAGCTATCGCAAAAAATGGATTTTGGTTCAAAATTGCGGCGGCCGCGGGGTTTGAAGCGAAGGAATACTATAGTATTTCGAGGATTTAAGGCCCTCTTTTTAAACAAAAATCGATGGGTCATCCAGCTAAGCTGGGAACCGAGCGGCAATCCCGCCAAAGGCGGGAGGCCAAAAGACTTTTTTGAGATAGCTTCTAACAGAACATAGAGGCTCTATGATTGGAATTATTGGATTCGGTCGTTTCGGAAAACTGGTGTCACATTATCTATCCCCGGATCTCGATGTGTTTGTCTACAATCGATCCGACAAATCATCGGAGATTGCCAGGACAGGTGCCCATCCCGCATCCCTGGAGATAGTTTGCCGGCAGGATATTGTCATACCCTGTGTCCCGATTTCAAAATTTAAAGAGAATCTGCAAACCATCGCTCCGTTGCTCAAGCCCGGTGCTCTTGTGATCGATGTTTGTTCGGTGAAAGAATATCCCGTCCAATGGATGACCGCGGTACTGCCGGAATCAGTGGGTATTCTGGCAACCCATCCCATGTTCGGTCCTGACAGTGCCGCCGATTCGCTGAAGGATAGGAAAATTTGTCTCTGCCGGGTGCGGGTGGCCGACAAGCCGTACAATAAGATCAAAAACTATCTGATTTCCAAAGGATTGATCGTCATCGAAGCAACTCCCCGGCAGCACGACGAGCAAATTGCCACGAGTCTTTCCCTGACCCATATGATCGGAAGAACCTTATCCAAATGTGAAGCCATACCGCTGGACATCGACACCGAAGGGTATAAACGGCTGTTGCATATTCTGGAAGTCGTCGAACGGGACACGTGGCAGCTGTTTCTGGATATGCACCGTTATAATCCCTATGCCAGAGAAAAACGGCTGACGTTCATGAAGGTGATGAACGACATCAACACCCAACTCGAGGCGCAGGAGGAATTGTAATCAGGGCCAATTAAAATTGAAAGCGGGGCTGGGGAGCGCAAACCGTCGCAAAATCGGGCGAGTAGAAAAAGAATCTGGTACAAGCGCGTGTCTTTTTGCGCATCTCCCTGATGGCCAACATTGCAGCAGCCGGGATTTCAGGATTTTGTGCCCGTGGTGGTCCGCTGGGACCGGCGGGGCCGGCTGAATTCATCGCGCAAACTCAAAGGCCGACGCGCCGGAATTCAGTGATGCGGCACATATTGCAAATGGATTGCAAAATCAAGTGCAGTTGCAAAAAAGCCGGCAATCGCCGGTGTGAGAATCCAGGCGATGATTATGTTTACAAGCGTACGGGCCCTTACGGTGTTAATCCCTTTGACGATACCCACACCTAAAACCGCCCCTATCACTGCCTGGGAAGTAGAAACCGGAAGCCCCAGAAGCGTTATTATGGTGACAGTGGTGGCCGCTGCAACAGAGGAAACGATGGCTTGTTCAAGGGTAAACTGAGTTAACCCTTTGAGGGTTTCAATTCCTGCCTGGCCTTGCAAAAGGGCGCCTATGAGAACGAAGACAGATGCCAAAATGGCAGCCGTCCAGAACTTTAGCATTTTCGAGGCAACCGCCGAACCAAAGACATTGGACGCATCATTTGCGCCCAGGGACCAGCCCAGAAAAACGCCGTCCAATAAAGAAATCATTACACATGCCTCTTCATACTAATAATGTTGATTCGTTTTGAGAAACGGTCGGCTTGATCCGAAATCTCGCCCATATGAATTATCATTTCTTTTAGTTGCAGTTTCTGGAATGGATCGATATCAGAATCAAAAATTTTGGTAATGATCCGACGTTCGATGCGGTCACAACGGCTTTCATTATGATCAACTTTAGCGACCAAATGACCTCAACTCTCCACTTTTCTTAAACAGAGCGGACGCCTGTTTAAACACAAGGATGATTTTTAAACCCAAAACTAAAATCTTATCGGGGTATGGTAAAGAATACAAAAGGATGGAGGCCAAATTACCTGGGGGGGCTATGCTCGTGGCAAAGCAGGTGTTTTTTGCGGAGTGAGTCGTGGAACTGGTCTATGTCAATATCGAATGTTTCAGTCATGATTGCACGCTAAAACGAATTTTTATAAATTTCAAGCCTTATCGTTAAAACACGATTTGCTTTCGCCTTTCAATTTCATTTGATCCATTCAATTCTATTTCCTTTTAACGGCACCCTGGCCTCAACGGCGGCTTCGTCTCGGTGCACGATTACCTTCGCCGCTATTTCAGTCATATTGTATAATTCATCTTTGAGATCTGTTGGGCCGCTATTTTTGGCGTCATCCGCGTGGCTGAAACAATTTTCAAGGGCAGTATAGCCGGAGTCGATCTCTCCGGTAGTCGGATTTAGGTTTAAATCCTGCCTGATCCTAAGGATGTCTTGTTGAACCAACCTTCTGAGATCTTCTTTGGTTCTGTTCTTTTCGCCGCGTGACATCCGATTGATTCTCACCACACGAATCAGGATTTTATTCCTTTCCCGGTCATAGGAAACATCGAGTGTGCCGGGTTGATTTTTTTGCAATAAATTTTCCAAACGAACGATCCCCAAATCGAACAGGGTTGCCGGTTCACGCATTAATTTCCGAACCGTCTGGCTCGATTCGGCCTGTGTGATCCCCTCCAAACAAAAAAAATTAAGTGAAAAAAATATGACGACGGCAATGATCCGATTGCGTGGCGCCCGCAACCATCGCGTTTCTGTGTTCATCTGGATACCTCCCCAGTTAGGCCGTTACACGCCCTGAAACCATTTGTAAAAATTTCGAAGTTAATAATAAGATCCTGAAATAACATTGCTTATCGTTTTATACAAAGATAATGGACCCCGTTCATTTTGGCAACCCATTATTACAAAAAAAGCCCGGTTTCAACTTTGAAACCGGGCTAAGTGCTTGATTTAATTTGGTCGGGACGAGAGGATTTGAACCTCCGACCCCAGCGTCCCGAACGCTGTGCTCTACCAGACTGAGCCACGTCCCGACAAACTCTCTAAATAGGTCAAAGTCTATGAATTGTCAACCGATAAAAACTGTTTATTGCGTTGATCAAGCTGATTGAGTTGACTGGATTAATGCCCCTACAGCGTGATGCGGGAATAACGTTTCAGGTCCGGCAATACAATCGGAGTTCACGTGATTTTCTGAATTGCGGCAAAGTCCGCATATCAGGAATCAACCATTCAACTCAATCATCTAACCAACCTCCGATAGGCCTAAATGGCCTATCGGTAAGGATGTTTCAACACGATCGTCTGGTCGCGGTCCGGTCCCACGGAAACAATGTGCGGTTCGGTTTCAGTGAGCTCAGCAATACGATCCAGATAGTTTCGGGCGTTGGGGGGAAGGTCTTCGATAACCTTGGCGCTGGAAATATCTTCCTTCCAGCCGGGCAAGTTTTCATAAACCGGTTGGCACTCCGCCAGGACATCGAGACTTGCCGGAAAATCCTGAATTATCTCACCTCGATACTCATATCCCGTACAGATCTTGACCGACTCCAGACCATCGAGCACATCCAGCTTGGTGATGGCCAATCCGGTAAGCCCGTTCAAGCGGACCGCATTTCTCAAAATGACGGTATCGAGCCAGCCGCAGCGTCGCCGGCGTCCCGTGGTAGCGCCGAACTCGGCACCCACTTTTTGGATCTCATCACCGACATCGTCAAACAGTTCCGATGGAAACGGCCCGGCGCCTACCCGGGTCGTGTAGGCTTTCACAATGCCGATAACTTCGTCGATCTGTTTGGGGCCGACACCGGCGCCGCAGCAGGCGTTTCCTGCCACTGTATTTGAAGATGTCACAAAAGGGTAGGTACCATGATCGATGTCCAGATGGGTCCCCTGGGCCCCTTCGAACATGACATGCTGGCCATTTTTAATGGCGTCATTGATGATAATCGAAACGTTGGCAACATGGGGTGCCAGACGCTGCGCGTGCTGCCGGTATTGATCGATGATCTCCTGGGGATCCAGAACGTCGGCGGATAGATAGTTTTTCAAATAAAAATTTTTTTCATCCAAGAGGGTCTTTACTTTTTCAGCAAAAACCTTAGGATCCAGCAGGTCGACAAACCGGATGCCCCTGCGGGTGGCTTTGTCCTCGTAGGCAGGGCCGATGCCGCGTCCGGTGGTCCCGATCTTTTTATCACCTTTGAACTGTTCCCGGGCATGATCGACGCTTTTGTGGTAGGGCATGATCAGATGGGCTCTTTCGGAGATCAGCAAACGGTCAGCGGCAATATGGATCCCCCGGCTTTGCAGATTGTCGATTTCTTCCAGCAGTACGGCGGGATCCACCACAACCCCGTTGCCGATAATACAGGTCTTGTCCTGCAGTATCCCGGAGGGGATCAAATGACAGATGAATTGTTCACCGCCGACCACCATGGTATGACCGGCATTGTTGCCTCCCTGGAAGCGGACCACTAAATGGGCATGTTCGGCCAGCAGATCGACGATTTTACCCTTGCCTTCATCCCCCCATTGGGTTCCGACAATTACGACATTCGCCACGGTGCTGTCTCCTTAGTTAGATATATGGATAATTAAGTGCGAATAATTGCTAAGCTTAGATTCAAATCGCCTGGATGAAAATGCCTAAAATGATCAAAAATGCCTAAAGTGCCTAAAATTGTGGTGTCGCCTCGCTCCGTTTTACGTTCAAAAGCTGTGGTGCATCAATAATCAGTTAGATAGTTCTGGGACAAATCTTGCTATTTGCTCATAATAAAATCGATAGGATGCCTTAATTTTTGGCAATTTAGGCATTTTACGACTTTAGGCATTTTCCTCGTTTAGCGCGGAAAAAAGCCTGCATTAAGCCGCGACATTCCGCCTCGCACACACCGCTGATGATTCCGACGCGGTGGTTCAAGCGATCATCCTCAGCAAAATTGTACAATGAACCGGCGGCACCCCATTTGGGATCGTCCGCACCGAAAACGACGCCTGAAATCCTGGCGTGAACGATCGCCCCCATACACATGATGCAGGGCTCAACGGTAACATAGAGTGTTGTATTTAACAATCTGTAATTGTTAATTTTTAATGCGGCTTCGCGCAGTGCCAGTATTTCAGCGTGGGCGGTGGGGTCCGCCAAGTCGATCGTTCGGTTGTGCGCAGAAGACAATACCGTCCCGTCTTCAGCGACGAGTATTGCACCTATCGGAACTTCACCCGTTTGTCCAGCTTTTTGTGCTTCGACCAGCGCGAGTCGCATAAATTTTTCATGGGATGCGTTCATGGTATTCCGAAACCTATGTCTGTTTGCCGCCGCTAAACGAATGCCTGCCGTTGTTGTTGGCAGGAAGATTCGATCGATCCTCGATTCTCGATGACATTCTGACTGTATGTGATGTGCTGAACATCAATTATCAAGTACCCGGCATCGACAACCAATTATCAGGAAACAAAGGCATTGACAACCACAGCACTTTAGCTTATGTACCACGTAAAATTCAAATGTTTTCAATGCGCCAGTAGCTCAGCCCGGATAGAGCGCCGGACTACGAATCCGTAGGCCGCAGGTTCAAATCCTGCCTGGCGCACCAGTTAAGTCTCAGGGGAAACGTCATGCACTTTCCCCTTTTTTTGTGTCGGCAGAGCAGGTGGATTGGTGGATTTCGTCCATTCCCATAACAACCCATTGGCTTGATCCCAACGCCGGGAATTCCCTCATCAACCTCTGCTGCAAAACGATTGGCATCCCCTTTAAATCCCAAAGAACACCAACCGCTGCCATTTGAGATTGCCGATGCCGCCGACCAGGCGTTGTCCAGTCCGGTCGGCAACGGATGGCCTATCTCATACGGGGTGAACAATTGGATCCATATATCCCGAACAGAACGAAAAATGGATCCAAAATGACTAAAATTATATTGACAAATGCTATATTTCGGATAATAAACCAAAAATAGATTCGTTTTGGATCCAAAAATCCGGTCTCAGTGTAAGACTGAATCCAATCTGCAAAACTCAACCCAGCCCGAATTGCTTTCTGTTTACTTAAATTATAGGAGTCAGAATATGAAGCTATGTTTTAACACCGGTCCTGAGCCTGTTGAGAACTACTTTTCTTTTGCCCATGAAAAAGGTTTTAAGTGGGTTGAACTGAGCTGCAACAGTCCCCTTAACTTTTTGGATAAGTTCGATGATAAGCGGATTTCAAAAATCCGTGAAATGAAAGACCAGTATGGCCTCAGATACGGCCTGCACACACCTTCCTATGTCAATACGGCCGAGATAGAACCCACCGTACGGCCGGCCGTATGCCAGCATTTAATTGACTATGTGGAACTATCCCGAAGGCTGAAGGCTGAATACCTTGTTTTGCACTTCGGCTACCATTTCAGCCTGCATTTGGACGAGGTGTTTCGCTGTTTAATCGAAACCTATAAACCGGTGGTCGAGCTCGCCGAGAAATACGAGATACCGATCGGTATTGAGAATATGAACCAGGTACATGAAGACTGCGAAATTGTCTATCTGGGGGTGCATATCGAAGAACTGGAACGTGTTTTTGATGCCATTCCCTCAAAGTACCTGGGACTCACGCTGGATGTCGCCCACGCCGCCCTGCTTCCCGGAGGCAACCAGGCTTTTATAGACAAATTTCCGGATCGTATTGTCAGTACGCACGTCAGCGATAATGATCTTTATCTGGACCGCCACCTGCCCGTCGGTGAGGGCAAGATCGATTTTTCCAGCGTGTTGCGGCAATTGAATGAGGTGGGGTTTCACGGCGCACTGAACATGGAGCTGAAAACAAATCAAGACCGCCTGCTGAGTGCCGAAAGAATTATGTTAATCTTAAATGAATTGGGCATTCAATACGAGTGAACCTGGCTTCTTTTCCTCACAAAGCCCTGTTTGGTAAATGGTTTCCAACCCAGTTTACCGGGAATGCGCATATCCATGAGGCCTCCCGGTGACATAACCTTTAAATTAAAAGGAGGGCAAATTATGAACCATTTTGCAAAGATTGGCGTGACAACAATACTTCTCCTCGGGATGATTTTCCTGGCTCCGGTGGATTCGCAGGCCGCTGACGGGTTCACCTTGAAAATCTCCGTTGAAAGTACACCCGGATCCGCTACCCAGTATATGTTAGCCTCGTTTCGGGATGCACTTGAAGCTGAATTTAAGGATCAGATCAAAGTCGACTATTATGACAGCGGTACCCTGGGTGATGAAATCGTCCACATGCAGCAGGTACGCACCGGCCAGCTGGATGTGGTGCCGATTGGCTCCGACGCCGTGCAACTGGACCCCAAATGGGCAGTTTTTGACATGATGTTTCTTTTTTCCAGTCGTGAAGTCGCCGGTGAATTATTGGACGGAGACATTGGCCGGAAACTTGATGCATCGTTTCAGAAAAATGCCGGTTTGAAGGTGCTGGGTTTTGGCGAAATCGGATTCCGACAAATCACCAATAACGTTCGTCCCATTGTCGTGCCCGCTGATTTGAAGGGATTGAAACTGAGAACACCCGGAAGCAAAACCCGCATTCTTTCCTTTAAAAGCTTTGGTGCCATCCCCATTTCCATGAACATTGGAGAGCTTTATCTGGCCATGCAACAGGGTGTGATCGACGGCCAGGAGAATCCGTTGGGTAACATCCGGGCGCATTCCTGGTATGAAGTTCAAAAATACATTTCGCTGTCAAATCACGTGTATACGCCTGTAACCCTGAGCATGAATCTGAACCGGTGGAAATCTCTGTCATCTGAAGTCCAGCAAAGAATTTTGAAGGCTGCCAAAGTGGCTGTTGCAGCGAGTCGGAAATATGGCGCTGAAAATGACGCCAAGCTCGTGGCCGAAATCAAAGAGCTCGCCAAAGGTAAAACCGAGTTCAATGCAATAAATGTCAAGGAATTTCAAGTGGCCGCCAAACCCGTTTGGCAGGAAATAGCCAAGATTGCCGGAGAGGATTTCACCAAAGAAGTCTTGACGGCCCTGGGCCAGTAGGTCCACATTTTAGTTTTAAATGGCCCCGAATGTGGAGCGATTCGCTTCGGGGCCAGATTCAGCTCGAGTCGTTGAGCTTTTTTCACGGGGACGATGTCATGGCCGAAAAAGAGCATTCGGTTGCGGACGGGAATGGTAATGGGGGCGCGGAGACCAGTCTGGCCACCAAAATCAGCCAGGTAGGTCGATGGCAGGAGTTGAGCGATCCCGACGCGGGCCTGCCGCTGGCGGACCGCGTCGTCAATAAGATAGCGGAGGTTCTGGGTGTGCTGATACTGGGCGCCATCGTCGGGATTGTTTTTTGTAATGCCTGCATGCGGTATCTGTTGAACACCTCGATTATCTGGGCTGAAGAGGTCGTGATAAACATCATCCCCTGGCTTGCCGTCACAGGGTTGTTTCTGGCCATACGCAGAAAAACGGTCATCCGGATAGACTATTTTTTCGAAAAACTGCCGGCGCCCATCCAGCGCCCTCTCAATATTCTTTCACAGGTGCTGTGTGCGGCGATTTTTGCTTATGTCGGTTTTCTCGGACTCAAGCATTTTATGGTCTTCGGACGCGACACAACGCCGTATCTTGGCCTTCCCGTGGGTATCTTCACCATCTCCGTATTTTTTGGGGGTGTGTTCGCCTGCCTGGCGTTTATCGTGGAGATAGTCAAAAGCAGGAAGGAATAACCACGCCACTGCCCGGGCTTTTATGGAAGCTTGCCGGCTTGCCCGATGTGAAATGTCCGGAGTCGGAATGCACTTCCGTGCCCGTGAGATTTGAACATCCGGTCGAAAGGGAATTTTTATGATCGCCGCCATCATTTCCATCCTTGTTCTGTGCTTGCTGCTTATTCTGCGGGTTCCGATGCTCGTTTCCATTATTACTTCGGTGGTTTTAAATTTTTTTCTGACCAGTGCCTGGCAACAGGCATTGCCGCAAATGATGATTTCGGGAATGAGTCGTTTCGTGCTCATCGCATTGCCGCTTTTTGTTCTGGCAGGCGGGTTGATGAACGCCGGTGGCATCTCCGGCCGTCTTTTCGAGTTTGCCCGATCGATTGTGGGATGGATGCGTGGCGGGCTTGGCCATGTGAACGTGGTTACCAGCATGTTTTTCGGTGGAATGATTGGAACTTCGGTGGCCGATCTCGCCGGCACCGGATCAATCGTTATTCCGGCCATGAAGGAAAATGGCTATCCGGCGGATTTTTCCGCGGCCCTTACGGCTTCTTCGGCCGGGATCGGGCCGGTGATACCTCCCAGTAATCCCATGATCCTGTATTCTGCTGTTACCGGGACATCTCTGGGTACGCTTTTTGTTGCCGGTATCATTCCAGGCATCCTTCTGGGGCTCAGCCAGATGATGGTGGTGGCCTATCTGGCGAAGCGAAATGACTGGCGTCCGTTTTCACCGTTTTATTTAAAAGAGGTCATCCGCACTGGCAAACGGGCGAGCCTGTCGTTTGGATTGCCGCTAATTATTGTCGGGGGCCTGGCCGTGGGCGTCTTCACCCCCACAGAGGCAGGTGCATTCGCCGTGGTCTATGCCGCCACATTGGCATGCGTCATCTACCGCAAACTGTCACTGAGGGATCTTTACCGGGTGGCGGTGAATGCCACCCAACTCACCGGAGAACTGCTATTGATTGTATCCATGTCTTTTGCACTCGGTTGGGGGTTAGCCAATGCCCGCATTCCGGATATGCTCGTGTCGGTTGTGAATTTCTTTGTTATTGGAGATTTCCAATATATGCGGATCATGGCAATGCTATTTCTTGCCGTACTCGCCGGTATGATCCTGGACCCACTGATTCCGGTTCTTTTGCCCATCATCTTGCCGACGCTGCTGGCGTTTAATATCGACCTAATTCATTTTGGCATTCTGATCGTCATTGCCGTCGTTATCGGACAGGTAACGCCACCAATGGCGATAGCGCTGATTGTCTCCGGCAGAATAGCAGAAGTGGATCAAATCGACGTCCTGAAAGCCAATACGCCCTTTCTCATCGCATTGGTAGCCTTTCTTTTTCTATTGGCGGCACTGCCCGGACTGGCAACGTGGCTACCCGGCTTGTTGAGGCCGTAAAAGGCTTAATGATGACGTAGATAAATTTTCGCTATTTAAAGGCTTATTGTCATGGAGACCCGTCCAAAAACGCCCACGGTAAGAGAGAAAGCGTATAACTACGTTAAGGACCTTATTCTTTCCAACCAGCTTCAATCCGGTCAGAAGCTTAATCAGGAGCGTATCGCCAACCAATTGCGAATCAGTCGCACGCCCATCCGAGAAGCGTTGCATCGTCTGCGCTCAGAGGGCCTGGTTACAACTTCCGGGGCGGGGGGATTTCGGGTATACCGCCTGTCATTGGCGGAATTGGAGGAGTTGTTCGATATACGCTCGATGCTGGAAGGGTATCTCATAAGGTCGGCCTGTAAAAATATTCCGGATGCTGAAATTGAGCGGTTGTCGGAATATATCCGTGGATCAGAAAAAGCTATCCAGAATAGAGATTCTGATGGAATCTACAAATATAACACGAAATTTCACGATACGTTTCAACACTATTCAAAAGACAAACACAGGACAAATAACATCATCGCGAACATGAAAGAACATATGCTGAAATACAGAAAGAACACCCTCTATTATCTGGACATCGCCAAGCGGACGATTGCCGGGCATAAAAAAATAATCCTCGCCCTTCAAACGAGAGATCCCGATCTTTGTGAATATATGATGCGCAAGCATATTATGGACGCAAAAGATAACGCCATTCGCATCACCTTTGGAAATCGGGACAATCTTAGCAAGATGGAGAAGGTGTTAGCGTAAACAAAAAAATGACGGGCTTGACATCGATTGAGCCGTTGACATATTGGGATTATGCTAAATTGTTTTCTAAGCGTTAAGCGTATCTATAATTGTCCATTTAGGCGTCATCATGGCGGAGAGTTGACATGGAAGAAAATTGGGAAAAACAACTGGCCTGCGCCGAAGTATGCCTGCGTTGCAACACCCCTTTGGGCAAAAAAGATAAAAGGCTCTTGTCGGTTTACGACCACGAACCGATATGTATGGACTGCAAAAGCGCAGAAGAAAAGAGGCCGGATTACGAGGATACGACCCGGGCGATGATCTCAACCTGCATGGAGACCGAAAACCGGCCCTATGGCAACCCGGCCAGCTATTGTTTTCATCATTTCTGCCCTTTTAAGTGCAAGGATTGATTCTGCCTTTTACAGCAGTTTGTCTTTGATGTTCTGAAACCAGCCTTTTGCGGAGTTTTGAAGGATGCAGGCTTTTTTCAGGACTTTCACGAATTCCGGATTCTTTTCTTTAAATGCGATAATTCTCTCCATCGACAGAACATTGTCAAGGTTGGGTGGATCCAGTCCGATATTCGACTCCCTGTTAACGGATTCCATCAAAATCGACAGGGAGTAGATCGCCATATTTTCGGCCATCGCTTGCGGCGATATCTCAACGCGCTCGCCCTGCTGATAGCTCAAAATCTCGTATACACAGGCCATTAAAATCGGATCGCCGATATCCCGGGGGTCTTTGCATTCGTGGAGCGAAAAGTTACTGTCTAAATAATCATCGGCGATTTCCTGCAAATTTTTCATCCAGGTGCTGTTCAAATTCTGCGGCAAGACCGCCGTCGGACCGTAGGACAATACCTCGTTGTTAAACCGGGATAGCATTGATTTTATTTCCTCTCTTTTCCTAGTATGAAATAATTAAAATTTGTTTTAGAGATTCATAATTACGTTTTTTTTAGGTTTCAGGTGTCAGGGTTGACATGGGGTTGGGCTGACATTCAAACGGATCATGCAATCAAAGCCAGAATATCCAGTATTATACTTCTTTGTCGAATGACGGCCTGACGCCTGAAACCTGAACACTTGATCGTCAACACCCCACATGGAAACCGCCCGCCACCTTTCTGCCTTCCTCAGACAGGCGGTTGAAAGTTTCGATCGCCTGGGCGGTGGGCGCCTCGATAAGCCTTACATTCTTTTCGGCAAGCAGGTGCCTGAGCGAGTCTGCAACTCGCATATAGCCGGGCTGCCCCTTGCCGATGACGAGTATCTCCGGTTGGGTGTCGAGAAGATCCTGCACGTCCTCGATTTCAACCGTGTGACCGCTTTTGCGCCACCAGTCCGGCATCAGGGTGCCCTGGACTATTTTGATATCATGGTTGCAGGCCCGGCCGTTGACGACAATCCGGCCGAATGAAAACTCGGTGATCATATCTTTCTGATATCAATTGCCTGCCCGAAGGTCAACAAGCGTAATGAACGACCGTCTTGACGTTGAAATCTCATGTGTTAGGTTAATCGAGACAGATCATGACCAGCAGCAGATGCAAAGGCCAAGGCAATGCCTGAACGGGCTTCACACATATTATTGGCGCAAGAATACTTCGATGAGCTGGCCGGCAGGTTTCCGGTTATGTGCGCCAGCGACGAATTTCATTTTCTTCCCCGGGCCCAGGCGGCGGTCCACCATTATGACAGGCTGGATGAGCTCGATTCATCGGCGATTGCGCAAAGCATTGAAAAGCTGAAATACTTTCAGGAACAGTTTGCGCGCCTGGATGAATCGGATCATGATCTCGAAACCCGCATCGATCTTCAGATGTTGCAGGCCAACATCGCCGGGTTTTTAATCGAGTTTGACCACAAACGCCTCTGGCAGTTCAATCCACTGCTTTACCTTAAAGTCGTATTCATCGGGCTGGATCACGCGCTGACCAAACCGGCCGAAAACGTTGCCGAACGTAACGAGCGCCTGTTGGCCCGTCTTTCAGATGCCCGCCGCGTGCTCGGACAGGCAGTGGAAAACATCACCACAGTGCCTGCAACCTACCACCAGGCATCCCGGGCCATGGCAGGCGATTGCCGGCACTACCTTACGCAGGTCGGAAAGGACTTGGCTGCAGGTATGGACGGCGCGTCGGGGGCACTGCTGTCGGTTTACCTTGAACAGACCGCCGCAGCCCTGGATGATCTGGAGCGCTTTTTGGCCGACTTAACACCTTTGCCGGATCGTGAGTTTGCCGTTGAAACCCTGCCGCAAACCCTGAAAGATCATTTTCTGTCCGCCCGCAGCGTGGACGACATTTATCAAATGGCGGTTGAGGACTGGCACCGGAATCTAAACCGGCTGGAAGCGTTAAAAGGAAAGATTGATCCGTCGTCTTCCTGGCAGGACCTGTATCACGGGTATCTTCCCGCTGACATCGAGAAATCCGATACAATCGTGCTATATCAGGAAGAAATTGGACGCTTGAGACGGTTTTTCAGACACCAGGGCTTTCATGCATGGGAAATGGACGCGCCGCTGGAAATCGTTGAAACGCCTGAATACCTGCGATCGGTCAGGGGGGCGGCTTCTTTTGCAGCCGCCTTTACCCCCGACAGGCGTGAAAGCAGCCTTTTTTACATCACCACTCAGCTTGCCGGCCAGAATACGGCAAGCGAAGATCTGCTGTTGAAAAAGCGCTTTCATCGCGAGTTCAAGCCGCTGACCGCCCACGAAACCATACCGGGGCATCATTTGCTTGACGCCATACGCCGCAGGCTGGAAAATCCGGTGCGACGCCAGATTGAATCGCCGCTTTTTTATGAGGGTTGGGCGTCGTACGCTGAATTTTTGCTGATCGATTCGGGTTATATCACCCATCCAATGGATCTGCTGGTAGATTACAAAAGACGACTGTGGCGGTCGGCGCGCTGTCAGGTGGACGTGGGGTTAACCACCGGAAAAATCGATTTGGCCCATGCGGTGCATCTATTGGAAACCTGCGGATTTTCGCGCGCCGAGGCCCGGCGACAGGTGGATCGTTTTCGTTTGAACCCGGGATATCAATTGTGTTACAGTCTCGGCTGCCATGAGTTCAAACAACTGAAGGCCTCTTACGGCACCCGCATGGAGGCAGCTCAGTTTCATCAGTTTTTACTTGAAGGTGGCCAGCTGCCGTTTCACCTGATTGATCTCCGCTTCAAGGAATTACTTTCTGAAGGCAACAAAAATTAATCAGGTAACGCTGCTATTTTTTTAACACATATTTCGAGTTTCGTATTTGGTGCTGAGTGTTTAGACAGATCTCCGAATCAAGCCGCATCCGAGAGCTTTTCGAAACACGAAGCACAAAAAACTAAATACATGATGAATTCGGTTGTTTGAATTCATCATCGAGGACGCAACCGTGGAATCTTTTGTTGGCTATCATTCGGAATGGAACCTTGGAAGTCCGGGCGGATGGGATTATCAGCGACTGACCCAGATCATCGGCAAAGCCGTCTGGGAGCAGATTAACCGCATAAAGCCCACGAATATCGAACTGGATTTTGATCACCCGTATTTTTCGCCGGTTGACGGACTGGTAGAAATTTTAGTCGAGGCGCACAGGTCGGTATCCGGCCAAAACGCCGGATTAATTGCCGTGGTTGCCGAAGAAGAAACCCTGGCGGATGTGACCGAAAATATCAATCTGGCCAAACGCCTGGACGCCCTCGATGGCATTCATGGGGTACTGTGCGCGCCCCATGAACTCGAGCTCAAGGACGGTGTGGTTTGCCGGCAGGGCCAACCGGTTTCGGTGATGTTCATGGATTTTAATACCGACGTGCTCATGGCCCTTCACCGCAGGCAGGATTTGTCGCCTGTACTGCAGGCCGTCAAAGAACACCGGGTTATCAATCCCCGCGGAACGGAGCCTTTTAACGTTAAAAGCATGTTCGAGGTGATGACGGGCCCGTTCAAGGATCGCTTTCACGCCGAAATCGTGCAACGGACGCCCTGGACCCGGCAATTTTATCAGCGTCAAACCGAAGGTCCCAAAGGCGAAACGATTGATGACCTGATCGATTGGACCCGCCGCAACTGGCGCGACCTGGTTCTCAAGCCCGAAAGAGGCTATTCCGGGCACGGTGTCCGGGTAGGGACCGTCAACGATGACATCGACGAGGCCATGAATCTGGCACTCACAGAAGGGGACTACATCGTCCAGGAAAAAATTCCCCTGGCGCTGTGGGCCGAAGAGATTCCCTCTGTTCAGGACGAAAAGATTGATCTCAAACGCTACCAGACGGATTTTCGCTGCCTGATGGGTGTTGAGGGCCTGGTTGGATTTGTGGGGCGTTACGGCGGCGTGCCGACGAATGTCGGCAGCGGCGGCGGATTTCAACCCCTGGCCATCCTGGCCTCCGATATGCCTGTCAGAGATGCCGTTGATCGTATAAATGGCACCATCATGAATATGAACGTCGATGACCTACTTGAGGTCATTGAAAAGCAAAAAAAAATGGCCATGGATTGTGATTTTACCTATTTGCTGGGTCCCGTAAAAATAGCCCTGCGGCCCCGGGTAATTACCACCCGCCAGATAGACGCCCTGAAAAGCTACGGACAAAAAATGTGGGCCGACTGCCTGACATTGGAAAAAATGTGGCAGACCGGGCAGCTGGACAGCATGATCAACATTGAGGAAGAAGAGCTTGCGATTGCCCGCATGAACCCCTGGCAAGGGTCCGCGGCTATTATTGCTTCGGACGGGCTGTTTGGATTCGGTGCCGACCCCAGGGAATGACGAATGTCGATTGACGAATGACGAATCAATCGGTAGATCTGAGTTTCAGTGATCCAAACAGATGCGTTTAAAAAAGATAGGATCCATTAATTTTAGGCACTTTAGTCATTTAACATTTTAGGCATTTATTCGAAAAACCAACCAACGGTAAAGAGCCTATCATTTTAGTTGACTTGCATAGGAATTAACGATGCCCATCGAGGTTGATCCCGACTGGTGGAAAACCCTTTTTGACGATGTCTATCTGCTGACGGATGCGCGCTCGGTAGGCGATGACAGCCTGACGAGGTTGGAGGTTGATGTTGTTTGCGAGCTGCTGCCCCTCGAGGCCGGGCATAAGATTTTAGACCTTTGCGGCGGTCAAGGACGTCATAGCCTTGAGCTCTGCAGAAGAGGCTTTGAAGCATGTACCCTGCTGGACTATTCCCGCGCCCTGACCGCTGTTGCCCGGGAAAAAGCCCAGGATGACAAATTTCCCCTGAAAGTTGTCCGCTGCGATGCGCGTCAGATCGATCTTGGGTCCGATCACTATAATCATGTGCTTATTATGGGAAATTCGCTGGGATATATTCAAGAATCCGATGCTGACCAAAGGATTCTCGCTGAAGCCATGCGGGTGTTGCAACCGGGGGGCTGGCTTTTGTTGGATGTTACGGACGGAGCGGCCGTTAAAAGGTCATTTAATCCGAATGCCTGGCACGAGGTTGGTGAGGATACGGTTGTGTGCCGTCAGCGTGAGCTAAGGAATGATGCCGTCCGTGCCCGCGAGCTTGTAATCAGCAAAAAGGACGGTTTGATCCGGGACAGGACCTATGCCGTCCGGCTTTACGAACCCCAAACCATTTTATCCCTTTTAGAAACCACCGGATTCAGACAAATTAAAATTCACACTGATTTTTCCCCCCATCGGTTTGAAGGGGACTATGGTTTTATGAACCGGAGGATGCTAGCAATAGGTCGCAAACCTCTTAGGGGATAGATCTAAGCTGAACAAAAAGTCGTATCTCTGGCTGAGCAAATTCCAAGCACCAAATCACAAATAGCAAACAATATACAAATTTCAAGCATCAATTATCAAACCAGTTTTGATTTGCCCGAAGGGGTGCAAGTTGGTTCAAGCTTTGGTGTGAGGTTCGATTGACTATACCGAAGACTCAATTCACTATCTGCTGCAATCTTCGAATTTGTTTTGGTAATTGATCCTTGATATTTGAGATTTGTTTGTAATTTGGTGCTTGTAATTTGGGATTTATAACATTTCATTCTATTGGGGTAAGTACGATTAGATCAATCCGCTTTAAATGTTCCAGATGATAAATATTAATTTTAGATTATCCCATTTCTTCGTAAAAAAGTTTCCACGTCCTTCCAGAATACACCCCAGTCCGGGGGACAGTCATTGTGACCTGCTTCGTAGACGATCAACTCACTTCGTTTTGCTGCCCGGTGCAGTTTCTGTCCATGGCTGAATGGTATGATGGCGTCACGCCTACCGTGTATGATTAAAACCGGGTTGGGGTAGTCCCTGACCACCGCCAGATTATCAAAGGCATCCCGCACGAGAAATGGAGGCGCCAGGTATCTTAGCGCCATTGGCCGGACCCCTGTAAAAGTTGACATCAGGATGAGAGCGGCCGAGGACCGTTTCCTGGCCAAAGCACATAAAGCGCCTCCGCCCAGGGAGCGGCCCAGAAAAATTATACGGGTCGCATCGATGTCTGTGCGCGCGGCCAGCGCATCATAAGCCTTCACAAATGTCTTTGTTATACTCTCCTGGGTCGGTGAGCCCTCGGACCGTCCGTAGCCCGGGTATTCCACCAGCAGCAGGGCAATTCCCAGGCGGGTGAACCCTTGAAGCTCTTCGGGCCAATAATCGATGATTTCCCCATTGCCATGCGCAAATATTACCGCCGGTGACGGGGATGACATACCCTTTAAAGCAGGCGGTAGATACCAGGCCTCGACCTTGCCGGATTCGGTAGGCAGCCAGAGGGTTTCCAGACCGGCGATATTCGGCGGGGTTTGCGCCGGCAGGGGTATCTGGCCGCGAGGATACAGGATCTGCCGCTGCACCAGATATAGAAAGCTGCAATAGGCGGTATAAATTATGACGCCCCAGAAAGCATATTTCAGCAGTGGATGCATGCCGTCACCATAGGTTATAAAGATTGACTAATCAACTAATTTTGATCTAAAAATGCATTGACTCGGTATCGGGATAGAGAGTGGGCATTTGATGTGTCCTGGCGGGATCGCCCTTGATATCACCTAGAAATCAAACTGGTTGTTTTCAAATCCGCCGGCAACGGATTTCACCCGCACCGTGTAAAGCACGGACGTGCTTTTGTCTACCCGGCCGCTGGCCGGAAACACGCCCGCGGCGCGCAGGTCCAGGCCACCCGCTTTGCGGGTGGTCGTTGACTCAAAAAGGAGATTCCAAATGTTTGCCAAACGATTGACCCAATTGTCACTAGAAGCCATCTCAAAAATAGGATGTTGGTTCAATTTCGACGCACCAACAAAGAAATTGGATCAAAAGACATGGGTGAGATGGCCTCTACTAGCACCGGCCGCAGCGGTAATCGCGCTGCTGATCGGCTGTGGACCGTCAGCGGACGAACCCGATTGCAAGCGCACTGACGTTGTGTGCGTCGGCTTGGTCACGGATGTGGGGGCCATCGACGACAAATCCTTTAACCAATCATCCTGGGAAGGGGTTCAGCTTGCCGTCGCCAAACTCGGGGCTCATGGGAATTACATCGAAACCAAAGATGCCAAAGATTACATGGCCAACATCGAACTGTTTGCCGCCAGGCACTATGATCTCATTGTAACCGTTGGATTCGGCCTGGGAGAGGCCACTATCCAGGCCGCCGCAAAATATCCGGGCATCCATTTCATCGGCGTTGATCAATTCCAACCCAAAAGCGCCCCCAACGTGGCCGGGCTGATTTTTCACGAAGATCAGGCTGGCTTCATGGCCGGATCGTTAGCGGCCATGCTCACTGAATCCGGAATCATCGCCGCCGTGTTGGGTACGGATCTGGTTCCGCCGGTAGTGGCCTTCAAGAAAGGATATGAAGCCGGTGCGCGTTACATCAAGCCGGACATCCGGATTATTTCAACCTTTCATCCCGGTGGTCTGGATGTCGCCTTTACCGATCCCGAATGGGGTGCATCAACGGCCAAACAGGCCCTTGACCAGGGGGCGGATGTTATATTCGCCGCCGGCGGTACGACCGGAAATGGCGGCCTGATTGAAGTGGCCTCCCATGCGGGCAAATACTGTATCGGTGTTGACAGCGATCAATGGGTCACGCTTCCGGAAGCACGCCCCTGCCTGGTTTCAAGTGCCATGAAATTGATCACCCCGAGCGTTTTCGATCTGATTAAATTGTCCGGTGAAGGAAAATTTCCTGCCGGCAATTATTTTGGAGACGTCGGCCTGGCGCCTTTACATGATTTTGACAGCAAAGTTTCCCGGGAAATCAAGGACCGACTGGCCAGAATCGAGATCGATTTACGTGCAAACACAATTGGCATGGAATAGAACACCAATGGGGTTAAAACCATATAGGAGTTAGCCTTCCATGCACTCCCAGGACATATCCGCTCCTGTTTCGCATCGCAATCTGACTGGGCTCATCGGCCAATTGCACACCTTAAGTGTGCCGGTGGCTGCCGTGTTATTGGGCGCTTTAATTGGCGCAATTATTCTGGCAGCCCACGGCGCCAATCCCTTTAAAGCCTATGCCGCCCTGTTACAGGGCGCATTCGGCACGATCATTGCCGTGGGCCGCACCTTTGAGAAAACGACGCCGCTGATTTTCAGCGGACTGGCCGTGGCATTTGCCTTCAAGGCCGGATTGTTTAATATCGGCGCCCAGGGCCAACTGCTTTTCGGGGCGTTGGCGGCCGCAATCGTCGGCTACGGTCTGAATGGTCTTCCGATGATCATTCATCTTCCCCTGGCCCTTTTTGCCGGAGCTGCAGCCGGCGCTCTCTATGCCGCCATACAGGGGGCGCTCCGGGTGTACACCGGCGCCCACGAAGTCATCACCGGCATCATGCTCAACTACGTTGCGATTAATCTTACCGACTACCTGGCCGGCGGCCCTTTCAAAGATCCCACCCCGGGCAATATCATTGCCCGAACCCCCCTGATCCTGGACTCCAGTAAAATTACCGACATCGGGGGGCTGCCGACCGGATTTATCGTGGCTTTAATGGCGGCTGCGGCCGTCTGGTGGCTGGTAAAACAGACAACTGCCGGCTTTGAAATCCGGACCGTCGGGCTCAATGTCCATGCAGCCGGCTATGCCGGCATCAAGGTGTCACAAACCATGATTTTAGCCATGGCGCTTGGCGGCCTGCTGGCGGGCCTGGGAGGCGCCGTCGAAACCCTGGGGGTCGTCCATCGCTACCAGCCCGGATTTAACGTCGGCCTGGGGTTTGACGGAATTACCATCGCCCTGCTGGCACGGACCCATCCCCTCGGTGTTATCCCGGCCGCTCTTCTGGTTGGTGCCATGAAGGCCGGCTCAAACCAGATGCAATTCAGTGCGGGGGTGGCCATTGGGATTATAGACGTTGTCTTAGCCCTGATTTTGTTTTTTGTGGCGGCCGAACTGGTCGTGCGCTGGTTGATCAGAAGCAAACCAGCGGCCGGTGAAAAAATAACTTTCAGCGCCGGATGGGGGAAGAAATGAGAGACTGTCCAATGACGATTGGCGAATGCAGGTATTCTCTCTTTTTTATAAAATTAGCTGATCGAAATGGAAGCGCCAAGCTGCAGGTTATAAAAGAGACATCGGAAAGGCTTCAGTGACAACAAATAAGCAAATAACGCAATTCTTCAAAAACCACACAGTCGCGTGCGCATTTGGATTACTCATCTGTGCGGTTATCATCTGGTTTTACCGCCTGAATCCCCTTGTCACCACAGCTGTTTTGGCTTCCGCGGTGCGTCAATCCACGCCATTGGTTCTGGGGGCGTTGTGCGGGCTTCTGGGAGAGCGCTCCGGGGTGATGAATATCGGCATAGAGGGGCAAATGCTTTTCGCGGCCTTTGCTGGGTTTATGGTCAATGTGGGGACAGGCAATCTTGCCCTGGCGGTTACGGCCGGAATTCTTGCCGGCGGGATTTTGGGGCTGCTGCTGGCCGTCATGACCGTGACCTTGCGAATCGACCAGATCATCGGGGGCGTGGTCATCAATATCCTGGCGGTGGGCCTGACCGGTTATTTTTATAAGGTGGGACTGAGCACCGGCGGCAAGCTTGGGGCTATGGCGCTGAAACCGTTGAATGAGATTCCCCTCATTGGCGCGGTGCTTTTCAACAACCCGCCCATTACATACCTGACCATTTTGCTGGTCTTCGTCGTTCAATTCGTTCTGTTTTACACGCCCTGGGGGCTGCGTACCCGGGCCGTGGGTGAGCATCCCGCCGCGGCCGACACGCTGGGGGTGAACGTCTTTTTGGTTCGTTATGTCAATCTTATCTGGGGTGGCGCCATCTCCGGTTTGGCCGGCGCCTTTCTGACCCTGGAGGCCGTTGGGTCTTTTGAGAGAGGGATGACGAACGGCCGTGGCTTCATAGCGCTGGCGGTGATGATATTCGGCAAATGGACACCCCTGGGCTCATGGGGCGCTGCCTTGCTTTTCGGTTTGACCACTGCCGTCCAGACCCAGCTGCAATTTGGCGGGCATATAAAGATTCCCCATCAATTCATCGGCATGTTGCCTTACCTTATGACCGTCATTGTTCTGGCCGGTTTCGTCGGCGGCGCGCGTGCACCGGCTGGATTGGGAAAGCCTTACCGGAAAGAATAGTGACCGATAAAGCCATGAAATCGCCTGTTACGCTAAAGCTTCGAGGGATTAGTAAAAATTTCGGAGATCTGACGGCCAATCGCCGGGTTGATTTTGACCTGGGCCGCGGCGAAATTCATGTGTTGCTGGGTGAGAACGGGGCCGGCAAATCCACTTTGATGAATATTGTCTGCGGCTTGTACAGCGCGGATGAAGGCAAAATCTATGTTAATGGGCATCGGGCAATTTTTCGGAATCCGCACGATGCCATTCGACTTGGCATTGGAATGGTCCATCAGCATTTCATGTTGGTTCCCAGATTTACGGTGGCTGAAAACATCATGCTGGGTGCCGAAATCACGCGAGGGCCCTGCCTGAATATCCCCAGGGCCTGCAACATCGTGCGCGACCTGTCGCTTGAATATGGCCTGCAAGTGGACCCGCACGCCGTTGTTGAGGATCTTCCTGTGGGCCTGCAGCAGCGCGTCGAGATCATCAAAACCCTCTTTCGGCAGGTCCGGATTCTGGTTCTGGATGAGCCGACCGCCGTGCTCACCCCGCTGGAAGCCGAAGAATTGTTCAGGGTGATGCGCATGCTGCGCAAACGTGGCGTATCCATCATTTTTATTACCCATAAACTCAAAGAAGTACTGGCGATTGCCGACCGGGTCAGCGTCATGCGGCGCGGTCGCATGATGGGGACCGTCAAAACATCTGAAACCGATGCGCGCACCTTGGCCAGAATGATGGTTGGGCATGACGTCGAGATGGGAATCCCCAAGACGCCCCGTGAGCCGGGCGCAACTGTTTTGGATGTCAACAATTTGAACATTCTCGATGACCGCAATATGCCTGCCGTTACGGATGTCTCTTTTAAGATTCGCCAGGGTGAGGTTCTGGGTCTGGCCGGTGTTCAGGGCAACGGTCAAACCGAATTGGCGGCGGCTTTAAGCGGTCTGCGTAAAATTGAAAGCGGCACCGTCAGGCTGGCAGGAAAAATGCTGCCGTCGCTTTCCCCACGTATCCTGGTCGATGCCGGCGTTGCCCATATCCCTGAAGACCGACTCAAGCACGGGCTGGTCCGGGAATATAGCGTTGCCGACAATCAGATTTTAAACACGTACTACCGATCACCCTTCGCAAGCTTGCGGCATCGCAATACCAGGGCCATATTTGCAAATTCAGCCCGTCTCATCCGTCGCTTTAATATTCAAGCCCCCGGGCCGGAGACCGTGACCGGTACCCTTTCCGGGGGCAACCTTCAAAAAGTCATCGTCTCACGCGAATTGAGCCGCGAGATTTGCCTGTTAATCGCCAGCCAACCCACCCGGGGGCTGGATGTCGGGTCGATCGAGTCTGTGCGTCGTCACATAGTGGCGCTGCGCAATCGGGGTGTGGCTGTTTTGCTCATTTCGGTTGAACTCGATGAGATCATGATGCTGTCGGATCGCATCGGGGTCATGTTCAATGGCCGGATCGCGGCTTTCTTTAAAGCCGCGCAGGTAACCAGGGAAGAGCTGGGGATATGGATGACAGGTGAGCCACTCGCGTGGCAAGCGAGTGGCAGCTCATAGCTCCCTGTTGATAGCTCATAGTTGAAGTTTCAGATGCGCAGAAACTGGCGAATAGGAGAAAGATTCGGTGGTACCGACATGTTGCTGCGACCCTCTGACGATCAAACTCAAACCGATGCTAGTCAGCGGAGGTTGATCTCAATTCATCGGCAAGCTGCAGCAGCCCCTCAAAATCGAAGTTCTCCGCCAGTTGCGTTATATTTTCACTGAGTCGGGCGTAGGAATCGGATTCTGACACCAGCTCTGCGGCAATTCCTTTCAGGTCGGAAACACTGCCCATTTCAGCGGCATCCTGCAGGCGTTCGGCCGTCCGGCCTGCCAAATCCGGCGGAAGGGAGACCGCCGCTTCTTGATCGGGGGTTGGGGGTGTTCCGTTTTCCGTTCGCACCAAGGTCTGGCACGAAGACAATGCCTCCGATAGGGCTGCTTTCAGTTCGGCGAAATTTGCCTCGAATTGTTCCGGCACGGACTCTCCGGCCGCAATTGCTTTTTTCGCGGAAGCGTCCATGTCGGAGGCGGCCGCCAGCAGCCGGGTGGCTGAAAGGTTGCCGGCAAGCCCCTTGATATTGTGAACCTGGCTGTGAACCTGTTCAATGTCATTGGCAATCAGAGCGTTCTGGATATTTTCGGATGCCTTCCGGTAGTTGTTGCCAAAATCCAGTAGCAGCTTCCGGTAAAGCTTGCGATTGCCCTGCAATCTGTTCAGGCCGGCGGCGAGGTCGAAACCCGACAGTGACTCGGGCAGGTCATCCGCTCCCGGTGCAGTCCCGGCCAAGGGGGATGGTTGATCTGAAATCATGGCGGGCTCAGCCTTGCTGGAATTCTTCAAATCCGCGGAAACCCTTGATGATCGTTCCGCATGTTCCCCCTGGGGTGTGATCCACTTTTTCAGGATTTTGAAAAGCTCATCAGGATCGATGGGTTTGGCCACATGGTCATTCATGCCGGCTGCCAGGCTTTTCTCGCGGTCTCCCGTCATGGCATGGGCCGTCATGGCGATGATAGGAAGGTTAGAGGTTTGAGGCCGGAGGTTGGAGGCCTGATCCCTCAAATCTGCCCTTTGGTCTCCGGTTACTGTCAAATCTGTATCCTCAGCTTTGAGTCCCGCCTCGGCGGGACTGTCAGCTTTGAGCTGCCACTCGCGAATTTTGCGAGTGGCTTCGTATCCATCCATAACGGGCATCTGGATGTCCATCAGAACGGCATCATACGGGTTCTTTTTGACGGCGTTCACCGCCTCCTGTCCGTTGCCGGCCACTGTCACATTCAAGCCGGAGCCGGTCAGGATTTCCCTGGCTACCTGCTGGTTGATTTCATTGTCTTCGACCAATAAAACATGCGCCCCTTTGATGCGGTCGACAATTTTTTCTTCAGCAGGTTTTTTGGCGGAAACCGTTGGGGTACTGGGTAGATCTTTGCCGAAAACTGCCATAATCGTATTCAACATCACCGATGGATTGACCGGTTTGATGAGAAATCCATCCAACCCCACATCCTCGGCTTTGCGCATCACCTCCTGACGGCCGTAGGCGGTTGCCATGACGATTTTAGGCTGGCGCGCAGGTTCGATAATCGTCTTTAGTTGTCGGGACGTTTCAATGCCGTCCATTCCAGGCATTTTCCAATCCATAATAACAAGATCGTAGCCGGTCTGTCTTTCGGCCGAATTCCTGATTTCGGTTAAGGCCTTCTCGCCGGAGTCAACAACGGTCACGTCAAAGGAAAACGATTCCAGAATTTCCCTGAAAATATTCTGCGAGGTGGTGCTGTCATCGACGACCATCACCTTAAGATCTTTGAGCTCAGCCGCCAGAAGACGCTTTTTTGCCAGTTTCTGGGAAGCCAATCCAAAAACCGCTGTGAATTTAAAAACGCTGCCCTGGCCGGGTTTGCTGTCCACCCCAATTTCGCCATCCATCATTTCAACCAGGCGCTTGCTGATGGTGAGGCCCAATCCGGTTCCGCCGAATTTGCGGGTCGTGGAAGTGTCGGCCTGGGTAAAGGGTTGAAACAGTTTGGCAGCCTGTTCAGCCGTCATGCCGATGCCGGTATCTTTCACCGAAAACGAAAGGGTGGCCCGATCCTCCGTTTTGTCAACCAGCTGGGTGTTGATCACAATCTCTCCGTGCTCGGTGAACTTAACCGCATTGTTTGTAAGGTTGAGCAGAATCTGACCAAGCCGCAAAGGGTCGCCAATGAGGGATAGGGGCACATCCGGCGAAGTCGCATATAATATCTCCAGCTTCTTTTCGCGGGCCTTGATCGGCACCATGTTGGCCAGGTTTTCCAGCACATCCTCCAGATTGAACTCAACGGATTCTACGTCCAGTTTTCCGGCCTCGATCTTGGAGAAATCCAGAATATCATTTATGATTCTGAGCAGGGAGTGGGCCCCGGCCTGTATTTTTTGAATATAATCTTCCTGTTTGGGACTCAGTTCCGTTTGCAGTGCCAGATGGGACATTCCAATGATGGCATTCATTGGGGTGCGGATTTCATGACTCATGTTGGCCAGAAAATCGCTTTTGGCCTTATTGGCTTCATCAGCTGCCTTTTTGGCTTCGACCAATTCGGCGGTGCGCTCTTCAACCAGTTCTTCCAGGTTGTCTCGATGTTTTTTCAACTCCTGTTCCGATGCCTTCAAGGCCGTATCCGACTCCTGGATGGTGTTCATCATTTTGTTGAACGATCGGCCTAAATGCCCGATTTCATCTCTGGATTTAATTTCAATGCGATGATCGAGCTTTCCCGTACGGGTAATTAAATCAGTGCCTTCGCCGAGCAAGTTCAACGGTTTGATGACAAAGCGCTGGAGCCCCAGCATGGTCAGGAAACTGAGCATCAGGAGACCTGCGCATAGGGCCAATATCACCGGGACAACCGCCCCCATGACTTCATTATCGATTTCGTGCACCGGAAAAACCATTGCGAGCTTCCAGCCCAGCATGGGCGATGTGTAATATATAAAGTATTTTTTCTCAGAACCGCCCGCAATTTTGGCATAACCCTGTTTGTTTTTGAAAATGGATTCAAGATCGTGCGGATATACGCTGGTGACGTTTTTGAAAAGCGAGTCCGTTTCGCGGCTGACCAGCACGGTTCCTTTTTGATCCAGTACCACCATATACCCATTGTGACCGACCCTGACAGTATTGATATAATCGGTCAGATCGGCCAGGGTGATGTCCATGCCGACGACACCATAAATGTTGTCCTGCTCATCGAGCAGGGCCGTGACGATGCCGATATTGACATCCGGGGAGGTGACGGACCGGTAGGGGGCGGTGATCATCACTTTGCCGGGATTTTCTT